>Ga0308417_1003297_pt1 | contig 10344 bp, 10 predicted proteins | sample HotsprSampleOS65_FD_203528 | JGI IMG/M metagenome (GOLD analysis project Ga0308417, IMG submission 203528) | Hot spring phototrophic mat microbial communities from Octopus Spring, Yellowstone National Park, Wyoming, United States - 20090730_OS65 ... | reverse complement strand
GCCGAACGCCCCGACCTAGAGGCTGGCCGGCTGGGCGAGGAGTCGCGCCGGCTGGGGGCCATCTTCGCCCGCGCCACGCGCCACAGCCTGATCCTGCTCAACGAGTCGCTCTCCAGCACCAGCGCTGGCGAGAGCCTGTACCTGGCGCGGGACATCGTGCGCGCCATGCGGCTGCTGGGCGCGCGCGCGGTCTACGCCACGCACCTGCATGAGCTGGCGGCGGACGCTGACGCGATCAACGCCGAGACGCCCGGCGACAGCCTGGTGATCAGCCTGGTGTCAGTGGTCACGGAGACGAACAGCGGCGAGGAGGCCCGGCGCACCTACCGCATCGTGCCGGGGCCGCCGATGGGCCGCAGCTACGCGCGCGAGATCGCGGCGCGCTACGGCATCAGCTACGAGCAGTTGGCGGAGGCGCTGCGGGCGCGGCGCGCCATCCCGTGAGTTGGGCGGCGCTCACGTCACGAAGTCGCGCCCCTGGACGTGGCGCTGCCAGCCGCCGTCCTCTAGAACGGCGGCGATGGTCTCCAGCGCCAGTTGAATTTCGCCGTCGCTGTTGTAGAAGTGCGGCGCGATGCGGATGCCTGCTCCCTCGCGGTAGTCAATGACGATGCCGCGCGCCAGCAGCTCGCGCGAGACACCGTAGGCCTGCGGCGGCCGCAGCGTCACCGTGCCGGCGCGCGCCTCGGCCTGGCGCGGCGACACCACCTCCCAGCCCATCGCGTCGGCCAGCGCGATGATGAGCGCCGTCTGGCGCATGGATTTGGCGCGGATGTTGGCCACGCCCACCTGGGCGATGATATCCACGCCCGGCTGGATGGCGTAGAGCGAGGCGATGCCCGGCGTGCCGGTCATCAGGCGGTAGATGTCGTCGCGCAGGGTGAAGCGTTCGAAGTCGAAGGCGAAAGGCTGCTGGTGGGCGAACCAGCCGGTGACTTTCGGCTGCAGCGTCGGCAGCAAATCGGGCCGCACGTAGAGGAAAACGCCGCCGGGGCCGCCGCACATCCACTTGAGCACGCCGCCCACGTAGAAATCCACATTCAGCGCCGTCACGTCCACGGGGATGATGCCAACGCTGTGGTAGCCGTTGAGGAGCACCTGCGCGCCGACGGCGTGGGCTTTCTCGACGACAGCCTGCGCCGGCATGATGTAGGCGCTCTTGAACAGCACGTGGCTGAGGCTGACCAGGCGCGTGCGCTCGTCAATGGCGTCCAGCAGCTCGTCAGTGTCAATCGTGATGCCGTCGTGTGTGCGCACGACGTGCAGGCGCATGTGCGGCGGCAGCCAGCGGCGCAGCGTGTACACGTCCGACGGGAAGTCCATGTCGCACACGACCGCTTTGGCGCGGCGCGTGTCGCTGAAATCGAGGGCGGAAAACAGGATGCTGTTGGCGATGCTGGCGTTCTGGTGCACCAGGACGCTGCCGGCGGGCGCGCCCATCAGCGGCGCGATTTTGTCGCCCACCGCGCCGCTGAGGTCCCACCAGGTGGGGCGGTCGCCGTAGGGGCGGCCCCAGGCGCTCACGCCCAGGGCGGCCCAGGTGTCGGCGTAGGCCTGCAAGCTGGCGTAGACACCGCGCGGCATAGCCCCCAGCGAGTTGCTGATAAGGTAGGTGCAGGTGGCCAGGATGGGGAACTCGTCGCGGTAGGCCAGCAGCGGATCGTGTGCGGTCATGGCCGGGCGCTTTTCGGGCACAGCCGCTCAGCGCAGCGCGGCCCACGCGCGCACGATGCCGTCGCGGCTGGCGCTCACCAGCAGCGCGCCATCCAGGGCGAAAGCCACGCCCTGCACCGCGCCGCCGTGATCGAGCGCGGCCAGCTCGCGGCGCTGCGCCAGCTGCCACAAGCGCACTGTGCCGTCCTCGCCGCCAGAGGCCAGCAGCGCGTCGTCCGGGTGGAAGGCGACGGCCAGCGCCAGCCGTTCGTGGCCGGTGAGCGGCGGGTTGTCCACGCGCAGGGCGTCCAGGTCAACGATGTTGATCACGTTGCCCATCGGCGCGACGAAGCCAATGACCGCCGCCGCCAGCGCGCCGTCCGGGCTGAAAGCCAGCGCGCCCATCGGGTAGTTGGACTGCGGCACGATGTCAATCACCTCGACAGTGTCAGCTTCCCAATACCACAGCAGCAGGTTGCCGTCGAAGCCGCCGCTCAGCACCGCCGCGCCGTCCGGGCTGAAAGCTACCGCGAACGGCGGCCACAGACTGTCCTCCAACGCCAGCTCGGCCAGCAGCTCGCCGCTCGCGGCGTCCAGCACCTGGATCACGGCCGAGCCGGCAGCCGTTGTGCCGCGGCCCAGCGCCAGCAGGTCGCCGTCGGGGTTGTAGGCTGCGCTCCACACCGGGTCGCCCTCGGCGCGCAGCAGCTCGTCGCCGGCTGCCACATCCCACACGATCAGCGCGCCGTCGAGGCCGCCGGAGGCCAGCAGCTCGCCTGCCGGGTGGAAGGCCAGCGCGCGGATCTGGCCGTTATGGCCGGGCAGCGGGCGCAGCCGCGTCTGCTCAACCGCGTCCCACAGGTAGATCGGGTGGGGGGCGGGCGCGTCCTCGCCGCCCGCTGCTGCTGCCAGCCCGTCCGGGCTGACCGCCAGCGCCCACAGCACGTCGTCGAAGGCGGTTTCAGCGGCCAGCCCAACCAGCCGGGCGTTATCCGCTGTGATCACCGTCCCTGCGCCCTGGGTTAGCGCAGGGCCAGAGACAATTAGACTGAGGGCCAGCAGCGCCGCGCCGGCCAGCCGCTTTGCGCACAACACGTCACGCATGGCTTTGCTCCCTTGTTTGTGTGTCTTGATTATGCCGCAGCGGGGCCAAAAATGCAGCCGAAACCCCCAGAATTTGGCGCGCGAGCAGCGGCTAAGCGAGGGGAACGGCGAACACCGGCGGGCCAGCTGGGCGCGCGCTGCCGGTCTGCGGCTCGATTGAGACAGCCAAGCGGCGGTAGCGCGCCAGCGGCTGGCTGAACGTTACCGGCACATAAGTTGTTTCGCTGTCGGGGTCGGCGTAAAACATGCCGCCGCTGACGACCACGCCTTCAGCCATTGTCAGCCACAGTTGGAAGGCCTGGCCGGCCTCCAGCTGCGGCAGGCAGTCCACCTTAATGACGGCGTAGCCGCCGTCGGGCACAGCGATCAGCTCGCCGTACACATCCTCGAACGGCGCGGCAGACACCAGCGCCACGCGCACGGCATCAGGGCGGGCCAGCAGTTCGCTGAACATCTGGTCAGGCGGCATCGTCTCGCCCGCGCGGCCGCCGTTGAGCGCCAGCCACAGCGCGCCAAAGACGAGCGCCAGCGCGGCGGCGAGCGCCAGTATACGGCGCGGCAGGGCAGTGCGCGTTGAAGCCGGCTGTGGTTCGGGCGCGGAACGCTGCGCGGCCAGCCGGCGGCGCAGGTCGTCGGCAAGGCCGGGCGGCGCGGGCTGGGCCGGCGTCAGCAGCACCAGCGCATCGGCGACGGCGCGGTACTCATCCAGCAGCCGCTGCGCCTCCAGATCGGCCAGCAGGCGCGCCTCAAAAGCGGCGCGCTCGTCGTCGTCCAGCGCGCCCAGGGCGTAAGCCGGAATCAGGTCGAGAAAGTCGTCGCGGTTCATGTCAGCCATGCGCAGCTCGTCACAAACACAATACGCTCAATCCTCGCCCGCCGGATGCGTCTGTGTCTCGCCGAGCCAGGCGGCGCGCAGCCGCTGCATCCCCTGGCGCAGGCGCGTTTTGACAGTGCCCAGCGGCCAGCCCAACTGCGCGGCGATGGCGGAGTGGGACAGCCCGTAGAAATAGGCCAGCTCCACCGCCTGCCGCTGCTCGGCGGGCAGGCTGTCCATTACGGCGAGCAGCGTGCGGCGCAGCTCGCCGCTGCTGGTTGAGAGCAGGTTGTCCCACAGATCGGGCCGGTCGTCAATCGAAAGCGCGTCGCCCAACGGCGCTTTGCGCTGGCGCTGGCGCAGGGCGTCAATGGCCAAGCGGCGAGCGATGGTCAGCAGCCACACGATGAACTCGCCGCGCGCTGGATCATAGGTGTGCGCTTTGGCCCACAGGCGCATGAAGGTATCCTGCGTAACCTCCTCAGCCGCCATGCGCTCGCCCAGGACGCGGTGCGCCACCGAGTACACCAGGCCGGCATAGCGCGCGTGCAGCGCGACCAGAGCGTCTTCGTCCTTGGCCTGCACCCGCTGGAGCAGATGTTCGACTGTCACCTGATCCATCTCGCCGCCCGCACTCTGCCAGCACCGGAGATTATAGCACATCGGGCGCGTTCAGCGCCCGGTCAGGCGCTTCTCAGGCTTTTCTCACGCGCGCGCTGTACACTGCCTCCGAATTCGTGAAAAATGGAATAAAGCGCCATGGTGAGATTAGCAGTTTTGGGCCTGTTCGCGCTGGCGGTGGCAGTCTTCAGCATCAGCTTGCTTGATGCCAGCGGCGGCGGCGAGGTGGCCGCCAGCGCCGTGCTGAGCGGCGTGACGGTGGACATCTCCGGCTACGCCCGCGCGATTGACCCGTGGGACTGGCAGTTCCCGGCGGATTTTGGCCCGCATCTGGAGTTCCAGACCGAGTGGTGGTATTACACCGGCAACCTGGCCGCGGCGGACGGGCGGCGCTTCGGCTTCCAGTTCACCATCTTCCGCCGCGCCATCGCGCCGGAGCGGCCCGCCAGCGAATCCGAGTGGCGCACTAACCAAATCTACATGGCGCATTTCACTGTCAGCGACATCGCCGGCGGGCGCTTCTACCACGCTGAGCGCTACAGCCGCGGCGGAGCCGGCCTGGCCGGCTCCGAGGCTGCCCCGCGCTACCGCGTCTGGCTGGAGGACTGGGAGGCGCTCGCGCTGGACGACGCGGCGCGCCTGACGGCCATTCGCGCCAGCGACGACGGCTTCGCCGTTGACCTGCGCCTGGAGCAAATCAAGCCGCCCGCGCTGCAGGGCCAGGGCGGACTCAGCCCCAAGAGCGCCGAGGTGGGCAACGCCAGCTACTACTACAGCCTGTCGCGCCTGCTGACCGAGGGAACGGTCACCGTTGGCGGCGAGACGTTCGCCGTCACGGGCGCGACGTGGAAAGACCACGAGTTCAGCACCAGCGCGCTGGGGGGCGACGCGCTCGGCTGGGACTGGTTCGGTCTCCAATTCGACGACGGCCGCGAGCTGATGGTCGGCCAGATACGGCTGGCGGACGGCGGGCGCGAGCCAGCCTTCGGCGGCCTGCTGATCGAAGCCGACGGCAGCGCCCGCTACCTGGACGCCGCCGATTTCACCATCACGCCTACCGGCACGTGGGCCAGCCCGCACACCGGCGCGGTTTACCCCTCTGGTTGGGAGATCGTCGTCAGCGGCGCAGGGGCGGACGGCGGGCCGCTGCGCTTCGCCGTGACGCCGCTGCTGGCCGATCAGGAGCTGCACGGCGGCGGCATCGCCTACTGGGAGGGCGCGGTGCGCCTCAGCGGCGGCGTGAGCGGCTACGGCTACGCCGAACTCACCGGCTACGCCGACACGATGACCGGCCGCTTCTGACACGCTGATCGCCCGCGATCCGTAGGCCAGGCGCAGGCTGCACGCCCCGCCGCCTTTCTGCTACAATGCCGGCGCTTGTTTGGCGTTTGAGCGCAGGTGTGCAGCACGATGCGGATTCCCGGCTGGCTTTTCATTCTGGGTGTGGTAGGGCTGGTGGCCTTCACCGGCGTGTGCTCGGTGGTAACGTTTGCCACTGCGCGCCAGCTTGCCATTGACGCCGGCAGCGCCGGCATTGAGGTGGCATCCTTCTCGGATTTTTTCCGCGCCCAGCCCACACCCACCCCGCCGCCGACGGCGCTGGTGCAGACCCCGCCTGCCGCGCCGCTCCCGGGCGAGACTCCGCTGCCGACGCCCGACGCCCCCACGCCTACGCTCGACCTGCTGGCGCAGTACACGTGGGACGACCCGCGCCAAGTGCGCATCCTGCTGCTGGGCATTGACCAGCGCACCGGCGTCAACGACGACGAGCGCTACTTCCGCACCGACACGATGATGGTTGTCAACATTGACCCTATCCGGCAGAAGGTGGGTGTGCTCTCGATCCCGCGCGACCTGCTGGTGGACATCCCCGACGGCGGCCCGCCGGGGCGCATCAACACGGCCAACAGCCGCGGCGACAGCGGCGGCTACCCCGGCGGCGGGCCGGGGCTGGCCATGGAGACGGTGCGCCAGAACCTGGGCCTGCGTGTGGACAACTACCTGCTGGTCAACTTCGACGTGTTTGTGCGCGTAGTAGACTTGTTGGCCCCCAACGGTGTCGAAATTTGCGTGCGCGAGCTGATTGACGACCCCGACTACCCCGACGCCGGCTACGGCACGATCCCGGTGCGCTTCGAGCCAGGCTGCCAGCGCATGAACGGCGAGCGCCTGCTGCAGTACGCCCGCACCCGCGCCACCGAAGGCTCGGATTTTGACCGCGCCCGCCGCCAGCAGGAGGTGCTGAAGGCGATGCAGCAGCAGGTGGTCAGCTTGGGCGGCGTGGGCAACCTGATCGCCCAAGTGCCGGCGCTGTGGGACGAGCTGTCCGGCAGCTTTAAAACCAACCTGACGATGGATCAGATTATCCGGCTGGGCGCGCTGGTCAGCGAGATTGACAGCGGCGACATCACCACCGGCGTGATTGACAACCTGTACGTCACGTTCGCCACCACTGCCGAGGGCGACAAGGTGCTCATTCCCAACTACAGCGCCATTCGCGGCCTCATCAGCCGCGTGTTCAACCCGCAGGAAGAGGTATCCGAAGGCGACCTGCGCGCCCGCGCCCTGGCCGAGAACGCCGCTATCGCCGTGTTCAACAACACCGATGTCGCCGGCCTGGCCGGGCAGACACGCGACTGGCTGATCGGGCGCGGGCTGAGCGTGGCCCAGGTGGGCAACACGCCCGGCCCCAACAACAGCCCCACCGTGATCCGCTACTACGGCGGCTACGAGGCCACCGCGCGCTATTTGGCGTCGCTGATGAACCTGCCGATAGACCGCGTGCAGCCCGGCGCGGACGGCCTGATCGCCCAGGGCGTGGCGGTGATCGCCGGCACAGATATTCAGCCGCTGCTCAGCGGGGGGTGATTCCGCGCCGCTGTTTGGTATAATCCGACGCGGGGGTGGCTGTGTCCCGGTGGATGCCCCGGTCTTCAAAATCGGCGGCGGGCTGCGCAGAGCAGGCCGCGATGGGTTCGACTCCCATCCACTCCCGCTCACTCCTCTTTTCTGTTAGGACACGCTCACCAGCGCCGCAACCAGCGTTTCGCCCCAGTAAAGGCGGTCGTGTTCGAGCAGCGGCAGCGGCGCGCCGCTGACCAGCGCCTGCGCGCGCAGGTGATGCGGCCCGGCTGGGCTGCCAGCGGGCACGTCCAGGCACGCCGGCAGCGTCACGGCGTCGCCGGGCGCGCCGGGCGGCAGCGCTAAGTCAACGGCCGCCCGCGCCGTGTCGTAGCCCTGCGTCAGCGCCAGCCGCAGCGCCGCCCCCTCTGGCGGGGCTGCCCGGTAGACAAAGCGCAGCGTGAAACAGAACGGCTCACCGGCGCGCGCGTCCAGCTGGTGGCCGATCCCGCCGGTGTACTCCAGCAGATCGCCGAAGCGCCAGCGGAGCGGCGTGCCGCCTTCGCGGTCGAAGCGGTAGAACACGGTGTCCATGACTGTGTCGCGGTAGGCCGCGCCGCGCCCCTGCGCCAGCAGCGCGGCCAGCGCGTCCCAGGCGTCAGCGCGGCTGCTGCGCGCCAGCAGCCACACGCGCGGGACGGCCGCCAGCCGGTCGGCGTGGGCGCGAGCTTCGTCGGGTTCGTGCCAGCGCCAGCCGATGTCCAGCGCCAGGCCGGCGGCAAAGCGGTACAGCCGGTCGTAGTAGGCCGCCGGACTCGCTGGATCGAAGCCCACCAGCGCCGGCTCAAGCGGGTCGCGGGCGGCCGCGACTTGGCGGGCGGCTTCGTCCCAGCGCGGCTTGGGCGGCCAGAGGGCGTCGTAGGCCGCGAGCTGGGCGGCGATCAGCGCCAGCGCCAGCCCGGCGCGGAGCACCTCACCCCCCAACCCCCTCTCCCTCTGCAGCGATGGAGCTGAGCGTAGCAAGGCGGGGGTGAGGCTCGCCGCCAGCAGCAGCGCCCACGCCGGCGCAGCCGCGATCGCGTAGCGCAGCTGGAACGCCGGCCAGCCAGCGGCGTTGAGCGCCAGCAGTGCCGCCGGAGTCAGCAGCAGCCACAGGGCGATCAGCCCCAGCCCGCGCCGCCGGTGTGCGCCGCTGGCCGCGCCGACTCCCAACGCCAGCACAAAGAGCGGCCACGCGCCCGCTGTCAGCGCCAGCCACAGCGCCGCCGCGCCAGCCACAGTGTCTACCGGCAGGGCCGCCGGGCCGCCGTGCGCCTGAATCTGCGCGGCCAGCGCCGGCAGCCAGGGCGCGAACAGCGCGCCGGCCAGCGCCAGGGGTGCCAGCGCCCGCGCGCCGCCGCGCGTCAGCAGGGCGTGGGCGGCCTGGGCCGCGATCGCCAGCGCGCCGGCGTAGTGCGTGTAGAGCAGCAGCGCCGCCAGCAGCCCCCAGATCAGCCCGCGCTGCCGCGTCGGTCGTTCGCGCCAGGCGGCGTAGGCCAGCGTCGAGAGGGCGGTCAGCGCCAGCAGCAGCGCGTACATGCGCGCCTCGCGGGCGTAGTAGACGGCCAGCGGGGCTGTCAGCAGCAGCGCCGCCGCCAGCAGCCCAGCGCGCCGGCTGAACAGGCGCGCCCCCAGCGCATGCGCTGCCGCCGCGCCCAGCAGCAGCGCCAGCGCCGACGGCAGCCGCGCGGCAAAGACTGACTCGCCGGCGGCCAGCGTCCAGGCGTCCATCAGCAGGAAGTAGAACGGGGGGTGAACGTCGGCGCGGGCGCGGGCCAGCGCGCCGCCCAGGCTGGCGGCCAGATAGCGCGCCGTCTCGCCGACGCCCTGCGGCGGGCGCGCGTTATCGCGGATCGCCCACAGCGTGAACGCTTCGTCGGCCCATAGGCTGTCAGCGGTAAGGTCTGTCAGCGCCAGCGCGAAACCGGCCAGCAGCGCCAGCGCCGCCAGCAGGCCGTGGAGCGGCTTCACTCGCGCGGCTTGTGATACAGCCACCAGAACGCCTCGCGCGGGTAGACCGGCTCCAGGACAGCGTCCCACAGAAAGGGGCACGGCTGCGATGCGACACCGCGGAGCTGCGCGTCAATCCGGCGGGCTTTGGTGGCGATGTCGTCAGTCTCGGCCTCCAGCGCGGCCAGGGCGGACAGAATCTCCTGCACGATCGTGCGGCGCAGCAGCTCCGGTCGGTAGATGCTGAAGGCGGCGGTCGGCTTCTCGGCGGCTTCCTGGAAGAACGTGCGCATCGCGTCTAGGCGCGAGTTGGCCTCGTAGCGCAGGCGGTCGGTGTAGCGCACGCGGTGCTCGCGGCGGACGCGCGCGTGCAGCTCAGCGGCAGCGTCCAGGCGGGACTGCTGCGCGTCTGTCAGGCGGCCGCGCAAGGCCTCTAGGCGGCGCAGGCGCAGCAGCAGCGCGCCGATCGTCAGCGCCGGCAGGCTGCCGCTGCCGAAGATGCCGCCGCCCCCAGCGCTGCCGTAGAGCTGACTGCCCTCTAGGTAGCGTTCCAGGCCGCCGGCCATCGCCTCGGCCTCTTTCAAGTCCTGGTCAACGCTGTAGTGTTCGGACATCGTGATCTGCCTATTCTGCTGGTAGGCCATTCTATCACGGAATGGGCCCCGCTCGTCTAGCCGCAGCCGAAGATAATAAGGCCCTGAATGTCGCCAGTGGTGCGCTTGACAGGCCGCTGTTTTTTGTCCTATGCTAAGCTCGAAGAACATTAACCGCTGTTAACAAGTCCGGCCCAGCGCACAGCGGCAGCTTCTGCCCGCCAGGGCCGGTTGGTGAAGAAGGTCGTTATGATCGTCCCTGAGCTGCAACTGCCCAAACGCATTTGGATCGAAACCCTGGATGGGTCTGATGATGCCTGCGACGTGATCGTCGAAATGGAAAACGGCGCGCTCTACACCGCCGTGTTTGTCACCCTCAACTACCTGAGGCGGCAGATGGACCTGGGCTACGCGGTGAGCCGCCAGCTTCCCGACGCGCCGCCCGTGCGCTACGCCGTGCTGGAAACGCCCCACATCCTGGTGGAGAACACGCAGCGCGACACCATCGAGGACACGATTGACAACCTGCTGGCGCTCGACGTGTTCGAAGGGTACTTCACGCAGGTCAGCGATGACCAGCCTGCCAGCGGTCGAACGAGCAGCAATGGCAGCCGCGCCACGCAGGAGATGGTCGTGGCTGTCATCTCTGAGGTACTCGACGCCAAAGGCGATTGATACAATCATCCCGCGCTGACAAGTGAATAACACACCCCGCCAGGAGGCACCATG
>Ga0308417_1003296_pt1 | contig 10344 bp, 8 predicted proteins | sample HotsprSampleOS65_FD_203528 | JGI IMG/M metagenome (GOLD analysis project Ga0308417, IMG submission 203528) | Hot spring phototrophic mat microbial communities from Octopus Spring, Yellowstone National Park, Wyoming, United States - 20090730_OS65 ... | reverse complement strand
CAGTGCTTCGAGCGTGCTCGTCGAGGACGCGTCCATGCCTGCAAATCTGGTGGGCAGCTTAGGCGGGCGGGGACCCGAACTGCAATCCTGCATTGGGGCGCGAAATGTCAGGGAGTTGCAGAACACGCGTTTTGGGATCGGAGACATGTTTGAAACGGCGCGCGGCTCGTGGGAGTGGCTTCTGGGCCCTTTGAATTCCGCACCCGTAGCACCGTGCTGTTCGGGGTTCGTTGTCGGGCGTGTCTCGGTTTTTCGGGGAAATTTATGGGTTTCCAGGCCGGCTCAGCCGCTTTCGTCCCGGGAATGCCGTTTCTGGATACCACTTGACGGGGGAAAAATGTTGGTGCCCAACCTAGTGAGATAGGTCCATGAGTGTCCGGTGCACCCGGGCCGGATTACGCCTCCTGCTCCTTGGCCGAGTCATTACGATTCAGCGAGATTCATCCAATTCTTGCCGAATCGATCGCGGGCCGTTTCGACCGGAGACGGCCCGGCGATGGCTGCGTTGCTCGAAAGTAGAGACTCGACCGCAGTTGCGGCTGATTCACCACCCTGACCCGACCCGTTCAGGCGGACTGGTTCGGTCGAAGCGCGGAGGCGCCGTTGCGGGCCCTGGGAGAAGGGGCTCATTTCGACGGCGTGCTTTCCGCATGCAGAAGTGTGTCGGCCATGGGGCGGGGGAGGTGCGGGGTCATGGCTCTACGGCTTCTGGGGCGCTTCGTATATGCGGGGAGGTTGCCCGGCGGTGTAAAAGGTAGGAGGGTCGGGGGCGGCTGCGAAGGGGTGGGCAGTCGGCAGTGTTGGCTGGTGGGGATTCTTGCTGTGGCACAAGCGGAGGGGGCTTTACTCCATGGGAAGATGAGCTCCTGCTGCCCGTTCCGGTGTGGTGGAAGCTCAGTTGGTTCCATCTGCAACGGGCCAGCCAACGATCCAGACCGCGTGCGGTCCGGCTCCGCGTCACATCCAGGTCAGGCCGGTTGGCGGCGGGCCAGGAACTCGCAGTGGATGCTGTCGGCTGCGCGCCGTCCGTGGGTGATGGCTTCGGCCAGAATTTCGCCACCGATCAGGTCCCCGACGGCGTAGATTCCGTCGGTGGCCTTTAGGTTGGCGTCCACGCGCACGTGGCCTGCGGCGTCGAAGGCAAGGCCCGGGATGTTGCGCAAGGGCTCCACATCGGGTTTTTGGCCCACGGCCAGAACGACCACCGAATCGGCCGGAACGACGAATTCGCTCCCGGGAATGTCTTCCACGATCGGCCGACCGCTGCGATCGCGTTCCCGGCCGGGGCGGGTGCGGATGAACTGGATACCACTGACGCGTCCGTTGTGGTCCAGGACGCGGACCGGGCGCAGATAAAAGTAGACACCGCTGGAAAGCTCATCCGGCGAGGGGGGTGACACCGGCACTCGATTGGAAATCCTTCAGAGCGCTGATTTCGTCTTCGGTGTCCTCGAGGACAAGGTGCGGGACAAACCAGACAGGTGAGGTCCACACCGGGATTGCGCTCCCGCAAATCGCGGGCGGGCGCACCGGTGAAAATCCCGCAGTTGCCCGCCGGAGTTTGTCAGGGCGTTTACGCTGTTGCCCCTGCACAGGATCACCCGGGTGTCTGTGCCACTGGGCACGTCTGCGAAATCGGGACGCGGACCTCGTTGGGGGCGTTTTTCGATGGGCGGGATCCTCACGATGCGCTGAAACCATGGGCATGGTAGCGGCGGTGTTGGGCTGTTGCGATGTGAGCGGACACAGCAAGGTCTGCGGTTCCCGCCGCCGAACCACGCCCGAGGCGCATGGCATTTCCAACCACCATCCGATCCAGTTTTGCAGGTCTGGTAGACGTTGGAGCCGTGGCCTGCTGTTGCAGGTCTGCGGGAAAAGCCCTGTGGGAATCCTCGCCAGGACAGGCACACCGGCGATGGACGTGGGGTGTTTTCGATCAAGCAGGCTGCGTCTTTTGCACCGGGCCCTTTGATGCGGGGGAGGCCAGTGGGGCGCATGGGGAGGGGGCTGGACTCGGCCGGAGGGAGTTGAGACGGCCGGCGCCGGGTCTGGGTGTGGAGCGCCTCGGTCCTACAGCAGGGGGCAAGCCGACGCATGCAGGGGCCGGTGCAAGGAATGGATTCGCTGGGAGAACGCAAGGCGCCAAGACCCGGGCCCTCCGATTTCGGACCTGGGCGGGCGTGGATCGTTTGGGGCGCTTTTTCTTTCCCGTGTGGCAACGATTGTTGATTCCACCGGCTTGCCCACCCTCCCTCGCTCAGAAGGTGAATTGGGCCTACCTCCGGCAGGGGGTCGAGTCCTGATCCAGGCGAATTTTGGGGGAGGTAAAACTGCTCTGGAACCCTTGACTTGGAGAGGCCGTTTGGCGCGTAATGCGCAGCCTCATGAAGATTTGTGCCTTGGGTATTCCGGGACTGGTGGTTGGCCGGCACAACCTGAAGGATCCGCGTCTGGATGAAGCGGACCGGTTGGTGGAGGCCAAGAAGAAGACTTACGTGCAAGTGGAGGTGGTGGGTGAAGATGGCCTGACCACTGCGGACGCGTTTGTGGTTGCGCCGGAATGGCGGCCGGATCTTCTTTTGCGGGACTTGGAGTTTGTGGAGACCCGGCTCGGGCGGGCGCCGACGGAGGTCGAACGGGGCGCGCTGCTCAAGCTGAAGAGTGCCTTGGAAGAGGATCGCACTGCCGCCGATGTGCTCCTTTCCGAGGATGAGCAGCAGGCACTCTCGGTGCATTCAGTTCTCCTGACGCTTCGACCGGTGGTGGTGGCTACAAGGGAGGAACTGGAACGGCCTGAGCGGGTCCTCTTGCGCGCTTATGCGGCTGCCGGTTACATCAGCTTTCTGACCGTGGGCGGCAAGGAAAACCGTGCTTGGATGATACGCAGAGGTGCCACAGCTTGGGAGGCTGCGGGGGTTATTCACTCGGACATCCAGCGCGGGTTCATTCGTGCGGAAGTGATTGGTTACGAGGACTTGATTGCGCATGGGGGCGAGACGGGAGCGAAACGGGCCGGCAAACAACGTCTCGAGGGCCGGGATTACGTGGTCCAAGATTACGACGTGATGCACTTTCGCTTCAACAAGTAACGTGTCTGCAGCGCGTTTGCCGGCCGGGTTGTGCATGGGACCGGATTTGGAAGATAGCCGGCTGTGAGTCGGGAAAGGGTTCTGGCTTGGGGGCTGGTTTTGGTGCGGTGGTGCAGGCTCTCATTGGAGGGCCAGGTACCAAGCGACGACGGTCAACGCGGCTGCGGTCCAACCCGCCAGCAGATCGAGCGGGCCGCTTCGGATGCGATTGAGGTGTGGTGCCAGTCCGAGACCCAGGAGGAAGCCGGCGACAAAACCGCCACCGTGCGCCAGTAGGTCGGTCTGAGGTGCGGCACCTACCAGCAAAAACAGCATGAGGCCTGCGGCCAACGGGGCCACTGCCCAGCGCCAGTTGAGGCCCACGCGCAGGTACCAACCAAAACCGACGGCGGTGAGCAAACCGAGCGCACCCAGCACCATTCCGGAGGCGCCCAGACTGCGGTGCGAAGCCCCGGCCACCAGCAGTGCCACGCCGTTGCCCGCGATCCCGGCCAGGAGTGCCGCCAGGAAACCGGTTCCTGAGCCGTAACGTCCCATCACTAGGGCCAGCAGTGGAATACCGAAGGTGAGATTCATGGTCAGGTGAGCGGCATCCGCGTGCAACCAGACGGCCGTGATCAATCGCCAGAACTGCCCCTGCGTCACCGCGGCTCCGTCCATCAGACCGCGCTCGCGCAACAGCGGATGGGTGTCGGACAGGACGAAAAACGCCACTGCTAGGGCAGCCCAGCCCAGCGCGGCCCAGTCGAACAACAGGCCCGAGCCGTACAGTTCGCGTTGCCACGGCCGGGGCCGGTTTTCCGCTTCGTACTGGGCCAAGGCGGCTCGGGCGGCCGGCAGGGCCGAGTTGGGTACTTTGATGTGCCAACCTTCGTCGGCATGTTCCACTTTGCATTCGATACCCTGACTCAGCAGGACCAAACTCCAGTCCATGGCTTGGCTTGGAGAGGCTGCCGGGATTACAGCCCATGCATCGGTGGGTGCCTCTGGAGGTTCTCCGTTCATGGAGTTTGTTGGGGGCGGGGAACCGGATCGAGGGACCGTCGCGAGGTTCAGCTGCGGTTGGTGGCCGGGTTGCGGGGGGAAGGGCGCCGAGGTTCGGTTTCACAGCAGCTCCAGGAGCCGGTGCAGTTCGGCGTCGGTGTTGTAGAAATGCGGGGAAACACGGATGTAGCGTTGTCCGGATCGGTCCGTGCGCAGGGAGGTGACGATGCCGCGGTCCAGCAGTTTCTGGTGGAGGTCGGCCATTTCGGTGTCCGGCTTGTAAAAAGAGATGATGGCGCTGGCGCGCTCGAGGGGAGCGTCCGCATGCAGCACCTGGTATTCCTTGGCCTGCAAGGCGGGGACGAGCCAGGCGCGCTTGCGCAACAGTTCCCGGCTGATGTTTTCGACCCCGAGCTCCAGCAGCAACTCCAGGGCGGCTTTTAGGCCCACTAAGCCGAGAAGATTGTAGGTGCCGGGTTCGTAGCGGGCTGGACCTGCACGGAACCGGATCTCTTCCTGGGCCACAAAGTTAGGGCAGCGCACGTTGTTCCATCCGTACCATCCGGGACGAAGTCGTTCCTGCAGTTCCCGCCGGACGTAAAGGAGGCCGGCTGCGCAGGGGCCCAAGAGCCACTTGTGTGCGTCCGCGGCCAAAAAATCGCAGTGCGTGGTTGGGGTGGGGAACGCCCCCAGGGTTTGGATGGCATCCAAGCACAACAGGATGCCCCGCTGGCGCAATTGTCGACCGATGGTTTCGTGATCGACCCGGTAACCACTGACAAAGTGACAAGTGGCCAGCGCCACCAAACGCGTCTGCTCATCCACCTGGCCCAGTACATCTACGGGTCGGATCCCGCCCAGGGAACGGGCGTTCAGCAGGCGCACTTTCACGCCGTGTTCTGCCAGGGCCATCCAAGGATAGACGTTGGAGGGGTAATCATCGAAGTAGACTACGATATTGTCCTGACGCCGCCAGGGCCATCCGGCGGCCACCAGACTCAGCGCCAAGGAAGTAGGTCCCACGAAAGACACCTCGTCTGCGGAGCACTCGAGCAGGCGGGCGGCCAGTTGCCGTGTTTCGCTGAGGATTTCCGGATACACCACACGCTCCTGGTCATACTCGGAGGCTGCCCGGGCGTATTGGGTCAGGGCTTCAGCCACACGGCGGGGCAGGGGAGAATCCCCGGCGTGCGCAAGGAACACGCAGCGGGCCGTCACCGGAAATTCGTAGCGGCGCAGTTCCTCGTTTTGGAGGATTTCGTCGATTGTCATGGGCGGGAAGGTAATCGCACTCGGCACAGGGGGAAAGTCGGCAACGGCTCGGACTTTGCCCGGCGGCCGGGTCGATTGCGTTTGTGCCGCGGGATCTGTGGAAGGTGACTTTCGTACCGGGCTGACGGTGGGGAGCTGTAGCGGGTTCTGTGGCGGGGTCGGCTCTTCGCAAGTTGGCTGATTTGCTGTGGCCGTTCCACGATTACGGCGCGCGGGGAGCGGGCCCCGTTGGCCAACCGATTGCTCGGAAGGTTGAACCGGTCCGGTTCTGCCCTTGGGCCAAGGACTCGGACGCTGCAGCCGGACCGGAACTGTCAATGCCGCCGTAGTAGCAGCCGGTGATCCACGCGCCGCATCTGTTGGGGTTCCAAAGGTGGCAGATCGGTCAGGGTGGGAGAGTCCGTTTCGTTGAGGATGGTGCAGGCCAGGTGTTGGAGGGCCTGCCATCTGGGCCAGGGCAGACTGGGCGCATGGCTGATTTGGCGCAAGAGACTGCGCCACTCGATGATCATGCGGTCGATGTCTCCCACTCCGATCCATTCGTTGACCCAGCTGTATTTGCTTTGCGGGTTGCGGTGGACGGCGGCGGCGATTTCGGCCGCACCGGCGCCGTATTTGGGCGGCACGCCGTGTTCGAGATAACCTGGGATGGTTTGCAGTCCGTAGCGGGCATGACAGACGGCTGCCAGCCGGCCGCCCCAGCGGTTCTCTTCACCGGCAAATCGGTATCCGGCGTCCAGGTTGGCCAGGTCGTAGACCAGTTCGTCCAACGGATAGGACTCGTCTTCAAGGGCGGCCGCCAGAGCCAGGCCGTGGCCCTGGGAGAAAAAGCTGACCAGCCGGCCGCGCAGCGTGGGCCGCCCATGCTCGTCTACCAAGCCCAGGCGGCGCCAGGTCCAAACGGTACCCGGGGTGGGTGGCAGGCTTTTGCAAGACTCGATCCAGGGACATCGTGCGCAGTCGTAGGGTGGGACCTCTCGTATTAGTGGCCGCCACAAGGGCACCCCGTGTCGGTCCACGGGAACACGCATGGGGAGCTCTGCCAGGCAGACTTCTGCACTGAGGCGTTGATCGTGCTGGGTCAGCCGGACCAGGGGGGTGCGGCGTTCGGCCAGTCGCTCGCGCAGCCGGGGCAGGATCTGCTGATCCCAAGCCGACCGGGTTACTTGACGGGCGTTCCAGCCGACCAGTCGTCGTACCCATTTTTGGAGCAGGACACGGTCTCCGGGCCGCAGATCTGCCACCGTGAGGGAGCGGCCGTGGATCCGGCCGTCGGCGGTTTCCTCGAGCACCACCAGTGTGCCGGTGCCGAGCTTTTCGAGGGCCGCGGGTACCGCAAGGGCAGGGACCAAGGACATGGGCTCGTTGGTAACGGCGGCGGTGGCGGTGGCCGTTGCGGGGCGAACCCCGCCGGGCAACCCGGGCCACAAGGGGACTCGCACATCCCGGACCGGGACTTCGCGGGGTGGGGGCATAGGTTCCCACTCACCGGCGCTGTTGAGCATTTCTCGGATGCGCCGGCGCCGGTGCCGGGCTCGTTCGGTGTCCGTTTTGAGTCCGCAGGGGGCATCCGGGTGGCGCAGTGCGAATTCCACTCCCAGGGTGATGGGCTGGGTGGTGAACAGCCTTTCCTGCAGCCGCTCTGCCTCGGCAAGGGGATCGCGTCCGGCGTCTGCGGCCGCGTTCATGACGCTCAACAGAGCGGCCCAGTCGACGAGGCCACACCGGTGCAGGTGAATCGGCGCTGCGTCCCGGAGTCGCAACTGATTGGCGGTAATGAGGATGAAACCGGTCTCATCTAGGCCGCGTCGGCCGGCCCGACCAAACATTTGCAGGATTTCGTCCGGGCGCAGGGGTGTCTCGACTTCGTCCCGCCGGTAGGAATCGGCGGCAAGGGCCACGCTGCGCAAAGAGAAATTGATGCCGGCTGCCAGGCCCATGGTGGCCACCACCACGCGGAGTTGGCCTGCCTTGGCCAGGGGTTCGATGACTCCGGCCCGCGCAGCGTAGCTGAGCCCGCTGTGGTGGTAGGCGATGCGGCATTTGAGCAGTCGAGCCAGCTCTTCGCCCACGAGCTGTTTTTGTGCCGGGCTGAGGGTCAAGGGATGGGGATTGGGTAGTTGCCGTGCCAGGTCGGTGGCCAGTGCCTCGGCGGCTTGGCGACGTGGTGCGAAGATCAGGATGGGGCCCAGATCCTCGGCCAGGGCCTTGGCCACCAGACGGGGCCAGTAACCGGCGATTTCTGGGGGCACATGATAACTGAGTTGGTTGGGGTCGACCTCTTCCAAGGGCACGGGCCGCTGATCGTGGCGGATGAGCACGGCTGGGCGGCCGAGCCGTTGCAGCCACCGGACCACGTGGTGCGGGTTGGCTACACTGCCGCTAAGCAATAGCAGGCGCGTGTGAGGCGGTGCCATCGCAATGGCCAGCTCGTAGTTCAGCCCGCGGTCGGGGTCGGCCAGCATCTGGTACTCGTCCACCACCAGCAGGTCCGGGCCTTCGCCACGCAGGAGGCGGGCCTTTTGGGTTTCCAGGGTTGCCACCAGAACGGGTGCGTTGAGATTGTCTGACAAATCGCCGGTGGTGATGCCCACGTTCCAGCCGCGGGCGCGCCACTCAGCCAGTTTGTCGTTGGCCAGCGCCCGGGTCGGCACGGTGTAAATGGCCTGGCCACGGCAGCGGCCCTGGTTGGACCACAGCTCGAAGATCAACGTTTTCCCCGCGCCGGTGGGTGCCTGGACCACTACGTCCTGGCCGGCGCGTAACGCGGCCACGGCCTGTTGTTGCCAGAGGTCCGGTACCACGACGGTGTTCCAGCCCCCGGCGGGTGTAGGCCATCGCTGTTCCACCAACGACTGCACGCCGCCAACATAAGCCAGGTTGGCCTGCGGGCGAACCAGTTTTTGCTTCCCAAAGAGGGCTGGCACCGCAACTTTAGAGCCTCCGATGATGCAGACCTTGACACCGCTGGATGGTGCGTTGCTGGTGGACAAGCCCGTGGGCCCGACGTCGCACGACGTGGTGGCTGCGGTGCGGCGACGCTTCAAGCTCAAAAAGGTGGGTCATTGCGGCACGCTGGACCCCAACGCGACCGGTCTGTTGGTGTTGGTGTTGGGTCGGGGGACCAAATTGGCCGAGAAACTCATGTCCGACGACAAGGTCTACGAGGGGGAGATCAAGTTTGGCATCACTACCGACAGCTATGACGCGGACGGTGCGGTGACAGCCACTGCGCCGGTGCCGCCGTTGAGTCTGGAGCAGTTAAACCGTTGGGCTGCGGAATTCGTGGGTGACCTGATGCAGGTACCGCCCATGGTTTCGGCGGTCAAAAAGGGGGGTGTTCCACTCTACAAACTGGCGCGCAAGGGGCTGGAGGTGGAACGGGAACCGCGGCTCGTGCACGTCTACCGCTTCCGGTTTCTGGAGTATCAGGAACCGGTCGGACGTTTCGAGCTGGCCTGTACCAAGGGCACCTATGTGCGCAGCATTGCCCATGAAATCGGCCAGAAAGCCGGCTGTGGCGCCCATCTGGCCAGCCTGCGGCGGATCCAGTCCGGAGCCTTTCACGTCCGGGACGCTGCGCCGATGGAGCAAGTGTTGACGTGGTCGACCGAGGAACTGGCGCGCCACGTAATTCCGTTGCTGCAGCTAGCTCAAGCCGCCGGCCTGTTGCCGTCCCAAGCGGGGCCTTCCCGGCGCTGAGACAGGCCGTTGGGCCCACTGCAAATCGCATGGCTGGTCCTCCGATTGTTCGTCATGCTGACGCACTGCCCTGCCGTGGGGAGCATCCGGTCTGCGTGGCCCTCGGTTTCTTTGACGGGGTTCATCTGGGGCATCAACAGGTGATCCGACAGACCCTGGTGGAGGCCCGGCAACATGATGCCTTGGCTGTAGTCATCACTTTCGATCAACATCCCAACACCGTGGTGGCGCCCCATAGGGTGCCCCTGCTCATTCAGACCTTGGATCAAAAGCTCCGCGCTCTGGGTGCGTTGGACCCGGATGCCATTTGGCTGTTGCATTTTGATCGTGCCCTCAGCCGGCTGAGTCCTGAACAGTTTCTCGGTTTTCTCCGGGAGGGGCTGGGGCGTCTCCGTAGCATTTGCGTGGGAGCCAACTTTCGGTTTGGTCACCGCCGTACAGGCGATGTGGCCCTGTTGCGGGCGCTGGGGCAACGTCTCGGTTTTTCCGTGCACGGCTTGTCTGTGCTCGCTCTGGATGGCACTCCGATTAGCAGCACTCGGATTCGTCAGGCCATTGCTGCCGGGCGCTTGGATGCCGCCGCCCAGATGCTAGGTCGGCCCTATGCGTTGGCAGGTCGCGTCGTTCGGGGCGATGGTCTGGGCCGGCAGCTTGGCTTTCCGACTGCCAACCTCGACACCACGGGTCGAGTCCTGCCGCCGCGCGGAGTTTATGCCGCCCGATGCACCGTGGAGGAGCATGTGTATCGGGCGGTTCTGAACATCGGTACCCGGCCCACGGTCACTCCTGAGGCGCAAACCCTGCGGGTCGAGGTCCACCTGCTCGACTTTGCGGGCGACCTTTACGATCGGGAGCTAGAAGTCGTCCCCGTCGAAAAACTGCGCGATGAACGGCGGTTCGACTCCTTGGAAGCTCTGCGCAACCAGATTCGAGCGGACGTCGCACAAGCGCGTCGGGATTTTTAGGCGCTGCTGATCCGGCTGAAAGCGCGTTCCCTCGCACGCTTTGGCATCTGGACCCCACTGCTCACCGCCGGGCTGCCGGAAAAACCGCGGCTTTACAAGCAGACCAGGGAGGGGCTCTGCGGCAGCCGTACCACGACGGTTCCGGCCAGCTTATCGTGCCAGGCCTGTCGGTCCCGGTCCCAAGCGATCCACAGGAAACCCAAAAACAGCACCACCAACGAAACCACGGCGCCCAAGGCACGCACCAAGGCGACGTCCAGGCGGAGCGGTTGGCCATCCAAGCGAACCACTTTCAGCCGAAGGATCACTCCGCCCAGCGTGGTGCTACGCCA
>Ga0308417_1003294_pt1 | contig 10349 bp, 6 predicted proteins | sample HotsprSampleOS65_FD_203528 | JGI IMG/M metagenome (GOLD analysis project Ga0308417, IMG submission 203528) | Hot spring phototrophic mat microbial communities from Octopus Spring, Yellowstone National Park, Wyoming, United States - 20090730_OS65 ... | reverse complement strand
ACATCGAGGTGCCAAACCTCCCCGTCGATGTGAACTCTTGGGGGAGATCAGCCTGTTATCCCTAGAGTAACTTTTATCCGTTGAGCGACGGCCCTTCCACTCAGCGCCGTCGGATCACTAAGGCCGTGTTTCCACCCTGCTCGAGTTGTTGCTCTTGCAGTCAAGCTCTCTTCTGCCTTTACACTCTACGGCTGATTTCCAACCAGCCTGAGAGAACCTTTGCGCGCCTCCGTTACCTTTTAGGAGGCGACCGCCCCAGTCAAACTGCCCACCTGATACGGTCCCAAAGCCGGATCACGGCATTTAGTTAGAATTCTAGCTCTGACAGAGTGGTATCTCACCGTTGACTCTGCAACCCCCACAAGGATTGCTTCATAGTCTCCCACCTATCCTGCGCAGTCAAAGCCCGAACCCAATACCAGGCTACAGTAAAGCTTCATAGGGTCTTTCTGTCCAGGTGCAGGTAGTCCGTATCTTCACAGACAATCCTATTTCGCCGAGCCTCTCTCCGAGACAGCTCCCAGATCGTTACGCCTTTCGTGCGGGTCGGAACTTACCCGACAAGGAATTTCGCTACCTTAGGACCGTTATAGTTACGGCCGCCGTTCACCGGGGCTTCGGTCGCCAGCTTCGCTCTTCGCTGACCGACTTCCTTAACCTTCCGGCACTGGGCAGGCGTCAGCCCCCATACATCGTCTTGCGACTTAGCGGAGACCTGTGTTTTTGGTAAACAGTCGCCTGGGACTCTTCACTGCGACCACCTCTCGGTGGCACCCCTTCTTCCGAAGTTACGGGGCCATTTTGCCGAGTTCCTTAGAGAGAGTTATCTCGCGCCCCTGAGTATTCTCAACCATCCCACCTGTGTCGGTTTCGGGTACGGGCAATATACAGTTAACGTGTTTAGAGCTTTTCTTGGAAGCCTGACATCACACACTTCGGGGACGTATCCCCTCGTACTCACGCCTCAGCTCGGAACGTTTTCGCCGCTCCTCAACACCTCGGACGCTTGAACCAGTAACCAACCTCTGGCTGTGTTAGCCTTCTCCGTCCCTCTGCACAACTGCATATCGGTACAGGAATATTAACCTGTTGTCCATCGACTACGTCCTTCGACCTCGCCTTAGGACCCGACTAACCCTCCGCGGACGAGCCTTCCGGAGGAACCCTTGGGATTTCGGGGCATTGGATTCTCACCAATGTTTGCGCTACTCAAGCCGACATTCTCACTTCTGCTTCGTCCACACCTGCTCTCGCTGATGCTTCTAACTACTACAGAACGCTCCCCTACCGATACATCGATAGATATATCCCACAGCTTCGGTACATCGCTTAGTCCCGTTCATTTTCGGCGCAGGAGCGCTTGACCAGTGAGCTATTACGCACTCTTTTAAGGGTGGCTGCTTCTAGGCAAACCTCCTGGTTGTCTATGCACTCCCACCTCCTTTGCCACTTAGCGATGATTTGGGGACCTTAGCTGGTGGTCTGGGCTGTTTCCCTCTTGACGATGGAGCTTATCCCTCACCGTCTCACTGGCAGAGTGTTCACGGGGTATTCAGAGTTTGACTCGATTTGGTACCGCTCTCGCAGCCCGCACCGAATCAGTGCTTTACCCCCCCGCTATAGTCTCTACCGCTGCGCCTCAACACATTTCGGGGAGAACCAGCTAGCTCCCGGTTCGATTGGCATTTCACCCCTAACCACAGCTCATCCGCTGATTTTTCAACATCAGTCGGTTCGGACCTCCACTTGGCTTTACCCAAGCTTCATCCTGGCCATGGTTAGATCACCGGGGTTCGGGTCTATAAACACTGACTAGCGCCCTTTTCAGACTCGCTTTCGCTTTGGCTTCGCCATTCTCGGCTTAACCGGCCAGTGCCTATAAGTCGCCGGCTCATTCTTCAACAGGCACACCGTCACACGTTGAATCGTGCTTCGATTGCTTGTAGGCTGACGGTTTCATGTTCTATTTCACTCCCCTCCCGGGGTTCTTTTCACCTTTCCCTCGCGGTACTGGTTCACTATCGGTCACACAGGAGTATTTAGCCTTTCGAGGTGGTCCTCGATGATTCAACCGGAATTCCACGTGCTCCGGCCTACTCGGGATTCAGCTAGTATCCTTAAGCTTTCGACTACAGGACTTTCACCTCCTCTGGTGCAGTATTCAGCTGCTTCGTCTAGCCGCTAGATTCCATCTCGCTGTCCCACAACCCCAGGAGTTAAAACCCCTGGTTTAGGCTCTTCCCGCTTCGCTCGCCGCTACTAAGGGAATCGAGTTTTCTTTCTCTTCCTCCAGCTACTAAGATGTTTCAATTCGCTGGGTTCGCTCTTTCCACCCTATGGATTCAGGTGGTAGTTCTAAGGGTTGCCCCATTCGGACACCCACGGATCAAGGCTTGCTTCCAGCTCCCCGTGGCTTATCGCAGGTAACCGCGTCCTTCTTCGCCTCTGTGTGCCTAGGTATCCACCATCAGCCCTTTGTAGCTTGACCACTGTTTCGCTTTTGTCTTGCTTACATTGGTGTCTATGATAGTGACAACTTGATTTGACGGCAGGCTGTTATTCTTCCGCCAAACTTAGCTGTCTGCTACCTGACAATTTTCTATGCAGTTTTCAAGGTTCTGGCTGGTCTAACCCAGCAGGCTATTCTGCTTCAAATAACTCCAAGTAACTCCTTGAGAGTGATATCTGAGCAAAATTAGTTGCTGGGATAGGGTTGAGAAACAATAAGAACTTAAAGAACTTAATTATGCTCAGTGGAGGTTAGCGGACTCGAACCGCTGACATCCTGCTTGCAAAGCAGGCGCTCTACCAGCTGAGCTAAACCCCCTTAAACAAAGAACAAAAAGTGGAAACCAAAGATGGAAGTCAAAAACTCGTTCCCCCTCTCTTCCCTCTTCCCTTTTCCCTCTTCTCTCTGCCTTCTTTCAAAGGTGGGCCATCCTGGACTCGAACCAGGGACCTCACCCTTATCAGGGGTGCGCTCTAACCACCTGAGCTAATAGCCCATCTACCGAACCAATATAGTTTGGAAGCCCATCTGTAATCCGAACGACCCTGGGATGACCAACTCTGAATCTATTTGCACTGTGCGTTCGACTCTAGAGCGGGTAGGTCTCCCTAAAAGGAGGTGATCCAGCCACACCTTCCGGTACGGCTACCTTGTTACGACTTCACCCCAGTCATCAGCCCTGCCTTCGGCATCCTCCTCCTTGCGGTTGGAGTAACGACTTCGGGCGTGGCCAACTCCCATGGTGTGACGGGCGGTGTGTACAAGGCCCGGGAACGTATTCACCGCAGTATGCTGACCTGCGATTACTAGCGATTCCTCCTTCATGCAGGCGAGTTGCAGCCTGCAATCTGAACTGAGCCACGGTTTATGGGATTAGCTTGCTCTCGCGAGCTTGCAACCCTTTGTCCGCAGCATTGTAGTACGTGTGTAGCCCAGGACGTAAGGGGCATGCTGACTTGACGTCATCCCCACCTTCCTCCGGTTTGTCACCGGCAGTCTCTCTAGAGTGCCCAACTGAATGATGGCAACTAAAAACGAGGGTTGCGCTCGTTGCGGGACTTAACCCAACATCTCACGACACGAGCTGACGACAGCCATGCACCACCTGTACTCCAGTTCCCGAAGGCACCCCTCCCTTTCAAGAGGGTTCTGGACATGTCAAGCCCTGGTAAGGTTCTTCGCGTTGCATCGAATTAAACCACATACTCCACCGCTTGTGCGGGCCCCCGTCAATTCCTTTGAGTTTCACTCTTGCGAGCGTACTCCCCAGGCGGGACACTTAACGCGTTGGCTACGGCACTGCCCGGGTCGATACGGGCAACACCTAGTGTCCATCGTTTACGGCTAGGACTACAGGGGTATCTAATCCCTTTCGCTCCCCTAGCTTTCGTCCCTCAGTGTCAGTGCAGGTCCAGTCAGGCGCTTTCGCCACCGGTGTTCTTCCCAATATCTACGCATTTCACCGCTACACTGGGAATTCCCCTGACCCCTACCGCACTCTAGTCGCCCAGTTTCCACTGCTGGTATGCGGTTAAGCCGCACGCTTTAACAGCAGACTTGAACAACCACCTACGGACGCTTTACGCCCAATAATTCCGGATAACGCTTGCATCCTCCGTATTACCGCGGCTGCTGGCACGGAGTTAGCCGATGCTGATTCGATAGGTACCGTCAGTGCTTCTTCCCTATCAAAAGCGGTTTACAACCAATAGGCCGTCCTCCCGCACGCGGTCTTGCTCCGTCAGGCTTGCGCCCATTGCGGAAAATTCCCCACTGCTGCCTCCCGTAGGAGTCTGGGCCGTGTCTCAGTCCCAGTGTGGCTGATCATCCTCTCAGACCAGCTACTGATCGTCGCCTTGGTAGGCCCTTACCCCACCAACTAGCTAATCAGACGCGAGCTCATCCTCAGGCCATAAAATGTTTCACCTCTCGGCACATCGGGTATTAGCAGCCGTTTCCAGCTGTTGTCCCCGTCCTAAGGGCAGATTCTCACGCGTTACTCACCCGTCCGCCACTAAGTGCCGAAGCACTCCGTTCGACTTGCATGTGTTAAGCAGACCGCCAGCGTTCATCCTGAGCCAGGATCAAACTCTCCATGTTGTTGAGTTGAATGGCTCCAGAACTCTCGTCCCGGACTCAAACCTTCGTTCGCTTAGAAAACAATCGCTCACAAAAGCAATCGCTCTAAAGTATCAGGCTTGAGATTTTATGTTTCGTTAAATCTAGTTGGGTTCCTTCTCAAAAGACTTTAGCTTCCTAAAAAGCTTCCCTCTCCCAAGAATTAACCCCCTAGCAATTGCATTAACGGGTCACAGATGTTATTCTGGCTTCCAAACTATTCTCTTTTCTAGGTTCGGGCGGCGAGATGTAAGCCTCACTTCGCTTTCGCTCCGCTTTGGCTGTCCTCCCGACCGCTTTACTAATCTATCCCCATCTCCCTTAATCTGTCAACTACTTTTTGAGCAAAGTCTGAAAATTTTCTGAAACCCTTGTTGGGAAAGGGGTTTACACTCTGGCAGAAAGAATGATTTGGGAGCGATCGCCCGTTTGCCCCTTCCCTGCATTTTTATTTTCAAAGTTTTTTAATTACCACATGTCTTTCTTTCCCCGCAGGCGAGCAAAGCTCTGCACAGGGTCTTGGGTGTTCATGGCTGACTGAAGTGCTGGTGTGTCCCATCGCAAAAAGGGATTGGTCTGTTTCTCGATGTCTAGGCGGGATGGCACTGTAGGCTGCTGAAGTTGCCGCTGATGGAGTGTCTCCTGATAGCGCTTCCTGAGGGCTTGGTTTTCGGGGTCAACCGAGAGCGCGAACTGGAGGTTCTTTAAGGTGTATTCATGAGCGCACCAGATGTTGGTGCTTTCTGGCAAGCGACGCAGCTTGTCGAGCGAGTGAACCATTTGCGCGGGGGTGCCTTCAAATAAGCGCCCGCAGCCGCCTGCAAACAGGGTATCTCCGCAGAACAGGTCACCTGGCTGCTCTGGGTTAGCAGGTGGGAAGTAGTAGGCAATATGAGCGCGAGTATGACCGGGGACAAAGAGAATGTCGGCCTGGCGATCGCCCACAGAAATGCGATCGCCCTCTTGCAAAAACCGTTGCTGACCTGGAATCCGTCCTCGGTCTTCTGCACCGCCGTAGACTACTGCATTGGGAAATCGCTGCAACAGTGCCAGGTTACCCCCGACATGATCTCGGTGGTGATGCGTATTCAAAATTGCCACAAGCTGAGCCTCTAAACTGAGCAAACACTCTAGAACTGGCTCCGCTTCTGCAGGATCGACCACAGCGGTCTGCTGAGTATTAGGAAAATAAAGCACAAAGATGTAATTGTCCGACAGGGCGGGAAGGCGATGGATTTGCATGGTGAATTTATAGATGGGGTAGGGCAGGTTCAGCAGAGTCTAAGCCTTTTATCTGCTCATTACCGTAGACTCATTTCACGCCTGCTGACCAGACCTATGTTTATGACTGACGGGATGCTAGTGCAAGCCATCAACTGCGATTCTAGGCTGCGATTCCAGACAGTTACTCTGAGTGGCACAACTTGGCACAACCGAGAACATTCAGCAACCTACAGTAAAGAAGGGCCTGCATATAAATCTGCATATCAGTTTTTCGTGTAGGTTTGACTTGGCTCACGGACTTGCCCTCAGCGGCCTACTGGGCCGAACTACCACATGGCTTCAGTTGCTCGAAAAAACTTATTTGAGGATATTCCCCGGTTTCTCGTGGCTCAGGCTGGGATCATGTTTGCTGTCAGCCTAGTAACGATTCAAACGGGAATTTTGAACGGATTCGGCCGATCGACCAGCACTTTAATCGATGGTTCCAGGGCAGATATATGGGTTGGGGCCCAGGAAATGGTGAACCTCCAGCTTACGCTGCCAATTCCGGCGGGGATGGTGCAACAGGCGCAGGAGGTGGAAGGAGTAGCCCTGGCTGAAGCGATGATTACGCGAACAACCACTTGGCGCAGTCCTAGCGGCGACATTTCTACAGTGCAAATCATTGGGTTCGATCCAGCCACCAGACTGTTTAACTACGGCAACCTGTCGGAGGGCAGAGTCGAGGACTTGCAGCAGCCCTACACGGTGATCCCTGACCAGGCAAACCGAGCATCGATCCATGTCAGTCAAGTGGGCGATCGCGCCAATATCGGCTCCTTGCCTACGAAAGTAGTGGGCTTTACGCGAGGCACACAATCCATCGCATCCAGCACCTACGTTTTTACATCACTCAAAAATGCCAATGCCTACTTAAACTCTGCCTACACTTCTACCACAAGCTGTCGTTTGCAAGACGGTCAACTGATTTGTAGCAACCTGTTTGAGCGGACAGTGAATCCGGATGCGGTGCCAGAGCCTCGCGCCTTGTCTCCTACAGACGTAATCACCTACGTCTTGGTCAAAGCAGAACCCGGCACAGATCTAGAGGCGCTGAAGCGTCGATTGGAGCAAGCCCTGCCCAATACCAGAGCTTATACCAGAGCAGAGATGTCTGATTTAACACAGAAGTATTGGGTACAGCGCACAGGAATTGGCTTTGTATTGGGCTTGGGCGCTACTGTAGGCATCATTGTGGGAATGGTAATTGTAGGACAAATCTTATACTCATCAGTCGCTGACCACATTCGAGAATTTGGCACGTTGAAAGCGATGGGCGCATCCGACTGGGTCATCTATCGCATCATCATCGAGCAAGCACTGTGGATGGCAGTTTTGGGCTACATTCCCAGCGTGGCGCTGTGTCTAGGGCTAGGAGCCTGGACTTTTGCGACACAGGGCATCACGATTCTGATTACACCAGTGACCGCTGTCGGCATTTTGGGCATTACGGTTGGAATGTGCGTCACTTCGGCGTTGTTTGCCATTCAGAAAGTGACCCACGTTGACCCAGCCATTGTGTTTAAGGCTTAGACGATTGCAGGTTAGAAACCAAATAAAACCATTTAGTCCCGCCAAAACTTTATAAAAGCGCAAGTTATTTTCGTGTCAGGAGTTGCGGAGTGTGAGTAGAAAGACTTATTACACTAGAAAAGGTAAAGAACTCGTCTATTGCAGAAGTATTGGTGCAGATGCTGGTCTAGGTTGAGATTCGATTCGGCTCAAATCTGCCAAAGGAGAGAAGGATTCCGAATTTGGGGAATTTGCATGTGAAGCATTGAGTTAGAGCAGGTTTGAGGGGTTCGTCCACCAAGAGGGGGGTTCGGTCAACTGGGTGAAGGCAACTTTCGGCATCCAAACTATCGTGAAGTTAAAGCAAGAAGCCAAGGGCAGGTCTTCAGGATATGCAACCTGTGAAGCGGTTTTGGAGTCTAGTGAAATAGCTTCTTCAGGGTTTTGAGTTTGTTAGAACCGTCGGCTGGCATCCGAAAGCTTATTGCAACAACTTGTTTTAACAACTGATGTTGCTTGATCTTGAACAGGCTTGAGCGTCTCGTTTCGAGACTGGATTGAAGTGTTGGATTGAAGTGTTGGATTGAAGTGTTGGATTGAAGTAACTGAGTGCCTCGCAGTTCTGTGCTTTTGTTCTTGACCGACCTATCGTTGTGGATCACGCTGCCCTTTACGTTCTAAGTTCATGACTGTATCGCATCTGAATCTAGCTTCATCCTTTTCGGTGCCTCTGTCTTCTCAGTATTTGGCAGAGCGAGAGGTGGCCCCTGCCGTGTCGGAGGCGATCGCCACTCGCGGCGTAGAGATGGTGTACGGAGAGGGGGCGGAGCGGTTTCAAGCACTCAGCAGCATCAACCTGGAAATTCCCGCAGGCAGCATCCATCTCTTGATGGGGCCGTCCGGCTCTGGCAAAACAACGCTGCTCTCCATCTTGGCTGGCATCTTGACCCCTTCCAGCGGCAACGTTCGTCTCTTGGGTCAAGAAATTACTAAGATGTCGCGATCGCAGCTTTCGCAGTTTCGCCTGCAAAATATTGGCTTCATCTTTCAAGGCTTTAACCTGTTTCCAGCGCTGACGGCCTTGGAAAATGTTGAACTGGCGCTGGAGATGAAGGGCATTCGGGGTAAGGCAGCTCGCCACGAAGCGATGGCGCTCCTAGAGGCAGTGGGTCTGGGCAACCGCGCCAAAAATCTTCCCAAGAACCTTTCTGGCGGACAGAAACAGCGGGTGGCGATCGCCCGCGCCCTAGCCGGAAATCCACCGCTCATTATGGCCGACGAACCGACAGCGGCCCTCGACTCCACCAGCGGACATGCGGTGATCGATCTGCTCAGCAGGCTAGCCAAAGAGCGAGGACGCACCGTCTTGATCGTGACGCATGATCCCCGAATTATGGACGTGGCCGATCGTGTCCTTTATCTGGAAGACGGACGGCTGAAATAGCCGCCAGATCATCTTTTTCTGGATCTCGGCTGACACGCTATTTATTTACTTTGATCAAAGCACCTTTGAGCCACCAGTCCATCTTTTTCTGGATTTCGACCGACTTCTCGCAAGCGCAGCCCGCAAGAAATCGTCCAACTGCGTCAGTCTTCAGGAAATCTCTATTAGACTTCTTGCATGAATCGTTGCGCGGCACTGCCGCGCAACGATTCATACCTTCAAAACGACATTCATGCAGGAGGTCTATTGAGTATCCCTTACCTCCTAAATGGAACTACGAATGAAATTGCTGGAAGCCTTGAAAACGCTTTGGCTGGCAATCTAAAAATCGTAAAGCCGAAATCGAGAATCGACATTACCCCTAATGATGGCAGCCCTAGAGTAGGATTGCCAAAAAAGATTACTAAAGCTCAGAGACCGCACAGAGATCGCAAAGGATTGTCCTGTAGTAACTCTGTGCAAAGCGCATTAGGGCCTGTCTGTCACACGCTGCTGCATACGCCACCTCAATCCAGTGCCTCCCTGATTAAAACAACCCTCCTTCAGGGCTTTACTCAAAGCTTCTGCAATGGTCTGCAATAGTGGTACAGGCAGTCCCCATCCAGTTTTGGCGCTGTCTGGCAAAACCGCCCATCATTGCAAAATCATCCTATACTCCGGTTAAGAAATCTTTCCTAGGTTGCACCGCCGCAAATTCTGTGTACACTCGATAAAACCTAGTTAACGTTCATCACATTTTCAGGGCGACCTTACAAGCAGTTTCTATCAGGTAATTTCCATAAAGCAATTCCCCATAAGGCGATTTCCCCAGTCGCCAGGCCCAGTCCTACCCGATTTCTGCCAAGCCTCGAACTAAACCTCGCATGACCACTGTTCCTGTTCCACGACAGCCTTCACAATCGCCCGACTTGCCTGGCGGCACGCCCGCGCCAGACATTACGCCTGTGTTTGCGCTGAAGGAGCTAGTGTCTCGGCTGAACCGGGAGCATAACAAGGTTCAGGATCTGCTAAGTTCTCTGGGGTTCGCGCTCCGCAGCTTTACCAACGTAAATCAGTTTCTAGAGCTGACTCCGCTGATTGCCAGTCGAGTCACAGATGCTGACGGGGGGGCCCTGATTCTATTCCGCCCCAATGGGCAATTGCGCCTTGAGCGGATTCACTGCCAGGACGGACACAACTGCCAGACCATTCGCAAGGCGCTGGAGACGGCTACGTTGCAGCTTATGGCTTCGCCTCCGACGGGGGGAACTGCGCTGGTTCCGTCTGCTGATTTGACGGCTGCCCTCGACTATCAGGTGAATCGCCACTTGGGGGCGGATGTGCAGATGTTTGGCACGGCGATTTTGTCTAAAAACGAGGAGCGAGGACGGCTCTATGTCTTTAGCTATGATCCGAACTATGAGTGGACTGAGACGCGGCAAAAGCTGGTGAGGCTGGTGGCGGATCAGACGGCGGTGGCGATCGCCACAGACGAGCTTACTGTCGAACTCCGCAAAAAAGAGC
>Ga0308417_1003293_pt1 | contig 10349 bp, 6 predicted proteins | sample HotsprSampleOS65_FD_203528 | JGI IMG/M metagenome (GOLD analysis project Ga0308417, IMG submission 203528) | Hot spring phototrophic mat microbial communities from Octopus Spring, Yellowstone National Park, Wyoming, United States - 20090730_OS65 ... | reverse complement strand
AAAAATCCTCCCGTGGGATGGTGAACCCCAACGGGTACCCACGAAAGAAAACCAGTTCATCTGGGTGGATGTCACTGCCCGATGGAGAATCGTGGATCCGAAAAAATTCTACTCATCCATCACCACGATGGAACGGGCCTACAGCCGGTTGGACGATGTCATCGACTCCATTGTCCGTACCACCATTGCGGGGAACTTCCTAAGGGAGGCGGTTCGCAGTACCAACCTCATAAACGAACTAAAGCGTACAGAGTATCTCGCTTCTACCGAAGCTTCCCAGGAGGATGTGGAGAACCTGCGGCAGATGGCAGAGTTCACGCGGACCCGGGTACAACAGGAGAATATCCAGAAGGGCCGAAGAGCCCTTTCAGAGGAAATGCTGCAGGCAGCCAAGCAGATCGTTCCGGATTTCGGCATCGACGTGATCGACATCATCATCCGCCAGATCCGCTATTCCGACGATCTCACCGAGAGTGTGTATAACCGCATGATCAAGGAACGAAACCAGATCGCCCAAGCCTACCGATCCTTCGGGGAAGGGAAGAAGAAAGAATGGTTGGGGAAGCTGGAGAACGAACGCCGTTCCATCCTCTCCAGGGCATATGAGGAATCGGAAAAGATCAAAGGGGAGGCAGACGCTCTGGCTGCCCGGATTTACGCCGAGGCGTATGGAAGGGATCCGGATTTCTTCGAATTCTGGAGGTCCATCGAGTCTTACCGGGCCGTGGTACCGAATTTCCGCAAAACTCTCACTACCGATATGAACTATTTCAAATATCTCTATTCTCCAGGAGGGCGATAGAGTTACCATGTCTTCCCAGGTCGGAGTTCCCCTCTCTACCCTCCTGGCCTCTTTCGAATGGGACGAAATCGTCGGCACGGGGGATCCTCTTGTAAGGGGTATCTCCTACGATTCTCGAGATGTACAGCCAGGGCACCTTTTCTGTGCCCTGGATGGCATCCACACCGATGGGCATCGGTACATCCTAGATGCGGTGCGAGAGGGGGCGGTAGCGATTCTAGGAAGAAACGTTCCCGAACCTCCTCTGGATGGGGTTGTCTACATACAGGTCAAGGATACCCGGAAGGCGATGTCACGGGTCTCCGCTGCTTTCTATCAATACCCCAGCCGCAGTCTCAAGGTGATTGGCGTAACAGGGACGGACGGGAAAAGTTCCACTGTTTACTATATCCACCAGCTTCTGGAAATGCGTGGCAAAAAGAGCGGACTCCTTTCCACTGTATCCCTGCTTACCGATGGGGAGTTGAAAAAGAATCCCTTACGGCAATCCACCCCGGAAGCCCCAATCATTCAAGAAGTACTGGCTGAAATGCGGGATGCGGGCAAGGAGTTTGCTATCGTGGAGGCCACCTCCCATGGGCTTTCCCACCGCACTTCCCGACTTTTGGACGTGGAGTTCGATGTAGGCGTCCTGACCAATGTAACTCATGAACATTTGGATTTTCATGGGAGTTGGGAGAACTACCGGAGCGACAAAACGAATCTATTCCGGGTTCTTTCCCAACACCGGAGCGATGCTAAAGGGTGCCCCGCCTTTGGAGTCGCCAATAGGGATGACAAGAGTTTCCCCTATATCCAGGAACACTGCAAAGTTCCCCTGTACTCCTATAGCATTCGGGAAAAGGGAGCAGACCTCGTAGCTTCCCACATTGAATCCGATTTACAGGGCAATACTTTCCTTCTCCACGAGAAAGAAACTTCTGCTCTCTGCAGGATTCCCCTACCAGGAGTATTCAACGTGGAGAATGTACTGGCAGCCCTCCTCACCGTTGCCCGAATCGAAGAAGTCCCGGCTCTTTCCCTGATTCCCTTATTAAAGACACTTAAAGGAGTTCAGGGGAGAATGACTCCCATTCACAGGGGACAACCCTTTTCGGTTCTGGTGGACTATGCCCACACTCCTGGCGCCTTCGAGAAACTTTTTCCAGTGGTAAGAAAGTTCACCCCCGGAAGGCTCATCGCGGTATTCGGATCCGCGGGAGAACGGGATGTGGAAAAACGGCCCCTGCAGGGAGCCATCGCCTCCCGGTACGCGGACCTCATCGTCCTCACCAACGAGGATCCCCGGCTGGAAGACCCCCTAAAGATACTCCATGACATTGCCAGAGGATGTGGAGGAAAAACCGAAGGGAAGGACCTATTCCTCATCCCCGATCGAGCGGAAGCGATCAGGATGGCCTTTCAGAAGGCTTTGCCCCAGGACACCGTAGTACTTCTAGGAAAAGGGCACGAGAGCAGCATCATCCTTTCCACAGGGCCCGTTCCCTGGGACGAGATCGAGAAGGCCGAATCCGTCCTAGAAGAACTGGGTTACCGGCAACGGCAAGGGAAATAGATACGGAAGGCAGTCCCCTTCCAGGGGAGGGTTTCCAAAGTCCCCTCCAGCTGTTCCACCAAGGCAACGATCAATTGGTACCCTAAAGTCTCAGATCGATCTATCGGGAAATTCTCAGGCAAACCCACACCGTCATCCGCAACCACCAGTGTGCAGGTATCCTGGCTTGTGTCCAATTGTACCGAGATATTTCCGCCCTGTTGCCCCGGAAAGGCATATTTCAAGCTGTTGGAAACTAGTTCATTTACCAATAACCCCAGGGGCGTAGCGGTATTCAGATCGAAGGTCACCTCTTCCACCTGGAACTTCAGATTCACCCCTCGAGTGTATGCCCCGTAGGCTTCGAAGAGGTTCTCGCAGAGGGTTTGGAGGTACGAACGAATCTCGATCCGGGAAATACGGTCCGATTGGTAAAGATGCTCATGCACCAGAGCCATGGAACGGACCTGCATTTGACTATCGAGGAACAGTTTCGCATCCTCAGGATCCCTGATGTACCTCCTCTGGAGATTTAAAAGACTCGAAATGATCTGGAGGTTGTTCTTTACCCGGTGGTGGATTTCCTTCAAGAGAAGGTTCTTTTCCTTCAACGCTTCCCGGAGTAGTTCCTGTTCCACCTTCCGTTGGGTGATATCATGAATGATCCCCACGGATCCTTTTAGCTTTAAACCTTGCCCTTTTTGTCCTTCAAAGTAGCCTGCCGCATCCACCTCCCCATAGGATATCACACTTCCGATCCGTTGTTCTTCTTCACGCTCCACGCAACCTTCCCTTTTTTTTATACGAAGCTTCACTTCAAGGCCCATGGTCTTTCGAGGCCCTCTCCTCCTCTCATCAAACAGCTTGGGAGCATGGGCAGGCCCGGTTGTCTTTCCTACATACTGTTTCAGTACGATACTGCGGCTCACCCGGGGGACTTCCTCCGGCTCCAGCAGCGTGGAAAAATGCTTCCCGATGAGTTCCACCGGTTCGTATCCCAGCTCCCGTACCGCATCGTTCACGAAGGTAAAGTACCCATTTTCATCCACCGAGTACACCACATCAGGAAGAGCTTGCACTAGATCCAGGTACTGCTGCTCCTTCAATTGGAGTTCGATCCCCTGACGCTTCCGGGCTTCGTGGTCACGAACGACCTTTTTCAGCAGGATGGGAAGTACCTCTAGGTGCCTCTTCTCCGGATCCCGAATGAGGAACCCACAGCTCATGTCCTTGATGATGTCATCGATCCTGTCACGATCCGAGTACTCTGCCAGAAGGACAAAGGGGAAAGGCCAGAGGAAAAGCCAATCGGCAAAACTTCCGCTTTGAAAAGCCAGATCCGTCACCACCACATCCACCGCGCCGGTCTGTAACAGTGTGTCTACCTCCCCTATAGATTGGGGAAACCGAAGAAGAAAGGGATAGCCCTGAGTCGTGACGATAGACTGAAAGGAATCGAATTCCTCTTTGTCCGATGAAGCGAAGAGAACAGTTATTTTCCGCGAATCCATATTACCCTAAAATCCATTGGAATAGGGGCAGTGTATCGGAAAGGGAAATGGGTTTCAAGGTTTCTTGAACTGCCGGGAGCCTTCCAGTATACTCCCCCCATGCGTACAGTACTGATCCTCTACGGGGGCAAATCAGGGGAACACGAAGTTTCCCTTCGTTCTGCAGCCTCCATCGTACGACACCTTCATGGTCGCTACCGCCTGCTCCTGGTAGGAATTGCAAAGGATGGGCGCTTCTATCTTCAAGAAGAATCATACCCCACAGAAGTTGCTTCTGAAGGGATAGAAGCCCTTGCGATCGAGGAGGATCCTCACCGTAAGGTAGCCCTCATTCCCGGCGAGGGTTTCACCTTTCACGGTTCCTTACTACCGTTAGACATCGTGTTTCCCATCCTCCATGGAACCTTTGGAGAGGATGGGACCATCCAAGGGCTACTGGAAACCCTCGATGTGGCCTACGTAGGGGCGGGGGTGTTGGGCAGCGCTCTTGGAATGGACAAGGAAATGACCAAACGCCTCTGGGCACAGGAGGGTTTACCCATAGTGCCGTACTGCACCCTTTCTTCCCATGGATGGGAAAAAGAGGGGGAACTGGCGTATCGGTATGCGGAGCGGTTAGGGTACCCTGTGTTCGTAAAACCTGCCTGTATCGGTTCTTCGGTCGGTATATCCAAGGTGAAAGAGCCAAAGGATCTAACGAAAGCTCTTGAGAGGGCCTTCAAATTCGACCACAAGGTTCTCCTGGAAAAGGGGATCGATGCCCGGGAAATCGAATGTTCTGTGCTGGGGAACCACAATCCTATTGCCTTCACCCCCGGGGAAGTGATTCCCTCCCACGAGTTCTACGATTACGATGCAAAGTACCTCGATCCCCAGGGGGCGGAACTGAAGATCCCTGCGGAAATCCCGGAAGCCACTCAAGCCAAGGTCAAGGAACTGGCAGTACGAGCGTATGAATCGATGGGAGTAGAGGGATTTGCCCGTGTGGATTTCTTCCTGGAACGCACCACAGGTATGGTATACCTGAACGAGATCAACACGATTCCGGGTTTCACCAGTATCAGCATGTTTCCCCGGATGTGTGCCTTCGATGGCCTTGCCTACGGAGATCTGCTGGATCGCCTGCTGCAGTTGGGATGGGAACGGTACCAGGAACGGAAGCGCCTGTCCTACGATTACCGGGAGGATTCTCACCAGTGATCGTACGAGGATACCCGTGAAAGGGGCAAACGGTCATGGAAGTTTGAAGGCGCGGAGGCGGGATACCCCGCTAGCAAGAGCAACACTACTCGCATGGAGAAGGGAACCGTCAATAGTTCCCGAACAATGGTCTCGTCGAAGGTAGTGACGATGCAGGTACCAAGCCCCTCGTGCACAGCTTGAAGCATCATGAAGGAAGCGGCGAAACTGATGTCGATGGGGTAGGATAACTGGCCATTGGGCATCTTGTACTCGGTGTTGGTGGAACAGCAGGCGATAATCACGGGAGCATTCCCCACATGCTCCTGCCCAAAACAGGCCCGCTCGAACAGAACCCGTTTACCTGGATCGGTAATTACGATAAATCGCCAGGGTTGCCGATTCTTTGCCGACGGGGCAAGCCTCCCGGCTTCCAATATCCGATTGATCGTCGCAGGATCTACCTGTCTAGGAAGGAACTCTCTCACACTGGTCCGTCGAAGGATTTCCGGCAGAATTTCCATTGGATTTTCCTCCTAGGTGTGTTTTTACCATCATACACGAGGTTTCTCATTCTTGGAAGCTGCTTGACCAAAATTCTACAATCTTTCACTCTTCTCTGCCATGGGCAAGGATTCACCCTTTGTGTTTTATCTATATATTCTCCTCATCCTGGCTCCGCCTCTATCGAGCGCTCCCAAGGACCCCTTATACCAACGGTTCTTGTCCCATCGCACTGCTATCTCCTCCTGTGGTTTTCGTATGGAAGGTTCCAACGAAGAAAATCGAGTCTTTTCCTATCTGCGGGATACCCTGAAGAAGCAGGCTCTTTCAGTGGAAGAACTAGATTTCTCCGCCATGAGAAATGGGCATTCCTTCTCCAGAATCCTTTCCGTCACCCTTCCCGGGGAAACCCCCAACCTCTTGATCCTCAAGAAGAGTCTCTCTCTTCCGAGGAGGAAACAGATCCAGACGGGATCGCCCTGGCTTTGAGCTTGATAGAGGAATGGGAACACACCCCTCCTCCCGCATCCCTCCGGATACTGTTTCTTGGCGGCGATACAGGAAGGGGCGAAGGGATAGGAAGCCGCTTCTTTCTCCAAATCTTTCAAACCACCGCCCCTACTCTTTTGCTGTACCTGCACCTGCCGAGAATCCCTTCCCTACTTGAGATACAGACCGGCACCAGAGGGCTATCGAGTCCTGCACTGCCTCTCAGGCTATTCCTGCATGCATTCGACTCCAAAGGAATAGAACTCCTCCTTCGGGGAAGTCAAAATCAGCTTTATCGGATGGGAGTGCCTGTATCCCCCACTCCCCTGGGGCCTTTTTTGCGGGCACAGATTGCTGCTTTAGGGATTAGGGGAACTCCTTACTCCCAGGCACATCCTCCTGCAACGAAAGATTGGATGGAGGGATTCAGGGAAGGGTTCCAATCCTTTCTCTCCCAGTATGGAGCCTTGGACCTTTCCAACTCTCCCCTCGAATGGGATACCCATTACATACTATTCCACTGGGGACAAAAATTCTTGCTTCTTGACGAAATGAGCATGGTGGGAACTTTGCTCGGTGTATTGACAGTCAGCTTCATTCTTGCATTCCTCCGTAGAAAACAGACTCTGCGATATCTTTCTACCCTCCTTCGCAATTTCTGGAATCTACCGTTCTTTTTTCTTCTTCTATTTCTCTTCCTCAGCTTAGGGACTTGGATGCTAAGGATCATCGAACAGATTCGCTTCCCCCTATGGGAATACGCTCCCTTGCTTCACTTCCTATTGAAACTCTCCACTGCCACTTTCCTGTTTTCCTTCTTCTTCCATACACTGCACAAACTCCCCCTGGCTAGAAGGGGAAGTTTCTACTCCGCTTCCAGTATCCTGTTCTTCTTCGTCAACATTCTTGTATTCTCGTTGATCGATATCGCTCTTTGCTACTATTTCCTGTGGGGTTTCCTCTGTTCATGGGGATTTTCCTTCTTCAAGAAAAAGCGAATGAAGCTCCTTTTCCTATTTATCGCTCCCCTGCTCCTGTATCGCATCACCCATGATCTATTCACTGCCCCCGAGCTGCCCATGATCCGCGTACTGCTCACCTCCAGTACGGGGAATTTCCTCCTTGCCTTCATGCTCCTCCCTTTCCTTCTTATGGTGATACGGATCGATTTCCTACTTCGACACCCTGCTTCCCACAAACCAGGATGGGGAGTCAAGAGTATCATCCTCCTTTCAGGGGCTTTGACCTTGGGGCTTTCCGGATACCTCCTCTCTTTCTCTCCCTTCCATACCCGACCGATCCCTGTCCAATGGAAAGAAGTGGTAGATTTTGAGTCTGGTACTCACTCCCTTGACCTTTCGAGCATTGCCTACCTGCAAGAGGGTAATTTCCCCTATGGGACCTCCCGTATCGAAATCCCCCCCCAATCGAGAAGGGTGGAAACCTTCCTGCCGATGGTAGAGGATCCTATCCAGCTACAGGTTCGCGAAACTTCCTTTCTAAATCGTTCAACCTACCATCTCACTATTACCAGCACCGTTCCTTTCTCCCAGATAGACTGTACGATCGAAGCTCCGGAAGACATGGTAATTTATGGGAGCAATTTCCCCATTACCCGCAGGATAGGGACTCGATTTTCCAGCATATTCATCGGGAAGAACCCACCCCAACCCTTGCCCCTCATTCTTACCTTGCCCCAGAAGATCCCCTTCACGTTGCACATCAGGGTACATTCTAGGCCTAGAGGGCTTCCCTCGTTGGGGGAAGGTTACCAGGTGGTGAATCCGGAGTATACTATAAGGAAAAGCGTGAGGATCGAAAGGGAATGATATACTTTCATGTAGATCTAGATGCTTTCTTTGCCTCTGTGGAACAGCAGGACAACCCCGAACTTCGGGGGAAACCCGTCATCGTAGGGGCGCAGCCTGGAACACGGGGAGTGGTATCTGCCTGTTCCTACGAAGCTAGGGCGTACGGTGTGCGATCCGCCATGCCCATTTCCGAAGCGGTGAAAAGATGTCCGCAGGGGATATACCTGCCCGTTCGCATGAAACGGTACATGGAGGTGTCCCAGCGAATCATGGAACTCTTCTCTTCCTTTACTCCCTCCTGGATTCCCCTCTCCATCGATGAAGCGTCCCTGGATATGACAGGAATGGAAACCCTGTTCGGGCCTCCGGAAAAAGCCGCTACGTTATTGAAGAAAAAAGTGAAAGAACTCTCAGGATTGACGTTATCCATCGGGATAGCCGAAAACCGGTACGTGGCAAAACTCGCCTCGGAGTATAGAAAACCCGACGGTTTATTCAGGGTATTACCGGGGGAAGAAATCCCGTTCATCGATACCCTGGGTTTGAAAAAGCTTTGGGGAATTGGATCGAAAACAGTGCAGCGACTTGGAGAACTGGGATGGGATACTCCTGAAAAGATCCGGGCACTGCCCTTACGGGTGCTGCAGCTTAGATTGGGCAAAGCCCTGGGAGAGTTCCTGTACCGAATCGTGCGTGGAGTGGATCCAGGGATCTATACCGAGGCGGTGAAATGCCATTCCCTCTCCCAAGAAACCACCTTTTCCATAGACGTGGGAGATGCCAAGGTACTGAAGCAAACCTTGCTGGAACTTTCACACCAGGTAATGTGTCGCCTCCATCGAGAAAAGGGAAAGTCAAGAACGGTAACCCTCAAGGTCCGGTATCCCGATTTCACCACTCGAACCTTCCGCAGAACTCTTACCCATTCGATCCTTTCCGCAGAGGAGCTCTTTCATCTTGGATGGGACCTTTTCCAGAAGAACCATCCCCTAGGCCTAGAGATCAGACTCATCGGAATCGGCCTGGAACAGGTTGAATCCGATGAGGGTCCCCTACAGGGGGAACTCTTTCCTAGGGAGTATGAGAAGCATCGTTCAGTGGAAAAGGTTATTTTCGAACTCCAGAAAAAACATCCTTCCCTATCCTTAAAGAAGGCAAGTCTCCTTCCTCGCAGAATCAATTCTCCAGAATCGTGATCTCCACCCTCCGGTTTTTCCTTCTTCCCTCTTCCGTAGCATTATCCGCAAGGGGAACTTCAGCGCCCATCCCCCGAGTGATGATCTGTTCTCTGTTCCGAACTCCCAGGCTCAAGAGGAACTCTCCCACTGCCTGGGCTCGCTCTTCTGAAAGTCTTTTTCTCCCTTCCGCGGTTCCGGCCAAAGCCGTATGCCCCGTTATGAGGATGTCCCGCTCCGGATACTTCTTGAGAATTTCGGCAATTCGCTTAAGCTTTTCCTTTTCTTCGGAAACCAATACTGCCGAGTCCGGTAGAAACTGGATATTTTCAAGGGTAAGAGTCACTCCCAACGGATCTCTCCTGACTTGCGTGTTCGGTACAGCCATGTCCCGTAGATCCTTCGTGATCTCCTGAACGAGGGATTCCTTGTCCATCTTGACAGACTCCACTACCTTGGCTTCCGCTTTCCCGCGGTACTCTACTCTATCCCCTCCGGAAAGTTCGAAGAGAAAATCGAACTCTTCCTCGTACGCGTAGGGTCTTCCATCTTCAGGGTCCCAAAGGAGGGTCTGTCTGGACATTCCTCCGAGTCTTACCGGGTACAGCCGGGTAGCGACAGGAGGGGTAAAACGATGAAAAAGGGTGTAGGAAATCTCGATCACTTTGAGGTTCTTTCCCTCCCACTGTCGATCCCCTTTGTAAAGGTACCTCGGGTAGATGGGGAACCGTAGGGGTTCCCGAAGTCCAAAAGAATCCCGCAGATCGTGCACCTCTTCTCCCTCGGAGGACCATTCATCCCCCACCTGAAGGTCTTTGGCAGGGAAAAAGGGAACATGGCGAACGATGGGCATGTAGTACTGTTCCGGGATCGTCATCCGTCCCTGACTGTCACGCCAGAACTCGCTTTCGTAGTTCCTTCCCCAGGTGAAGATCCGTTGCGAGCTTCTGGACTCTTCTGAGGTGTGAAAGGTGCATCGGAGTTTCCCCTTCCCCTCTTTCACTTCCACTACCTCCACCGCAATCCGATTCAGGATCTCTGCCTGGTGGGAAAATCTCCCATTGATGTACACATCTTCTTTCACGATGGAAAGAATCCTGTAGGTTTCACCGAGGGTATACAGGAAACGGAACACCTCTCCGAAAGAAGGATGCAAGACGGACAAGAGCAAGAAGAGCAAAGGAACAATTTTTCTCATGTTCATAGGTTTCACCCCTACATCATACCACATCGCCCTACCCTTTTCCTTGACAAATACAGGGTGGCGCACTATGTTTTTATCGGTAACCATGTATGGCAGAAAACTTCCACAGTCTTGGATCGAGGCAAAACCGACATTCATTG
>Ga0308417_1003292_pt1 | contig 10349 bp, 6 predicted proteins | sample HotsprSampleOS65_FD_203528 | JGI IMG/M metagenome (GOLD analysis project Ga0308417, IMG submission 203528) | Hot spring phototrophic mat microbial communities from Octopus Spring, Yellowstone National Park, Wyoming, United States - 20090730_OS65 ... | reverse complement strand
GCGATGCGAACCTGTACACAGACGTGCTGGACGAGTACGTCGAGGGCCGACTCGATTACCACGGTCAGCCGCGGACGGGTTGTACGTTCGGGGCGTGCGCGCGCGGACCCTGCCCGTCACCGGCGCGAACGTCGGGGCAGTTTTGACCACGCGTCTCGCGTAAGCCTCGTAAGAGTGGCGAGGCGAGCGAGACGTAACGTTAAGCTGGGCCCGCCAAGGCCCGCTCAAACTCGTGGCGAGACCAGCCCTCAGGGCGCAGGACAGCGCGTAGCGCTAGTCCCGAGCGTAGCGAGGGATGCGGTAATGCCGCACAAAGCCCCACCCTTGAGGGTGGGGTGACGCACAAGGCTGGGCAATCCATGTGTTGCATACCCGCGTCCACCGCTGGTGCATGTCGGAATATTTTACACATGCCCGCCCGAAGCGTACGGTGCAACATCATAACTATCTGGTTTTATGTGTATAATTATTTCTGGCGTGAAACTTGCATGCGTCATCAGATGAGACCTAGACCGTTAGGGAAACGCTGAAGAAATCGGCGAGCGGGAGGAAGCGCAAGGCGCACGGAGCGCAGCGACCGAGACATATCAAGTAGATAGGCGAGGGAGCGAGCACCGCACTTTGCTGCGATTCGCCCGCGCAGCCATTTATTCAGCGTTTCCTTAGCGTCCAGCCATGATGCGGCGATCACTTGAAGGAGAACCCTAATGAACAGATCGATAGCGACGGCAATCGTCCTCCTCGCCGGGATGCCCTCCCTGGCCATGGCGGATTGTTCTTCCACCACCCGTGTGACGGGCGCCGCCCTGAACGCCCTGATCAACGGCAATACGGTCTGTGCCAACCGAGGCGCCGAAAAATGGCAGGGACAGCATCGTGCCGGCGGCCAGCTGTGGGATTACAAGATGGGGCCGGGGCACCCCATCGACCCCAGCAAGCAGGTCGGCACCTGGAACATCGCGCGGAACTTCGTGACCTATTGCTACACGGGGGACAAGTGCTATTCCTACAGCGTGCACGGTCCGTTCGCCGGCAACACCTATAATTTCTGCTTTGCCAACGGCAAGCTCGAGGTCTCGGGGGCGACCTTCAAGAACGGTGAGCAAGGCTGCCCATAAGCGCTAGTCACCCCCCTGCCACCTCAGGCCCGGTCTGAGGGCCGGCCGGCACGTGCAGCCAGCCAGGCGATGAGCAATCCGAGCATCAGCATGCGCGGGCTGTCCACCAAACTGTCCAGGCTGCCTAGGAGGATGAAACCCGCCAGCGACGCGAACAGGGCCCCTGCCAGCGCATCGCCCCGCCAGGCGCTACGGCCAGAACGCACCAAGGCAAGGGCGAAGAAGAAGGCGAAGGCGGCAAGCCCCAGCCCACCTTGCTCGAAGAGCAGGTGCACCGGCAGGCTCCAGATATGCCACGGCAGGTCGTTGTCGACACTGAAGAACCACCGGTCCATGCCGCGCGAGAAATCCCCATTGGCGAGCAGCTCGGCACCGCCCTCGTCGCGCAGGCTCAGGCCATCCACGTCCACCACCGTGCCGTCGGCGAGGTTGTACAACGACAGCTTGACCGGTCGCGGGGCATACCACGGGGTGTTGCCGACCTCGCCCGAATGGAGGTGCACCTCCACCGGCAACCACGCGCCGGGGGTCGGCACGGCGACGCGCGCAAACTCGCAGCGGGCCGAGGTGAGCAGCCACTTCTCGCACAGCGAGAGGTTCAAGGCGGCAGCCGGCCGGGCGCTGCGCAGCCTTAGGGAGAGGCGGTAGTCCTGCCCCGGCCGCACGGCGACGAACTGCTCGACGTACAGCGGGCTGCCCGCGCCCAGGCGCAGGAAGCGGTCCCCGCCCTCGGTCTCCAGCCGATAGGTGGCGGCGCGCTCACCCGCAGCGCGCCAGGCGTGGGTCTGCGGATAGCGTCCCAGGCCCATGCCGAAGGCGGCTGTCGCCCAGCCGGGGTCGCGCATGGCCAGGGCGGCCTGCCAGTGCTGGATGCGGGCATCGAGGTCGGCACCGGAACGGGCCAGACGCGCCTGGGCGAAGGGGCCGTGCCAGACCGGCAGGGCCACCGCCAAGGCCAGGGCGGCTAGCGTGAGCATGGCGACAGACGCGCGGGCGGGAAGCCCCCCGGCGCGACGCTGGCGGGCCAGCCAAAGCAGGGCTAGGCACAGCAGCAGGGCCACTGCATAAGCGGCGTAGCCAATGCGCGCGTAGGTCACCATCAAGGCGTAGGTGGCGGCCACGAGCAGAAGACTGCCGGCCGTCTTCGCGAGCCAGCCGCGCCAGGTGAACATCAGGTAGAGCAGGAAGGGCAAGGCCAGGGTCAGGTAGGCCTCGAGGTCCGCCCCGCCCGTGTGCATCTGGGAGAAGGGGCCGGTGACCCGATAGACGTCCGCGAAGTTGAGGAGGCCCGGGAAGGCCAGCCGCTCCCACAACACCACCGCCACGGTGCCCGCGAGCCCCAGCGCCATGCCCAGCGCAAGGCGATCGTCCGCCCCCGGCAGAAGGGCGCGCAGGCGTGCCAGCAGACCATGGAGCAGGAAGGCCCAGAGGGCCCCCTTGGCCAGGCGCAGGGCGTTGAAGTCGCTGTAGTAATGACTCCAGGCGTTGGCGTCGGGCACCTGCAGGGGCAACAGGCCGCGTGCAAGGCCGACGGCGTAGGCGAGGCCCAGCAGGATGAGGGCGAAGTTCAAGAGCGGATCGGCTCGCCTGCGGCGGGGCAGCGGTGGCAGGCGTGCATAGCCGATGCACACCGAGATCAGGAGCATCAGATCGAACTCGTCGAACAGGAAGCGGCCGCTCCACGGGGCCAGGTCGAGCAGGGGCAGGGCGGCCGGCAGGATGACCGGCATGGCCTGCGGGTGGTGCCAGATGAGCAGCGCATAGCCACCCAGCAGCAATGCCAGGAGGAGGGGTTGCACGGGAAAGGTGGCCACGCCCCAGGCCGCGAGCGCCAAGCCGGCCATCACTAGGGCCCATCCTGGCCAAGATGGCCAACGCAGACGCATCCCGGTCCGCGCGGAAGGCGTATCCCGCACCGGGCGCGGGCGGTCCGACGGCGGGCTGGCTAGCGCGGCAGCCGACCTGGTCACCGCTCCGGCGGCCTCGGCGGTCGCCTGCATTGCGGTGGCTGCCGGCCGCGCAGACATGCGTGCGGCCAGGGCTAGCCGCCGCGCGAGATGGGCGGTCGCCCAGGCCGCGAGCGCGGCCAGCAGGACATTGGTGGGGTCGGGGCGCAGTCCCTCCAGAAAGAGCTTGCTCGCCTCCACCAGGCCCGCCGCGAGGAGGCCCAGGACCAGTGCCAGCGCGGGCGGCGACCAGGTGGCCCAGGTCAACAGCCCGATAGGGGCGTACATCAGGCCCACGGCCGTGAGGCTCAGCAGCGCCGCCTGCTCGGTGGTGTAGTAGTGATAGTAAAAGGGCAGGAAGCGCAGCTCAGAGAGCGTGCGCAGCGCGTGCTCCATACCCAGCCAGCGTTGCTCGAACCAGCCATTGACCATGGCGAGGGCGAGGAGGTAGAGCCCGACGATGGCCAGGAGGTGCCGCCTGACGCGGGCGGCCATCCGGCTGGGGTGCAAAGCGCTGCCCTGGCGGGCGAGCTGTACGCCGAGGTAGAAGCCCAGGGCGCGGGTGAGGATGGACAGGCCCTGGCTCAGGCCGGAGACGAGGAAGAACTGGGCGGTCTCGATTGCCAGGCCCAGCAGGGCGCCCAGGCCCAGGGCTTGGACGGCGGACCAACGCTGCGCCGCAGCACGCAAGCGCCAGGCCAGATAGCCCAGGGGGGCCATGGCCAGCGCCTCGCCGAGGAGTTTGGCGAGGGTGGTGCCGAGGCTGCCGTGCCAGGCATCGGGGGCAAAGAGCCAACCCCAGGCACCGGAGCCTGCCTTCATGGCCAGTTCCGTGCCCGAGACCAGGAAGTCATAGGGAAACAGGCTGAACGCGAAGTAGGCGACGGCATAGGCCTGTGCGATGCGCAAGGCGAGCTGCGTAGGGTCGCCTGCCAGGGTGCCGAGCATGCGCCGGAAGCGCCCCCCCCAGGCCGCCGCCAGGGCCACGCCCAGCAGACTGCCGATGCCCTCGGCCAGGAGGTCGTTGAGCGAAACCGTCCTGGGCGGGAAATGGAGTTGCACGAACTCCACCGCCACGGCCAGCGTCAGACTGAACAGCAAGGCCAGGACCAGCGCCAGTGCGGAAGGACGCGCGCGTCTGCCCGCCAGGACATGTGCGGTCAGGAAGGCGAGCGGCAGATAGAGCACCCCATTGGCGATCCAGTCCGCGCGGCCCTGGGCGCCGACATCCAGCAGCCGGATGTGCTGGAACAGCCGCCAGGCCTCGTCCCAGGGGCGGGGCTGGAAATCGAGGGGGACCAGACTGCCATAGACCACGAATGCGACATAGGCCAGCCAGCCCAGGCGCAACGCCGGGCCCGCCTCCGTTCGGGGCCGAGGGTAGAGGGTCAGGCGGCGGTCTTCGTTCATGTTGGCTATTTTGGCGTATCGCGTGTCGGCATGCCCCGGCCGTCTGTGCAGGAGGCAAGGTGTCGGTCTTCAACGTCCCGCTGGTGACCGCCCTGGCCGATATCCACCCAGAAGGACCGTCGCCAGCAGGGCGACGAGCGCAGCCCAGGGCCACAGGGAGGCCACCGCCTTGGCGAGTCCGACGATGTTGAGCAGGCTGGTCTTGGGCAGCATGAGGTAGTCCCCCAACCAGAGGCGCATGAGCAGGATGGCGCCGAGCAGCGCGACGGCGAGGGCAAGCCGATGACGCGAGGCCCAGGGTGTGAGCAGCAGCCAGAAGGCCAGGAAAAAGGCGGCGAGCGTCTCCAGCGACAAGACCCCCCCCACCACCTTGAGCTTGAGCAGCAGCGTGGCGGCCAGCAGCTTGACAGCGAAGGCGAGCGGGAACAGCAGCACCAGGGCACTGACATAGCGGCCGGGACGCAGCCAAAAGGCGGTGAAGGCGCCCAATACGGCCATTTCCAACGCCACGGCGACGAACCAGGCCAGGTTCAGCTGGTCGAGCCCGCCGGGGGCCGTGTCCAAGGGGCGCAGGTGCAGCTCCAGCCAGCCGGCGCCGGGCATCGGCAGCAGGGAGAACTGGGCCAGTATCCACAGGCCGATGAGGGCCAGGCCAAGATTGGCCCGCAAGCCGGGCCTGAACCAGGCCAGGCGCCAACGGCGTGCCCAGCGAGCGGCGCGCGCCAGGCGCTGGTGGTGCAGGGTCAGCAAAGCGCCGGTGAGGCTGCCCAGGGTGTTGAGGAGCGCGTCCAGATTGGAGGCGATGCGGCCCGGGATGAGCTGCTGCAGCCCCTCCAGGGTCAGACTCAGGCACAACCCCGCCACGGTGGTGAACAGCACGGCGCGGCTGCGGCGGCGGGGCTGGGCGAGCTTGAGGGCGAGCAGATAGCCCAGGGGCACATAGACCAGGAAGTTGGTGGTGAGGTCGGTGCGGGTGATGAAGGGCGGCAGGGGTGCCGTGATAAACTCGAACGACCAGGCGTCGAGCGGCCGCCAACCGGTGTAGGGGTGCAGGCTGCTGGCCAGGATGAAGACGACATAGCCGGCCAACGGCAGCCAGGAGGGGGGGCGCTTCGAACCGTCGCTGAACATTTGTCGCAGTACTGCCGATATACCCATCACGCGCACAAAACTAACCGTTTTCCCCGGAGCACACCATGTATTTCGACGCCTTCAACGGCGATGCCGACGGCCTCTGCGCGCTGCACCAGCTGCGCTTGAGCGAGCCGGTGGACAGCCTGCTCGTCACTGGGGTCAAGCGCGATATTGCACTGCTCGAACGCATCCCGGCCCAGACCGGCGATGAGGTGACCGCGCTGGACATCGCCGTGGAGAAGAACATCGCCCCGCTGCGCACCCTGCTGAACAAGGGGGTGCGGGTGCGCTGGTTCGATCACCACAATCCGGGCGAGCTGCCCCAACATGCGCATTTCGAGCCGCATATCGATACCGCCGCGGACGTCTGTACCAGTCTGATCGTCGATCGTCATCTGGGTGGCCGTCATCGGGTGTGGGCAGTGGTGGCCGCCTTCGGCGACAATCTGCATGAGGCGGCGCGCCGGGCGGCCGAGCCCCTGGGGCTGCCGGAGGATCGTCTGACGCTGTTGCGCGAACTGGGCGAGTGTCTCAATTACAACGCCTATGGCGAGCGCATCGAGGACCTCTACTTTCCCCCGGACGAGCTCTATCGCCGGCTGCACGCTCATGTCGATCCGTTTACGTTCATTGCCGAGGCGCCCGAGTTCGTCACCTTGCGCGAGGGGTATGCCGCCGACATGGCGGCGGCCTACAGCGTCCCCCCCTTGGAGGAACGGCCCTCGGGTGCGGTGATCGCCCTGCCCGATGCGGCCTGGGCACGGCGTGTCTCCGGCGTCTATGTCAACGAACTGGCCAGCCGCCACCCAGAGCGTGCCCATGCCCTGCTCACCCGTTCGCCCAAGGGGCACTATGTGGTCAGCGTGCGCGCGCCGCTGACAAACAGGACGGGGGCGGACGAGCTGTGCCGACAGTTCGAAAGCGGCGGCGGACGCAAGGCGGCCGCCGGCATCAACGTCCTGCCCGAAGATCGGCTGCCCGATTTCATCCGCGCCTTCTATACCATCTACCCTTCCTGAGCCCAAGGTCATGCAGAACCTCATCCCCCCTTACGGCGGCGACCTGCCCATGCTGTTGGTGGACGCCTACCGCGCCCAGGCCATCAAAGCGGCCGCCCTGCAATACCCCTCCATCGACCTCGACTGGCGCCAGATGTGCGATATGGAGCTGTTGCTCAGCGGGGCCTTGGCCCCGTTGACCGGCTACATCGGCCGCACCGACCTGGAGGCCGTGCTCGCCAGACTGGAGCTTGCGGACGGGCGCTTCTGGCCCTGGCCGCTGGTGTTGGCCGTCGGCGCCAGGCAGGCCCAGGGGATCGAGCCGGGCCAGACCGTGGCGCTCAGGGATGCCGAGGGCTTCATGCCGGCGATCCTGCACGTCGAGGAGGTCTGGCCCGCCGACCCGGAACGGGAACAGGCGCTGGCCGCTGCCTCGGGCGCACCCCTGGCCGCCCCCCTGTCCACCGCGGGACAGTATTACCTGGCCGGTTGGGTCGAGGGGGTTTCGCTGCCGCCCCGGCACGATTTCCTCACCCTGCGCCTGACCCCGGCCGAGACACGCGCCCAGTTCGCCCGCCGCGGCTGGCGGCGGGTGCTGGCGGTGATGCCGTCACAACCCATGCACCGTCCCCACTACGAGTTCTACCTGCGCGCCGCCGTGGAGCGCGAGGCAAACCTGTTCATCCACGTGGCGGGGGGCTCCGATCCGGTGCACGACCCGCTGCACTTCACCCGACTGCGTGCCTGTCAGGCCCTGCTGCCGCGCTTCCCCCTCACCACCACCATGATGGCGGTGAGTGCCCTGCTGCCCACCATCGCCGGGGCCAGGGCGGTGCTGTACAAGGCGATCGTCGCGCGCAACCATGGCTGTACCCACCTGGTGGTGGGGGGCGAGCGTGCGGACAACGGCGACCTGAGGCGGGGCGCCGACGCCCTCGGCCTGAGTGCGGCCATGCAAGCCAGGCTCAAGGAGGCGGTGGAGGTGGAGCTGGTCACCTTCCCGCGACTGGTCTATGTGGAGGATCAGGACGCCTATCTCACGGAGGATGCGCTGCCCGAGGGAACACGCACGCTCAGCATGAACGATGGCGAGCTCAGGCGCCGTCTGATGCAGGACCTGCGCGTGCCCGAGTGGTACACCTACCCCGAGGTGATCGAGGAGTTACGACGCGCCTATCCGCCACGCAGCCGGCAGGGTTTCACGGTGTTCTTCACCGGCCTGTCCGGGGCCGGCAAGTCCACGATCGCCCGCGCCCTGGCGGTGAAGCTCATGGAAATGGGCAGCCGGCGGGTGACCCTGCTCGACGGCGACATCGTGCGCAAACATTTGTCCAGCGAGCTCGGCTTCTCGCGTGAACACCGCGACATCAACATCCGGCGCATCGGCTTCGTCGCCTCCGAGATCACCAAGAACGGCGGCGTGGCCATCTGCGCCCCCATCGCCCCCTACCGCGCCACGCGCCGCGATGTGCGCGCCATGATCGAACCCTGGGGCGGCTTCATCGAGGTGCATGTGTCCACGCCGATCGAGGTGTGCGAGGCACGCGACCGCAAGGGGCTGTACGCCAAGGCGCGGGCGGGATTGATCCCGGAGTTCACCGGCGTATCCGACCCCTATGAGGTGCCCGAGGCCCCGGAGCTGGCCATCGATACCTCGCAATACAGCGTCGAGGAGGCGGTGCAGCAGGTGGTGTTGAAGCTCGAGCACGAGGGGTATCTGCGCTAGCAATTGGACTGGGCGCGTAGCCTCAAGCCACGCACCGGCGGCAGCCGCGAGCGGTCCCAGTGTGTGCGGGCCATGGACCAGAACTCCTCCAGGTCGCTGAGCCGGCCCGGCGGCATCTGATTCAGAAAGCGCCAGGCGGCGAGCAGTGCCGGCAGGGGCGCGCGGGCATCGACCCGTTCGGCCAGGGTCTGTTTGGAGAGCTTGTCGCCGCGCGGGTCGAGGACGACCGGCAGGTGCAGATAGGCTGGCGTCGGCAGCCCCAGCAGTCGCTGCAGGACGATCTGCCGCGGGGTGGAGGCGATGAGATCGGCACCGCGCACCACATGGGTGACGCCCTGATCGGCGTCGTCGATGACCACGGCGAGTTGATAGCTCCACACGCCATCGGCCCGGCGCAGCACAAAGTCGCCGCATTCGCGGGCCACCTCGCAGGCGATGCGACCCTGCAAATCGTCCGCGAAGGCGATCCGCCCTTCGGGGACCCGCAGGCGCTGGGCCGCCTGTATCGGGCCAGTTGCGCGTCCGCGGCAGGTGCCGGGATAGACCGGGCCGTCCACTCCGCGCCGGGCCTGCTCGGCCAGTTGCTTGCGGCTGCAGGTGCATGGGTAGATCAGGCCTTGGCGCAACAGGTGCTCCAAGGCATCCCGGTAGGCCGTGCCGCGCTGGCTCTGGTATAAGACCTCACCGTCCCATTCGAAGCCGAAGGCCTCCAGGGTGCGCAAGATGTCGTCTGCGGCACCGGCCACGATGCGGGGCGGGTCGATGTCCTCGATGCATACCAGCCACTCGCCGCCAGCCACCCGCGCCTCGAGATAGCTCGCCATCGCGGCCACCAGCGAACCGAAATGCAGGGGACCGCTGGGGGTGGGGGCGAAGCGGCCGCGGTATCCCGCACGCTGCATGGGCTTACTCGGCGTGGTGATGCGTGCGAACCAGCTCCGTGTAGAGGGCGGCCACCCGCTCGATCATGCGCTCGGCACGCCAGGACTGGGCATAGGTGAGCGCCGCGGCCGACAGGCGCCGATGCGCCTCGGCGTCATCGAGCAACTCGGCCACACAGGCGGCAAAGGCAGTGGGGTCATCCGGCGCGATGCGGCAGCCCTCTCCCTCGACGAGCACGTCCTTGGTGCCCATTTCCGCCAGGGCCACCACCGGCGTGCCCTGGGCCATGGCCTCCAGCAGCACGAGGCCCTGGGTCTCGGTGCGCGAGGCGAAGACGAAGACATCCGCCGCCCGATAGCAATCCGGCAACTCGCGCTGCCGGTCGAGATAGCCAACGAAGCGGACATGTTCTGTCAGGCCCAGGCGGCGCACCTGGCGGTGCAGGTCGCGTTCGGCCGGACCCTCGCCGGCGATCACCAGGCAGGCCTGCGGGTGTGAACGGCGCAGCGCGACGAGCATGTGCAGCAAAAAGCCGATGTTCTTCTCGAAGGCGACCCGACCGACGAACAACAGCATCGGCCGATCCGGCGGGATGCCGTGGGCGTGACGGAAACCGGCGCCATTGCCCTGGGTGTAGGACTCGGGCAGCAGCCCGGTGGGGATCACCTCGATGCGGGTGGTGACGCCGTAGTCGAGCAGGGCCTGGCGCATGGGGCCCGAGGGGGCGATCACCGTGTCCACCCGGTTGCACTGGCGACGGGAGACGGTGCGGGCCAAGGCCCTCAACCACGCGCGCGGCAGAATGGGCAGGTAGTGGTAGAAGTATTCGGTGAACAGGGTGTGATAGGTCTCCACCACGGGCAGCGCATGGCGCCGGGCATAGCGCAAGCCGGCATAGTGGGCCAGGAAGGGGGTGTGCACGTGCAGCACGTCGAAGCGACGCGGTAGGGTCTCCAGGGTCCGGTTCAGCTCGCCCCAGTGCATCAGACGATCCTCGGGGTCGAAGGCCAGACTGCGCCCCCCTACCCTCACGACACCGGCCTCGGCAGCGTCGGTGCCATAGGCGGGCACCACCAGGGTGACCTCGTGACCGGCCGCCAACAGTTCTCTGCGCAGGGTCTGGATGGACGTGGAG
>Ga0308417_1003290_pt1 | contig 10352 bp, 8 predicted proteins | sample HotsprSampleOS65_FD_203528 | JGI IMG/M metagenome (GOLD analysis project Ga0308417, IMG submission 203528) | Hot spring phototrophic mat microbial communities from Octopus Spring, Yellowstone National Park, Wyoming, United States - 20090730_OS65 ... | reverse complement strand
GGCCCGAAGAAGTCACCGATATGATTCGAGCGGTCAACGGCGAGGTTGTCGCCAGCAGCCTCGATCGAGACATCGAAAGCCATGTGCGGCTCTCTCAGCTTGTCGTCGAACGCTGCAAGCGATTGGCCGAAATGGGCAAAGACGTCGTCTTGCTGCTCGATTCGATCACCCGCTTGGCCCGAGCATTCAACAAATGGGTGGGCAACACGGGCCGCACGATGACCGGCGGGGTGGACATCAAAGCGATGGACATCCCCAAGAAGCTCTTTGCGACCGCACGGCTGTTCGAGGAAGGCGGGTCGCTCACCATCGTGGGCACAGCCCTGATCGACACCGGCAGCCGCATGGACGAGCTGATCTTCCAAGAGTTCAAGGGCACGGGCAACATGGAATTGGTGCTCGATCGCAAGCTGGCCGACCGTCGCGTTTGGCCCGCGATCGACATCTCGCAGTCGGGCACGCGCCGCGAAGAAAAGCTCTTGCCGCCCGATTGGCTGCATGCGATTACGATGCTTCGCCGAACCCTTTCGTCGATGAATCCTACCGACGCCATGGAACAATTGACCGCCAAGCTCGCCAAGTTCAAATCGAATCGCGAGTTTATCGACTTGATCGCTGCCGCCAAAGTATCGGACTACTGATTCTCCCGCCTCTGCGTGTCAGCCGCGGCCGCATGCATATGCCGCACACGGCATGGAATGGCTTCCTTTTTTTCAGGGAAAAGCGATCGTTTCAGCGTGCCGAGGATCATTTCCCGGGAGTTCGTCGCGTTGCGGCCCAGCAACAAACGTCCGGTCTTGCCGATCGAACCGAGATGCGCTAAATTGGTCCACACGATTGACCCGCCGGCCGCCGGCCCAGTGCAACATTGGATCGCACCTATCGCCCGCAGCCGGGTCAAACCGCTTTGCGTCTCGTGCGGTTTGAAGTAGACTGGCGTCCGACACCCGACGGAGTCGGCCGGACACGAAGTCCGTCGTTGTGCAAAGGAGGCACCTATCCGATGAAGGCCGATGATTCATTTGCCGGTTCCGGACTTGCCGACGAGTCCCTCGATTCTTCAACCAATTCTTCAACACGAGCGGACGCCTCGCGCGAGCGGCAGTGCCTGACGGGCGCCGTGCGCGGCGCGATCGAGTCCACTCGCCGATGGCTGCTGGCCCAACAGTTGCCCGAGGGCTGCTGGTGCGCCGAATTGGAAGGCGATACGATCCTCGAAAGCGAGACGATCCTCCTGTGGGCCTTCCTCGGCTGTTCCGACAGCGAGGATGCGCGCCGCGCGGCCGAGTACATCCGCCGGCGTCAGTTGCCCGGGGGCGGCTGGGCGATGTATCCCGGCGGCGCGGTCGAAATCAGCGGCAGCGTCAAGGCTTATTTCGCACTGAAGCTGACGGGCCATGACCCCGACGCCGAGTACATGCAGCGGGCGCGCGCCGCAATCCTCGCCCACGGCGGCGCCGACGCCGTCAACAGCTACACCCGATTCTTCCTCGCGCTGCTGGGACAAATCCCCTATGACCAGTGCCCCGAGGTCCCGCCCGAGGCGGTGCTCTTGCCGCGATGGTTTCCGGTCAGCCTGCATCAGGTGAGTTCCTGGTCGCGGACAATCATCGTCCCGCTTTCGATCGTGTCGGCATATCGTCCTGTGCGGCAACTGCCCGCCGAGTTGGGCATACGCGAGCTTTTTCTCCGCGAGCCGCGCGACTGGCCGCCGCTGCGGTGTCCCGGCCTGCCCGGGGGCACGGGCCTGTTCAGTTGGGACCGGTTCTTCCGCGGCGTCGATCGTGCATTGAAGCTCTGCCGCCGCCATCGGCTCTTGCCGCTGCGCCGTCGAGCGATTCAGGCCGCAACCAAGTGGATGCTCGAACGCTTTGAAGGCAGCGACGGCCTGGGCGCGATCTATCCCCCGATCGTTTGGAGCATTATCGCATTGCGGTGTTTGGGACTGCCCGACGATCATCCGGCCGTCGTCTATAACCATCAGCAACTGCGCGATTTGATGATCGCCGACGAGCACGAGGGCACGCTCCGACTGCAACCGTGCAAGTCGCCCGTTTGGGATACGGCCATTGCCGTGCGGGCGTTGGCCGCCGCGGGCGTTTCTCCGCAAAGTCGGGAGATGCGGCTGGCGGCCCATTGGCTCGTCGAGCGGCAAATCCGCCGCCCCGGCGACTGGTCGGACACGGTGCGGGCCGAACCCGGCGGATGGTGTTTCGAGTACCGCAACGACTTCTATCCCGACAACGACGACACGGCCATGGTGCTGATGGCCTTGCAAACGCAGTTCGAACCGCCGTCGGCCAGCGCCGTGTTGCCGCCGGCGTCTCGCGCCGTACGGCAGCGGGAAAGCGACGACAGCGGCGACCTGCTGTCGCGGCTTGCCGTCGCGATCGACCGCGGCATGCGTTGGATGCTGGCCATGCAAAACGACGACGGCGGCTGGGGGGCCTTCGATCGCAACAACAATCGCCAATTCCTCTGCTACGTGCCGTTCGCCGACCACAATGCGATGATCGACCCGAGCACGCCCGACCTGACCGCCCGAGTGCTCGAAGCGCTGGGAAAGCTCGGCCTGACTCGGGCGCATCCGGCAGTCGATCGCGGCATCGAGTATTTGCGGCGCACTCAAGAGGCCGACGGAAGCTGGTTCGGCCGCTGGGGGGTGAACTACATTTACGGAACATGGCAGGCGCTTGTGGGCCTACGCGCCGTCGGGGTCGCGGCGGACGATCCTGCCGTAGTTGCCGGCGCCCGATGGCTGCTGGCCCATCAACAACCGTGCGGCGGCTGGGGCGAGTCGCCCGACAGTTACGAGCATCCGCACCTGCGCGGGCAGGGCGTCCCGACGCCCTCGCAAACCGCATGGGCGCTGCTGGGACTGATGGCCGCCGGATGGGAAGATCATCCGGCCGTGGCCCGAGGCGTTCGCTATTTGGCCGCCACTCAGCTTCCCGACGGTACATGGGCGGAGCCCGAATTCACCGGCACGGGATTCCCCCGGGTGTTCTACCTCCGCTATCACTACTACCGGATTTACTTCCCCTTGCTGGCGCTGAGCCAGTGGGCGGCGACAATTCCGCAAAACTCGTAATCGCGCGGCTTGCCGCGGCCCAACGGCTTTCCGTTCTGCGCGATCTGGAGATGACCATGCGATTCCCGCTGTCGCTAACTCGAGCGATGACCCGCTACCTGCTTGAGCGCAAATGGGCGGGCGATCAGCGGTTCCCCTTGGTGTTGATGCTCGAGCCGCTTCACGCCTGCAATTTGCGATGCAACGGCTGCGGCAGAATCCGCGAGTATGCCGATTCGCTCGACCGGCGATTGACGGTCGAGCAGTGCTTAGACGCCGCCGATCAGTGTCCCGCGCCCGTCGTCAGTATCTGCGGCGGCGAGCCGCTGCTCTACCGGCCGCTTCCGGAGTTGATCTCGGCGCTGATCGATCGCGGCCGGCACATCTACCTTTGCACCAACGGAGTGTTGCTCGAGCGGCGCTTGCCCGAGTTGTCGCGGTCGCGGAGACTGTTCATCAACGTTCACCTCGACGGCATGGAGCACACCCACGACGCCGCCTGCGGAAAGCCGGGCGTGTTCGCGGCGGCAACGGCAGGCATTCGCGCCGCCAAGGCTGAAGGCCGTTTTGTATGCACCAACACGACGATCTACCGCGAAACGGATATGAACGAGATCGTCGTCCTGTTCGCGTATCTCCAATCGCTCGGCGTCGAGGGCATGATGATCTCGCCGGCCTACGGCTACGCATCGGTCGCCGAGCAGTCGGCAACCTGCGGCTCCGCGATCTTTCTCGATCGAGCCGAAATGATCGCCAAGTTCCGGGCCGCGCGCAAGCAATTGAAGGGCTACCGCCTCCTTGCCTCGCCGCTCTATCTTGATTTCCTGTGCGGCCAACGGGAGCTGACCTGTGCGGCCTGGGCGAATCCGACCTTCAATACCCGCGGCTGGCGCGGCCCGTGTTATCTGATCGCCGACGAACACCATTCGACCTATGCGGACTTGTTGAATCGCACTCGCTGGTCTGATTATGGTCCCGGGGCCGATCCGCGCTGCGCCGATTGCATGACGCATTGCGGCTTCGAGCCGGCTGCCGTGCTCAGCGCCGGCCGACGTTGGCGCGACGTGCTCGCCATGGCCGCGTGGCAACTCACCTGAGCGCAGGCGGCGGCCGAACCTCCGGCACGATTTCACGGCGAACGCTTCAACGGGCGGCATTTGGCCGCGTTGCTGCATTTGTCCGCGTTGCCGCGTTGACGGCTGTTTGCGGACGGCGCAGCCCCCTTTTTGACGCAGTTTCTTGAAAACCCGGCCAATTCGTCCCGCGGCCGTTGTCAACGTTCCGTCAGTGGCTCATCATCGTAAGGACGGCGTTGGTTCAGCGGCGTATGCACGTCGGCGGGCCAAGCAGCCGAAGCGCAGGTGCTTCCGCCGTCGCCGATCGTTCTCGACGAATCAGCCGAGTTGTCTCCATGCGCGTGCTGCATCTGATTGCCGGGGCCGGCGGGATGTATTGCGGAAGCTGTATCAGCGGCAATGCGCTGGTGCGAGCGCTGCGCGAGGCCGGCATCGAGACCTTCCTCCTGCCGCTTTATTCCCCGCTGCGAACCGATGAGCCGAATCAAAGCGAGCCGCAAGTGGCTTTGGGCGGGGTGAATCTCTATCTTTCGCTTCGGTTTCCCCGGCTTCGCTTGCCCCGCTTCGTCCGGCGCTGGCTCGATCATCCCGCGGTACTCGCATGGGCGGGCCGGCGAGGCGAAACGACGAACCCCGAGTCGCTCGGGCCGATGTGCGAAGCGATGCTCGAGGGCCGTTTCGCCTCGGATCACGGCCTTTTCGACGAGGCCCTCGATTGGATTCACGCCGAAGCGCGTCCCGACTTGATCCACTTGAACAATGCCCTGCTGCTCGGCTTGGTCCCGTGTCTCAAGTCGCGGCTCGGGGCGCCGGTTGTCGCATCGCTTTCGGGCGAAGACGTTTTCTGGAGGCGGTTGCCCGAGCCGTATCAACGCCGAACGAAAGATCTGCTCCGATTGCGCTGCGGCGATTGCGACGGATTGGCCGCGATGAACGGGTTTTACGCCGGCTTCTTCGCCCGCGAAATCGGCATCGAACTGGAAGCGATCGAAGTCATCCGGCCGGGCGTTTCCGTCGAACAGTATGCACCGTCGACGACGGCCGTGTCGGACGATGTCGCGTGCGAGCCGACGCCTCGGCGACGTGTGACCATCGGGTTCCTCTCGCGGATCTGCCGCGAGAAAGGGCTGCACACGCTGATCGAAGCTGCCGGCACGATCCTCGCGCGCACAAGCCGAGCAAACAACCCGACCGATTGGCAAATCGAATGCGCGGGCTACTTGAGCCGGTCCGAGCGTGCCTATTGGAAGCAATGCCTCCGACAAGTCGAACAACTGGGTCTTGCCGATCGTTTCGTTCACCGCGGGGAGCTTGATCTATCCGGTAAAACCGCATTCCTACAGAACCTCGACATTTTCTGCCTCCCTTCGGTGATTCCCGAGAGCAAAGGCCTTCCGGTGCTCGAAGCGTGGGCGGCCGGCGTACCGGCTGTTTTGCCTGCCCACGGAGCGTTCGTAGAAATGGTCGAAGCCAGCGGCGGCGGGCTACTGTTCGCCCCGAGCGACGCCAATGCCCTGGCCGACTGCCTCGACCGGCTCATCAGCGACGCTGGTTTGCGGCAACATCTCGGTCGAAACGCCCGAGAATGGGTGCGTCGCGATCACACACTTTCGGCATGGGCCGGCCGAACCGTCGCATGGTATCATCGGGTCCTGTCTCGATATCGCGCCGGCCGTTCGTCATCGACAACGGGCTGATTTCAGGCAAGCCGAATCTCGCCGCTACTGACCATCGAGAGAAATACTCGGTTGCTCTCCAGGCAGTCGGGATGTTCGGCCATTTCGGCGGGACGCAGCCACAGAATCTCTTCGACCTCGGCGGGGTCAGCCGCGGGAACGGCTTGAGGATCGATCTCGGCCAGCCACCAACCGAGCCGCACTCCCCATGCGGTTTCGCATTCCCAGAGTCGGCGGATCAGTCGAATCTGCACTCCGATCTCTTCGAGACACTCTCGGACCAGCGCCGTCGGCTCATCTTCGCCGTCCCGAATCCCTCCGCCGGGAAAGCAGATCGCCCGCGGGGCGCGCACCCGAGTCGAGCGGCGAATGACCAGCATCTTCTCGCCGCGAAGAATGACCGCAACTACCCCTCGGCGCCCGAGATCGTGCAGCGGTCTGGCGTCGGATCGCGTTTCGGAAAGACACACGGCGGCAGCTCCCACGGCCGGCCCCGAATCGCTTCTGGCCGGCGCGCCGTTAGTCGGTGCGCATTGTTCGACGGCGGCCTTCCCGGTTGCTCGGCTCAATCGGGGTCGATCTTATCATGCCGATCCCCCGGCCCGAAACACCCTCCGCCCGACCGGTTAGAAAAAATCCGACGTGAAGCGGTAATTCCTTTCACAGGCCGAGCTTCCGGCAGTTGCATGTCGAAGGGATGCACGGTAGTCTGATAGGAGCTCGTCTAGTTTAGGAATCTGGTCCGCGGAGGCTTCGCAATGGCCAAAGAGATAACGGGTTGGGGGCGGGACGAACCGTCGGCGCCGCGATTCGACGAAGACCGGTTGCGCCAACGGTTCGGCGCAATCCCTTCCATCGTCGGCAGTGGCGACGACGACTTCGCGGAGTTCGAAGAAGACGATTTTGACGACGACTTCGACGACGACTTCGAGGAAGATCTGGAAGACGAATACAACGATCTGAATCTGGACGACGACGATCTTTCCGAAGGCGAGTTCGAAGAAGGACTTCCCCCCGCCGAGGTTGTCTTCGACGACGACGAGTCCGAAGAGATCGACGATGATGAAGCGTCGCCCGGCGACGAAGACGACGAAGACATCCCCGAAGACGAAGAGTAGACAGTATTACGACGTCCATGAAGGCATTGCTGGAACAAATCGACGAAGCGGCCGAAACCATTCGACGCCGTTGGTCGGGGCGCCCGCGCGTCGGGCTGATCTTAGGCACAGGCTTGGGCGGCGTCGCCGAGCTGATCGAAACCGAGGCTTCGATCCCCTACGAGTCGATCCCCCACTTTCCGCAGACCACAACCCACAGCCACGCGGGGCGATTGGTTTGCGGCCAGTTGGCCGGCCTTCCGGTGGCCGCCATGGAAGGCCGCTTTCACGCCTACGAAGGTTACAGCCACAGGCAGATCACCTTTCCGGTGCGCGTGATGCGGGCGATGGGCGCCGAAATCCTCATCGTCTCCAATGCCTGCGGGGGAATGAATCCGCAGTTTGCCGCAGGCGACATCATGGTGATCGAGGATCACATCAACCTGATGCACGGCAACCCGTTGATTGGGCCCAACGAGGAAAAGCTCGGGCCGCGGTTTCCCGACATGTCGGCCCCCTACGATCGCAGCCTGATTGCCGCCGCACTGGCCGTCGCGCGACGCGAAGACATTGTGGCCCATAAAGGCGTTTATGTCGCCGTTACCGGTCCGAACCTGGAAACGCGCGCCGAGTATCGCTTTTTGAGGGCGATCGGCGCCGATGCGGTGGGCATGTCCACCGTGCCGGAAGTGATCGTGGCGGTGCATGGCGGCATGCGCGTGCTGGGGCTTTCGATCATTACCGATATGTGCCTGCCCGACGCCTTGCAGCCAACCGCACTGGAACACATTTTGGCCGTCGCGGCCGAAGCGGAGCCGAAGCTGAGGAAACTCGTCGTCGGCGTGCTCTCCTCGCTGGCGACAACAGGCTGACATCGCCCGTAAACGAACGGACGTTCGACCGGCGTTTCGCAGGTGATCAGAGGGCGATCGGCAGTCGGCCGGCAGTCGGTCAGTCGGCAAACTTCCGGCCGATGCGATTCGCCGGACGCAGTCCGCCGGCGGCCGGCCTGTCGGTAAACGGGAGTTGCGAAAAGCTCAATCGCCGCGAGCCGCGGCGGCTGTTTGGCCCGGCGCGTTGTTTTCACGGCGTTGACCAAGGGTTGCGGCAGTCGTATGCCGATGGTTGCCATGCCGGTTCGTGCGGATGCCGCAGACAACCTTCGAAACCGCGGCGGCCGATTCTCAAGCAAAGAGACGCAACCCCATTGCCGGAGCGCCTGCTCTTGGATGGCGAGATAGACACAACGGAAAGGATTAGACATGCCGGAGAAGATCATCCCTGACCAAGCGTCTCTGATCGATGCCTTCTTTCACGAGCAAGATCAGAAACTGCTCGGCCAGTTGCGCGCACGCCTCGATCGTCAAACGAAGAAGGCGCAATTGGCCGAGATCGCGGGCATCACCGACGAAGCAGTGCTCGATCGGTTGGTCGAGTTGAACATCGGTCCGGAGACCTTGGCGGCGATGGAGCTTGTGCCGCTGATCTGCGTGGCGTGGGCCGACCGCAAAATGGATCCGAGCGAAAAGAAGGCGATTCTGGCGGCAGCCGACTCGATCGGCCTCACCGCCCGCGAAGAACTCCGCGAGCTTCTCGACCACTGGCTGAATCGGCGGCCCGGACGCGAACTGCTCGACGCTTGGAAGCACTACATCACTGCGCTTTGCTCGCAGCTTTCGGCAGACGAGCGCCGACGGTTGGAATCGTTCGTGCTCAGCCACGCCGAGCGGGTGGCCGAGGCCGCCGGCGGGTTCCTCGGATTGGGAAACAAGGTTTCGCCGCAGGAACAGGCGGTGCTCAAGGAACTGCACCAAGCGTTTGCTTCTTGAGCGGCCCGCAGCCGGAAAACGACGCGATGATCGCTCTCGCCGTGATCCGCGGCTATTTCTATGCGAGAGTGCGATTGCGCCTTCGAACCGGCCCACGACGCCCCCCGGCGCGAAAGCCCGGGCGAAACGCGATTGCGCAAAGACGAAATCAGCGGCCGCGGTGCATCCGGCTGCGCTGATTCAAATAGTCGCTCAGCACTTCTCCCGCGTCGCGGCTGGTATCGACGACAACCCGCTCAATGCGGTTGCGGCGGCAGATATCGTCGAGTCGCGTTTGAAACCGCTCCAGCGCCCGCAAATAGGCCCGACGAATCTGCCCCGGCTCGGCCAGCAGTTCCTCCGGGACCTCGAGGCCGACGAACTTGGTCGTCTCGTCGAGTTCGAACGTCAGCTCGTCGCGGTGCATCACTTGAAACAGCACCACTTCGTGGCGGCGATACCGCATTTGTTGCAACGGTCGTTCTAGTTCATCAAGGTCGGTGAAGAAATCGCTGAAGATCATCACGATTTCCCGGCGTTTGGTGCGCCCCAACAATTCGCCCAGGCAATCCGCCATGCGGGTTTTGTTCACAGCCGGACATTGGTCGATCAGTTCCGTCATGCGAATGATCTGAGCCGGGGAGTTCCCCGGCGCGACGAAGCCCCGCACCTGCTCGTCGAAGGAGGCGAACGACACCTTGTCGCTTTGCCTGACGATGGCGTGCCCCAACGCGGCAATCAAGCGCGCGGCGTACGCCAGTTTGTTCTCGGCCCCGGTCCCGTAGCGCATCGACGCGCTGCAATCGAGCAGGAGATGGCAAACGAAGTTCGTTTCCATCTCGTACTGTTTGACGAAGTATCGCTGCCGCTTGAAGTACACGCGCCAATCGAGATGCTTCAGATCGTCGCCGACGACATACTCGCGGTGTCCGGCAAACTCAACGGCAAAGCCGGATAACGGCGACTTGTGCGCCCCGGCCAAATTGCCCAGCACCAGCCCGCGCGGCTCGATCCGCCGACCGGAAAGACGGCTGAGCACTTCGGGGTCGAGATATCGCGACAGAATCGTCTTGGCCACGTCCACCTCGCGCAACGAAACAACGGCTGGGTCTTCTCTCTTTCGGCGGCGCACGGTTCGAACCCCGTGCCTCTTCGGCCGCTAGCGCTCAAGTCAAGCCGCCGGACGCTCGTATTGCTTGTCGGCCGGCACGGCTTCGATCAGCATATCGATCAATTTGTCGCTGGTCAGATTGTTGGCCTGTGCCGCGTAGTTCGGCGCCAACCGATGCCTGAGCGCCGGCTTGAGCACCCATTGCACATCGGCCACCGTGGCGTGATACCGGCCGTGGAGAATGGCCCTCGCTTTGGCGCACGTAACCAGCGTGAGGACTCCCCGCGGGCCCGCCCCCCACGCGACCCATTTGTCGACGAACTCCGGAGCCTCTTTCGAACCGGGCCGGGTGGCGCGAACCAAGGCCCAAGCGTACCCTAGCACCTGATCGCTCACCGGAACGCGAAGCACCAACTGCTGGAAGCGGACGATGTCTTCGCCCGAAATCACCGGAGAAATCTTGCCCATCGCGCCGGTGGTTACGCGGCGGGCGACCTCCCACTCCTCGGCCCCG
>Ga0308417_1003286_pt1 | contig 10362 bp, 9 predicted proteins | sample HotsprSampleOS65_FD_203528 | JGI IMG/M metagenome (GOLD analysis project Ga0308417, IMG submission 203528) | Hot spring phototrophic mat microbial communities from Octopus Spring, Yellowstone National Park, Wyoming, United States - 20090730_OS65 ... | reverse complement strand
CCTCGGCCTGGGGCAGCAGCCGCCGTACCCTGAGCTGGGCAAGATGCTGGCCGAGAGCCAGCCGGCGCTGGCCTCTGGCAAGTGGTGGGTGATGTTCTTCCCCGGCATGACGATTGTGCTGATCGTGCTGGGCTTCAACCTGCTGGGCGACGGCCTGCGCGACGTGCTCGACCCGCGCCTGCGCGGCACGCGCTAGAGCAAGTGGGCAAGCCAGCGCCAGCCCGCCGCGCCCCGCGATAACTCACAACGCGGCTGCGTTAAGTTTTGCGCTGCACCGTTTGACGACGCGGGCGTTTGGTGCTATTCTGGACAATGAACGTTTATACACGTTGTGTACATTTGTGCATTTTAGTGCAAACAAGGACACGTTCATGACAGCACACCGCGCGATTGACTGGACGCAGCAGGCACAGCGCGTCGCGGACAACATCCGGCGGCGCGTGTTCGAGCACGTCATGAAGAACAACGGCGGCTACCTCAGCCAGGCGTGCTCATCGGCAGAGATTTTCGCCGCGCTTTACACCCGCATCATGCGGCTCGGCCCCAGCGAAGCCCCGCTGATCCCGCCGCCGTTCGCCGGCGTGCCGGGGCCGCACAACCCGCACTACATCAGCGGCGGCGCGTACAACGGCCCGCGCGCCCCCCAGTACGACCGCTTCATCTTCTCGCCGGCGCATTACGCGCTGGTGCTCTACGCCGCGCTGATCGAGGTGGGCCGCCTGGGCGAAAGCGCGCTCGATCACTTCAACCAGGACGGCAGCACTGTCGAGATGATCGGCGCGGAGCACTCGCCCGGCGTTGAGACGACCACCGGCTCGCTGGCGCAGGCCATCAGCCAGGCAGGCGGCATCGCGCTGGGGCGGCGGCTGAAGGGCGAGCCGGGCCGCGTCTGGGTGCTGATGACCGACGGCGAGTTCCAAGAAGGGCAGACGTGGGAGGCGCTGGCCGCCTTGTCGTTCTACCGGTTGGACAACGTCGGCATCTACGTGGACGTCAACGGCCAGCAGTGCGACGGCCTGATGGCCAGCGTGATGAACGTCGAGCCGCTGTGCGCCCGCCTGGAGACCTTCGGCGCGCGCGCCTTTGAGGTGGACGGGCACGACCTGGAGGCGCTGGCTGCCCCCGCTGAGCTGGCCCCCGACGGCCGCCCGCTGGTCGTGCTGGCCCGCACTGACCCCACCCGCGGCATCCCGCTGCTGCAGGAGCGCGCGCCGGAGCTGCATTATCTGCGCTTCAAATCCGCCGAAGAGCGCGACCGCTATCAGGCCGCCTTCGAGGCGCTGGTCAAGGAGGGCTGATTGTGGAAATTGTCATCCGTCCCCATGTTGAGAACTTCATCAAATGGGCTGCCGACAAGCCCGAAGTCGTCGTGCTCTCCGCCGACCTAACCAACTCGTGCGAGGTGGGGAAGTGGCGCGACACCTACCCAGAGCGCTTCTTCTCGATGGGCATGGCCGAGCAGAACATGATGGGCTTCGCCGCTGGGCTGGCGCGCGAGGGCTTCGAACCCTGGGTGCACACTTTCGCCGTGTTCATCTACCGCCGCCCGTATGATCAGCTCGCGATGTCTATCGCCTATCCCAACCTGCCGGTGCGGCTGGTGGGCTTCCTGCCCGGCATTACAACGCCCGGCGGCGTGACGCACCAGGCAATCGAAGACATTGCCATCATGCGCGCCACGCCCAACATGACAATCTTAGAGACCGGCGACGCCACTGAGGTCGAAACAGTGCTGGACGCAGCCCACGCTGTTCGCGACCCGGTTTACATCCGCATGCTGCGCGGCGAAGTCCCGCGCCTGTTCAGCCGCGACGAGCCGATGGCCCTCAACCGCGCGCGCGTCCTCAGCCAGGGCGAAGACGTGACGATCTTCACCGCGGGCATCACCACTGAAGAGGCCATGCGCGCCACCGCCGCCCTGAAAACGCGCGGCGTTTCGATCACCCACCTGCACATCTCTACGCACAAACCGTTCACCGACCCGGCCATCGCCGAAGCGATTGCCGCCGCCCGGCACGGCGTCGTCACGCTGGAGAACCACACGGTCATCGGCGGGCTGGGGTCAGCAGTGGCGGAGATCATCGCCGAGCAGGGCCTGGCCAAGAAGCTGGTGCGGCTGGGACTGCGCGACACCTATGCCCACGGGGCCAGCCGCCACTACTTGATGAAGGCCTACGGCCTGGACGCCAGCGCGCTGGTGCGCGCCGTCGAGCAGCTCATCGGCCAGCCGACCGGCGTCACCGAATCCGACCTGGCTGAAGTGCGCATCCAGCCGGTGCACAGCGCCGCCAAAGCGGAGGCGCTATGACCCTGCCCGAACGCCCCGCCGTTGTGGGGCTGTCCGGCGAGCGCTTCCGCGCAGTCTATCACCTGACAGGCGACAAGGCCGAGGCGCGCGCCAAAGCCGAGGACATCACCATCGAGCAGACGATCGAGTTTCCCGCCGACCTCGCGCCAGAGGGCGACATCCGCGATCACATCATCGGCCGCATCGAGCGCCTGCGCCGCCTGAAATCGGGCCGCTGGGAGGCGGTCATCAGCTACGCTGTCGAGACCGCCGGGCCAGACCTGGCGCAGTTTCTCAACGTGATCTTCGGCAACATCAGCATCAAGCCGGGCATCCGGCTGATGCGGCTCGACCTGCCGCCGGCGCTGCTGGCGCGCTTCAAAGGGCCGCGCTTCGGGCGCGCCGGCGTGCGGCAGTTGGTGAAGGTGCACAACCGCCCGCTGATGTGCAGCGCCCTCAAGCCGATGGGCCTGAGCAGCGCCGACCTGGCCGACATGGCCTACCGCTTCGCGCTGGGCGGGCTGGATTTAATCAAGGACGATCACGGCCTGGCGAACCAGCCGTTCAGCCCGTTCCAAACGCGCGTCGAGCAGTGCGCGGCAGCCGTGGCCCGCGCCAACCGCGAAACCGGCCTTAACTGTCTCTACCTGCCCAACATCACCGCGCCCGCCGATAAGATCGCAGCGTACGCTCGTTTCGCGCGCGACGCCGGCGCGGGCGGCCTGCTCATCTGCCCCGGCATTGTCGGCTTTGACACCATGCGCGCGCTGGCCGACGACGACGGCGTCAACCTGCCCATCATGAGCCACCCGTCGTTCTACGGCAGCATGGTCACCAGCCCGCGCAGCGGCATCTCGCACTACGCGCTCTACGGCCAGCTTCAGCGCCTGGCTGGGGCCGACATGAGCATCTACCCCAACTTTGGCGGGCGCTTCTCGTTCAGCGTAGACGAGTGCCGCAGCATCGTCGCCGGCACGCAGGACGCGATGGGCCACCTCAAGCCGTGCTTCCCCGCCCCAGGCGGCGGCATGACGATGGAGAAAGTGCCGCTGATGAACGCCGTCTACGGCACAGAGGTGGTGTATCTGATCGGCGGCGGGCTGCACCGCCACAGCCGCGACCTAACGGCCAACGTGCGCTACTTCATGCGCCTGATCCAGCCGGAGAGGCTGGAAGCGGAAGAGTAGACCTCACCCCCCAACCCTTTTTCATGTGGAAAGAGGGAATCCCGCGGCAGCGAGGCGGGGGTGAGGTTTAGACACGTGGCAGCCAGCACAGCCGTTTCCTACCGCTCGAACAGGCGGCGCACCGGCACGGCGAACCCCGGCAGCACGTCGCCGCCGTCGAGCGTGTCGTCCGGCAGCAGCGCAAGCGGCTCGCGGCCTGGACGGTGCACCTCCACGCCCTCGTTTGGCATCACCAGCCACACCAGCGCCGTGCCGCGCGCGATGTAAGCGCGGGCCTTGCGCCGCTGCGCCTCGCGCGACTGCGTCTCGGAGCGAATCTCGACGGCCAGCAGGGGCGGCTGCGTGAAGTAGGGCAGGTCGCCGGGTTCGTCCCGGTTGACCGACACGTCCGGCAAGAACTTCACGCCGTCCAGCTCGTGCAGCGCCTCCGTGTGTGCTGCGGCAGGAAATCCGTGTTCATCCACGTAGTTTCCAAGCAAACGGGCAATCAACGCCTGAATGCGGCTGTGCACTCTGCTGGGCGACACCTCGACCATCTCCCCGTCCAAAAAGTCAAAACGCCGCTCCGGGTGCTGCCCAGCAAACGCCAGAAAATCCTCAGCCGTCATCTGCTTGCTCGCAATCATGTCACACCTCATCTCGCCGCCAGCTGGTTCAACCTCACCCCCGCCCCCTTCAAACGGGGAGTCCCGCGCCAGCGGGGCGGGGGCGAGGCCTGGCGCTTACTCCGCCTTGACGAACATCACCGCGATCGCGTCGTCCGCTGTGCGCATCTCCAGCATGTCGCCGCGCACCTGGTAGGTGGCGGCGCTGGCCAGCGCCGCCAGGAACGCGGTTTCCTGGTCCATAATGCCTTCCGGCGCGCTGCAGAACTTGCGCGTGGAGGCCGCCGGGCCGATGCTGATGCCGCCGTCGGGCGTGGTCGTGAAGCTGGCGGTGTAGCTGTTGCAGCCCGCCGACCCGCTGACGCGGCCCTCGGCGTCAAACGCGGCGGTCAGCTCGGTTTCCGGCAGCGGGCCGACAGCCGCCTCGCGCCCGTTGTTGTAGACGGTCACCACCCACGACGTGCCCGCCAGCGCAGAGGGCTGGGCGGCAAAGCGCATTGTGCCGCTGTCGAACTTGATGTCCATAAACAGGTCACCGTTCTGGAAAAAGTAGATGGCGGCGTCGCTCAACTGCTGGACGAACACGTCCCCCAGCGAGCCTTCTGGGCAGGCCATCAGCGTCATCGGCCCCGGCATCAGGCTGATCTGGCCGTCGGCCTCAACTGTGTAGCCGCCGCTGCCGCGGTTGCAGTCTGCCTGGAAGGTGAAGCGGCCCTCGTCGTCGAGCAGGATGTTGTAGTTGGCAGGGTTGTCTGGCGCAATGACAGCGCCGTCGTTCATCAGCGTTTCCTGCCACAGCCACACTGTGCCGGTCAGGCTGGGCGGCTGGGGCATAAAGCGCATCGTGCCGCTGTCGAACTTCAGGTCCAGATACAGCTCGCCGTCCTGGAAGAAGAAAATCGCCGCGCTGCCGAGCTGCGCCAGGAACTCGCTGCCCAGCGAGTCATCCGGGCAGGCCATCAGCGTGGTTGCGCCGCCGACGACGCTGATGCTGCTGCCGTCCAGCGTGTACGCGCCGGTCGCGCGGTTGCAGTCCGCCTGGATGCTCAGGCTGCCGTCTGCCAGGAACTCGACCGTGTAATTGGCAGGGTCCTCCGGCGCGAAGCGCGTGCCGTCGTTCATCAGCGTCTCCTGCCACTGCCACACCGTGCCAATCAGCGCCGGGCTGTCCGCCTCCTGGCCGTAGACCAGTGCGCTGCCAACCAGCGCCACCGCCGCCGCAATGACACCTATCCCCAACCGTTTCATGTGTTGCTTTCCTCTCTGTGCTGCGCTTTTGCGCTTGCTCGATTATACATAATTCGTAAAAAGCGGCTGGCAAATGAGAAATTTCACAGCCCGCCGCAGATAGGGATATAGTAGAGACGTACAATGTTGCTGTTAAGTTCCAACAAAAGGCCGTTTCATGCCAGCAGAGATCTTTGATTACGTGGTCATCGGTTCGGGCTTCGGCGGCAGCGTCTCGGCCATGCGGCTGAGCGAGAAGGGCTACCGCGTGCTGGTGCTGGAGAAGGGCAAACGCTACCGCGACGAGGACTTCCCCCGCACCAACTGGAACCTGCGCAAGTACTTATGGCTGCCGGCCCTGCGCTGCTTCGGCTTCCAGGCCATTACGTTCCTCAACGACGCGATGGTGCTGCACGGCACAGGCGTGGGCGGCGGCAGCCTGGTCTACGCCAACGTGCTGATGGAGCCGGACGCCAAGCTGTTCGAAGCGCCCGGCTGGCGCGAGCTGCAGGACTGGAAGACCATCCTGCGCCCGCACTACGCTACCGCCCGCCGCATGTTGGGCGTCACGCCCAACGTCCACCTGACGCCGATTGACGAGATCGTGCGCGATATCGCCGGCGAATGGGGCCGCGAGCACACCTTCCGCCCCACCGACGTGGCCATCTTCTTCGGCCAGCCGGGCCAAGAGGGCCAGACTGTGCCCGACCCGTACTTCGGCGGCGACGGCCCGCCGCGCGCCGGCTGCAATCAGTGCGGCGGCTGCATGGTGGGCTGCCGCTACAACGCCAAGAACACGCTGGTGAAGAACTACCTGTACTTCGCCGAAAAGTACGGCGCTGAAATCCGCGCCGAGTCCGAGGCGGTTGACATCCGCCCGCTGCCGCCGGATCAGCCGGACGGCGCGCGCTACGAAGTGGTCTACCGCCGCACTACCGCGCTGCCCTGGCAGCGCCGCCGCTGTGTGGTGCGCGCCGCCAACGTGGTCGTCTCGGCCCACGTCACCGGCACGCTGCGCCTGCTCTTTCACTGCCGCGACGTGGCCCGCACGCTGCCGCTGCTCTCGCGCCGCCTGGGCGACTTGGTGCGCACCAACAATGAGGCGCTCACCGGCGCGACCAGCCGCGATTTCAGCGGCCGGCCGGATTACTCGACCGGCATCGCGATCGGCTCGATCTTCAACGTGGACGAGGTGACGCGCCTAGAGCCGGTGCGCTATCCGGCGGGGTCGTCGTTCATGCGCAACCTGGCCATTCCCATGCTGGAGACCGGCGGCAGCGTGCCGCGCCGCCTGCTCAACATCGTGCTGCACACGCTGCGCCGCCCAGGCGAGTTCCTGTCGGTGCGCGTGTGGGGCAAATGGGCGCAGCGCAGCACCATCATCCTGCTGATGCAGACCACCGACAGCACGATGCGCGTCCGGTTGGGGCGCAGCGTGTTCACGCTGTTCCGGCGCGGGCTGGTGTCGCGGCTCGACCCCGGCCAGAAGATCACGCCGCCGGTGGAGCTGTCGCACGGGCTGACGCGGGCCTTTGCCCGCCGCATCAACGGCATCGCGCAGGACACTATCACCGAGACGCTGCTGGGGATGCCGGCCACCGCCCATCTGCTGGGCGGCTGCCCGGTGGGGGCCAGCGCCGACGACGGCGTGGTGAATGTGAACCTGGAGGTGTTCAACTACCCGGGGCTGTATGTGATTGACGGCTCAATCATGCCGGGCAACCCCGGCGTCAACCCCAGCTTGACGATCGCCGCGCTGGCCGAGTACGCCATGAGCAAGATACCAGCGCGCCAGCCAGCCGCGCCGCAGGCCGCGCCGGTGGAACTCACGCCGGGCGGGCGAATCTGACGCGCATCACCAGGCGGCCCAGGCGCAGCTCGTCGCTGTCGCGCACGATGCGCTTCTCGTTGGGGTACAGCCGCTGGCCGTTGAGGAACGACCCGTTGGCGCTGCCCAGATCGAAGGCCTGCACCGTCTAGTAGTCGCGGTCATAGCGCAGGGCTAGGTGCACGCGCGACACGCCCAAGGCCTCGCCGTTCTGGTCGCTCAGGTCCACGTCCACCGTCAGCGCCTTGCTGTCCTCAACCCTGCCGATCACCAGCTCGCCGCTGCGCTCCTGCGGGCGCAGGCTGAACACCTTGCCCGTGTCGCGCACGCGCAGCTCCAGCGTGTAATCCGCCCCAAAGAACTCGTGGTTGAGGAAGAACTCCTTGGTCTGCAGCAGGTTGCGGGTGGCGCGGGGGCCGTCGGTCGTCAGCAGGTGGCCGCACCCCTGGCAGATCGCCTCGTCCAGCGGGTTGTTGACGCCGCAGTGCGGGCAGGCCTTGTGGTTCGGCCCAACCGGGACAGGCGCCTGCTCCGCCGGTGACGGCTCTACGTATTCCATTTCCAGCACATCCGCCAGGCCGGTGAAGCCCTGCGGCGGGGGCGCTGGCTGGGGCGGCTTGTCCGCCTTCTTGCTCAGCGGCTTGATGCGCGGCGCGTCAATCGCGCCGGCCTGCCAGGCGCGGATGCGGCTGCGCAGGTTGAGGCGCTCCTTGGGGGAAAGGGCCTCGATCTCCGGGCGCAGCGCGGCGAAAATCTCGTCGGATTGGGCGCCCTGGCGGTGCAGGGCGGCGTACTGGGCAAACAGCTTGTTGACTTTCTCCATATGGCAACCTCGGCGCGCAGACGCAGCCGTTTGCGTGAAACTCAGCGTTATGACGATTGTTGTCTACTAGCGCCGCCGCTGTCAACTTAAGTTTTATTAATTTTCGGTTTGTGCGGGCAGCAGCCCAGGCAGGAACAGCAGCCGCACCAGATCGGCGCACAAGGCCTCGGCGGCGAGCGGAACCGCCTCCGCCGGCGGCGCGACCGGCGGCGCTGCGCTGCTGGCGCGCAGGTCGAGCGTCAGCGTCATGGATGACATATCCCAGCCGGTCACGTCGTGCCCGCGCAGGGCGGCCTCCAGCAGGGCCGCTGTGTCCAGCAGCGCCCAGGTGTCCACGTGGTTCAGAAAGCCTGTTTGCGGGTCCACGCCGCAGCGCACAACCTTGAGCGTGTGCGGCAGGATGGCGGCGGCAGCCGCTGCCAGGTTGTCGAAATCCGGGCTGGCGATGCCGCGCTCGGCGGCGCGCTCAGCCCACAGGGCGAGGAAGTCCGGGTTGGCGTACAGGCCCGGGATGTCCACCTCGGTGACGAACATGGCGCTGTTGTTGTAATCGCTGCGCGTGACGGTCGCGTAGCGCCGGGCGATCTCCGGCCCCAGCGCGGCTTCGAGGGCCATGGGGTCTAGACCGGTGATGAACGGCCGCAGTGGAACGCCGGCGGCCTCCGCAGCCGAGGCCGGCTGCGCTGCGAGGGCCGCCGCCAGATCACAGCGCCCCCAGCCAGGCGCGCCGTCCGCGCCGGTAGAGCGATAGTACAGCGCGCCATCCGCCAGCACCACCCGCATCGGCCCGTCGGCAAACGCGGCCAAGCGCGCGCGCAGCGGCGCGCCCAGCGCCAGCGTCACCGTCAGATCGGCGTCCACGCCAAACGCTGGCGCGCTCAGGGCTGTCAGCAGGCTGCCGCCCCGCGCCCGCGCTGTGCCGGCGGCCGTCAGGCTGAACAGCAGATCAGTGCTGCCGTCTGCGCCGTGATAGACGTAGCGGCCGTATGACAGGTCAAACGCCGCCGCGCCGATCTCCCCCAGCCGTTCGACTGCGCCGCGCAGCAGGCCGCAGTCCGCCGGCGGCAGGTCGCCGCAGTAGACCGGCGGCAGGGCTGGCTGAGCGGCTGCCGCGCCGCCGGCCAGCAGCGCCAGCGCCAGCAGGGCCGTGTATGCCCAGTGCACTGCGCTCGCCTCGCTGTTGGCGCTACACCGAGCGCATCATGCCGCCGTCCACGCGCAGCGACGCGCCGGTGATGAAGCTCGCCGCCGGCGACAGCAAGAACGCCCCCGCCGCGCCGAACTCGTCAATCGTTCCCAGGCGGCCCAGCGGAATGGCCGCTACCGCCCGCGCCCGCGCCTCGTCGAAGGTGATGCCCAGCTTGTCGGCGGTGTGCTGGTCGAGCTGGGCGACGCGCTCGGTGTCCAGGCGGCCCGGCAGCAGGTTGTTGACGCGGATGCCCCGCGGGGCCAGCTCGTCGGCCAGCGTCTTGACCAGGCCAGCCACACCGGCGCGCATCACGTTGGAGAGCGCCAGCCGCGCCACCGGCTCGCGCGCCGCCGCCGACGTGATCGTGACGATGGCGCTGCCCGGCCCCATGTGCGGCAGCGCGGCGCGGATCAAACGCACCGCGCTGAGCAGGTTCAGCTCAAACGCGGCCTGCCAGTGTGCGTCGTTCAGTTCGACGAACAGGCCGGCGGGCGGGCCGCCAGCGTTGACCAACAGCGCATCCACGCGCCCCCAGGCGGCCACTGTCTGATCCACCCACGCCTGGAGCGCGGCTGCGTCGGTCACGTCGCAGGCGATGCCCATCACCGGCGCGCCGGTTTCCGCCGCCAGCCGGTCTGCGGCGGCGCGCACGCCCTCGGCGCTGCGGCTGCAGATCGAAACGCGCGCGCCCTCGGCGGCCAGGGCGCGCGCCACGCCGTAGCCCAACCCCTTGCTGGCGGCGGCCACCAGCGCCACGCGGTCTTTGAGTCCTAAATCCACGCTGATTGTCTCCTGCTGCGGTGCGAAAGGCGCATGCCGTGTAGTATAACGCCGTTCGCTGCGCAGGGGGGCGTCAGCGCGCGGGCAGCGCCAGCGGCGGCGCGCCCACCGCGCTGCTCAGCCACTCCTGCAGAATGTCAACCATATCGGCGTCGAACGTCCACAAGCCGTTGAAGGCGCGCAGGTGGTCGGGATCGGTGATGCGCGTGGTCTCGACGGCGCACAGCGCGCTGCCGAACCCCGGCCCCGCTGCCAGGACAAACCACTCTTGGCTCAGGCGGTCGCCTGGCGACAGCGGCACATACGTGACGCGGGGAATGGGCGGCAGGGAAACGTCGTTCACGCCAAAGACATACACGGACTCGGCGTAAGCGGCGATCTGGCGGTAGCGCCGCTCCTGCGTCAGAAACTTGCTGAAGAGCTGGAAGCCGGAGAA
>Ga0308417_1003274_pt1 | contig 10386 bp, 9 predicted proteins | sample HotsprSampleOS65_FD_203528 | JGI IMG/M metagenome (GOLD analysis project Ga0308417, IMG submission 203528) | Hot spring phototrophic mat microbial communities from Octopus Spring, Yellowstone National Park, Wyoming, United States - 20090730_OS65 ... | reverse complement strand
TAAAATAACTCCAAGAGAAGTAGAGATCCCAGGCGGAGTGGGATCCCTACAGGAGAACGATCGACAATCGGAGAACGAGTATGTCAACAACCAAGATACAACAAGTACGAATTCTGGATCTAGATCCCATTCCGGCATCACTCCGTGGAAGAGAGGCAACGCTGGAGCAAGCGACGGATCGGGAAGCGATAGTCCTGGTTGGTGGAAGTCGCCGGCGAGTGCCGGTCAATTGGTTAGCAGATTCCTCACGTCCGGAGCAGGGATCCACTGCATCCGACCAGGGCACATCCCATTCAGATCAGATTCAATCGGTAGAAGTAGCTGCTACGCAGCACTGCAGCGATCACGTCGACAGTCTGGATCTCAATGCCACAGATGATTCGGGTGGTGATGACGATCCGATTACAGAGCAATCTTGGAACGACCTATTGGAAGCCTGCCGGAAACTGGGGATAGGTCGGAGGGGTGCGATGCAGATAATCGCGGAAGCGACTGGGATCCCTGCATCCGAGATAAGTCCCTCTCGCCTTACTTGGCGGCATTTCCTCCAGGTTATCGAGCAGCTGGAGGCACTCCAGGGCCAGCCAGACCAACCTACGCCACCACAGACTCCCCCACCACCTCCACCGGCCGTCGACAAGGAGACAGCTAAGGCTATCTATCCACCGCCAAGTAGGTATCTCGGCGTGGCTGCTTACAACGAGCTACGGGCTATCGCTGCCAACCTGGGATTGGACGAGGAGGCGATGGTGGCCCAACTGGGGATCCCTGCCGATTGTCCTGGATACTTACTCGATCGGCCATGGATATTCGCCATGATGCGTGGCCTGACGGCCATTGCAACCGGTCGTCAACCTGGCCAACCCGATCCTTCCAAGGCAGTGCTCAAGTTCGGGTATCGCTCAGATGACGGACCCAAACTGGTGATCGTTGGTCTAGACGGGACGCTACTACACGGGGATCCGGTGATAGTTCTGGACTGGGCTCGACAGTTGCGGATCCCTATAGAAAACCCCAATGCCGGTCGCTCCATTACCGATGGAGGGATCCCAAAATCGGCCGGTGGAAGGGATCCTGCCGACTCCCAGGTGGACAGGGAAGATCCGGTGGCCACAATCCAACCGGAAGACAGCTTTCCCTGCAGTGCTCAGGATGGCGGGCTACGTCACAGTCTCGATGGATCCCCAACAACCTCCAGTACAGGGCATCCCAAGACCCAGCCACCACAAGGGCAGCCGGCCGCGGCAGTGTCGTGGAGTGACGATGACCCTGTCATTGACAGAGGCTGGTACAAGCTGATGGAAGTCTGTTGCGAAGCGGGAGTAAAAGTCGAAGAGATTAGGCAAGTGCTATCGGATGCAACCGGGATCCCAAAACCTCGTGTAGAGGAGGAACCTCTGACGCGATCGCAGTACCAACGGGCCATGTCCTATCTGGCTAACTACCGGTGTAGGACAAGAGGCCGATGAGTGCGTTTGATGGATCCAATCGCAACACCTGCCGCCCAGAAGAGATCCCATAGCTGGCCATCGGATGGGATCCAGCTGTTCCCAAGACAGCGAGACGGGAACCACATCTTTCGATAGGATCCCATCCATGACTCAGCTGGCTGTAGGTCAAGGCTGCGACGCAGGTGGGAGTGTCTTCAACCGCTCCATAACCTGCTGTCGCTGTCTCTGTGTAATCCGCACATCCCAATCATCTAGTGAGATCCCCAGCGTCTCCTCGATGAACTCTATTGCCTTGCCCCAGGCCATCCCGGTCTTCTGGCACTCGTTCTCCAAAGCCTTCCACTCTTCTTCGGTGATAAAGTCGCTGTCGTCTGCCGGCGGGTGAGGGATGGACGGCGTCTCTGGCTCTTGCCCTTCAAGGGCGGTCGTAACGGACTCCTCCACCAGCCACTTCCTCACCACGCGTCGACGGATCCCGTCTACCCAGACATCCGCTAGCGGGTGGGTGTCCTGCTCCAGTTGTGCTTCTCTTCCACGAAAGTGTGGAGGTACGGGATCCCGATCCAAGAATCGCACTCGCCGGCCGCTATCGACCACGTTATGTCCTGCTGTCTCGCAACGCTGACGCGATTGCCGGCTTGAATCTACATCGTCCACCGGTTGGCGTGGGAGGGATGGTGGCTCTGGTTCCACCGTCTTAGGGCTGCTGGGATCCCAGTCAGCAATGGAGTCACCATATACCTCGTTATTGGCTTTCTTTTGCTGCATCCCAAGATGTGCCAACTTGCCAACCGTAACCCCAGAATGCTTGTCATTACTGGATTTGGTGTGGTTGGCATCACCAGCCAACTCTTGCCAACTTTGCCAACCAGAGGAAACGGGGTTGGTTGCTAGATCCGCCCCTGTCCGAGTAGCGTGTTCGCCTTTGGGAGCAACAGCGGTTGGCTGGGTTGGCTCGGGTTGGCTAGACGTGCCAACCGGCTCAGATCCTTGAGCGACAAGGGTTTTGGGGGTGTGGTTGGCAGGTTGGCTCAAAATCGTTATCGAATAATCCGCGTGGGTGGGATCCCCGTTTGCTACCGCCCAACCAAGGCGAACGATCTTCTCCATGAACCTCCGTGCTTCGGGGGCATTAGGTCTATCAGACTTGGGTGACCACCACTGCACAACCTGCTTGGCCTTAACGCTTCCACAACCTTTGAACCTGTTCACAAAACGGAGGATCCTAGCCGCCTCTGGGTTGTCCACTACACCCAGCTCGCCGTAGAGTAGTCGTGTTTGTCCTTGGAGCCACCGAGCAAAGCAGATCGCCTTAGTCAAGGTTTCTGCCGGGATGACAGTGTCGGGATCCCTGTTACCCTCTACCGCAGCCTCGATTAGGTGGAGTACCAGAGCAATCCGTGCTGCCCGATCCTTGGTCTTAGGCAGGGATGCCCTGAGAATGTCACTGGGCTCGGCAAGGATTTGCCGATCTATTTCGTGGTGCCATTCGTTCCAGATTCGAATCCCCTGTCGGTCTAGCCGGTAGGTCTTGTCGGGTAACCTGCCCAGATTCCGGTAGAGAGACTTGAGGAGTTCACTCAGGTCATAGGTTGCCCCCTCTTGAATCCCAGGACTTGGGGTGATCGGGATCCGCACCCAGGCAAAGCGTGCCCACAGGCCATCTTCCCCAGTCTTGTCTTGCTCCCAGAGGCCCCGGATCACCGATGGCTGGATCCCGCCGATAATGCTGATGGATGTCTGAGGAACGTAAACTCTCCCCGTCGTCTTCCGATCAACCTTTAGAGCTCGTGCGTTGTAGAACTCAAGCCACCGAGTACGATCAGATCCCTTGCCATTTCGGTAAGCATCCATGCTCTTAAAGAACGAGGCTAACTCGTCTAGGCTGACCAACAGCCCCCGTTCTGGTTGCCTGCCCAAGACTTGGCAGAGAGCTTCTAGGGTGAAGTCTGACACATAGAGATCCGTCGGTTTGGGTTCAACCGGGGGGTCTCCCTTGGCCTCTCTTTTGTTCTTTTCATACTCACGCAGTTCAGCCTGGTACGCCTCCAGTCTTGCTTGGTAAAGCTGCTCTAGATCGGCCTGAATGGCATCCAGAGGGGATGTGATGGCATTGATGATCGGAGTCTTTCGGGATCCCGTTTCCCCTACAATGCCGCCCCACAAAATCGGTGGGACGTTGTAATCCGTTCCCCGATCCAACTCAAGCCGTGTCCTATTGCTAATCTGACTAGCCGCTGCACAAAGTAGCGAGAAGTAATAAGCTTCGGGAGGCAAATTCAACCATCCCGCAAGTCGCTTCAGGGGAGACTCTAGGATTTCCGGCAACAAGGATAAGCCGGATCCCTGGTCAAGCTGGGATAGCTCTTCTACTTCCGCCAAGAGCTCAACGTCTTGGGTTCCTGATTCGGGTTCTCCGTCTTGTCGTGGGGGATCCTGCCGGATTGCCGCCCAGATCTGATCGACTGTCGCCCCACTATCCAGCCAGTCAACAACGTCTAACCCACCTTTACCCGGCAGATTCTCCCAAGGGGCATCCGGGGGCGCTAGTAGCCAGCCAACTATCTCGATGCCGTGCTGGCGCAAACTGCATTCGATTTCTTTCATATGCTTGAGCCCAGGGCCATCTCCATCTGGAGCCAATACTACTTGACAGCCCTGGAGATCTTGTAGGTAGTTGGGATAACCATAGCCGGTCCATTTGCCGGATCCCCCGATGGATGTGGTTGCGGGGATCCCGATGGACATCAACCGTTCCACGCAGCTCTCCCCCTCGACCATGAAGATGGGATAGCCGGTCTTCTCGGATAGCGCCCTGGCCTCAGCAATTCGGTAGAGCCGGACACGCTTGGTTACGTCTTCGTTCAGTCGGGAGACCCACTTCCCGTTTTCGTAGCGGAGTTGGCGGATGTCCTTGTTCCCCTGGCCGTCATCCTCCCGGAGCACCTTGATCACCGGTTGGCCGTCCGCATCGTGATAGATGAATTCTTGTCGGCCCTTAGGGCGAGGCTTCTTGGATACCGTCAGGGGATCTGCTGCCAGACGAGCAATGGATGGTGCAGGGGCGGCTACCGGTTGACTGTGGGTCGGACTAGCAGATGCCGTATTGCCGTTCTTGTTGTCGGCCCGCCGACTAAACGATGTCGGTTTGAGATCCCAGTCGTCTTTGCGGCGTTCCTCGTGGGGCTTGAATAACGCCCACCGGCCGCGGTCGCTTTCACCTATACATGCCCACTGGCGGCCATCGTTTCCGCGGATGACATCTCCGACTTTGGGGGGATCCTTCGCGTAGGTGCGGCAATGGCAGAGATCTTCATCGTCCCACCGGCAGTCGCTGTCTTTTGTCCGTCCGCAGACCGGGCAGGGGTTCTTGGGGGAGGAGTAGGTGAAATTGCCAGAAGATCGTGGTATCTTGGTAGTTAACATAGTTATGCTCCGGTTGTTGGTTGTTCTCTGCAGGGATCCCATTCCGAGTGGGGTCCCTACTTTTCTTGTAATTTTAACTGATACTAGAAAGTCGCCAAACCCCCTTCACGTCTACTGTCTACGGTTTGGTACGCAGAATTTGATGCTGATTTAATCCACGCCTTTTGTCTGTAAGCAGTCTAGTCACCACAATCTCGGATGCCGGTGACTGTGTGGTCGGATCCCACTCGTGCGGATTATTCGATAACGATTTTGAGCCAACTTGCCAACCATGCTCCTCAAAGCCTTGCCAATCAAGGGTTTGAGCCGGTTGGCACTCCAGCCAACCAATGCCAACTCAGCCAACCAATGCCTACTCGGCCAACTTTGTCGCGATGGGGAGCCGCAACGGGTAGCGTGAAAGCAGTCAACCACACTTCCCCGGTTGGCAAGGTTGGCAAGAGTTGGACAGTGATGCCAACCACACCAAAGCCAGTAATAGTAAGTGTTCTGGGGCTTCGGTTGGCAAGTTGGCACATCTTGCACCCCAGACTCCACCAGTCAAACAGAAACAGGGATCCCAAAGCAGATGGGATCCCTTGTAGAGAGAGGCTTCCGGCTGCGTCAGCTGCGGCGGCAGCAGGGATCCATCACCAGCAGATCTCTCACTTTATGAGTAGAAGCGTCTCGGCCTGCCGCTGCAGCCACATGGCAAACTCCATACCCCTATCTAGAGTACTGGCAGGAACGATTACGCTAGGGATCACTCCGGAGCAAGCTGCATCCAGGCGGTGGAGTATCAGGGCAATACGGGCTGCTCGCTCTCTCGTTTCGAAGAGCAGCAGTTGGAACTTGTGGTTGGCCTCGCCGAGAACGCGATCGTTAATCACGCTTATCCAGCTACCCCAGAGTTGCTGTCCTTCCTCGTCTAGCTCGTGCTGCATCGGTGGAGAGGCCTGCAGGCGGCGATAGACAGTTTCTAGCAGCCGGCGGAGGCCATGTGGAGGGATCTCTTGGGTTGCGGTATAGGGCCTAAGCGGCACTCTTACCCAGGCAAAGCAGGGCATGAGGTCTTTGCCATATCGCTTGCACCTACTCCAGATCATACGGAAAGCGTAGTATGGGATCCTCCCGATGACGCTGATAGATGAATGTGGTGTAAGGGTGCGGACGGTGTTTCCATCGCGTCTCTTCAGGGCTGCTCCCTGATACAACCCCCACCAGAGACTACGGTCATCCCGCTTTCCTCCCGGCCCAGCACCCGAACTCCGCAAGAAGATGTCTAGATCATCCGGATCGATCAGCAGACCACGATCCGGTTGACGAGCCAGGATCTGGGCTACTGCTTCTGCTTTGCATTCGGAGGTGTATAGCTCAACGAGAGTAGGCTGATCGGGGGGATCCCCTGTGGCCCGGCTTCCTCTCTTCCCCTTGTGCCCTCGTAATGTCGTCTCGTAGTCTTCAAGTTGCTGTTGATAGTGGGCGTAGAGTTCTGCCTGGAGATCTCTAAGGGGGCGAGTCAGTGTGCTGATGATACGAGATTCTCCGTCACTCGCATCCCCCATTAGTCCGCCCCACAGAATTGGGGGCTCCAAAGACGCGGAGCGAAGCTTAATCAGTAGTCTCGTCTTGCTAGGGATGAGAGATGCAGCTACGCAGAGCAACGTCAGGTAGTAGGCTCCGGCAGGATCCCCCATCTCTTCTGCGAACCACCTCAGCACTGCACCCAGAGCATTCGGTAGCAGTGCAGGAGGGGAGATCTGAATCTGTAGCTGATCGCCGGCGTCTGGCTCATCAGCATCCGGTGTGCCCTCTCCAGAGTGTCCTGATGGATGCAACAGCCAGTCGGATACTCCGATACCGTGCTGAAGCAAAGAACGTTCGAGGTCTAACATATGCGGGCTCCAAAGTAAACATTGTCGAACTCAACATTGGTTAAGTCGGGAATATCGGGGATCCCGTCCGGCAGTCTGCGCTAAGGGGATCCCGCCCAAGGTCATCGCCCTAGAAGGGGATGGAGTCATCGCCCCACAGTTCCTCAAAGGCCGCATCATCCTGCTCGCGTGGTATCAAGACAACCCAATCACCGAGCGCGGGATCCCTCAGCATCACCACCCGATCAGGGTTGAATCCCAATCGCACTGCCTCAGCACGGTGGTAGGACAGCGATTCCTCCGCCTCCTCACGGTTGGCGAGGAATACGGCATGGTAGGGCGGATCCTCCACCCGTCCTTCTCTAATGTCCGCCACCAACTGCTCCATGTAGCGAAGAAACTCGTCCCCGCTACCGAACACCGGAAAATCAGTCATTGCTCTGCCTCCTCATCAGGGATCCACGACAACAGATCCCCCGGCTGGCATCGGAGCACCCGGCAGATCCCATCCAACCGTTCTTCCGTAAGTCTGGGCATGTTGTCGGTGGCACGGAGTTTGTAGACCGACACTTCCCTTATCCCCAGAGCAGCGGCCAACTGCTTGCTACGGATCCGCTTGGCCGCCATCACTTCGTTCAACTTCCACCTAATCATGGCCTTTCTCCACAGCGACTCCTCAAGGATACTTCCATAATCCTAACTTAACTCTATCCAGGCCAATTGAGAGTGTCCTAGTAGTACCGTCGCATATATTTCTATTGGAGAAGGTTGACTTTACTGCTACTCTGGGTTATACTTAAGGCGTGGACAGGGGATAGATGTGATAGCCCCCTTGGATCCCAAGACAAGCTTCCAGATCGAGTCTCTTTAGGAGGACGTGCAATGTTTCGGGCCAAGTTGACCAAGCTGGATGTCGGCGTTGTCATGGCCACCCCGTCTCCACGGGTGCGGGTCTTGTTTGACAACCGCAATCACTCCACCCAAAAGGTGGTCCTTTACGTTGGGCTAGCAGACAAAGAATCTGCCGAAAAGCTCTATTCCTGGTTGATTGCCAACGGCTACCGCCACTACGACCACACCGCAGACGCGGGCGTTGTAAAGCCCCGTAAGGCCAAGCGTGTCGATGGCCAAGCTTGGGAAATCAAGATCCACCGCCCAACGGTTGAATTGGTCGAACGCTTCATAGCCAAGGACCTGGCCCGCTAGTCAAAGAAGAAGGGATCCCTGGTTGCCGCCAGGGATCCCCGCAAACACCAATCCAATGACTCTACTCACACCACTAGTGCTTCTGGAGAATACCATGAACAGCTTTCAGGAACTCAGAGATGCCCTGAACCGGCCTACAGATCCTAGTCTTGTCCGTCGCCGCCGCCAAGGAACGGTCGAGGTGGACTATCTAGAGTGGTTTGTTGTTAACCGGATCCTTGATACCCACTGCCCCGGCTGGAGTGGTGAGGCTGTGGTGACCACTGCTGGAGACACGGTTATCGTTACCTATACGGTTCGGATCCCAACGGCCGAGGGCGTGGTCAGCCGATCCGCCACGGGATCCGAGAAGCTGGGATCTGGATTCGATCCGGTGGCCAGTGCGGAGCAGCAGGCCTTCAAACGGGCAGCCGCCAGATTCGGTATCGGACTGGATCTGTATGACCGGCCTGCCGCAAAAGGCTATCGCACGTCCGGAGATACGCGGCAGCCGGCATCATGGTCGGCTAACCGTTCGGGTGTCCGGCCGTCCTATCAAGGTACTGTGATATCCTAGCCGCCATCCCTATCGCAACCGGAAGTCACTCCCACAGGGGATCCCATCCACACTGGGATCCCCTGTTTTCGCTCGACTGGAGAGACTATGCTGAAGTTACTCCACGCTATGCCGTGCGTAGGCCATTGACCGCCACAAGGCGTTGAGCACTTTCATGTGGCTGCTGTGGGCGAAATGCCCCTACTTTCCCACCGATTGCCGTAAGGCGTTGAGCACTGCTGAGGATCCACCCAACGGGCGTACCCTGTCTACAGTGTTTTTCCACTGATTGCCGTAAGGCGTTGAGCACAGCAATGCGGCCGCGCTCGATTTGCCGGATCCATTCGGTGATGTTCCTCTGATTGCCGTAAGGTGTTATCCGTCATGAGGGGGTAGGTCTGCCCCCTCATCGAATTTTCGGGCCGGATCCCCAGTGCCTCGAAGTCGGCATAAGCAAGAATTATCTGGACTATTCGGGAGACTTGGTTGGGGCCGAATTCTGGGATCCCTCTACCGGTAAACCACCGGCTCCGCACCGATTAGCGGTCGGTATCGGGTAGCTTACCTAGCTCCCGTCGTAGGGCCGCCAACAGCTCCGCCCGCCGGAGATGTCGGCCGGTGGAGGGATCCCTGTCACTCCCTGGCCCGATCACCCGCCTGGCCAACCGCCGCAACTCCAGCACAGGCAGGGCCTCCAAGCCAGAGGGAGAGGCCGTTGGGGCACGCTGTTGCCCCGCAACGCTATTGCTACGCAACGCTGACGCAACGCTAACGCGACGGGGCCTAGTCGCCTCCAATGCCTCCACCCTTCGCTCCAACTGCTCCAACCGGTCGAGGATCCCTGCAACCGTTGGACTGTTAACAGGTGTTTGCAACCTCTCCAGATACTGCCTGAGGGCCGCCACAACAATGTCTGACAGCGTGACCTGGAACCGAGACGCTGCCTCTAAGAGCTGGGAGTGTAGTTCGGGAGGGATCCGCGCCCCCACCATTGGGGAGGGAGCCATTGTTGATGTTTGCAGTTGAAAACAGCGACCAGATCCTACCAGAGCAGTCGGAGATCCAGATCGGCCGCCGCCAGGTAGTGGGAGAGGGATCCACCTGGCCGGCGACTGCCTAACTGGGGGCAGAACTGTGGGGAGAGGCAACCGTGTCGGTAGGTAGCAGTGGATCCCATCTCCCCGCCCAGGGGAAGTGGAGCATAGCTTGCCGTGCCATCTATGGCCGTGGCGTTTTGCGTGGCGTTTTCGGCCAGCCGTGGCGTTATGTTAATTCAAACGCCACGGCCGAAAGCCTTACAGCATAAGGCACAGGGCGTTTGTGGCGTTTGTGGCGTCTTATTTTTGCCTTGGTCTGGCAATTAAGAAGAAGAAGAATAATACTCTGCATCATCGGCCGACATTACACAGCCAGATAGAGGCCCAGAAATAACGCCACTAATGCCACAAACGCCCTGATCCAGTCAGCATAAGGGTTTCAGCCGTGGCGTTTTCGGTTTGCATAACGCCACGGCTCCTAATCAAAACGCCACGGCAACCTCGAAAGCGCCACGGGTGATCGTGCAGGGATCCACGTTCTTCTTCCGGATGAGATAGGTGGGATTCCATGCCGCCCATCTACAGCCGATCCGACTACTCGGACATTCGGACGCGTAAATGATGTAGACATAGCTCCATGCCAAATCAATCTCTGTTCTCTAACAAAAGAAGTGGATTTAATCGATATCAAATTCTGCGCGCCAAACCGTAGAACATAAGCGTGGAGAGGCTTTGGGGGTCTTTTTGGTGTTAGCTAAAATAACTCCAAGAGAAGTAGAGATCCCAGGCGGAGTGGGATCCCTACAGGAGAACGATCGACAATCGGAGAACGAGTATGTCAACAACCAAGATACAACAAGTACGAATTCTGGATCTAG
>Ga0308417_1003270_pt1 | contig 10392 bp, 9 predicted proteins | sample HotsprSampleOS65_FD_203528 | JGI IMG/M metagenome (GOLD analysis project Ga0308417, IMG submission 203528) | Hot spring phototrophic mat microbial communities from Octopus Spring, Yellowstone National Park, Wyoming, United States - 20090730_OS65 ... | reverse complement strand
GAACCCGGAAGCGCCCGAGCGGACCAAACGGGGTGCAGCTCTCGCAGGTGCCGATCATCGCATTGATCATGAGCACGGAGCCGTCACGGTTGACCTTCAGTGTGACCGAGCGGCCCACCGGCGTTTCACGCACCAGGCGAATGAACTGTTCCACGCCTTGCACGGCCTGTCCGTTGTACTCGAGCACGACATCGCCCCTCTTTAGACCGGCCTTTTCCGCCGGGCTGCCTTCGGCCACGCTGGTGATGACGACGCCGCGCTCCTCACCGAGGTTCTTCTCCCGGGCGATCTCCGCATCGACCTCGCGCACACCCACGCCGAGATAGCTCCGGGAGCCTCCATCGAGGAGCGACTTGAGCGCCGTCGCACCCGGCGCCAGGAGCGGCGCGGCCTCCTCTTGTGCCGCAACCGCCGGCGTCAAAGACATGAAAAGCAACGCGGCCGGAACGCTCATGCGCATACTCTCTTCTCCTGCCTAGGTCTTAACGGTCCCGAGAACCTGTCCCGTTCATTTAGACGAACGACGGCGGTGAAGGTCCCGCGCGGCTCAGAAGATTCCCGGCGAAGCATTCATTGCCCGTAAGATCCCCGCACTCCGCTGGCGGATATAGGCGTCGCTCTCCCTGCCGAGCAGCGCCTGAAGCGTCTCGACGATATCCGGTTGGCGAGAGGCTGCCAACAGCTCGACAGCCATGACGCGCACGCTGGCATCCGCGTCGCGAAGCAGCGCCTCGGCCAGCACTCGCCGGTGTTGTGGGTCGTCCGCATATGGCCTCAGACCCTCCAAAGCTTTGAGCCGGATCGCCGGGTTTGGATCGCGCTGGAGCGCCTCGACGAAGACCGCACGCACCTCCGGCGACTCCGAGGCCTGCCGCAGGGCCTCCAACGCATCAGCGCGAACCGCCGGATCCGCTGCATCGCGCGCCGCGGCCACGAGCAGGCTGCGCACCGGTTCGCGAGCCACGGCGCCGCGGATCCATCTCCTCCGGCTCTCCTCAATTTCGAGCCGCACCTCGCCCGAAGGCCCGTGCTCGATAAAGCAGACGCGCACCCCGCCAGGTTCCGAACGAGAGAAGAGCGAGATTTGCGGGTTAGCCAACAGCCAGCCGCCAAGAAAACCCACGGCGACAAGCGCCAGAGACGAGGCGAGCCTGGGTGGGCGAAGCCGGTCTGCGCCCGCTAGCCGGAATAGATCCGCCACCCGGCCTCGCCAAGACTCGGACCCTCGGGGGCGAAGCAGCGCCTCCGCCAGCTCTCGCCGACAGGAGGCCACCAGTTCCGGAGGGGGCTCGAGGCGCGCGGACTCGACCGCGCGCAGAAACGAGCGCTGGCGCTCGAGCTCGGCGCGGCAGGCGGCGCACGTCTCGATGTGTTTAAAAAGCTCCTCGGCCTCGGTTAGCGGGAGTTCCCCGTAGCAATAGAGCCAAATTTGCTCCGTTCGGCCGGTGCAGTTCATAGGAAATCCCCCAGGGCTTGGCGCATCTTTTGCGTCGCTCGAAACAGACAATTCTTGGCCGCCTCCTCGGAGGCGCCCAGGACTTCACCGATCTCTTTGAGCCGCATCCCGTGAAAGTGCCGGAGTTCGAAGACCAGTCGTTCCCGGCTCGTCAATCCGTCCAGTGCTGACCGGACCCGCTCCCCGACCTCGCGGCTGAACAAGGCGCGCTGCGGGTCGGCTTCCGCCCGCGGCTCGGCTAGGATGTCGAGCGCATCAGGCGTGAGGCGGCCGTTGCCGGTTACCGCCGAGGCGTGCCCCCGCGCCTTGCGTTTGCGCAGCACGTCCAAACACAGATTGGCCACGATTCGGTAAAGCCAGCTTTGAAAGCTCGCATCGAAGCGGAAGTCCCGCAGGTTGCGCCAAACGCGAAGAAACGCCTCTTGGTAAATGTCCCGCGCATCCTCGGCGGAGCGCAACAGGCTCATCGCCAGACGGAGCACATCGGCGTCGTAGGTCCGGACAAGTCGCTCGAAGGCCTCCTGGTCTCCCTTTTGGGCGGCCCGGATTAGAGTCGCCTCCGCGCCGGCCGTCTCCGCCCCCAGGCGGCCGCAAGTCACGCCTCTTCGAGAGTCAGCCAACGTAAAGTTAGACGAAGGCGCGCCCAAAGGGTCACGCCCGCCTTTTGAATTGGCTTAATTGGCCGGCTCGACCTCGATGCTCCGCCGCCCTGGATCGAGCGCCGTGATGCGAAAGCTGCGGACCTGTCCGGCTCGCAGCGCACCGGAGGTCGCCGTGCGCGGCAAGCTCCCCTGCTTCCACTTGGCCGCCAGCATCGCCGTCAGTTGCCCGAGGTCAGCCTTGCCGGCCGTCGCCCCAGCGCTTTCCCCCTCCGGCGGCCGGAATGTCGCAATCCGGCAGATCGCCGTCACGCCCTCACCGAGTTCGATCTTTGCTGTCTCGCCGGCCAACTCCGCCACGCGGCCGCTCACCACATCCCCGATCTTGTGCTCGGCGATGTACTCGTCGGCGGGCGTCGGCTCAAGCTGTTTCAAACCCAGCCGGATCCGCCGCCGCTCGCGGTCGATGCCGAGCACCAGCGCCCGGACCGTCTGCCCTTCCGCGAGCGCCTCGCGAGGGTGCTTGAGTTGGCGCGAGCTCGAGATGTCACCGATGTGGATCATCCCCTCTACGCCCTCTCCCAGTTCGACAAACGCACCGAACTTGGCCAGATTCGTCACCTTGCCCTCGACGATGCTGCCCGGCGGGTGCCGTTCTTCGATGGTCTCCCAGGGGTCGCCGAGCACCTGCTTGAGCCCGAGGCTGAGACGCCGCTCGGCCGCATTCACCGCCAGGACGATCGCCTCCACTGACTCGCCCGGCCTCAGGATTTCCGACGGCTTGCGCTGTTTCTTCGACCAGGACATCTCGGAAACGTGGATCAGTCCGTCCACGCCGGCCTCGAGCTCGACGAAGGCGCCGAAGTCGGCAACTCGGACCACCTTGCCCCGCACGCGCGTCCCGGCCGGATACTTCTGCTCCACCAGGCTCCAAGGGTCGGGCACGAGCTGCTTGAGACCGAGCGAGATGCGGCGGGTTTCGCGGTCGATCTTGAGGATCTTCACCTCCACCGCCTCGCCTTCGGAGAGCACTTCTGAGGGCTTGTTGACCCGGGACCATGCCATATCGGTCACGTGCAGCAAGCCGTCGACTCCGCCGAGGTCGATGAACGCCCCGAAATCGGTGAGGCTACGGACGACACCGTTGACCACATCGCCCTCTTGGAGGCTGGAGAAACGCCGCTCGCGCGCCGCCGCGGCCTCTTCTTCGAGCACCACCCGCCGGTCGACCACCACGTCCTCTTTGGCCGCGTCCAACTGGATGATCTTGCAGCGGATCTCCTGCCCCACCAGCGCCTCCATCTCAGCCGGATCCCGCACACCGGACCGCGAGGCGGGCAGAAAGGCCCGCACCCCCACGTCGACACTCAGGCCCCCTTTGATCACCTCACGCACCGTGCCCGCGATGACGCTGCCGCTTCGATGAGCCTCCTCGAGAGCGCTCCAGTCGGTCGGGCGCTTGAGGCGAACGGTCGAAAGCGCGTAGTAGCCCTCGGCCGTTCTTCCGGTGACTGTCACCGTCAGCCGGTCCCCGAGCCTAACGCTCCATTGCCCGTCTGGGGCGCGGAACCCTTCGGCCGGCAGGATCCCTTCCAGCTTGCGGCCGATATCCACCAGCACGCCTTCCTCGCCGACGCTCACCACGGTGCCCTCGAGCACCTCGCCCGGCTGGGCGTCGGCCGGCCGGCGACGCTCGAACTCGGCCAGCAATTCGGCAAAAGAGGTCTCTTCGGAGACGGACGCAGTCTCGTCAGGTTGCGGAGAAGCGGGATTGCTCATGAATCAACGGGGCAGAACCTCATTTTGGCACAATCGGGACGAGGCGCGTGGCCTGGAAGAAACGCATCCGGAGTCGGCTTGCTCAACTCCTCCGGCCGCAGGAGCTGGCCTGGCTGGTGCTGTTCGCCGCTCTCGGCGCCGTCAGTCCGACCCTCAACAGCGCCGAGATCCAACTGCTGGCCGCGCTCGCCATGCTCCAAGTGTTCGAGGCGCGCCTGGCTCTGCTCGCCTCCGCCCGCGGCCGGATCGTTTCGCTTGCCCTCAAGCTCCTGCTCGGCTATCTGCTGATCGGCGTCTCGGGCGGAGTGCAAAGCAGCTACTACCTCATCATGATGGTCCCGGTCGTCTCCGCCGCCACCACGCTCGGATGGCGCGGCACCTTGCTCGTGACGCTCGCCGCCTGCCTCTCCTACCTGTCCTTCCTCTTGTTTGTCGATTGGGAGCGGCAATACCTGGCTCTGGAGGATCTGCGCGAGCTGGCTCTCCGCATCCTCTTCCTCGGCATGCTCGGCTTCCTGACCTACCGGCTGGCGGAGGCCGACCGATCGCAGGCGCGAAGATATCAGGCCGTCGCCGAGCAACTGGCGGAGGCGAACCGGAACCTGCAAGCCGCCGAAGCGGCGGTGCGACGCTCCGAGCGCCTGGCGGCCCTCGGCCAGCTCACCGCCGGGCTCGCCCATGAACTGCGCAACCCTTTGGGCACGATGAAGGCCTCCGCCGAGGTGCTGCGGCAGAAGGTCTCCGCCGAAAACGAGGTCGCGCGCGAACTGGCAGGCTTTATCGAGGCGGAGGTCGACCGGACCAGCAACCTGATTACCCGCTTTTTGAACTTTGCCCGGCCCTTCGAGCTGCGGCTCAAGCAGACCGAGCTCGCAGAAGTGATCGACCGCGCCATCGCCCAGCTTTCTCAGCACAAACCTCCTTTCGATGTGGTGATCTACAAGAACTACTCGCCTGACATCAAACCCTTTCCGCTTGACGCCGAGCTCATCGAAAGCGTCTTGTACAACCTGCTCGAAAATGCCGCCCAAGCCAGTCCTCCAGGTGGCGCCATCACGGTGAAAACCCGCCCGGTCGAAGGCGGCGTTGAGATCGCCGTCATCGACCGGGGAACCGGTATCGCCCGCGAGGATCGGGAGAGCATCTTCAACCCGTTCTTCACCACCAAACCCAACGGAGTGGGCCTCGGCCTGGCGATCGTCGCCAAAATCGTCGACGAGCATGGCGGTAAAATAGCGGTCGAGAGCGAGCCGGGCGAGGGGAGCGTTTTCCGCGTGTTGCTGCCCGTGAGTCGACCGGAATGAAGCACCGCATTCTCGTGGTCGAAGACGAGGAAAAGCTCCGCCGCGTGATCGAGCTGCAACTGGTCTCGGCCGGCTTCGAAGTCGATCAAGCGGGCACCGCCGAGGAGGGCCTGAAGCTGGCCGATCGGGCGGACCTCATCCTGACCGACCTGCGCCTGCCTGGCATGGACGGCCTGGAGCTCATTCGCGCCATCCGGCGCCAGAACGCCGCCACCCCGATCGTCGTGATCACCGCTTTCGGCACCGTGGAAAGCGCCGTCGAGGCCATGAAAGCCGGCGCCTTCGACTTTCTGCCCAAGCCGTTCTCGATGGATCACCTCATGGCGGTCGTCCACAAAGCTCTCGAAGTCCGCTCGCTTCGGGACGAAAACCGAAAGCTGCGCGAGGAGCTCGTACGCCGTTACTCGTTCGAGAACATCGTCGGCCGCAGCCCGGCCATGCAGGAGATCTTCGCCACGATCGAACGCGTCGCGCCCACGCGAGCTACCGTCCTGATCGCCGGCGAAAGCGGCACCGGCAAGGACCTCATCGCTCGAGCCATTCATTATCAGTCGCCCCGCCGCGACCGGCCGTTCGTCAAGATCAACTGCACGGCCATCCCCGAGAATCTCATGGAGAGCGAGCTGTTCGGCTACGAGAAAGGCGCATTCACCGGCGCCGTCACCAGCAAGCCGGGCCGCTTTGAGCTCGCCGACACGGGCACGGTCTTTCTCGACGAGATCGGCGACGTGCCGCCCAATATCCAGGTGAAGTTGCTGCGCGTGCTCCAGGAACGGGAGTTCGAGCGGCTGGGAAGCAATCGCACCCGGCAGATCGACGTGCGCGTCATCGCGGCCACCAATGCCGACCTGCGCGCCGCGCTCGAACAGGGCGCCTTTCGCGAGGATCTCTACTATCGGCTCAACGTCGTGCCGATCAATGTGCCGCCGCTGCGCGAGCGCAAGGAGGATATTCCTGCGCTGGCGGAGCACTTCCTGCGCAAGTACGCCGCCGAGTTCTCTAGCCCTGTCAAAGCCATTTCCGACGAGGCGCTCCAGGTGTTGCTGGGCCACCACTGGCCCGGCAACGTGCGGGAGCTTGAAAACGTCATCGAGCGAAGCCTCGTGCTGTGCTCGGGCGAGATCCTTGAGGCCGCCGACATCAGACTGGACACGGCGCCCCGTAACAGCCGTGCCGCCGGCGAGCCGCTTCTGCCAGAGGGGATGACGCTTGAGGAGCATGAACGGGAGCTGATCCGCAAGGCGCTCGAGCGGGCCCAGGGCAACAAGAGCCAGGCCGCCCGACTGCTGGGCTTGAGCCGGAACGCCCTGCGCTATCGGCTGTCGCAGATGGGGCTGGACTAGCCGGGTTGACACCGGCGCGCCGACGCGTCACAATTTGGGAGTCAGGCTAAATTCCACGCGACGCATCGCCCATGTTCAAAACAAAACGCCTTCGCCCTGAAATCGATCCCCACGCCCAGACCTTCACCAGCAACGAAGTCGCCCGAATCGCCGGCGTCAGCCTCCGCCAGCTTCAGTGGTGGGACGAGCGCAAGGTCGTCTCCCCGGCCCACGCCGGCCACAAGCGCGTCTACACGCCCGCCGAGGTGGTCGAGGTCAGCGTCATCGCCGAATTGCGCCGCAAGGGCTTCTCGCTACAAAAGATCCGCCGCGTGCTCCGCTTCCTGGAGCGCGAAATGGGCCGCCGCCTGGGCGAGGTCTTGCGCAGCGATTCGCCGCTGCACCTGCTCACCGACGGCAAAAGCCTTTTCCTCGAAGATCGCGAATCGCGCATCATCGACATTCTCAAGAACGCCCGCCAGCCCATGTTTCTGGTCTCGATCTCCGACCAGATCCGGCGCATACAGACCGTACGCAAGCCGCCCGCAACGGTGGCCGCGCCGGCGCGCCGGCGCACCCGCGCAGTGTGAGATCCGGCCGGCTCACTCGTACTGCTCGTGCACGATCCGGTCCCGATCGACGCCCATCTCGAGCAGCATCCTCCGGACGTCGTTCACCATCGCCTTGAGCCCGCATAGATAGACGTCAAGGTCGCGCCGATCCCCTAAAGCCTCGCGAACATAGGGTTGCACGTATCCGGTGCGACCGCTCCAGCCTGCCGACGGCCGGCTGAGCACCGGCCAGAACCGGAACCTCTCCTGGCGCCGCGCCAGCTCCTCGAACTCCTCCCGATATAGCAATCGCTGCTCGTTGCGTACCCCGAAGATCAACGTAAACTCGCGGCCAGAGGCCCACACGCGACGATCCTGAAGCATCGCCCGAAAAGGCGCGATCCCGGTGCCTGTAGCCACGAGAATCGAATCGGATATCGGCTGCCGGAGCACGAAATGCCCCGCAGGACCGCTGAAGCGAACGCGATCGCCCGGTTTGAGCTCGAACAGGCGCGGAGTCAGGTTGCCGTTGCCGACTCGGTTCAGGCAAAGCTCGAACCGGCGCCCCATCGGCGCCGAACAGATCGAATAGGCGCGTGTTATCGGTTTGCCGCCCGCTGCCTCGCTGATCGAGATGAACTGGCCCGGCTTATAGTGCAAACGCTCCACGCCCTCGGCTTCAAAGACGAAATGACGAACACCGGGGGCGATGTCTTGAAACTCTAGCAGCTTCGCCGTAAGCAGTGCGCAACGCCCTCCTGCTTAGCCCGCTTGGAGGGCCCGATCCAACAGAATCCGGCCGAGCGCCGGGTGTCCGTCCAGCGTCTCGGTGATATCGATCTTCACATCGGGATGGATGCGCCGGGCCTCCTCGGCGATGCGCGGCAGGTCCACCGCGGTATGGCGCCCTAGGGTCAAAAAGTACGGGATCACCACAATTCGGCCTGCGCCCCGACGGACAAGCTCGCCCACACTCGCAAGCAGATCCGGCGGCGTGCAGTCGAGGAAGGCCGCTTCCACCAGCTCGAATCCCCCGGCCTGCGCCATGGCTCGCGCCGCCGCGCGGACCTGTTCGTTGGCCTGCTCCAGGCGGGAGCCGTGGGCAAAGACGATATAGCCGGTCTTCGGCTCCGGCACGGCCGGCTCCGGTCTCGGAGTCTCCTCAGGCAAGCAGCGCATGAACGACATTGCCATGGACGTCCGTCAGCCGGAAATCGCGGCCCATGTGCCGGTAAGTGAGGCGCGTATGGTCGAAACCGAGGCAGTGAAGAATCGTCGCGTTCAAATCGTGCACATGGACCGGGTCCTTGACCACCTTCAGGCAGAGCTCGTCCGTTTCCCCGTGAACATAGCCGCCCCGAATGCCGCCGCCTGCCATCCACATGCTGTACGCCGCGGGGTGGTGGTCCCGACCCGCATTCGAGGCGTCGCGGGGATTGCGCATCTCCACGAGCGGCGTGCGGCCGAACTCGCCGCCCCAGACCACCAGCGTCTCCTCGAGCAGGCCCCGCTGCTTGAGGTCCTTGATCAGAGCCGCCGTGGGCTGGTCGATGTCGTGCACCCGTGCGGGCAGCTTCTTGTTGAGCTCCGTGTGATCGTCCCAGGAGGCGTCCATCAGGAGCACGAAACGGACGCCGCGCTCGATCATGCGCCGCGCCAACAGACAGTTGCGCGCGTATTCGCGCCGGTGCGCGCTGTCAGAGTTCAGCCCGTACATCTCCAGCGTCGCCGGCGACTCGTCGGAGAAGTCCACCAGATCCGGCGCCTCCATCTGCATCCGGAACGCCAGCTCATAGGAGGCGATTCGCGAGGCGATCTCCATGTCCGCCGTTTCGGCATGGCGCAGCCGGTTCAGGTCGTTCACCAGATCGATCGTCAGCTTCTGGTTCTCGCGCGAGACGCCCTCGGGGTTGGACAGATACAGAATCGGGTCGCCTTGAGTGCGCAAGATCGTGCCTTGATAGTGCGACGGCAGGAACCCGGAGGAGAAGTTGGTCGTCCCCCCGCTTGTGCCCTTGCCCGAAGGCAACACCACAAAGCCCGGCAGATTCTCCGATTCGCTGCCGAGCCCGTACATCACCCAGGCGCCGAGCGTCGGCCGGCCGAACTGAATGCTGCCGGTGAACAACAGAAGCTGGCCGGGATGGTGATTGAAGGCGTCGGTATGCATCGAGCGGATCAGGGCGATCTCGTCGGCCACCGAGCCAAGGTGCGGCACCAGTTCCGACAGCTCCATGCCGGACTCCCCATACTTGCGAAACTTGTACCGGCTCGCCATGACCTTGGCGGTCGGCTTGATGAAGGCCAGCTTGAGATCGCGCGTCAGCTCCTCCGGTAACGACTCCCCGTCGTAACGCTCCAGCGCAGGCTTGGGGTCGAACAGCTCGTACTGGCTCGGGCCGCCCTCCATGAACATGTAGATGACATGCTTGGCCTTGGGAGCAAAGTGCGGCGCCTTGGGCGCCAGCGGGTTCACCTCCGGCGACCGCGCCGCCAGCCCGTCCCGCGCCAGCAGATCGAAGAGTGCAAACAGACCGAAACCGCCGGCGACGCCACGCAAAAATTCGCGCCGGTTATGGATTCCAATATAGTCTCGCCAGTCCATCGAACCCCTCCCCTCACTCCCGGGTCAAGAATTCATCCAAATTCATCAGCCCGCGGGCCACGCCCGTCCAGGCGGCCAGCTCCGCGCGGTCCTCGCCCTCCGGCACGTACGGGGCAAGCCGCGCCACAGCCGATGAGTCACCGGCGAGCAGCGCCTGCTGGCGGGCGAGAAATTCGCGTATCCGCGCGGCCTCAGCCTCCGACGGCTTCCGGCCGAGACACAGCCGGAAGATCCGTTCGAGCCGCTGCTCCGTACCCGACGCCTCTTGCACCACCCGGACCGCCAGCGCCTGCGCCGCCTCGAAAAATGCCTGGTCGTTCAGGAGGTTCAGCGCCTGCAACGGTGTATTGGAGCGCTTGCGCTCCACCGCGGCCACCAGGCGGCCCGGCGCGTCGAAGTTGATCAGCATCGGATAGGGTGCCGTGCGTTGGAAGAAGATGTACAGGCCGCGCCGGTAGCGCTCCGGCCCCTCGTCAGCCACCCAGGGCTTCTGGGCGTACATCAGCTCGCCGACACCCTCGGGCTGCGGCGGCCGCACGCTCTCGCCTCCGATCTTCGGATACAGCAAGCCGCTTGCTGCAAGCGCCCGATCACGGATCAGCTCGGCGGGCAGCCGGATGCGATTCTGCCGCGCCAGCCAGCGGTTGTTCGGATCCCGCTCGGCCAGATCCGGCCGCCACCGCGACGACTGCCGGTATGTGGCCGAATCGACGATCAGCCGGATGATATGCTTGCGGCTCCAGCCGCTTTCGACAAACTCCGCCGCCAGCCAGTCC
>Ga0308417_1003268_pt1 | contig 10396 bp, 7 predicted proteins | sample HotsprSampleOS65_FD_203528 | JGI IMG/M metagenome (GOLD analysis project Ga0308417, IMG submission 203528) | Hot spring phototrophic mat microbial communities from Octopus Spring, Yellowstone National Park, Wyoming, United States - 20090730_OS65 ... | reverse complement strand
TCCTTCCGGATGGAGTTATCCCGACTGGGACGGGCTCGTGTACCCGGTCCACAAACCGCGGGGCTTCAAGCCATTGGCGTTTCTGGCCCAGTACGTCAACGCGGTGGAGGTAAACTCGAGTTTCTATCGGATCCCCGCGGCCCGGATGACCGCGACGTGGGTGGCACAGGTCCCGCGCGACTTTCGGTTTGCCTTCAAGCTGACGCAGGTCTTCACGCACGAGCGCACTGAGTTCCCCGACCGGCAGACCGTGGCGGCCTTCTGTGAGGGCGTGCAGCCCGTGCGCGAAGCGGGGCTGTTGGGACCGCTCCTGATCCAGTTCCCCTGGTCGTTCCGGTTCACACCCGAGGCGGTCGAGTGGCTGCACCGGCTGGCCGACAATTTCCCCGAGTTCGATCGCTTCATCGAGGTGCGGCACGCGTCGTGGGCGCAGCCGGAAGCGCTCGACGCGCTGCGACAGACCGGCGGCTACTGCAACATCGACCAGCCGCGGCTGCGCGACTGCCTCCCACCGACCCAGCACGTGTTCGGCCGCAGTGCGTACGTGCGGCTGCATGGGCGCAACGCGCGCAACTGGTTCGCGACGGACGTCCCTGCGTACGAGCGGTACAACTACCTGTACAGCGAGCAGGAGCTGCGCGAGTGGGTCGACCGCGTGCGAGCCATGTGCGCGCAGGCGGACGACGTGCACGTATTCGCGAACAACCACTACCGCGGCCAAGGCGTGGTCAACGCGCTGGAATTGCGCGCCCTGCTCGAGGGCCGGCCCGTAGATGCTCCCCCGGATCTCGTGCAGGCCTATCCGCGCCTGGGCCGCGTCGCGCGCCGCCGCGGACAGCAGGCGCTGGGGTTCACAGACCCCCCGACAGGTCCGCGGTGATCCGCCGTGCAGGCTGGTCACCCGGTGCCCCCGGGAGAGTGGCACCGCGTCTGCCGCAGCGGTCAGATCAGCCCGAGCCGGCGGGCCTCCCGCGCCTCCCAGGTGTGTGGATACTTCTCAATCAACTCTTGAAGCAGCTTCTTCGCTTCCGTCTTCTTGCCGGTCTTCAGGTACAGCCGCGCCTGATCGAGCAGACGGGCCGCCTCCGGATCGTGCGGCGGCTCTTCCTCCGGCGCGACCTGCTCCTCGTTCTTTTCCGAGGGCTCATGGGCGGATTCGCCAGTCGGACCGGGCGCCACCTGCCCATCGACGGTCCGCGGGGCCAAGGCGGGGTATTCCTTCTTGGCTTCCGCTAACGCCGCCCGCAGCGCGTAGTGGAATTCGGGCTCGAACGCCGCTCCGACCGCCCGCACGTTGCCCGTGCCGTCGATGATGACGTCCCACGGCAGCGTCTCAACGCCGAACGCCGCGGCCAGCGTTCCCGCGCCCGTGCTTTGCTCATAGAACTGCGGCCAGGTGTAGCCTTTGTCCGCCGCCAGCTTCCGCGCCGCCTCGACATCCCCCGCCGCATCGGTATTGACACCGAGGAAAGCGAACTGGCCTTCCGCCTTGTAGGTCGCCACCAGTTGCCGGAGCGCTTCAACCTGTCGGTCGGCGGGCGGCTCGCGCATCCGCCAGAAGTTGATCACCAGCACAACTCCCTGCCGCTGGCGCAGCGCGACCGGCAGCCCGCTCGCGGTCGTCACCGTGCGGTCCGGCGCCGCGTGACCGACACGCTGCAAACGCGCCAGGCGGACGGCGATCGCCTTGTCCTTCGGCGCGCCGCCCTCCTTGAGCTGTTCCAGCGTCTGCCGGGCCAGCGCCGCATCTCCCGCCGCAACTGCTGCAAGCCACGTCGCCCGTCGAGTGCTTTGCAAAGCCGGGAATTCGCGTTCGAGCTCGGCGGCCTGCTTTAGGGCATACCCGGCATCACCGACGGCCAAGGCCGCGATGATCTCCAGCCGCAGCAGCTCTCCGCGCACCTCCGCGTCCAAAGTTTTCCGATCGAAATTCCACCGGGCGATCTGCTCACGCGCCTGCCGACCATCGTCCACCGATACGGCGCTTTTCGATCCGAACAGCCGCTCATGCCAGCGCCGCACTTCGGCACGTAGCGCCGGCTCCTGGGCATGCGTTGTGCATGCCAACCCGACGATCGCCGTGGCGTTGAAAAGGAATCTGTAGCCAGACATACGCCGCTCCCTGTGCAGTCAGGACGGTGGTCAGGCCACCGCCGCACCCTGATCCTAGCGTATCGCTGCGGCGCTAGCGACCAACGAACCGCAGGCCGGCCGGCGGCTCGCCACTCTCGAGGGGTCGCCTTGCACCGCGGGCGCTGCCGCGTACGATGACGCCAACTTCCCGGAGAATATCCCATGGCGGAGCTCTTGTTTCATGGGGCGGCGGGCGAAGTAACAGGCTCCATGCACATGATTCACCTGGACGGTCAGTGGGTGGCGCTGGACTGCGGCCTGTTCCAGGGTCGTCGGGCCGAGGCCGAGGAAAAGAACCGTCAATGGCCCGTCGCCCCCAAAGACATTGCGGCGGTCGTTCTGTCTCACGCTCACATCGACCATTCGGGCCGCCTGCCGCTACTGGCCAAGGAAGGCTTCGAGGGACCGATCTTCGCGACCCCCGCCACGCGGGATCTGTGCGCCATCATGCTGCCCGATTCCGCGCATGTGCAGGAGGAAGACGTTTACTACGTCAGCAAGCGGCGGCGCAAGCATGGACTGCCGCCGATCGAACCGCTGTACACCTACGATGACGCCATCGCGGCGCTGCGCCTGTTTCAGAGCGTCTCGCACGGCCGCTGGTTCCAGGTCGTCCCGGGTTTGCTGGCCTGCTTCCACGAGGTCGGCCACATGCTCGGATCGGCGGGCATTCGCCTGGCTTTCGCCAAGCGGAATGGCGATACGCCCGCGCTGTTCTACAGCGGCGACGTAGGCCGGTACCACCAGCCGATCATCCGCGATCCGGCCCCGTTTCCCGAAGATGAAACCGTGGTGTGCGAAAGCACGTATGGCGGCCGCCTGCATGAGCCGGTGGAGGACGCCAAAGAGGCGCTGCAGGAGGTGGTGAGCCGGACGGTCGCCCGCGGCGGCAAGGTCATCATCCCGTCGTTCGCGGTCGGCCGCACTCAGACCATCGTGTATTACCTGCACGAACAAATGGTCGCGGGCCGCATCCCGCGCATCCCCGTCTTCGTCGACAGCCCGCTGGCGGTCAATGCCACGGAAGTCTTCAAGCTGCACCCGGAATGCTACGACGCCGAGGCCCGCGCGTTTCACCAGGTCACCGGCGACATTCTCGGCAGCGGCTGCTGCACATACATTCGCACGTTGGAGGAAAGCAAGGCCCTGCACGGGCGTACCGAACCCTGCATCATCATTTCCGCCAGCGGGATGTGCGAAGCCGGCCGCATCCGGCACCACATCAAGAACAACATCGAGAACGCGCGCAACACGATTTTGATCGCGGGCTACCAGGCGGCCAACACGCTGGGGCGACGCATCGCCGACGGCGCGCGGCGCATCACCCTGTTCCACGAGGAATACGAGGTCCGCGCCGAGGTCGTGCAGATCCACGGCTTCAGCGGCCACGCCGACCAGCGCGAGTTGCTCGAAATGCTCGGCCCGAGAATCGCGGGCCTGCGCCGCCTGGTCCTGGTCCATGGCGAGCCCGACCAGACCAGCGCCCTGGCGGACAAAGCTACCGAACTCGGCTGCCCCGCGGTGGTCATCGCCGAGCGCAATCAGCGCCTGTCGCTATGAGGCGCTCCAACCCCGCCGCGCGAGCAGCTCCGCGATCCATTGACAGACGTTCGCACTGGCCGTCGCGTTTTCGAGGGGCCGTACGACGCTCTCCAACTGCCGGCACATCAGCGCCCGCCACGTCGTGTCCGTCAGCAACTGCCGCGTGACTGTCGCCACCGCGGCGACATCGCGTACAAAGGGCATGAACTCCGGTACCACGCGCGCCCCCGCCAGCACGTTGACCAGCGACAGATGCGGCGTCGTGATCACCAGCCGCCCGAAGAGCCGATACGGCCAATACAACAACCGGCCGGCGTCGTACATCACGACCATCGGTTTGCGGTACCAGGCCACGTGCAGCGTGGCCGTCCCCGACGCAACGAGGACGACGTCCGCGGCCGTCAGCAGGCTGGCGTTGTCGCCCAGCATGAGGTCGATTCCCAGGTCCCGCCCGCCCGGACCACCGGCCTTCCGCTCCGCAGCCAGAAAGCCCTCCCGGCCCGCGGCCGCGGCCGCCAGAATCCGCCGCGCCTGACTCCGTCGCTCCTCTGCGGCGCACGAAATGGCGGCGTAGACGTCGTGGCCGGTCGCCCGCAACCGGCGTATCACTTCGAGCTGCAACGGGAGCATCCGCTCCACCACGTGCCCGCGCGACCCCGGCAGCAGCGCCACGATCGGTCGGCCCGCCGCCCGCAATCGCAGAAACTCCACCGTCTCGGGTATCGGGCGTTCGTCGCGCAACGTCTCGAACAGCGGGTGACCCACGAAGTGGGCATGGAAGCTGCGGCCGTGGGCGTCCGCACCGCCCGCGCCACGCCGGCCCGCCGCCCGTCGGAAATACTTTTCCTCGAACGGCAGGATGCACGCGAGCACGTCCACGTCCCGCACGATCTGCCGGTTCCGGTAGGCCCGTGCCGCCCAGGTTTGTGGCGCAATGTAGTACAGCACGGGAATCCCCCGCCGCCGGGCCCGGCGCGCCAGCCTCAGATTCAGCTCCGGCGAATCGAGCAGCACGACGAGATCGGGCCGCGCGGTGCGCCAGGAACGCTCGACGGCGCGCCACGCGGCGTACGCCCGTCCAGCGACGCCGAGCACGCCCGCCAGCATGGCGGCGTGCGACGCGAAGTCATACACGGTCTCGACGCCCAGCGCCCGCAACCGCGGCCCGGTCAGCCCGTAGAAACGCCACGCACGGCCCTGCTGGCGCGCCGTGCGCACCAGCGCGGCGGCGTGCACATCCGCGGACTCCTCGCACACGGAGAGGAAGACACGTGCCTCGGTCTGCCCCGACATGGTCATTCCCGCGCCGGCGCCGCCGGAATCACAGGCTCAGCCGCTCGCGCAGCCACGCCAGTACCCCCTCCTTCTTCACGCGCACCTGCGCCAAGGTATCCCGGTCCCGAATGGTCACGGTCCCGTCCTGAAGCGTCTGACCATCAACCGTGACACAGAACGGCGTGCCGATTTCGTCCTGCCGCCGGTAGCGACGACCGATCGCACCCTTGTCGTCGTAGAACGCTGTCATGCAGCGCTTCGCGTCGCGGTAGATGGCCTCGGCGACCTCGGGCATGCCCTCCCGCTTGACCAGCGGGAAGACGGCCACCTTGATCGGCGCCAGCTTCGGGTGGAACTTCATGACCACGCGGGTCTGCATCACCCCGTTCTCGTCCGGCGCCTGATCCTCGCAGTACGCCTCGCACAGAAACGCCAGCGCGGCCCGGTCCACACCCGCCGACGGCTCGATCACCGTGGGCAGGAACCGGTAGGGCGGCTGGTTCTTGCGGTCCTTGTGCTGCTCCGGCGGGAATTGATGCTTGTCACGCTCCCACAGCTCATCGTCGAAGTAAGTGAGGTCCTTACCGCTGAATTTCGCGTGCTGCGTAAGATCGAAGTTGCCGCGATGGGCGACCCCCTCCAGCTCCTGAAACTCGTCGGAGAACGGAAACAGATACTCGATGTCCGCGCAGGCCTTCGAATAGTGCGCCAGCTCATCCGGGCCCTGGTCGCGCAGCCGCAGCTTGTCGCTCCGCAACCCCAGATTCACATACCAGTCGTAACGCACCTTCCGCCAGAACTCGTACCACATCATCGAATCCCGCTCGGAGCAGAAGAACTCGATCTCCATCTGCTCGAACTCGCGCGAGCGGAACGTATAGAAGCGCGGGTTGATCTCGTTGCGGAAGGATTTGCCGATCTGGGCGATGCCAAAAGGCACCTTCACCCGCGTCGTATCCAGCACGTTCTTGAAGTTCACGAAGATGCCCTGGGCCGTCTCGGGCCGCAAATACGCTTTGCTCGACGCATCCTGGAGCGCTCCCACGTAGGTCTCGAACATCAAATTGAACATCCGCGGCTCGGTCAGTTGACACTTGTCGTGCTGCCCCACCATGCGGCTGGGCTTCAGCGGGCAGGGGGTGGTCGCAAGCTGGTCAGCCCGGAAGCGGCCCTTACATTCCCGGCACTCCACCAGCGGGTCTTTGAACCCCGTCGCGTGTCCGCTCGCCTCCCACACCCGCGGATTCATGATGATCGAGCAATCAATGCCCACCATCTCGATCTCGCGGCCGTCGGGCCCCAGCGGCGGATTGGTGACCATGTCGCGCCACCACAAATCCTTGATGTTCCGCTTCAGCTCCGCCCCCAGCGGCCCGTAATCCCAGAAACCCCCGATGCCGCCGTAGATCTCGCTCGACTGGTAGATGAAGCCCCGTCGCTTGCACAGCGCCGTCAGCTTTTCCATGAATTCTGCATCGCTGGCCATTCCGGTCCTCGCTTTTTGCCGCCCGCCTTCCGCGGACGCCTTCCACGCCCGGTCACGCCTCGCCCGCTGCGACCACCCGGCGGGGTGGCATCATAGGTATCGGGTCGCGTTTCTGGCAAACCGACCTTCGACCGTCGCGTTCCTCCCCGTCGGCGTACGCCTCGCCCGGGGGCGGACGCTCCCCGCCCCATGCGGTTGCTACGCGCAAAACTTGCTCGCCGCCCAGGCGAAAGACTTTACGGGACCGTTCCCATCTTCTCCAGTTTAACACTTTCGGCGGGCCAGATTGTTAAGTTTGGCAGGCCGTTAGAAAACAACAGGTTACGGAAGATAACGGCTCATGTTTGCCACCGAAACATGCCGAATACATAGCTAACGCGACGTGATCCGCACTTCACTGCGGGACGTACCGTTCCGGAGATGTCACCGAACAGCGAACACGCCGCGTGTTGCCGACTCATGCGTGCTGGCCCCACGCGTGGCGCCGAAAGGACCGACGGTGTCGCCCAAAGGAACTCACCCCCGCTCGCCTGCTCTGGCCGGCCACGTGCGGAACAGACCACCCGCTCGGGGCACGGTCGCGCGCCCGCACCGCGTCGAGCGCGCCACGACCCTCGACCTGCGGCAGGTCGACCTCCGTCGTCGGATCGCAGCCGGCACGTACCTCACGGACGACAAGATCGACTACGTGGTCGACCGGCTGTGGGAAGTGCTGTGCGCAGTGCCCGCGCTCGCCTGATGCGCTCCGGCTTCCGCGTCAGCCCCCAGCGCCCGCATCGCAAACCTGCGCGTAGAACTCCACGCAGAATCGATCCGTCATCCCCGCGACGAAGTCCGCCACCACGCGGTACACATCCTGCGTTTCCAGCCGCCGGCGGAATCGCTCCGGGAGTCGGTCCGGCTGCTCTACCAGAGCATTAAATACGGCCGCCAGGATGCGGCGCGCATGTTCGTCGGCCGCGCGCAGCGCGGGACTGCGGTACACGCGCGTCAGCAGCGTTTCCTCGAGCTGGCGCAGCTCGGCTTCCATGCCCGTCGAGAGCCGTAGCGCGTCGCGCGGCTCGATCGCCGTCTGTTCACGCAAGTCGGCCAGCAACCGGGCCTGCATCCGATCGACCGTCGGACGCAGGTGTCGCCGCCACTCCTCGTGGCCATCCGGCGGCCCCGTATAGGCTTCCCGCCACAGGACGACGTCCCGCAGATCGGCCGGCGTGAGCAACCCGGCATACAAGCCGTCCTGCAAATCGTGCAGTGCGTACGTCAGCCGGTCCGCCAGATCGACCACGCGGCCTTCCGCCGGTGGCGGCCGACCGTCCTGGAGCGGATGCGCCCCGGGCTGATCGTACGGCGTGTGGTGTTTGGCGAGGCATTCGCGCACCACCCGTGTCAGATTTAACCCGTGGAACGCGGGGTATGGGTGCTCCAGCTCTTCCACGATCCGCAAGGTGTGTCGATTGTGTTCGAACCCGCCATGCGCCCGCAGGCACTGTGCCAGAGCCCGTTCGCCCGCGTGTCCGAAAGGGGGATGTCCTAGATCGTGGGCAAGGGCGACGACTTCGGCCAGCTCTTCATGAAGCCCTAGCAACCGGGCCATGCAGCGCGCCAGATGCGCCACTTCCAACGTGTGCGTCAGGCGCGACCGGAAGTGATCGCTTTCGGGCGCTACGAAGACCTGCGTCTTGTGCTGGAGTCGCCGAAACGCGGCGCTGTGCACGATCCGCTGCCGGTCGAGTTCCAACGGTTCCAGTGTACCGGCCAGCGGGTCCGGATGCGCGCGGCTGAGATCAAGCGCGGACATGGCGGTGATCATCCACTAAACCGCAACGATGGCGTGCGAGAATATCCCAGCCGCGGCGCGGAAACCAGCGCGCCTTATCAACCCGCCACTGCCGTGGCGGGTACTGCGGGTAGTGCTCGCGTTCGGGAATCCAGGCACTCGCGCGCTTCGTGCTGCGCTGGTCGACGGCCTGTCACGCGCCTTTGCGCCGGTCTTTGGCGATTTCGGGCAGCTTCATCGTGACGCGCACCACGTCGCCCTCGGTCTCGGTCTCCACGACCAGGCCGGAACGGTGGAAGATCTTCAGCATGCCGCTGTTCTCCACCAACACGAAGGCGTGGAACGTCTGCACGCCCCGCTCCCGGGCGATCTCCACCAGCCGGTTGAAGAAGTACGTCCCGAGCCCCTTACGCTGCCAGTCATCCTGCACCGCGAACGCGACCTCGGCGCTGCGCTTCTCCGGATCGGTCATGTAGCGCGCCACCCCGACCACCTGTTCCCGGCCCGGCTCCCCGTACAGCCCCACCAGCGCCATCTCCGTGTCGTAGTCCACCGTGCAAAACACCTGCATCTTGTCGTGCGGCATCGCTTTCAACGCCGCGTGATACCGCAGATACTTCGTCTGCTCGCTGAAGCGGTAAAACATGTCGCGCATCAGCGGCTCGTCGTCCGGGCGGATGGGACGCACGAAGATCGTCTCCCCGGTCCGCAGGGTAATCGTCTGCTCGTATTGGGCCGGATACGGCGCCTGCGGAGGGGGCATGATCTGGTTCGGATACACGATGCGGCGGCGTTTGGCGGCGTACAGCAGGTCGGCCCGGAAGTCCGGATGCGCGATGCTGATCAGTGACATGGCCCGTTCACGCAGCGTCTTGCCGTGCAGATAGGCCACGCCGTATTCGGTGACGATGTAGTGCGTGTCGCCGCGGGTGGTGATGACGCCCGCCCCCTCCTGGAGGGTGGCCACGATCCGGGATTTGAGCGTAGTGCGGCCCTGCTCGTCGGTGACTAGAGCGGTACTGGGCATGGCGATGATGGGCTTGCCGTTCTTGGCCAGCGCCGCGCCGCGGATGAAGTCCGCATGTCCGCCGATCCCGCTGTACAGCAGTTGTCCGAGCGAATCGGCCACGACCTGGCCGGTCAGATCGACCTCCAGGGCCGCGTTGATCGCAACCATGTTCTCCTGGGCGCTGATCACGACCGGATGGTTCGTGTAATCCGACGGGTGCATCTCGATCATCGGGTTGTCGTGCATGAACTCGAACAGCGCCCGGCTGCCGGCCGCGAAGCTGCCCACGATCTTCCCGGGATCAACCGTCTTGTACCGCCCGGTGATCACACCCTGGCGCACCAACTTCAGCACCCCGTCGGAGAACATCTCCGTATGGATGCCGAGGTCATTCTTGTCGGTCAGCATGGAGAGGACAGCGTCCGGGATCCGTCCGATCCCGACCTGAAGCGTCGCCCCATCCGGAATCAGTCGCGCCAAATGGGCGGCAATCTGCCGTACGGTCTCGTCCGGCTCCCCGAATTCCGGCCACTCCAGCAACGGCTCATCGTGCTCCACCAGATAGTGGATCTGGCGCACGTTCACGAAACAGTCGCCGTGGGCCCGCGGCATGAACCGGTTCACCTGGGCGATGACCAGCCTGGCCGACTCCACCGCGGCCTTGGTGATGTCCACCGACACGCCCAGGCTGCAATTCCCGTAGTCGTCCGGCGGACTGACACAGACGAGGGCCACATCGATCGGCACCCGTCGCGAGCGGAACAGCGCCGGCACCTGGGAAAGGAAGATGGGCGTATAATCGGCCCGCGCCTCGTTCACCGCGTCGCGGACGCTGTTGCCGATGAAGAACGCGTTCGCCCGGAAGTTCTGCGCGTACTTCGGTTGCGCATACGGTGCCACGCCCAGCGTCAAAACGTGCACGACTTCCGTGTCCGCCAGGTGATCCCCGTACTCGGCCATCGCCCGCACCAGCTCCTGCGGCTCCCCGCAGGCCGAACCGATGAACACGCGGTGCCCGGGCTTGATGTGGCGAACCGCCTCCGCAGCCGTCACCACTTTGTCCGCATACCGCTCGCGCCAATGGGCTGCCATCCGTGCTGCTCCGTTCCCGGCCCCACACCCTGGCGGATATGTTACCGCCTCCCCGACCGCTGCGTAACAAGTTGCCGACCCC
>Ga0308417_1003267_pt1 | contig 10396 bp, 10 predicted proteins | sample HotsprSampleOS65_FD_203528 | JGI IMG/M metagenome (GOLD analysis project Ga0308417, IMG submission 203528) | Hot spring phototrophic mat microbial communities from Octopus Spring, Yellowstone National Park, Wyoming, United States - 20090730_OS65 ... | reverse complement strand
AAGGCGGCCAACAGGAGGCCGCCCGCGTGACTTTACACAAAACTGTCAGTGTTTCATCAAGAGTTTCTTCGCTTCCTCCAGCGTGGGTATCTTACCCATGAGTACGACTTTTCCATCCACTGCGACAGCGGGTGTTGCCATGATCCCACGGCTTACGATCTCGTTGATATCCTCCACCTTTTCCACTACGGCATCCACACCGAGTTCCTTGATCGCCATGTCCATGATCTTGATAGTTTGCTTGCACCTGGCGCACCCTTTGCCGAACACTTCCACCTTTTTAGCCATTCGAGATCCCTCCTTCGAGTTTTTCAGCCCGCGATTCCGTACAGAATGCCGAAAACTGTGGAGAACAAAACCACCAAAGCGAAGTACGTGAACGCCTTCTTCTTTCCGAGCAACTTCGTTATCACGATCATGCTTGGTAGACTCAGCGAATTTCCAGCCATCAGCAGAGCGAGCGTCGGACCTTTCGCCATTCCCAATTCTCTGAGCGCCTGAACGATGGGAACCTCTGTCAAAGTTGCGAAATACATGAATGCACCTATCACCGAGGCCATTAGAGTCGACCAAAGATCGTTTCTTCCAAGCAGCCTCACAACGATCTCCTGCGGCAAGAGCTTGGTGATCACACCAGCGAAGAACACTCCAACGAAAAGGTACGGCAAGATCTTCTTCGCAAAGTCCCACGTTTCAGTGAGCCAAAGTTTCGTTCGATCTCTTTCAAAACCAAACACTGCCATCATCAGTGTGGAAGCTCCTATCAAGCCCAAGCCAACGTTCTTCGCGTTGCTGTCGATCCTCAAGCCCGCAAGGATCATGAACGCAAGCTGCAAGAGAAAGAAGACCACACCGCGAAGATCACCTTCATTACCTTCAGCAGTAACGAACCCACCGCTTCCCTTCTCTCTGAACAGAAACTCCATGACCAATCCGATCAAGATGGCTGCCGTGATCGTGGCAAACATTCTTGCGATTCCCAAATTCCATCCGAGCACGCGCGCAGTCAGAAATATCGCCGCGATGTTTATTGCAGGACCAGCGAAGAGGAACGTGGTGGCTGGGCCTATACCGGCACCTTTTTTGTATATGCCCCCAAAAAGAGGAAGGATCGTGCAGGAACACACCGCCAAGACTGCTCCACTCACGGCCGCAACAGGATAGGATATGAACCTTTTCGCGTTCGGACCAAGCAGTCGAAGGATCGCGTCCTTCTTCAGCATCACAGATATCGTTCCCGCGATGAAGAACGCTGGAACAAGGCATAGCAAAACATGCTGTCTGGCATAGTCGTTGAGCATTTTAAAGCCGTTGAGGATGCTTTGAGCGACGATCGGTGAGTCAAGAGGCACGAAATAGAAAAGTACAAAAACCAGTGTAATGAGCAGAAAGATCTTCAGTTCACTCACTCGGCGTCATCTCCTTGGTTAAGAAACTCTCAACGTTGTTCAGAAGATGTAGCAGAAATTCGTTCTCTGCCAGCCTGTAATAAATCATGTTTTTGGTCTTATGTGTTTCAACTAATCCGTTCAACTTTAGAACGGCAAGGTGTTGCGACAAATTGGGTTGAGTCGTGTTCAAATGAGACATGAGCTCGCACACACATAGCTGCCCATGTTCTTTCAAGAGCAAAACGATCCTCAATCTCGTTGGGTGAGACAAAACCTTGAACAGTTCCACCACTGTGCGTAGATCCAACGGAATCAACCCTCTGCTTTAAGCATATCAGCATATTCGAAAAATCTCATAAACCCAGAGTATCGCTTTTCAAACGGGATTCTTAAGCACGTCCATCGTCTCGAGGTAAGTCTGACGTGGCATTTGATCTAACGTGTGATGTCTCGACCTTCTCTGAGGAAGATTTCTCTCACTTCGTTCAAGTGTTGTGTGAGGGTCTCATAGTCCCTCTTTCTGAGTTTTTCGAACAAATACCTTGCCAAGAGCTCTTTGTTGTGAGTTTTTTTGTATCCGAGCCAAAGGTGTTCTTCATCTTTAGTCACATAGTGCAACACTTCGTAGCGTACTGGTTCATGCTCGCTCACGCGTTCAAGAGATTGTCTGAGTATCCTCTCGATATCCTTTCTTAAGGCTCCCTTGGGTATGTCGGTCTTGAGATAGAAGTACAAATGTGCACAGAAATCTTTTGGATTTGCGCACAGTGCGATCGTTTGATCGAAATGGTTCTCGATCTCTTCCAGTGCCATGGTTGCCCGTAATGTCACGTCCATGTGCGGATCTTTCTGCAAGATCTTCAAATATTTCATGTTCTGCTCCACTTGGATTCCTCGAACGATGTTCTTGACGATCGTCGCTACAATTCTCTTTTTCTCTCCGACATCTCCCACTACGAGAATCGCTTTGACGGGAAGCGCCGACAGAACGTCTTCCCCCACATCCAGACGAATCTCAAGTGGAAGCTCAACCTTGACGAAATCCTCCAAGCTTTTGTTTCTCAAAGGTACCGTGAGGAAGAACCAAGAGAAAGGATAAACCAGCAGGAGCAAAATTGTCTCCGAAAGGCTCTTGAAGTTGACATAAAACAGCACCGTTGAAACGGCCATCAAAACGATGCTGAACGGTCCGAAACCGTCAACGAGAAACAGAAACAGCGACAGAAGCACGGACAACAAGTTCGTTCCGATTAGGATCTTTCGCACGTTGTTCTCGCCTGACCGTGTACCGTTCCAACGATCAACACGTCTCGAAATCATGGATTCTTGCCAACCTTTCCAGCAACCTTTCTTTACCCTTTTGGTCACAGACGGGGAGCAGTGCCTTCAAAACTACAAAGCCATTCTCCCTCTCGGCGAAGAGCACATCGCTTTTTCGAAACTTTCGAACGATCTCGTCGTGCACCTCCGCTTTGTATTTCAAACAGATCTCTCCGTATGGTATGTTGAAGCGTCTCTTTCTTTTTTCAAGAACTTCTCTCTTCTTGAGATAGTAAACCTCGTCCCAAGTTCCGTCGTCCTTTTTGTGCTTCAGTTGCATGATCTTGTCCTGCTCCAAGATGATCTTCGCGTTCGCGTACATCCAGTCTGCGACAGCCTTGACGTATCTCACCAGGACTTCGGAGAACTTGTCGAACGAGACGTCCTCAACGACCAACACACCGAAAAGATTGTCCCCTTCGCCGATCGTCACGGCAAAGAAAGGTTCGAACGAAGTTATCTCTTTCTTGAACAAGACTCTTGGAAGCGTTGAGTAACCGTTTTCGAGCGCATCTTCAATAACCTTGGAACGGCTCACCTCCAAAGCGTTCGGCAATTTCTTCGAACCGACCCCAGCGACGAACCTCAGAAACTGCTTCTCTTCGTACCTGTACAAGTTAAGAGAGTCCAGCTCGAAGAACTGTGCCACGACCTCCACAGCTCTCGTTAGCATCTCGTCGAAGTCCAGTATCTCAAGCTCTTTCAACCTTTCCAGGAGGACGATCAAACCTTCGCCTTCAAAGTAGATTCTCGATTGCAATTGGGTGATGATCGCCTTCATCCTGTCGATGCCTTGGATCAACTCGTTCTTCTCCAGCTCGATTTTTTTGATCTCGTTCTTCAGGTCCTTGATCTGTCTGTTGAAGGTTTCACCAATGATCCCCAACGTCACACCCACTGCTATGGTGAAGATCCTCAACTCGCCTTCGATAACGATTTCCTTCGCGATCAAGGCAGAAACTTCGAAGATCAAAAGACATGAAATGAAGATCAAAAGCCCGTACCTCGCCGACCAGAGGAAAACGAGCGCGATTGAGATGTACATCGCTATTTTCACATCGAAATGAAAGATCTTCTGAGTCAACCAAACAAAGCTCAGAAAAATCAAAAACTCAAGGACTTGAAAGATCATTTTCTGCCAATCTCTCAGTTCTCTAACCTTTTTTCCTTCACTTCTCAACGTTCTCATGCACGATCACCTGCCGGGCCGCGATCCCTATCTCTCTACGAATGAACTCGAAGCGCAGAAGATCCCTGTACACCCTCTTGAAACTCACCCACCCGTACAGTGTGGCAAGGGAAAAGCCCACAAGGAAACCCAACGCTGGGAACGTTCTCAGGTAAAGCAGTGATACCACCAGGTTCGTAACGAAAGCTATCATCGCCGAGCGCATGGGTATCTCGGCCAAGTCGAAGTAGTAGGCCAACAGAGAGACGTACAAGAATGCACCATTGGCGGCTGCGCCGAGGATGCCGAAACGCAGCGCCTTCAAGCTGTACTCATCGAACTGAACTATCCTGCCGATGTAGCCAGAGAGTGTGAGACCCAACAGCACGAACGCGAACTGAACGGCGAAGATGGTTTTCGTCGTTGAAGAGATGTTGTCGTCCAAGATGCGCTTGTTGATCTTCACGTACTTGATTGTCCTGTTCTCCTCCAGTGACTGATAGAACATCCTGTACTTCAAGTAGAAGTTGGTCTCCAAGCTGAGCACGAAGAGGGTAAGAGTGGGGATTATGAAGAGATAGGACAGAAAGAAACATGGGAACGTCGTAGGACGGAGCAAAGACGAACCCCTTGACGATGGGTTTTCCGATGTAGATCCACGCGACGAAGTCATCCACCCAAGCGGCCAGATAGGTCAAGACCCCGGTGATGGCCTGTGTCTTGAACGTACGGATCGCTCGCCAAAGAATTAAGCTTCTCTTTGATTTTGCCCCAGTGTACAGATATCTCTTCACAAACACGTGCAGGAAAAAGAGTATAAACATGAGGCCGAAGTTGTAGCCAAGATAAGCGAAGTTCTCACCTTTGATCTTGAAGAGTTGCACGCTCAGCATCAAACCAAGAACATTACCCACCGCGAAGCCTACCAAGACTGGTGTGAAGACCATCATCGTCGTGACGAAGATCGTCTGAACCCACACCACTGTCAGAACGATCAGAGAGTAAGAAAAAAGCAAGAGTTTGAACCAATCGTCGATCCAACTGATCAAGGAGAAGATTGTCAAAAAGACGCCGCTGGAGAGGACCGCATACAGCACGGTCGAGGAGTAGAGCTCGTACATTTTCGAAAATTCTTTCTTGTACATGAGGTCTGCGAGGCACCTGGTTACAGAGATCGACACGCCACCGAAGAGCAGCGTCGAAAAGATGAAGCTGTACACCACGGCTGAAGTGAAGAAGAGAGTTTCGTTCCTCGGCAGAAGGACTATCAACAAAAACAGTGTGAGTGAACACATGATCCAGGGTCCCGCGCTCACGTTGGCTGAATAGAAGATGCTGACGATGTCCATCAAGAAAGAGTTTTTCTTCAGAAGCTTGTTGAGCTCAAAGCCTATTCCGGCCATCTTTGACGACCTCCGCGTACAACCTTCTGTACGCTTCTACCATCCTCTGGAGCGTGTATTTTTCCTTCACGATCTTTCTTCCGTTCTCAGAAAAAGTCTTCCACAACGATTTATCCTTGGCAAGCATGACGAGTTTTTCGGCCATGGACACGTAATCGCCAGGTTCAACCACGAAACCAGTTTGTCCATCAGGATCGAGCGCTATCTCCGCGCAATTACCGACGTTGGTAACGACGGTGGGCAATCCACACGCCATGGCCTCGAGTTGAACCAAGGGTTGACCTTCCGAGATGCTGCTTATGAGCAGAACGTCCATCATGCCGTAATACTTGGACACGTCGGCTCGACCTGTGAACAGAACCTTGTCTTCCAAACCGAGTCGTCTCACCAATCCGAGACATTTTTGGTAGTAATCTTCGTCTTCGTCGGTGGGACCTATGATGTAGAGTTTCGAATTCGGCACTTCCTTGATCACTATGTCGAACGCTTTGATACCCGTCGTTATCCCTTTGATCGGCACTACTCGTCCGACAATCGCGATGTTGAATCCTTCGTGCTCCATTCTCTGTATCTTCGAAAACTTCTCCACGTCGATGCCGTTGGGTATCACGCGCATCTTGCTGAAATCCGCATTCAATTCCAACTGGAAGAGTTGATTCTTCTCGAAAAGGGTTGTCAGAACATCGCACTCCATATAGACCGTTTCGCTTATGAGCCTGAAGATTTCTATCCAGGGTTTCTTGTACACTTCTGGCACACTCGACGATTTCGTTATCTCGATCTCCCTCTCCCTGTGATAGATTCCGTGCTCAGTCACGATCAGTTTTCCTCCGTGAACGTACTTTCCACTCAGAGCACTGAGCGATGCGTAACCCGTCGTGGTCGCGTGGTACACGTCGGCTTTCGGTGGGAGCGACTGGATGGCGCTAAGTATGGGAACCATGAAACCTATCACGGTCCAGTAAAAACCTGTGAAACCCTCCTGAGGAAAGTACTTCTCGTAGATCTCAATGATGAAATTCCAAAATGATCTTTCTTGCAACACCCAGTCCAAGTGTTTCCCCGCAACGGAACGAAGCACGCGCGCGAAGAAGTGTGCCCTGTCTTCTTTGAGTGCTATCAGCTGTCTCACGTTGTCGAGAATCTCCTGCTCGTTCAACGAACCTTCCAACCTCGAAAAGTCACACGAGAAGAGGAGATACTCGTAAACGCGTTTCAGATTCTTCGGTATTTTGTAGGCGAAAGGTTTGTTCCAACGCCAAGGCGCCAGATGGACCACGTCGAACTCGACGTCTGGCATGTTCTCAACGAGCATCTGAACCCAAGAAGAAACACCGCCTGTTATGTATGGGTAAGTCCCCTCCATCAGTATGCACACGCGCATTTCATAGTCCTTCACGGTCGATCCTTGTTATTATCGGCTCAAACTATCTTTCTTCAGACGTCAAAACGAGAACTTCAGACCATCTTGGAACTTCGACCAAGGAATCGTGATATCCAAGATTCCAAGCGAGAAAGGGCTAACAATGTACGGTGGAAAATGCAGCGTCAAACCCACTTTAGAAACCGTGAAAGCGAGCTGCTCCAAGTTCAACTGTCGCAGTTCATCCACAGCGTTCGGAAGGAACATTTTTGGTTGGCTCTTGATCTGTTCAATCAAATATTGCTTGATGCGTCCTTCGTAGTTGAAAGAGTCGTTGAAGAGATCTCTCAGTTTCAAAATCTTGCGTTCAACGAGATCGACCGTGTAGCTGAAGACGTTCAAATGCTCGTGTACTCCGCCCGTGTAGTGAGAAACGTAGATGACACAACTCAAAAGCTCATCGGACAGGTACGTCACGATCGTTCTGGACCACAAACTGTAAGGCAGGCTCGAAGACAATAGCGGATCGTTTTGTACCCATTTCGCATCCTCGAGCACGCTATTCACGAGCGACGTGAACCTTTCTTCGATCTCCCCGTTGAGACTCTTCGAAAACTCCACATCCTTGGCAATTTTCAACCAAGGTATTCGAAGATCCACCTTGATCAGTTCATTTTCGAACCTCTTTTCCAAGATCTTCAGCTCGATCAGATCGGTGAATTCATCTTGAAAGCTCAACGATACAGCTACTGAAATCGTGAGAAAAAGAAAAAAGATCAGCAGCAGCTTTCTCACTCTCACCACTCCTGACCGATATTTTATCATCCCGTCATAGGTGAAACAGTTCAGACATCTTACACTTCATTGTGGAAGACAACACCTATTCCAGCGCACAACATAGAAAACAACATGGCCCGAATTAACGTCCATCGCGGAAAGAGTCGGAGGTCAAGATAGCACTCACACACAAGTTGCCGTACGAGACGGTTCACGGGTTTTTGTGGGCTGATCCTGCAAAGAGCACTTTCGTACCGGGTCATTTACCCCCTGTGCCAGTAAATCTCGATGCCTTTGTACTTCTCCAGGGCTTCTTTGATAGCTTTGGCCGTTCGTGAGAGATTGATCGCCACATGGTGTTCAAAACCGTTTGAACATATGTAATTCATGAGCTCCTGCGACTTCTCAACTCGAGCAATTCCTCTTGAACCAAAGGTTTTTGGGTCCTCAGGAAGTATTTCGCCTTCTCCAACGTATCCTATGAGCTTACCTTCAAGATCGTTGCTGGACAATCTGAAGAACGTGAACGGTCCAGACTTGATTTTTCCGGCACAAGCTCCGTACGCGTTCTGACTACCAACGGTTGTGCCTATCACATCCGCAAATCTTATTTCGGCTGTCTCATATATGATAACCTTGACTCGGTTGCCTGAACGCCTGGCAACACGAACGCTGATATAATCTCAAACGAACGCGTTTTGAAGGGAGTGTTTCACGTGAAGCTGGCAAGCTACGAGTTCGAAGGCCAGAGAGACTGGGGGTTCGTCAAGCCAGAACTCGGTCTGATCTGTCCCTCCAAAGTTTGGCTCGGTGAAGACGCCCCAGAGACGCTTTTGGAGTTCATCGAGCTGTACCACGAAAGATTCTCTTCTCTGAGAGAACCATCGCTGAACGAGCATTGGTTGAAAATCGAGAGCGTTTCTATCCTGGCACCTATCCCAAAACCCGTGAGAAACATCATCTGCGTTGGGAAGAACTACGAAGATCACGTCTCTGAAATGGCAAAGGTGGGTCATTCCAAAGAAACGGAGATCTCGCATCCACACTTCTTCACCAAGGCAACAAACACGATGAACGGTCCTTACTCGAAAGTGTATCTGCATCCAAACGTCACCTCTCAGGTGGACTATGAGGGAGAGCTGGCGGTGATCATCGGAAAAAGGGGTATCAACATTCCCGAAGAGAAAGCCATCGAATACGTGTTCGGCTACACCATCTTGAACGACCTCACCGCGAGGGATCTTCAGAAAAACCACGTTCAGTGGTTCAAAGGAAAGAGCCTGGATGGCTTTTGTCCCATGGGACCTTGGATCGTGACAAAAGACGAAATAGGTTATCCGGTTGAACTTGAAATTCGCACCTGGGTCAACGGCGAGCTCAGACAGCACTCGAACACCAAACACATGATCTTCGACATTGCGAAGTTGATAAGCATTCTCTCTCAAGGTATGACGCTTGAACCTGGTGATATCTTGGCCACAGGGACTCCATCCGGTGTGGGAATGGGCTTCAACCCACCCAAGTTGCTCAAACCGAACGATGTGGTGAGAATAGAGATCGAAAAGATAGGCTACATAGAGAACGAGATGTATGCTTAATGAAACGTCAAGTGATCTAAGTGAAAGGTCCATCGAACGCTCAGAATGAAAATGGGCGGGTTTCCCCGCCCAATGTTCAGTAGGTGAAGCTGGTTTGGTACAGAGTTGTCTCCCAAGTCCAGATGTTGTACTCGACGGATGGTGGATTGTCACAGAAGGCCTTCAACCAGCCCGCCATTTGAACTCCTCCAGACAGCGTCAGGCCACCGGTTAATTTGGCATCCAACCTGTTCGATGTGGAAACGGTTGTTTCCGCTTTCAACCAAGGTGAAAGTCTCATGAAAGGTCCCGCAACGCTGTAGATGTATGCCGACAGCGTGAACGGTAAACTGAGTTTTTCCGTCACACCAGCTTTCGCAGTTGGTTTAGAAAAGCTTGGTCCACTGTAAGAGGCATTCCGGGAAGCCGAGTAATTCCATGTGCTTCCGTCATACGTGAACTTCAACGATGCATAATGACTGTAGTTGGTGGACACGTTGAATGAAACGCCTGCACTGAACTTCACGTATACCTCGGCATTCACAGTAAACTCGAACTGCAGCCACACAGGTACGAAACTGATCGAAAAGTATATCGGTGAAGGCCTATAAGTGAACAAGTCTGCGGACAAGGTTCTTTCCAAAGTTCCAGTCACATTGATGTCCAGCAACGGTTTGATCGTGATCGTTGGAGAAACGGACGCTTCGAACCTCTTGAGTCGCCAGCTCCAACTGAACATTCCCGTTTTGACCCATCCGTGGTCTATCAAGAGTGAAACTTGCATGGTCAGACTCGTATCGATCCTCGCTGTTGCAGTCACTTGTACAGATGGTGTTGTCGAGGTGGTGAAGGTCAAAGTTTTCTGGCCAGATTGTGAAGCTGAAAAGGCCCAGTTGCCAGAAAAATCGCTCTTCACTTTGTGTTCCACTGGTTCTGTCAGCGCGTCTGGCTTCATCTTCTCGTTGGAAAAGGCGAACTCAAAGGCTGTGTAGTCTCTCAGACTCTGTAACACGTTCACGCTCGACTTTTCATCCATCAAGTTCTTCGGAGTTCCGCCGTTGATCACCATGGTCTCTTTGAGAATGAAGCCTTTCTCGGTTTTCTTCAACTCTGCCTTGTACGTGTTGCCACCGCCGAAGTCCACATACCAGGAACTTGGCTGAGTCTTCGAAACGAAAGCTGGTGAGATCTCTTCGAGCTTCGAACCCTCTGGAAGAACCAACTCGACCGTTCTCTCCGTGACAAGTGAGTTCTTTTCAGATTTCAAGAACGACGCGATGAAGATGTTCTCCTCGATCTGGCTCTCGAAGTACTTAGGTAAGAGCAGATCTGCGAGCTTTTCGTTGTTCTCGAAGCGTTTTCTCGCTATCACGAATCTGTTTTTGTCCTTGTCGTAA
>Ga0308417_1003266_pt1 | contig 10403 bp, 6 predicted proteins | sample HotsprSampleOS65_FD_203528 | JGI IMG/M metagenome (GOLD analysis project Ga0308417, IMG submission 203528) | Hot spring phototrophic mat microbial communities from Octopus Spring, Yellowstone National Park, Wyoming, United States - 20090730_OS65 ... | reverse complement strand
TAGTGCTCGACGAGGCCAATCTCGGGCCGATGCTGGGGCTGTTTCCCGTCGAGGCGTTGTTGGAGTTGATCGACTCGCGGCCCGACGACGTGGAGATCGTCCTCACCGGCCGCTGGGCCCACCCGCTGGTTCTGGAGCGGGCCGACTTGGTCACCGAAATGCGCGAAGTGAAGCACTACTATCAACGCGGCGTGCCGGCCCGACTGGGCATCGAATGCTGAACGGCGCAGTTTGGCGGAGCGGTTCGCGCCTGCCGATCGATCGGTTTGGACCGCGCCGGTTGAGAATTTCCGCTTGGAGCGAAGCAACGCTGCGCTAGCGGAAGGATCCGTTCGCGCATCGCCGGTTGCCGCCGAGTCTCGAAGGGCCGATCGAACAACGAGAGCGCGGGCCGGAGCGAATAGTCGTTGGGCACGACGGCGGTGCGGCCGCCGGCGCAGGCGTTACTCGGGCGGTTTCCAAAGGACGAAGCCGGCCGGGTCGTTCCATTGGCCCTTTTCGGCGCGGAAGGTCCGGCCGAGATCGACTTCCAACTCGCCGTCGTCCGTCAGGGCGATGCCGCAGCGTTCGAGGGGACGCGGGGCGGGGCCTTCGACGTTCACGCCATCGATTCGAAATCCGCTGCCGTGACAGGGGCATTTGAACATCCGCTCGGCCGCGCGCCAAACGGTAATACAGCCGAGGTGCGTGCATTTCGTGCGCAAGGCGGTCAGGCGGCGGCCTTCCCCCTGCGATTCGCAAACGATCCACAAACCCAGCTCCGCGGCGAAGCGGGCATCGACGGAATCGGCGGCGAATGCGGCGGGCCGACCGACGCGAACGCGACGCCGTTGGGCGGCCGACGCGGGAGGCACAAAAAATCGGCCGATCGCGGCTGTCCACAGGGCGGCCGCAACGGTCGAGGCAGTCACCCCGATGGCAATCAGCGCCGAGGCGGCCCGGCGACCCAGCCGGCCGCGGTCGTCGCGTCGGTCTTCGTTCGTGTTGTCCGGCGTGGTCTTTTCGGTCGGCACGGCACTATTTCTCGTCGGCGCAGTGTTGTTTAGCGAAGGCAGAACCGCGAATATACGCGAATCAACGCGAATGGCTTATGTAGAACCGCGAATGTACGCGAATATACGCGAATGTGCGCGAATGTATGCGAATGTGCGCGAAGCAACGCGAATCTACGCGGAGCCGCGGGGAGCCGTCTGCTGTCTATTCGCGTTTCTCGACTTTCGCACTTTCGCACTTTCGCGTTTCCAAACGTTCGCGTTCTCGCGATTCTGATCGAGCAGTTCCGTTCCGCCGCTACGGCAATCGCCAGCAGGCTTCGGCAACGCGCGCGAGTTCGCCAGGCGGCGGCGGCGAAGAAATGTCGCCCATTCCCCGGGGCGGAGGGTGTTGCTCTGTTGCCTTTTTCGCGGAAATGCGCTAACCTGTCAATCAATAGCGTTTCTCCCAAGAGGTTGCTCCCGCGGTGGCCGCTCGCCGGGCGGCGGGGTTCAGTCAGCGTTCTTATGGGTTGCGCGAAAGGCCGAGGGCAGGAGGTTGCAGGATGCCGCCGATTCACGGTCAAACGTCGGAGGGAGTCTCCGCTTCGGCGGACGGAACGCCGTCGGGTTATATTCGTGCGGGCCGAAGTTCGGCCGCCCAGGTCGATGCGACGGCGCGGCTTCTGCGAAGCGTTCCGCTGCTGACGCAGTTGCTCGATGCGCTGCCGCAGATGGCGATGATCGTCAACGAGCGGCGTCAGGCGGTGGCCGTGGGCCGTGTTCTCCGCGAGATCGTGGGGCGCGATGTGTCTTGGCTGGGGCTTCGCCCGGGGGATATGGTCGGCTGCTTACACTCGGACGGGGGCGAAGACGGCTGCGGCACGGCGCCGGCATGCGAGGTGTGCGGGGCGGTCGAGGCGATCGAGGCGGCATTGGTGATGCAGCAACCGGCGGTGCGCGAGGCCCGATTGCGCCGCTCGCTGCCCGGCGGCGACCAGTGGCTCGACGTACGGGTCACGGCCCATCCGTTCACCTGGAACGGAATGTTGTTGGCGTTGGTGGTGCTCGAAGACATCAGCCAGGTGAAACGATTGGAGGTGCTTGGGCGGGTGTGCTTCCACGATGTTCTCAACACCGTCGGCTGCGTGGCCGGCTATGTCCGCTGCCTGGAGGAACTGAGCGAAGCGGAGCGGCCCGCGGCCTTGGCCACCCTGACGCAACTGACCGCCGACTTGACCGAAGAGATCGAGGCCCATCGCGACCTGTTGGCGGCGGAATCGGGCCGTTTGACGATCGATCTGCACCGCGTCGAGCTGTGCCCGCTGTTGCGCGATTTGCGGGAGCAATACTTGCGGCATGGCGCGGCCGTGCAGCGGAAAATCGCACTGGTCATGCAGCATTGTCCGGCCGAACCTTCCGAATGTTCGGTGCGCACCGACGCTCGGCTGCTCCGCCGCGTGCTGGGCAATATGCTGAAGAATGCCCTCGAGGCGGTGCCGCCGGGCGCCACGGTGACGCTGGAGTGCGAGTGTACGGCCGAGCGGGTTCGCCTTTGCGTCGGCAATCCGGGCGCCATGCCGCCGAAGGTGCGGCAGCAGGTGTTCGAGCGGTCGTTTTCCACGAAAGCGGAACGCGGCCGCGGCATCGGAACCTACAGCATGAAGCTTTTGGGCGAGCGGTACTTGGGCGGCAAGGTGTCGTTCACCAGCAGCGAGGCCGAGGGAACGAAGTTCTTTCTCGAACTGCCCAAGCATTGATCGGCCGTCGGCGCGCGCCGAGGGTTTTGCCGATTGCAGCATGGAATTGGCGAGGGGTGCAGCGGCGCGCGATGATCGGGCGAGTGAGGAAGCAGCGCAAGATGAACGGACGGCGGCCGCCGGCAGGCCGAAATCAGGAGTGATGCAGGATGCCCACTGTTCCAATAGGCCCGGATCTCTTGTCCTCTCGGCAAGAACGCGAGCGACCAACGGAAGCGGGTTTTGGGCCGGGTGCGGCGGCACCGTTTGGTCGGCAATCTTGCCGCCCTGTCTTGGTCACCGGAGGTGCCGGATTCATCGGCAGTTGTTTCGTGCGCCGCTGGCTGGCGGCGGGTCGGGGGCGGGTGGTCAACGTCGATAAGCTGACCTACGCCGGGCATTTGGAATCGCTGGCCGAGGCGGCCGAGCATCCCGACCACGTCTTCGTTCGCGCCGACATCAACCAGCGCGAGGTGATCGACGGTATGTTGGAAGCGCATCGTCCCGCGGCGGTCGTTCACTTCGCGGCGGAATCGCACGTTGATCGATCGATCGACGGGCCCGAGGCGTTCATTCAAACCAACATCGTCGGCACATTCGCTTTGTTGGAAGCGGTGCGCCAATGGTGGCGGAAGCAATCGGCTGAAGAGCGCGAGCGCTTCCGTTTCGTGCAGATTTCGACCGACGAGGTTTATGGTTCGCTCGGAGCGACGGGCAAGTTTTGCGAAGAGACGCCGTTTGATCCCAGTTCGCCCTATTCGGCCAGCAAGGCCGGGGCCGATCACTTGGTTCGGGCCTACGGGCGGACCTACGGACTGCCGGTGATCGTGTCGCACTGCTCGAACAACTACGGGCCGTGCCAGTCGCCGGAAAAACTCATCCCGCTGATGATCCTCAACGCCGTCGAGGGCAAGCCGCTGCCGGTGTACGGCGACGGGCGCCAGGTGCGCGATTGGCTCTATGTGGAAGACCACTGCGAGGCGATCGAGGCGATCTTGGCCTCGGGCCGGCCCGGCGAAACCTACAACATCGGCGGCGATTGCGAGAAGACGAACTTGGAGGTGGTGGAAACGGTGTGCGCGACGGTCGATCGGCTGCGGCCCGACTTGCCGCATCGGCCCTGCGCGTCGCTGATTCGTTTTGTAGAGGATCGGCCCGGGCACGACCGCCGATATGCGATTGACAGTTCGAAGATTCGCCGCGAACTCGGGTGGCGTCCGCGGCATGATTTCGCCTTGGGGCTTGAGGCGACCGTGCGTTGGTACCTCGAACATCCGCAGTGGGTAGAGTCGGTCTCCCGCCGGGTCGAGCGATGCCGCCGGGGGCTGGGCGATAAGACCGCGCCGCTTCCGCCGCCATCGCCGCGCACAGAGGCAACCGAACAGGCAACGGCGCAGGCAACCGAGTGTGCCGCCGAACGCTGAGCGGTCCGTTGAGCTTGCGGCTGCGTCGGGCGTTGCCAAGCGGAACGTCCGGCTCGACGCCGCCGCAACGCCGATCGGTTTGTCTTGCGGCGTTCTCGCCGGCCTCTGCGGTGGGGCTGTTCGATCGCGGATCGTCGGGGTATTATCGACGCATGGCCGAAACCGATGTCTCCCCGCCCGTCGCCGATCGCGCGGACGACGATGCCGCGTTGCGCCCGCCCACGGAAGTTCTGGTGGTGGATAACGACTCCGCGCACGCGGAAACCGTGGCCGAATCGCTCGCCCGCGCCGAGTTTCATTGTCGCACGGCGACCTCGGGCCGCGAGGGCGCGCGGCTGATCAACGAGCACCTCTTCGATTTGATCATCACCGATCTGGTGATGAACGACGTGGATGGGCTGGCTCTGCTCCGCTTGGCAAAGAAGGTGCAGCCGGAAACAGAGGTCATTTTGATGACCGGGCACGGCACCATCGAGTTGGCCGTCGAGGCGATGCGCGAAGGGGCGTTCCACTTTCTGCTCAAGCCGCTCGATTTGAAGCAGCTTCGGGCGGCGGCCGAGAAGGCGGCCGAGCATTGCCGGTTACGCCGCGAGAACGTTGCGTTGCGGCAGCGGCTCGACGAGAAGTTCGGCTTCGAGGGCGTCATCGGCAACAGCGAAGGGATGCGCCGAGTGATCGAGCGGCTCAAGCTCATCGCCCCGACCAACGCCGGCGTGTTGATTCAGGGTGAGACGGGCACGGGAAAGGAGCTGGTGGCCCAGGCGATTCATCAGAACAGCCCGCGGAAGAACAAGCCGTTTGTCGCCCTGAACTGCGCGGCGCTGAGCGAAAACATCTTGGAAAGCGAACTGTTCGGGCACGTGCGCGGGGCGTTTACCGACGCCTTGAGCGATCGGGTGGGCAAGTTCGAGTATGCCAACGGCGGCACGATGTTCCTCGACGAGGTGGGCGACATGCCCATGCCCACGCAGATCAAGCTGTTGCGGGTGCTGGAAAACGGCGAGATCACCCGCGTGGGCAGCAACGAGCCGATCAAGGTGAATGTGCGGATCCTCTCGGCGACCAACCGCAATCTCGAAGAATCGATTCGTCAGGGACAGTTCCGCAACGATCTCTATCATCGGCTCAAGGTGGTGACGGTTCGGCTGCCGCCGCTTCGCCAGCGCCGCGAAGACATTCCCGCGCTGATCGAGTATTTCGCGCAGCAGTTCGCCGCGCGCCACGGGAAACGGGTCAAGGGGGTTTCGGCTGCGGCGAGGAAACGGCTCTTTCATTTCGACTGGCCGGGCAACGTGCGGCAGTTGCGCAACGTGGTCGAGAGCATGGTCGTGGTGGATGTGGACGGCACGTTGGACCTCGACGACCTGCCCGACGATTTGGGCGAACCGGCGGTCGAAGCGCCGGCCGCCGAGACGCCGCCTGCGACGGCTTCGTTGGCCGATTGGGTGGGCCGACCGCTCGATGCGTTGGAACAGGCGTTCGTGGCCGAAACGTTGCGGGCCGCCGCGGGCAACCGCGAATTGGCGGCGCGCTATCTGGGAATCGGCGAACGCACGCTCTATCGCAAGATCAAGCAGTACGGACTATCGGGAGAGCAAAAACCTTCGGAGGAGTGAGCGGGTTGCTCTTGCCCCGACGGCGCATAATGCAACCGGGCCGGCCTGAGAACCGGGCGAAGCGGAAGCGAATCGAGCGGCGCAGTTCTCGCGGCCGTCGATTCGTTCGTGCGGTGAACCAGAGGCGTGTTGTTTCGGCTATGCCTATCCGTCGTTTATCGCAACAGTTGATCAACAAGATCGCCGCCGGCGAGGTGATCGAGCGCCCGGCGAGCGTCGTCAAAGAGCTGATGGAGAACAGCGTCGATGCCGGGGCGACGCGGATCGAAGTCAGCGTGGCGCAGGGCGGGCTGGAATTGATCCGGGTTTCCGACGACGGCGCGGGCATCGCCGCCGACGAGCTGCCGCTGGCCCTGGCCAGCCATGCGACGAGCAAGCTGGGCGAGGCCGACGATCTGTTCCGCATCGAGACGTTGGGATTTCGGGGCGAGGCCCTGGCGTCGATCGCCGCGGTGAGCCGCCTGGTGTTGCGCAGCCGCCGCCGCGACGATGTGGCCGGCGCCCAAATCGAAGCCGAAGGAGGCCGCCTCGGCGATGTGGTGCCCTGCGGCTGTCCGCCGGGCACGCAGGTCGAGGTGCATCGGCTGTTCTTCAACACGCCCGTGCGGCGCAAGTTCCTCCGCGCGCCGGCGACCGAGTTCGGGCATGTGAGCGAGGCCTTCACGCGCATCGCCTTGGCGCTGCCGCGGTTGCACTGCACGCTGCGGCACAACGATCGCGAGGTGTTCGACGTGCCGCCCGACGCCGATCTGCCTGCCCGCGTGGCCGTCTTTTTCGGCCGCGAGCTGGCCGATCAATTGATTCCGGTCGAGGGCGAACACGAGGGCGTGCGCATCGCCGGCTATGTGGCGCACCCGTCGCAAAGCCGAAGTCACAACCGAATGCAGTATTTGTTCCTCAACGGGCGGGCGATCCGCGATCGCGCGTTGCAGCACGCCTTGGGCGAGGCGTATCGCGGCCTGCTGATGACCGGCCGCTACCCCATCGCCTTCCTTTCGCTGACCATGCCGCCCGAGTTGGTCGATGTCAACGTCCATCCGACGAAGATGGAGGTTCGATTTCAGGATTCGGGCCGGTTGTACAGCCAACTGTTGGGCACGCTGCGCACGCGGTTTCTTTCGTGCGATTTGCGGACCAGCGGGGCGGCAGACGCAGCGGCGGCCAGTGTAGGACGGCAGGCGGCGGCCGACGACACCCCGCTTCGCGAGCAGCTGGCGCAATGGGCCAAGGGCCGGCTGGCTGCCTGGGGCGAACCGCGGTCGGGTGAATCGCCGCACGGCGCGGGCACGGGGGCGGCGCCGGCCGCGGGAACGGCTGCTGCTGCGCCGGCCGGTTCGCCGCCGGGCGTCTTTCGGCTCGATCCCACGCCCGCTCCCTGTTCCCGTTGGGCGGCCGATGATCTGCCCGAGCATCCGCTCGGTGCCGAGGCCTTGCCGCGGGGTGGGCCGCGCGGCTCGTCGGCCCTGCAAATCCACAACCGCTATTTGGTCGTCGAGTCGAGCGAGGGGGTGGCGATCATCGATCAACATGCCCTGCACGAACGGATTCTCTACGAGCAGCTCCGCCGTCGTCTGGCGGCCGGCCCGGTCGAAATACAGCAACTGCTGGTGCCCGAAGCCGTCGATCTCTCGCCCGCCGAGGCGGCAACCGTGCTCGAACACCGCGAGGTGTTGACGCGGATCGGGCTGCGCGTCGAGCCGTTCGGCGGTTCGACCGTGTTGGTTACCGGCTTTCCGGCAATGCTGGCCAACTTCAACGCCAAGGAACTGCTGTGCGACTTGGTGGGCCGACTGATCGCCTCAGACTCGGCCCCGCAGTCCCGCGACCTGCTCGACGATCTGCTGCACACGCTCGCATGCAAAGCGGCGGTGAAGGCGGGCCAGCGGCTTTCGCCCGAAGAGATTGACGAACTCTTGCAGCAGCGGACGCTGATCGACGATGCCCACCATTGCCCGCACGGCCGGCCCACCGAACTGGTGTTCACCCGCGAAGAACTCGACCGCCAATTCCGTCGCACGTAGCCGATCGCACTCTCGGATGGTCCGAACGCTCCGCTTTATTGCCGTTGCGGGGCAGAGGCCGCAGACGCGAAAGCGCGAAACGATCGAACAGAAGGGGAATCGCGAAAACGCGAAAACGCGAATGAAGACAGGGAGCAAACGCGAAAGCGCGAAAACGAGAAAGCGATCAAACGGAAGGGGAATCGCGAAAGCGCGAAAACGAGAAAGCGATCAAACGGAAGGGGAATCGCGAAAGCGCGAAAACGCGAAACGATCGAACAGAAGGGGAATCGCGGGAACGCGAAAGCGCGAAACGACCAAACAGAAGGAGAATCGCGAAAACGCGAAAGCGCGAAAGTGAAACAAGCAGGAGAAAACGGGAGATTGCTTCGCGTCGCACGGCGCGCACCATCCTCTTCGAGATGTGTCGGCGCTTCCGCAAACCTCTTCTCGGATTGTTTCATTGATCCGGCCTGTTGCGGCGACTGCGCCGACCGCGGTGAATCTCGTGTTTGCCGGAAAACCCGCGGCACGGATTGTTCTTATTCCGAGGCCGTGATCACACAGTCGGGAAGCGCGGCCGCCAGGCGGCGCAGGCCTTCGCGCGAAAGGCCCGTCTGACGCAATCGCAGCGACTTCAGCCCCTTGATCGCCGACAGCGTTGCAACAGCCTCGTCGCCGATCTCTTGATTCTCGGCCAAGCTGAGCGATTTGAGGTTCTTCGCTTGGGCCAGTGGGGCGATTGCCGCGGATGTCAAGCGGCAGTCGTCCAGCGCGAGGGTTTCCAGCGAAGCGATTCGGGCCGCCGCCTCGACGCCGGCGGCGGCGAGCACCGTGTTGCGTACCTCGAGAGTCGTCAGCGGCAGCTTGGCCAACGCAACGAGCGAATCGTCGTCGGCCATCACCCCGTTGAGCTTCAGCGATTCGAGCCGCCGGCAACGGACCAAATGCTTGAGGCCCTCGGGCCCGATGGGCAAGTCGCGGAGCGAAATCCGCCGCAGCGCGGCGCCCTGCCCGATGGCCGCCGCCGCGTCGTCGTCGAGCGAGAAGCACCGCGCCAAGTTCAATTCGACCAACGGCAGGGCCAGCAGCCGCCGCAGTCCGGCCGGGGTGATCGGGGCGTCTTCGATCGTCAGGCTTTCGAGTTTCTTCAGCCCGGCGATCGTCTCGGCGATCTGATCGTCGGCCGCGTCGCCCGAAATCCGCAGCGCCCGAAGGTTCGCCAGCCGACCGACCCGCTTCAATCCCTCGCGGGTGATCCGCGGCGAGCGGCGCACATCGAGCAACACCAATCGCGACAAGCGGGAGATCGGTTCGAGGGCGGCATCGCTCAGGTCGTTATCGACCAGTTGCAGGCGAATTAGCGACGGGAACTTCTGGAAATGCTCGGCGGCGCGATCGGTCAGGTGGACCGCCCGGTCGATGTTCAACGAGGCCAGGCGGGGAAGTTCGGCCAGTTGGGCCGCCCCGTCGTCGTTGATCTGCGTGCTGCGGAGCCAGAGTTCTTCCAGCTCGTCGAGGCGAAGAATCTCGGGCAGCGCGGCATTGGTGATGCCGGCCCCGGCCAAGCGCAGCCGCCGCAATTTCGGGAAGGCCCGAAGCGAGTCGAGATCGGCGTCGGCCGCCGAGGTGCGATCGGCCGACAGGTCGATCAGCGTTACTCGGCCCTGGGCGTCGTAGTCGAACACGGCATGCAGCCGCAGCAGCCGTTCGACGGCGCGATCCCACGACGACTGCGCCGGCGCGCCGGCGGCCAACTCGGCGATGCGCCGGCGGTGGTTGGTCGGGCCAAGCCGATCGGCGGCGCCCGACTCGGCCGCGGCGATCGACTTGCCGCCCTCGTCCGACTCAGCGGCGGCGTTCGATCGGCAACCGTCGGGGCCGAGCCCGACGGCCGCGGCGCAAGCACCCAAAAAGAATACGACCCGCGATAGGTGCGTGGTTCTTCTCGCGGCCGAAACCGTTGCCGCTGCTGTGCGGATGGTGCGATACAGTCGAACAAAGAAGCTCATCGTGGGGCCTCGAAGGAAAGATGCGATCGTGTTGAAGACACAGGGCCGAGATTCATCACGCGAGACGATTCGGCCGATTGCCGCGACGATGCAGCCGATTGCCGCCGGCGGGCGAAAGAGTTCCACACAATTGCAAAAGCGGCCGCGGGCGCGGCGAAGCGGCTTTCTTGCGTGCCGTTCGCGTTTGAATCGCTTTCCCTTGTTCGCGGTCTTGTTTAGGAACTCCAATAATTCATACTCTCCGCACTCCGCGTGAGGAAGGGGCATCACGCGGAGCCACGAGAGCCAATGGGTTTTGTTAGAGCCCTTCAGAGCGTCCACGGGGCGCGCAGGTCGCGGTGCATCATCTTTTTGGCGGCCTCGTCGTCGCCGACGATGGTTTCGGTTTTGGGGTCCCAGGTGACGGGCCGCTTCAACCGGATGGCGATGTCGCACAGTTGACTGAGGTTGTCCGAGCGGACGGCATCGACCAGCGTGCTCACCGGCGGCTTTCGCGACAGCACGCCCTCGACGAAGTTGGTGGCATGATGGGGGCTGCGAACGAGGACCTCTTTTTCGAGTTTGGTTTCCAAGAGCGATTTCGGCTCGGCCTCCAAGCCGCCGCGGCGGACCTGCACCCAACCCTTCTCGCCGATGAAGCG
>Ga0308417_1003265_pt1 | contig 10405 bp, 4 predicted proteins | sample HotsprSampleOS65_FD_203528 | JGI IMG/M metagenome (GOLD analysis project Ga0308417, IMG submission 203528) | Hot spring phototrophic mat microbial communities from Octopus Spring, Yellowstone National Park, Wyoming, United States - 20090730_OS65 ... | reverse complement strand
CCAGTGTGGAGTAGCGCCCTGCCGGCCACGAGGGTTGCCGGCCCAGCAACGCGCGCTCGCCTGACGGAGATATGACGAGCACGATGATGGCCGGGTCGGTGCGGGGGAAATGCTGCCGCCCGCAGGCCGCATTGGCGCAGCGCCGCACATGGCCGGCTTGCGCGCTGACGGTGGGATGGCCGCAATCGCTGCAAAACCGGCACCGCTGATGCCAGTACACCATTGCCCGCGCATAGGCCAGCGCGCCCCAATCCTCCGCTGAGAGCGCATCGGCCACGGCGCGCAGGTTCATCCAGCGCCCGTGCTCGGCCAGCGGGCCCACCTCGGTGTCGGCCCGTTGATCAACGGCGCTATCTGCAATGCCGACGGCGAACCAGGCTCGCTCGTCGCGCACGCCCAGCAACGTGAGCGACTCGGCCCGTGGCAGCCAGTCCGCCATATCGCGCGCAGACAATTGCGCCGGCCCGGGCGGATCGCCGGCGACCAGATTGTCGAGCCGCCAGACCGGGACGAAAACGGTGGCGGGGTCCGCCAGGCGCGCCTCAAGCCAGGCGGCGTTGCTGCGCAAGTCGTGGCCGCGATCGAGCGGCTGCGCGAGGTCGAAATGCGCCCGCGATCGAAGCGAGAACTCCCGCCAGCCATTGCCCGCAACCGGCGGCGTGACGATTGGTTTGTGCATGGCCGGCAGTATAGAGGATGGCAGCGCGGTCCACGCTTGTGCGCGGCTTGCGGTGAAACTCAAACAGCCTGGGGGTTGCCGGGGTGAATTCGGATTGGGGTCGTCATGAGCCTGATTATCTCTCGCGTTCGCGCCGGCGACAGCCTGGCCTGTCTGGCGCGCCGGCCCGGTGTTGGGCTGTTGCGCATTGTCGAGCGAAGACCAGCCGCGCATGACGCGGTGAAAGACGAACCGCGCGCGCTTCAAAGCGCCCGCCGGGAGATTGAACACTCCCGGCGGGCTTCATGCGCCATTCCCCTCTCACACGCGCGACGCCTCGGACGGCCCGCCGGGTCAGCCGTATCATCGCATCGGACTGACCCGGCGCAGCGCGAATCGCCCGCTGAACGGCAACCCGCGCTACCACAGCGACCGGACAAGGGATATCGTGCGCTCAGCAGACGCAGATGTTGGCAGGCAGGAGCGACTAACCACCAAACCGTTCACACTATCGCCGCCGGCGCTGTGAGCCGTGCGACCGCAACATTGAACGCGAAGGAGACACGCGCATGAGAACAGTCAGATCCATTGTTGTCATCATCTCTGTGGCCATCATCGGCATTGCCCTTGCGCTTGCGATATCGCTGGAATGGCAGCGCCCGAACGCCAACGCGCCACAGCGCGCCGGGCAGCCGGCGCCAACCAACTCCCCTCCGCCGCCGCGCGAGCCGCTTGTGCCCACGCAAACGCCGATGATTGCAAAGACGACACAACTGTCAGACGCCAGTGCCGCGCCTGCGCAACCACAGGCAGGTCTTGCGCCAAACCGCATCCCAATATGCACGTATCCTCTTGCTGCTGACAGGCCGGCGCCGTCATTGAAGGTTGTCTCACTGGACGCGTTCGTATTTGCCACTCCACGAGTCATATTGACCAGTGCTCATGCTATTGCGCTTTGGCAGTACTTGCCCGATGCAAGCCATGTGCTGGCAAGCCGTTTGAGCGCCTCCGGCCTCGGCGAGCAAATTGTGGTATTCGACCTGCTATCCGGTTTGTCAACTGTTTACGCAGAGCGCAGAAGCAGCGCAGGCAAGCCATTGTGGTTGCCCGTTCAGAAATCCGTGGCATTTACAGATTCCACGCCTCCTGATTACATCAGGATGTTGCGCATAGCCTCTGGAGAGAAGGCTGCTTCGCAAACGATCATCACGGGTTTGGCCAGTCCTGTATTGTCACTTAGCCCGGATTCTCAGTCCATCATTTACACCGCCCAGATGCCTTCGGGCAAAGCGCAGATGTTGCGACGCGTGTCACTCGCCAATAGCAGAAACACCCATTCAGCCATCACCAGTATTCCCGACCACGAGAATGCAGGATGGACTTTCACTGACGCGTGGCGCAATGACGGCAACTATGTTGTTCTGTATGGACAACCCGGAACTTATCTGATTGACGCGCGGACAAATGACATGTGCGAGATCGACATGGAACATGATGGAGCGAGTAAAGCATGGCCCTATCGAGTCCAATGGAGTCCTGACGGGCGACGCCTTGCGATGTTGCTGACACGTGACGATGGGACTCAACCCGGAAATCTCGTTATCCTTCATCTCGCTGATGGCGCGCTGCGCAGCATTGACCTGTCCGAACAAGAGTTCACAGGCATGGTTTGGCATCCTCAGGGCGCCGCTCTGCTGGCAACAGCGCGCCCCTCCGAGCGAGATCGCGCAAGTTTCGAGACGCTCTACCTGGTGAGTCTGGATGGGCATGAAGTGCGACAGATTTTCCAGAACCAGGTTTTTTTTGCGCCTGGTTTCTATGGCCTCTTGTGGTCACCCAATCAAAACCAGATCATGTTTGCTTGTGCGCTGGCGCAATCACCCGACCTGGTAACGGAATGGCGAGTTTGCGTGTCTGACCTGGACGAGTCAGGATTGGGTGAGGCGCGGCCATGAATCCCTTCGTAAATGCCGCGCGCAAGCGCATCTTTCTTGGCCTATTGGGGAGTCTGGCGCTCATAGTTGGCGCCGGGCAATCAAATCTGGTGAACGCAGATCCTTCTGCCTGGTCGCCACCGAGCGCAATACAAAGCGGCCAACTGCGCATGAGAAAGTTGACAAACAGCGGCGCCAGTCTTGGCCTGGACTGCGCCCCAGGAAACACAGAGTATGGCTGTACCGCATACTGCGACAACTACCCATACCCATACTGCCAGGGCAATGTCGCGGGCTACCCTTACGCCAGCGCGTGGCCAACCATCTCCTACGATCACGACTACCTGTTGGACGTGCTGGCTCAGGAAGCCAGCCCGGCCTTGTTCGACCAACTGGCGCTCAACGCGCAGGCCATCGCTTCCCGCTCCTACGCCTGGCATCGCATCAACTCCGAGGGCGTCATCAACAACTCGTCCAGTTACCAGGTCTTCATCCCCTACAAGTTCGAGACATTCGGCAGTGATCCGAATGCCCCCGGCGCGCCGTGCGCCAGCAGCAACCTGAGCGCCGGTCAGCGCAAGCTTTGCGACGCCGTCGCCTCCGGCTACTACCTGTCCTGGGAGGATGCGAGCAACTGGGACTACGAGCCAGCGCGCGCCAACTTCTTCGCCGACACAAAACACAGCACCGCGTCGAGCGGAGACAAGCCCTACCTGATCGGCGTGAGCGAGCCACACAGCAACGACAACGCCACATGTCCGGCCTCCTATGCCTCCGCCATCAACTATGGAATGAGCCAGCAGGGGGCGCACCGCTGGGCTACAGGCAACCAGTGCGGGCCGTTCTACACCGCCAGCAGCCTGCCGTGGGGTGTGCGCTGGACGCGCACCGAACAGATTCTGTATCACTACTACACGCGGATGGTCATTCGTGATCGGTACAAGATGCCTGTGTGGACGTCATCGCAAACGTACCGCTGGAATCCTTTGCAGATCACCTGGGGCGGGTCCGTATCGCCCCCCGCATGGATGAGAACAGGCAGCAGCTACCCTGTCGTCATAGATGCGCAAAACGTCGGGCTGGGGCCGTGGTCGTGCGCAAACGGAGCGTTCTATCTGACCTGGCGCTGGCAGAGGGCGGATCAACCTGCCGGCGCCTGGAAGATGTACAACGGCCCCGGCACTTTGTGTGATCTGGCGCCCGGCGGCAATCGAGCGGTGTCTCTGACTGTGGATGATGCGCCATCGGGCAACGATGGCCAGTATGCCCTGCAATTCGACGTCGCCTATCGCTACTACGACGGAACCGGCACGGGCTACTTCGTGTATGGCGGCTGGCCGACATACGACGTAGCAGTGAACGTGGACAGCACGCCGCCAAACATAGCGTTGTATCTGAACAACCAGTCGCCGCCGTTCCCCTCCTGGTACAACATCCCCGTCCAGGTCCGGCTGTCTGCCACTGATGCCGGCGGCAGCGGCGTCAACCGCATCGTGTATCGCGTGGCCTACAGCCCCTGGCAGACCGCCTACGGCAGCGAAGTCACCCTGTGGCTTGCCAACGACGGCTGGCAGCAGATCGACTACTACGCCGTGGACAACGCCGGCAACGTCGAACCTCAGCGCGGCCAGATGACCCAAATCGATCAGACCGCGCCATCCGCCCCGGCCGCAGCCGCCGAAGCGCACGGCGTGACTCACAACGTCTGGCAGAATGGCGTCGCCGCCCCAACCTTCACCTGGGACGCCGGCGCCGATCTCACCTCCGGCGTCGCGCAATACCAGGCCCGCGTCGCCAATCAGCAAACCGGCGCCGTCATCGCCGACGCCACCCGCGCCCCCAACAACCGTCAACTGGCGCTCGCCGCGCAGACCACCGGCGCGTACCGGTTGTCTCTGCGCGCCCAGGACGTCGCCGGCAACTGGAGCGCGTGGGCCGATCGCTTCACCTTCCGTTTCGACAACACCCCGCCGGCGCCGCCTGCCGGCCTGATTCACACCGCCGGCATTGTTCACAACGTCTGGCAAAGCAGCGTCGCCGACGCCGCCTTCACCTGGCAGTTCAGCGACCCCGGCATCGGAACGGGCGGCTACGACCTGTACTGGGGCGCCGATCCGAATGGAACCAGCGCCGCCTTTGTGTCGGCGGCACACTACACCGCCGGCCCCCCGTCGGCGGCGTGCGCATCACAACGCGAATGCGTGGGCTACTTGCGCTTGCGCCCGCGCGACACGCTGAACAACCTCGGCGCCTGGCAGACGCATTTCATCCTGCGCTACGACGCCGCGCCGCCGGTGGTGGCCGATGTGAGTGTCATCACGGGCGGGACAGGTCTGGGTTACGCTGCGTTGCCCACCGGCACAACGTGGATCAGCGTAACGGCGACGGACATCGGCAGCGGGCTGAGCAGGGTGCGTGTGCGCGTCTCCAATCCCGGCGATCAGGCCGGCGCGTGGTCGCCGTGGATCCGCTATGCCGGCCGGTTCCTGTGGCAACTGCCCGGCGAGACAGAGCCGGTCGAACTGTGCATCCAGACGCAAGACACCGTGGGCTGGGAGTCAGATGAGGTGTGCCGGATCGTGACCTGGTCTGCGCCGGATGTGTGGCAACGCTTCCTGCCACGCATGGCGCAGTGAAAGACGAACCGCGCGCGTTTCAGAGCGCCCGCCGGGAGATTGAACACTCCCGGCGGGCTTCATATGCCAACCCATTCTCACCCGTTCAACAACCACCCCAACCCGATTCCTGCGACTTGCGCGCCAACGCGCCGGCTCACGCGCTCTCGCGCTCGCTCTCGCGCAGGCACAACCCAACCACCGCGCGATTGCCCCGGCCCACCGCGCCACTGTTGACGATGGTGCGGTCGTAGGCCCACAGCTCAATGACATAGCCACAGCGCGGCAATCCGGTTGTGTCGAGCGACCAGACACCCGACTCGCCCGTGGTGGGCACAGTGGGATAGCTGCGCGACGCCGGCGTGAACACGCCGCCATTTGCCGGCAGCAGGCCGATGGTAAGCCGGCCAAAGTGCTCATCGCTCACCGCGTATGTGCCGCTGATCGTGTCTCCCACCACAAAGTCGGCGCAGTCGCCGCCGCCCGATGTGATGGCGATAGCGCAATCCGGCGCGGCGCTGTCGATCCGCAGTGTGACGCTGTTGCTGAACCAGCTCATGGCCGGGATGGCCGGATTCCGGGCCTCGATGCGAACCTGATAGAGGCCAGTCAAGCCGGCTGTCTGCCAGCGCGCCAGCACGTTGCCGGCCACAAAGATCATGGCGTTGCCAGGCCCGCCGGTCAAATCTTCGTGATACTCGTAGAAGTCGTCGGCGTCCACAGCCTGCGTCACATCGGGCAGCGCGCTCCACACGCCGTCGAGCAACTGGCTGCGGTCGATCTTGAACGGATTGGTCAGCTTCTGCCACGGTTCGCCGACCTTGCGCACCCACACGCGATACTTCAGCTTCGCCGCGCCGGCGCTGATGTCGGGCGGGTAGGCAATGTGGCCGGTGAGAATGACTTCGCCCCCGAACGGGCTGTCGTTGGCAGTGAAGCCGGCCAGCGTCGCCGGCCCATTCGCCAGGCCGGTGACCGGGCTGATGTCATCCACGTGCATGCTGCCCGCTGTCTCGATGATCGGCACATGCGTGCCCTGTTGCGCGCCCGGCCCAGGCTTGATGTGGATCAGCGCCTCTTCGCGATTGCCCCACACCGGCACAAAGTTCGGATTGGCCGGCGACGGCGCGACATTCCACGACAGGATGGCGCGAATCTTCATCACCTTCGGCCCCTGGCTGCATGGCCGGCGATACTTCGACAGATCGACCGGCAGGAACACCGCGTACTCCAGGCCCTCCTTCGGCATATCCGTCGTGTCGTACACCGTCACCGAGGTCGTGCCCAGATACGTGTCGAACGTGCCGTTGTTGTCTGTGTCGGCCCAGAAGGCCACATACTCGCGGCTGCCCGCCGTGCACGGTCCGCCGTTGTACCCGTTGGGCAGCTTCACCCGAATGACGCCCGCCAGCGTATCCTGGTTTGGATTCAGGCCGATGCATTCCAGTTCCTCGTAGCGCGTGTTGCCGTCGGACGGAAACAACTGGCCGATGAGGTCGCCAATGTTGAGGTCGAGATTCAGTTCCGCCAGTTGCCCCTTGAAGCCGGCCGACATCAGCGATTCGGAGGCGGCCGGCTGGCTGACCAGTTTGGCGATCTCGGTCAGCGCAAAACGGTGCGGCTCCACGCCCTTGTCTTTGTACAGCGCCTGAAGCTCGCTCACCGCCAGCGACTTGGGCTTGCCGGCGCCCAGCGTTTGCTCCAGATCGAGCGCCTCCAAAAGATGTTTGGGCAGTTTGATTTCAGCCGCCAGGTCTTTGACCAGCAACCAACGGCGCGGCTCGATCTGGATGTGCGTATCGTGCACATCGCCCCACACCGGCGTGAAGTCGGGGTCATTCGGCGGGGGCGGCACGTTCCACGAAAGAATCGCGCGCACGCGGGCCAGGTTCTTCTGCGCGCACCAGTGACGCGTGGGATTGATCGTCATCGACGCGACATACTCCAGCTCCTTCGCGCCCGCCGTGCCCTCTGGAATGTTGTGGGCCATGAAGTGGGCCAGGCCGCAATCCTGCCAGCTCGCGCCGGTGTCATACGAGATGTAGAAGCGCACGAATTCCGGCGTGCCGGTCGCGCACACATCGCCGCCATAGCCCGTGGGCTGCTTGACGCTGACCACGGCTTCGAGCCGGTTGAACTGCGGCTGGAATCCGACCGAACAGATTTCCTCATAAGTCGTGTTGCCCTTCAGGCTCAGCACCGGCTTGAACGGGCTGACCTTCAGATTGCCAAAGTAATTCGGATTGGCCAGCAACAATGCGCGGAACTGCGCGCGCTCCTGTTGATAACGCTTGCGCGTTACCGCTTTGGCTTCGACGGCTGCTTCATCGGACAATGTCTCCGCCACACTCTTTTCCTTTTCCATCGCAATATCTCCTTTTCGGCGCGCGAATATGCGCGCGCGAAACCAGAATCGTTTGCCGGGCGATAGACGCGCAAGGTCATACCCGGCTTCACGCCGTTTGTTCGGGGCCTCAGTGAATCGGCCAGCGCGGGCAGTTCCTCAGGGCCGGGCGCTCGCCAGATGCGGCGCATGGCCCGACCCTGCCACCCAGCGTTGATGTTGCGCAGACCAGGCGTCTGCGATTACGCGGCTTGTTGTGGGCCGCCAGTTTGGGCAGATTGGTCCTGCCCATAGCGCTGCCGGTCGAGATAATCCTTAATGATCTCTGGCGCGCGCGGATTGAACATCGGGAAACGCGGCAGCGCAGGGGCGCGGAATCCCTTGAACGGCGTCTTCTCGTGATACTTCAGGATAAAGTCCACCCAGGCTGTGCTCTTGAGAAAATCGATGATGTGCGGTTGGACGGCGTCTTCGGTGATGTTCAGATACCAGGGGGTTCGCCAGTCCCACAAGTCTTTGCGGCGCGGATTGGGCAGAAACAGACTCATGGCGATGTTGCCGGCGAAGTCCCACACCTCGGCCGGATTGGGCCAGGGCCGGCCGGCGTCGCCGTACACCTTGACGCCGCCCAAAGATTGAAACACGGCTGCCGCGCGGTCATGCACGGCCGTCCCCACGCCAAAGGCGGCCATCAACGCGCCGGCGAAGTCGCGCACATCGGTCAGGTCGTCCGGCACTTCCAGCCGGAAGTCGCCGGCCCCGCCGCCGGATGAGGTGGTGTCATATTGCAGCGCCCGGCGCACCGCCCGGCTGACCCGCTCGAGCTGCGCCGGCAGCGCCTGAATCAGGGCTGCCGCCAGATCGTCCACCCGATCGACGATCTCCGCCACCTGCTGGAGCGGCATGACACCGCCGACGGTCGGGTGGCCCTCGATCTGGCTCAACACAGCGTGGTTGGCCTCGGCAAAACGCCGCGCCAGATCGGCGGACGTCAGGCCGGCCTGGTTCAACCCCTCAAACACACGCGGATAAGCATCGCCGGCGGTGAAGAAGTTATAACTGGGGTAGCCCACCGCATACTCGGCGTGCGGCGCAATCGTGTGCAACAACTCCAGCGAGAAGTTGAAGCAATTGTTGAAGTGGACAACGGACACTTTCGGCGCGCCGCCACAGCACGCCTCTTTCAGCGCCTGGCCCACAGCCCAGGTGGACAACACGCCGAGCTTGCTCGGCAGCACCGGCGATTTGATCGGCAGCACCGGCGACTTGATCGGCAGGGCCGGCTGACCGCCACTGGCCGGGGCCGGTTCCGGTTGCCAGCCGCCGTTGTCCACCATCCAGCGGTACTTCCCATCGCCGGTCACCGCCTGAGAGGTGAGCGCCGCCAGGTCCAGTTCGGGCAGATATCCGGCGCCGTGGCCTTCCAGCGCCAGGACGATCCGCGCGCCGGGATGTTTGCGTTGCGCGTATTGGATCAGCCCGCGCAACGCGCGGTACGAACTCATGTCCTGCTTCCAGCGCGAGGTGATCTGAATCGCGTTGCCGTCACAGGCCGGAATATCGACCAGATAGGTGTCCTCGCCGGCGCGATCGATCAGAGCCACTACGTGCGCGCCATGGCCGGCGACGCGCGCCAGGTTGACGACGAGCGGATGCTGCGCCAGCGAGCGCGATGCGCCATCGGGGTAGTTGCTCAGCGCCGCATCGTCGCCAAACGGGGCGTACACCACGAAGACGACGCCGCCTGCCGCCGGCTGTTCCCGGGTTTGACCGTCTCGTGCCATCGACTGTGCCACATCCATTCCAGCTTCTCCCTCACATCAGCTTCACGCGCTTGCAACTTCTGGTTCCTATCCGAACGTCCGCCATTACACCAGAAAGCGCGTCCCATTTCTACGCAGGTCGCCGCGCCGCCCCGGCGCGCGGGATAGACGATAGGTGGACGATTTACAATAGCCGCGCCGGGTCGGGTTCGCTGGAGGTAGAGGTTTGACAACGACACCATCTGGAGAGCGCGAGCATGAAGATGCCCCTGCCAGCGCGCTGGCCAGATTGTGCGCGGACAGGATGCTCGACGCCTACCGCAGCGGCAACTTTGCCGGCGAATGGCCAGCCCCTTCTGACGTCGGGGAACAGCAGTTTCTCGACGCCCTGCTCCGGCCGGCGCGCATCGCCGCCGGAAGCACGCTTGCCCCGTCTGACATCAGCAGCCTGGCAGAGCTGGGGTTGCGCTGGGGCGTGAGCAGCCTGCGGCCCGACCGCGCGCCCGCGAATGCGCCGATCGACCGCTCGTGCTGGCTGGAGCGCGCCAGTTGGCGGCCGGCGCTGGCGCTGATGTGCCACTACGGTTTCGTGCAAGTTCCCGATTTTCCCGATCACTATTACCGCCGGCGCGGCGAGCCGCCGGTGGAAACGCTGTGCGGTTTATGGGGCATCGGTTCGAGCAGTTTCTACCGGCTGCTCGACACCGCCAAACGACGCCTGGCGCAGTTGTTTGCGGAGCAGGTTCAGGATGGCCAGCACAGCGCCAGCCTTCAATCCTTTGCGCAGGACGAGGTGTACGACCGGCTTGGCCTGAAAGACGTCGAGGCGCGCTGCGCCTGGCACACCCAGGAGGCCGCGCGCCTGGCGCGCGCCGATCATTATCTGGCGGCGCTGTGGCACTGGCGCGCCGCCGGCAATGTGGATGCCGCGCTCAAATTGATCCATCTGCACCTGGTTGCCATTTCGCGCGAGCCGGGACTGGACGCTGAGCTTGAGGCGCTGCGTTCGGATGCAAGCCTCTCGCAGCGCGAACACATCGAGATTCAACTGGCCATCGGGGCTGTCTGCCGGGTGCGCAATCATCCCGAAC
>Ga0308417_1003258_pt1 | contig 10422 bp, 9 predicted proteins | sample HotsprSampleOS65_FD_203528 | JGI IMG/M metagenome (GOLD analysis project Ga0308417, IMG submission 203528) | Hot spring phototrophic mat microbial communities from Octopus Spring, Yellowstone National Park, Wyoming, United States - 20090730_OS65 ... | reverse complement strand
GGAGATGAGAATGTCAGACACAACCACTCAGAACAACCCGACGACGCCGGAGGCAACCGGAGCGGCGTCTGCGTCAACGCAGGCCGGATCCGAGTTCGCGCAGGAATTGAGCCGGCTGAGCGACAACCTGTGCGCGCTGATCAGGTCGTACTGGGAATCCGAAGAACGCAAGAGCATCGAGCGCGAAGTGACCAAAGGGCTGGAGCAGTTCAGCAAGTCGGTCAGTGACACGATCGAGCAACTCAAGCAAGACGACAACCTGAAGAAGGCGAAGGACGGCGTCAAGAATGTGTGGCAGACCGCGCACGGCCCGCAGTTGGTGAGCGAGATGCGCGGAGGCATTCTGGACACGCTGCGCGCCATCAACAATGAGCTGGCCCGCGCGGCGACGCCCAGGCCGGCAGAGGAAGTGAAACCAGACGCGACTTCGTCTGACTGAAGATGTCGGACTCCTTTGAGGAGTCCGACACCTCAAAGGCCTTCATGCAAATCGGCATCATTGGCTTGCCGCTCAGCGGCAAAACCACCATCTTCAACGCCCTGACCCGGGCGGGTCGTCCCACCGGCGTGGGCGGCGCCGGCAAGCTCGAGGTGTTCACAGCGGCGGTCAATGTCCCTGATCCCCGCGTGGATGCGCTGAGCAGGTTGTTCAACCCCCGCAAGACCATCTACGCCCAGGTGCGCTACACAGACATCAGCGGCAGCGAGCGCGAGATCAGCGCGCAGGGGTTCAGCGGCCAGTTGCTTAACACGCTGGCGACCATGGATGCGCTTGCCCTTGTGCTGCGCGCGTTCGACGACGATGCAGTGCCGCACCCCGACGGTTCTGTGGACCCGGAGCGCGACCTGCGCAAGCTGGAATCGGAGTTTATCCTGACGGATCTGGTCACAGTCGAGCGCCGGCTGGAGAAGCTGGAAGAAGGCATCAAAAAGGGCGCGCGGGACCGCGATCTGTTGCAGCGCGAACTGCCGTTGTTTGAGCAGATGAAAGCTGCCCTGGAAGAAGAGCGCCCGGTCCGCGAGTTGGACTTCACCGACGAGCAGGCGCGCGGTTTGCGCGGCTATGGATTGATCACGCTCAAGCCGGCGCTGATCATTGTCAACGAAGGCGAGACGCCCTGGGCGAAGCCCATTCACTCGCCGCACAAGCGCACCGACGTGGTGACGATGAAAGGCAAGATTGAAGCCGAGCTTGCCGAATTGCCGGCAGACGAGGCGGCGGCTTATTTGGCCGATTTTGGCATCGACGAGCCGGGGCTGGTCAAGGCCATACGGTCATCCTACAAGCTGCTGGGGCTGCAGTCGTTCTTCACCGTGGGCGAGGATGAAGTGCGCGCCTGGACTGTGCGCGCCGGCGCAACGGCGCTCGAGTGCGCCGGCGCTGTGCACACAGACATCATGAAGGGCTTCATCCGGGCGGAGACGGTCAGCTATGACGACCTGATTCGACTGGGCAGTCTGGCTGCCGCGCGCGACAAAGGCCGGCTGCGTCTGGAAGGCAAAGATTACGTCGCCCATGATGGCGACATCCTGCACTTCCGGCATAGCGGGTAGCGTCACCTATGGGCAAGTTGCAGCAACAAGTCACCGCGCTCAGCGACGCCGATCAGTTGCGCCTGCGCATCGACCACGCCGAAAAGATACTCCGCTTCGACACGCCCGATGCGGCGCGCGACTTGTTGGCCTCCCTGCACGAGGCGCACCGTATGGCCGACCGGTTGGAGCGTGACTCGCCGGGTATCGACCTGCGGCCTGAGCGGGCCAGACTGTCCGGGCTTGATGAGCGCGCTCTGCGAAACGCCAGGTCGCTGGTGAAGGCGCTGGGTGGCATGGCTGCGTTTGAACGGTTTCGACAACAGTTTGACGCGCAGCCAGACGATCTCTGGTGGCAACTGGATGCAAAGATTGCGCTCGACCGTCGCCGTCTGGTGCAGCGTCTGGTGACGACAGGTGTCGTGCTGGCGGCGCTGGGCGTGATTGTGTTCCTCGCTCGCGATGTTCTCTTTCCGTACAACCCGGTCTCCGACGCGGTCAGCAATGCCGGCGTGAAACTCGATGCCGGCGACCTGCCGGCTGCGCTGGCCGAAGTGGAAGCCGGTCTCAGCGCCGCGCCGGACAGCGCGGAATTGTTGGTCTGGAAGGGCATTTTGCTCCGGCTGATGGGCGATGAGGCCGGAAGCGCAGAGGCATTTGGACAGGCCCGGCAATATGCCGGTGATGAGGTCGAGTTTTACCTGATGCGCGGTCAGGCCTACATCCGCGTGGGGCGCTATGACGATGTGATTGCCGATGCCGACGCTGCGCTGGCGAGTGCGCCCAATTCTGCCGAGGCCTACTATTTGCGCGCCACCGGCCACGAAGGCAAGGGCGACGTTTTCCAGGCGATGATGGATGTGGATCGATCGGCCCAACTGGCGCAGGATGCCGGCAACGACGCGCTGTACGCCCTGGCCCGCTATCGCTACGCCATGTTGATGCAGGCAAACATCGGCCCGACAGCCACTCCGGCTCCACAGGAGTAGGGCAAGCCCGGCGGCTTGCCCTACTGATTGGCCTGCGATTTGGGGCAACTCTGGCGGTCTGTCCTGCTGACATGTGGCAAGCCCGGCGGCTTGCCCTACAGGTTAGCCGGCCAGAAAGCGATCCATGGCTGCAAACAGGTCTGCCAGATCGGCTTCGGTCAGGTCGGCCATATGCGCGATGCGGAAGGTCGCGCCCTTCAGCGATCCATACCCGTCCGAGATGTGCATGCCCTGCGTGGCCAGATATTTGTTCAAGGCGCTGATGTCGGCCTTGCGCGTGTTGGCGGCGCAGGTCACGGTCAACGACTCGTAGCCGGCTTCTGCAAACAAGCCGAACCCGCGCGAGAGGACCCATTCGCGGGTCATGGCTGCCATGCGCGCGTGGCGCGCGAAGCGCGCCTCAAGCCCTTCGGCCAGCATGTCGTCGAGCTGCTTGTCGAGCGCGAACATGAGTGAAATGGCCGGGGTGGCCGGCGTGTTGTTTTTGAGCAGGAACTTCTCCAGCTCCACAAAGTCGAAGTAGTAGCCCCGGTTTTTGATGGTGCGCGCCCGCGCCATCGCCCGATCGCTGACGGCGGCGAACGCCAGGCCCGGCGGCAGGCCGAAGCACTTTTGCGAGGATGTCAGCAGCACGTCAAGGCCGAGGCCGTCGAAGTCGATCTTCACGCCGGCCAGCGAACTGACCGCATCCACCAGGATCAATGTGTCGGGAGACAGATCCTTCACCACGCTGACAATTTCTGCCAGCGGGTTCATCACGCCGGTGCTGGTCTCATTGTGCACGATGGCGATCGCGTCGAATGGGGTGGGGCGCCGCAGGATCGCCTCGCGCACCATCTCCGGCTTGATGGCGCGCCCCTGCTCGACCGTGAGGCGCGTGACGGCCTTGCCATTCATCTCGAACACATCGGCCCATCGCTCGCTGAATGCGCCGCACACAGTCGCCAGCGCGCCGCGCGCCGGATCGTCGGTGACGCAGTTGCGCGCGGCGCCTTCCCACAGGCCGGTGCCGGACGAGGTGCTGAGCAGCACGCGCTGGCTGGTGAAGAACACCTGGCGCAATTTCTCCTGAATGCGGCTGTACAGGGCTTCGAATGGTTTGCCGCGATGTCCGATCATTGGCGCGGTCTGGGCTTTGAGAATGTCAGGCCGGACTTCGACAGGCCCTGGAATGAACAGTTTGATGTGATCGCTCATGTCGCGCTCTCCTGGATTGAATCGTTGACGCGCAAGGTTGACGCGCAAGAATGGCCCTGATTATAGTGAGCGCCGGCCTAGAACACTTGTGCTAAACTGGGCATATGGCGCGCGAAACTGGACTGACGTTGGAAGATGCATTGCTGCGGTACGAGCAGCATCTGGCGCGGCGGCCGCTCAGCGATAACTCGCGCAAAGCGTTTCTGGGCGACGCTCGCATCTTCAGCCGGTATGTGTGCGGCGGCGGACAGCTGGGCGGCAACCTGCAGGTGGCTCGCATTACCGCCGAGCACATCAAAGGGTTCCTGACGGAGCAGGCGCGCAGCCGCGCGGCAGCCAGCCCCAAATCGATCGAGCGCCGGCTCACCTCGCTCAAGGTGTTTTTCCGCTGGCTGCACGAGACCGGCCAGATCCCCCTTGACCCTGCTGACGGCGTGGCCTACAAGCCGTTCGTCGATCCCTTGCCCGAATATCTATCGGACGCCGAAGTGTCTGCCGTGATCCAGGCGGCTCGCGCGCTGGCGCACTCTACCCGGCTCGAGATGCGCCCGTTGACTGCCATTCTGCTGGTTCTGGACACGGGCATCAAGAAGGGCGAGTGTCTGAATCTGCTGGGATCGGATGTGGCGCTCGATGACCCGGATGGCGCAACCATCTGGGTGCGCTACGACAAGCGGCACTTGCAGTTCAAGGAGCGCCGGCTGCCCATCAGCGATGAATGCGCCCAGGGTGTGCGCGCGCACATGAGCCGCTACGACTGCGGCCCGCAGGACAGGCTGTTCGACTGCACGGGCCGCAATCTGGAGTACATCTTCAGCCGCAAGATCGCGCCGCAAGCTGGCGTGCCGGCGCTCACCTTCGAGATGCTGCGCTGGACTTGCGCCGTGCGCGATTTCCGCGCGGGGAAATGGAGCAGTGAGCAGTTGCAGGCGCGCTATGGCCTGTCTGCCGTGGGGTGGGCGGAGATGCTGGCCAAGCTGGAGCGGTTGACCCGCGCTGGCGGGTCGGGCGAAGAAAAAACGGCGGACGATCAAGCCGGGCTTCCCGCATGATCGTCCGCCGGTCTGCGCGCGCAACTCTGCCGGCAGGCTAATTCAGTCCCATGATGACTTTGAATTCGTCGCGGTCGAGCGTCTCCTTTTCCAGCAGGGCTTGCGCGACCCGATTGAGCCGGTCGCGGTTATCAGAGAGCAGCCTGCGAACCCGATCGTACGATGTGCGAATGAGCTTGCTGACTTCACTGTCGATGATCTCTGCCACCTTCTCGCTGTAGTTGCGGCCCTCGGCCAACTCCCGGCCGAGGAACACCATCTCGCTCCGCTCGCCAAACGACACCGGGCCGATCTCATCGCTCATCCCGTATTGCCGCACCATCACGCGCGCCAGTTCTGACGCGCGATCCAGGTCATTGGCGGCGCCGGCGGTGACATCGCCGAACACAATCTCCTCAGCTGCCCGTCCTCCCAGCAGCGTGACGATGTTGCCTTCCATGGCTTTGCGCGTCCGGCTGCCGATCATGTCCTCGGTTTCCGGCGTGTACCACGTTGTGCCGCCTGTGGGGCCTCTGGGGATGATGGTCACTTTCTGCAAGGTCAGTCCCGCTTCCGGCGTGAGCGCAGCGGCGACCGCGTGCCCGGCTTCGTGATAGGCCACCACTTCCTTGTCGCGCGGCGTCATCAGCCGACTCTTGCGCTCCGGCCCCAGTGCGATCTTTTCAATGGCTTCCTGCAATAGTTTCTGGTCGATTTCTTTCTTGTTGGCTCGCGCAGCCAGGATGGCCGCTTCATTGACCAGATTCTCGATGTCTGCGCCGGTGAAGCCGGGAGTTTGCTTGGCAATGGCGTGCAAATCGACGTCGGCTGCAATGGGCTTGCCGCGCACATGCACTTTGAGGATGGCCTCGCGGCCCACCAGGTCCGGCGCGTCCACCACGATGCGGCGGTCGAATCGGCCGGGGCGCATCAGCGCCGGATCAAGGATGTCCGGCCGGTTGGTTGCGGCGATCACAATCACGTTCGTGTCGGTGTTGAAGCCATCCATCTCGACCAGCATCTGGTTGAGGGTCTGTTCGCGTTCGTCATTGCCGCCGCCCAGTCCAGCGCCGCGCTGCCGGCCGACAGCGTCGATCTCGTCGATGAAGATGATGCACGGCGCGGACTTCTTGGCCTGATCGAACAGGTCGCGCACACGGCTAGCGCCGACGCCCACAAACAACTCGACAAACTCGGAGCCGGACAGACTGAAGAAAGGCACCCCAGCTTCACCCGCCACGGCCTTTGCCAGCAGCGTCTTGCCGCTGCCAGGCGGGCCGACCAGCAGAACGCCCTTCGGGATGCGCGCGCCGAGTTGAATGAACTTCTCCGGGTTCTTCAGAAACTCCACGACCTCGACCAGCTCCATCTTGGACTCGTCGCAGCCGGCCACGTCTGCAAACGTGACGACGGGCGTCTCGGAGGTGATGCGCTTGGCGCGGCTGCGGCCGAACGAGAAAGCCTGGTCGGCGCCGCTCTGCGCGCGCCGCATCGTGAACAGAAAAAAGCCGCCGATCAGCAGGATGGGCAACAAGTAGAACAATCCGCTCGACAGCAATTGGGCGAGGATCGGCACCGACTCAACCCGATAGTCGAAGGTTTTCAGCGCTTCGGCTGTCACGCCGTAGTTGCGCAATAACTGGATCGTGTCGATCGTCGGCTCCTTGTTCAGAACTATGGCCCGATTGTCGCCAGTCGTCGCGCGCAGGCTGATGCCGTCTGCAGAGACGCTGATTGTGCGGATATTGCCTCTGTTGATCTCGTTGACCAGTTGATTGATCGTTGCGTCTTCCGCGCGCGGGCCGGGTCGCTGCGCGAAGGCCATGGCCGCATAGGCCACGACGAGCGCAATCAGGATCAGCGGGATCAGGTTGTTTCTTAAGCTCTTTGGCATCTTAACGACTCAACTTGTCAACTGAACGTTGCCTGAATTTGCGACAGATTAACATCTGCGTCTTAGATTCTTGTGAGATTCGCGCCAACGCCACCTCAGCGTTGCGGGCCAGCGCGCCGTCGTCTCGCGCCGTCGTCTCGCGCCGTCGTCTCGCGCCGTCGTCTCGCGCCGTCGTCTCGCGCCGTCGTCTCGCGCCGTCGTCTCGCGCCGCCTATAATTAGCCTGGCTGTTCCATTCTAACCTACAGCGGACTCCGATCTGCTACGCCCGGCACTGTCGATGCAAACCACCGAACTGGACTACGACCTGCCCCCTGAACTGATTGCCCAAACCCCGGCTGAGCCGCGCGATTCCTCGCGTCTGATGGTGATCGAGCGGTCTTCCGGCCGCATCGAGCACCGCATTTTCCGTGACCTGCCGGCCCTGCTGCGCGCGCCCGATTTGCTGGTGGCCAACGACACGCGCGTGATTCCCGCCCGCATTTATGCGCGCAAGCCCACCGGCGGAAGGGTTGAGATCCTGTTGCTGCGCAAACGCGATGCGACGCGCTGGGAGGCGCTGGTCGGCGGCCACCGCGTGCGCGATTTTGTCATCGAGGCGCCAGACGCGCCCACCCTGCGGGGCGTCGCGCAGCCCCTGCCGGTCGCCGAAGATTCGGATGCAGCCAGTTGGCTGGTCGAGTTCGATGCGCCGGTCGAGCCGATTCTGGAGCGCATTGGCGTGATGCCGATCCCGCCGTACATTCACCACCAACCCGACGACCCGGCGCGCTATCAGACGGTCTATGCGCGCATCGCCGGGTCGGCGGCTGCTCCGACAGCCGGCCTGCATTTCACCCCGGAGCTCCTTCAGACCATCGACGTTCGCGGCATTGGAACTGCTTTCGTGACGCTGCACATCGGCCTCGACACTTTCAAACCGATCACGGAAGACAATGTCGAGGCGCATCGCATCCATACCGAGTGGTGCGACGTGTCGCCCGAAACTGTGACGCGTGTCTGCCAGGCGCGCACTGCCGGCGGGCGTGTGGTGGCCGTGGGCACGACAAGCGTGCGCGCGCTGGAGACAGCGGCTCAAGCCGCAGAGACGCCGGCAGGTATCGCGCCGTTCCGGGGGTTCACATCTATTTACATCACGCCGGGCTATCGCTTTCGCGCCGTGGACGCCCTGATCACCAACTTCCACTTGCCTCGCTCCACGCTGCTGGCGATGATCGGCGCATTCATGGGCATGGACTTGATGTGGCAGGCTTACCATGAGGCCATTCGCCGGCGCTATCGCTTCTATTCGTTTGGCGACGCGATGCTGATCTTATAGCCGGCGGAATCCTCATGCGCAGCGTGTTGGTCAAGCCGGAAATTGTGGTATGCGCAGCCGCGTTGGTGGCGTGTCTGGCCATATTTGGCGGCCGGCTGCGCTCTGTCGATGAGATTGCTGTGTACGGCGTGGCCTACAGCCTCGCGCAACGGGGGGCGCTCGACATTGACCTGCTGGCCTCCAGCGCGCCGGGCATGCGTGAGCCGCCCTTCACCGGGGTGGGCGATTTTGGACCAGACGGCCATTTCTATTCCGGGAAGGGTGTTCTGCCGTCGATCCTGGCTGTGCCACTGGTGAAGCTGGCGTTGGCTGTGCCGGGCGGGGATCCGGTTGTGGCAGCCCTGCTCGTTAACGTGATTTTGACCGCGCTCACGGCAGCGGTTGTGACGCGCTGTTTGAGAGAAGCCGGCGCGCCGGCCTGGCTGGCAGCAACCGGCGGGCTGGTGTATGCGCTGGGCAGCATGGCCTGGGCCTATAGCAAGCGGCTGTTCACGGAGCCGGCTGCTGCATTGAGTGTGGCGCTGGCCTGGCGCTGGATCATGGCGATGGCGCCGGGCAGGGTGGGGCGGGCCGGGCTGGCAGTTGGGCTGGCATTGGGCGGCGCTGTTGCCGCATCGTACTCCAATGCAGTTTTGTTGCCGATGTTCGCAGTATTGCTGGCTTATCGCGCTTTGCGATCTGTTGCTATCGGGGCGGTCTCGTCAATCAGCCGCGCTGGTCAGGCGGGAATTGCGCTGGGTGGATTGATTGCGGGTCTGCTCCCCTGGGTGATTGGGCTGTCAATTTACAACGCGGCCCGCTTTGGCGCGCCGACGCAAACCGGCCTGTCGCTTTTGGAGTGGAGCGCGCCCTACTTCTCCTGGCCGGCGGCGCTGACGCGCATGTATGCGTTGCTGCTCAGCCCTTATCGCGGACTCCTGTTCTACAACCCGATTGTGCTGCTGGCTGTTGCCGGCCTGGTGGGCGCGCCCTGGATGCAACCCCGCCGGCGCGCGCCGTGTTCGCGGCGGCCGCTGGCACGCTCATCTATCTCGTGTTCTTCAGTTTCTGGAGCATGTGGTGGGGCGGCTACAACTGGGGGCCGCGTTTTCTGGCGCCGATTCTGCCGCTCTGGGCGATTGCAGCCGGCGCAACCGTGACCGAAGCGCTGCGCGCGCCGGTGATCCCGCGACGCCTTGCTCTGGCCGCCGCTGCAATTGTGGCTTGTGTCTCCATCGGCGTGTCTGGCGTCGGCGCAGTGTCCAATACGTTCATCACCGAAGGCGATCTGGCCATGCGCGGCATGCTCGGCCCGCTGGTGAAGCCGGAGTCGCTCTCTGCCTCGCCATTGCTCACCGATCCGGCGTTCTTCCAGGCAGTCTCAGGTTGGGAGGCGATGCGGCGTCACGGGCCTGAGGTCTGGTGGCGCATGCCCTCGCCGGTCGATGTCGCCCTTGAGCAATCGTTGGCGGATATCAGCGCGCGCATCACGCCTGACAGCGCCGTTGTTGTTGTGGTGCCGGCGCGATTAGAGCAGGTCTTGCACGCATACCGGCTGCCGGCCCCGCTGATTGGCCTTGCGCCGGACCAGATGCGCCAGGGTGATGATGGGCCTGCGCGCTGGTTGCTGAAACGATCGCGGCTTTTTTTGCTCACCGATGCCGCTCAGACCGACCCTGCCAATACCACCGAGCAATGGCTCAGCGCGCGCGCCTTCCGCGCCCGCAATGAGTTCTTCGATCCGTGGCGTGTTGCGGCCTTTGGCGTGTCTGGCACTCTGTTACCCCTTGCGCGCGGACCCGTTGAGTTCGGCGGCGGCCGTTTGCGCGCTGCGCGGGTGTCGGTGGGCAGTCAGACGACTGCCGGCGGTTCAGTTGCGCTGATGGTTGAGTGGGAGCGACGTGTGTCGTCCGATGACATGGCCGGCCTCGCCTGGTTCGCGCATCTGCTCGATTCCGGTGGCAACCTGGTGTCGCAGCACGATGCCCTTGTCGGCGGCGGGTTTGGGTGGCAACCGGCGAATGCGGTTTCACTGACCGATCGGCGCGGCATTCTTGTGCCGCCAACCGTCATGCCAGGCCGCTACCGGGTTCGGATTGGCGTCTATGGGCCAGATGGGACGCGATACCCGGCCACGCTAGAGGGCGTGCCGTTGCCGGAAAACGTCATCGACTTTGAGATAGATATCTACCCGTGATCTCGCCCTGCGGCGCTATTCGGCGCGCGTGTGGTCGAGCAAAATGCAGATGGTCTGCGCTCATGCGCGCCAGGTGCGGACGCGCGGCGCTATTCGGCGCGCGTGTGGTCGAGCAAAATGCAGATGGTCTGCGCTCATGCGCGCCAGGTGCGGACGCGCGGCGCTATTCGGCGCGCGTGTGGTCGAGCAAAATGCGTATCTCCAGCATCTGAAAGATTTGAAGCCGGGCTGTGTCTGTTCCGGCCCTTGCAGTCGCTTCGCAGGCGTCCACGAAGCCAAACGGGT
>Ga0308417_1003256_pt1 | contig 10430 bp, 12 predicted proteins | sample HotsprSampleOS65_FD_203528 | JGI IMG/M metagenome (GOLD analysis project Ga0308417, IMG submission 203528) | Hot spring phototrophic mat microbial communities from Octopus Spring, Yellowstone National Park, Wyoming, United States - 20090730_OS65 ... | reverse complement strand
ATTGCGTGCGAGATGGGGTAGAATACACCGCACACAGCGGTTCGTCTATCGTGTGGGGTATGAATCAGTGCCATAGAGTATCACCTCCACCTTCACTCTCCCCCATACCCCACACGCTTTTCTTTCTCCGTTGAACCACTCACCACAACGCGCTGTGCTGGGGTTGACATTCCTGCACAAGATGGGGTATAATACCAGTAGTCCAGCGTAATCCCGAACGCTGATGTTTCTCCATCGTGTGGGGGAGAAGCGATTGCAACACTCCCCATTTGTTGTAATTCCCCCACACGCTTCACTTTCTCCCCGTTGCTACCCGTTCCGAAACACAGTAGTTGCATAGGTGCAGGGGTTGCATAGATTGGGCGTTTCCCATTTCTTTTCTATATCCCCATTTTTATAAATTCCCCCTTTTTTTTCTACTTTTGGGGGGAAAGTATGCAAACTATGCAATCTATGCAAGGGGAACTGTGTTTTGAACCCAAATTTGACCAGCGGGTCAAAAAACGAAGTGTGCAAGAAAGTATGCAAATGGGCACTCGATCTATGCAAGCAGATACCCCCCGTTTGTCTAATCTTTACTTGAAACTGTGTGCGGTGATGGTGGAGTTGCATAGATTGGTTGCATAGATTGCGGGTGCAAAAATGGGGGTAGCGTTATTGTTGGCTACCCCCATAACCGCTATGTGCTGTGGTGTTAGTTGTCCAGTGGATTGAGTTTGATACCCGTTCGGCATCGTGTTTGTTTTCCGTTATGCACGGTTCGCACCACTGGTACACGCTTCTGTGCCATCCGCTGTGCCCACTTCTTAGTGGAGAGTGGCGATTGTTCCAAACTCTCCACATACTTCTTGTAGTGTTCGTATGCTTCGTTGTTTGGAACAACACCATCACGGTCTATCTCTACGCAGTTGTTGAACCAATCTTCAAAGGGATCGGATACCCGATGGACATCATCGGTTGCTTCTTCAACGGTAGAGTATGTGGGCAACCCGTGTTTCAACCACAGCGCGGCGTAATGGCACGCTTGCGTGGCTAAGTAATCGCGCTGTTCCCACAACTTCTGGGGTAGTTCGGGATCCAGTTGCCCAACGGGTAGTAGTGTTTTGATACCCGTTGTGAACACTTTTTGAAACGGTATGATTTTGATTCTGCGCCACGCGGCTTGGTCGGTGATTTCTGGAACATCATTTGCGGTACACCATATTGTCCAAGTGGGGTATACCAGTTGTGCTTCGGCGTACAATCGGCGTGCGAGTAGTGGTTCGGAACTCACAATCCGCTTGATTTTAGCTGTGTCCAGCTTTGATTGCGCGGGTAGTTCGGGGTGCATCACCATCCGTTTGTTGCACATCGGTTCCAGTTGTCGTGCGTGGTCAGTGGATGTGTTCTTGTCCATCAGGAACAGGTTCTGGTGCATCGTAGTTGAGTAGTTCCCCATCATTTTCGCAATTGTGGATACCAGCGTGGATTTCCCGTTGCCACCTGGTCCGTAAATGATGAACATCACTTGTTCGCGTGCGCTACCCGTGACGGTGTACCCAATAGCGTACCACAGATACTCAATTAATCCCGTATCGGGAATGTTGAACACGGGATCCCAGCACCATTCTTCCAGTGCGCGTGTCCAACAATCACCCACTGCTTCGGGATCATAGCTTGCGTTGAAAGCGTGTGTAATGTAATCGTCAGCACGGTATCCGCGAAACTTTCTCCGCAGGCTATCGGAATCCACTTTGTCGGGTTCAATCGTCAAATCGTACACTCCGTTCTGCAACGGTATCAGCATCGGGTTCGCGTTGAACATTTGTTCCGTGCCGTGCAGTTCGGGCATCATCTCCATCCGTTCCATCACTTTCTTCACAGTATCCCCGTGATGTATCCGCGCGAGTATCCTGTCCAGTTCTTTCTCGCTAATCGTTTTACTTTGTGCGAGATGGTAGTAGTGGCGTTCCAGTACGCTTTTCACGCGCTGGTAGAGTTGCGCTTTGCTGGTTTCCCACAACCCGCTGTAGCTGTTATACACCATCCACTCATCCCGTGTGGGCAAATAGAGAATCTTATCACCCAGCAAATCGGCACACACTTTCGCGCTGTAATCGTGTGTGCCTATCGCTTCAGCACACGGGTACGGTTGCATAATGTTCCAGTTGCTGGTGTTAGCGGGTTGCGTGATGTATTGCAGTTGCTGTTTGCGTTGCAGGTAGTATTGGTACGCCTTGCTGATTGCACGGTCTACCAAATCTGGGCGGTTCCGCACTTTATCCCGCAACGCTCGTGGGGATTGGTAAAACAGATTGCGTGTGCGTTGGGTATCACCATCGGTGTACCCCAACAGCCGAACAGCCAGTGAACAATCCGCTTCGGATGGACTGCGATGGCGCGGTAGTTGCCCACCATTCCACACTGTGGCGTTATCGGGATCTTGCAAAAACTTCGCAATCAGTTGTGTATCGTCCAGATGGGCAACACCACCTACTGTGATAGTCAGCGAGTTCAGTTCCTGTTCACTGAGCTGGTAGGTTTCATCATCGGGTTCGTCATCGGGTTCACTCGGCGCACTACTACCAAACAGCTCGTGGTACAGATTGTGCAATTCGTCGGTGTAATCCGCCATATGTTGTGGGCGGTTCGGTAGTATATTCATCGTGATAGCGATGTACCGCTTATCTTGGTAGATTTCCACATTACCCGTGCGCCGACCGTTTTCGGGCAGTAATCTACTGGTATGCAACCAAATGTGGATGCCTCGTTCAGATTGGGAGTATTCTGCAAAAGTATCTGGAAACCTGTCCAGTATCTGTTGTGCTTCGGGTGTGATGTTCCCGTTCTCGTCTACAGCGTGGTCTAAATCAATACACACAACCCCATCGCCGTTCAACACGAACCCCATCCCCACAAGCTTACCCTTAGTATCTTGTTCTAACGCGGATAATACAATATCGGGTGTGCGCCAAGTGGATGGATCGTTTACATTAGCGAATTTCGGCGTGTCCAGATAATTCGGATCCCCGACAAACGGTACTTTTTGTGCATCGTGCGCGACAAAGCGTTTAGCGAACCAGTATGGTTGAAATGTTGTCCAGTTCCCGAACCGCTGTTTGAGCGATTCCAAATCCCGAACTCCGTTGATGTTTCTCATACCGCTTAGTATACCGCATTCCACTCGCGTTTGTCAACTCTCCCGTTTGATTGCAAATGGAACATTTGTTTCACATTTTCGGTATACTGTATTGGTATGTTTAGCCAACTGCCAACAACCCGAAAGGGTACGATTGCTGAGCGGTATGTGCGGGATGTGCTGGTCAGTAGCGGTTGGCATATCTACACTTACTCTGCTGACCAATCGCACCCAGTGGATATGCTGGCAATCACATCCGATGGGGGGTTGGTTGCTGTGGAAGTAAAGTGCAAGTGCGCACGCATTTACTACCCCGACACTGGCATAGACCGCAACGATTACTACGCTTACCACCAATTTCAATCGCAACTCAACTTACCCGTGCTACTGTTGTTCGTGGATAACTACAGCAAAACCGTGTACGGAAACTATCTGGACTATCTTTCGCAACCGATAACGATTGTGGACAACCAACGCGAACTGGTGTACCCGATGATAACCGAGCAGTATGTGTATTTCCCACTGCAAGCGATGCAACATTACGCTGATATACCGCCCGCTATCGTTGCACAACTCAACACCCGCACACACAGCAAGTATCATCACCCGCTACCAACCACTAACGATTGTGATGGGGTATAATGGACTGGCTATGGAGAAACTACTGCAACACATACTGGAACGGTTGGAACAGATACAGCAGTACCTGTTCAGCAGGCGCGGGAGTAGCACTACACAACCCGTGCAGGTGAATTTTCCTAATAGGATTTTGGTTCAGGAACCACTGCGTGTCATCAGCGACACAGGCGGTTATGTTTCGGGCGAAGTGGAAATCACTAACACACCACTACCCGTTTCTCAATCGGGATCTTGGTCTGTCGGTATCAGCAACACACCCGTTCCAGTATCCCAATCGGGCACTTGGAATGTAAGTATCAGCAACCAACCAATAACTGTTGGGTACAGTACGGTTCAGTATGTAACCATCAGTGCTACCAATTCAGGCAACACCCAAATTGTTGGTGCGGTATCGGGTAAGCGTATCCGAGTAATCGCATTTGCTGTGGTTGCGGATGCTACAGTGTACATCAAGTTCCGTTCTGGCACAACCGATATTACAGGCAGTATGCTACTGGTTCAAGGTGGCGGTATCGCACACGCTTACGATGGCGGGCTGTTCCAGACCGCTGTGAACCAACCACTCAACATCAATCTATCAATTAATGCTACCGTTGGCGGATATGTTGTGTATCGCGAGGTGAACTGATGTTAATCTATCCCGACGAAGTATTGATTAATTACGATTGGACGGCTAACCCACCAGCGGATATAATATCTGCGCTGCGTGAAACTCAAACCGAGTACTACATTTACAACATATCACCCGCCAATCTTCTCAAATTGGGTATGCCGAGAGAAGTTATCAACTGCCAATTGCGAGCAAAAGCGTTTCGTTTTGGTGATGTACCCACTGGTGATCCATCAGATAGTTCATATAGACCACTGCTACTGGAGTTCTATAGAGAAACCGATTTGGTTTACAGTATCCGATTAAGAATCACAGGAGAATGGGAAGAGTATAGAATATTGCTACACGAGTGGGATAATGTGGTGTTGATAGCAGAAACATTCACAAATGAAACAATTTTTGTAGATTACTTGCGTGGAGAACCAACAAATCCGTTTCCCACAAAACGAACACTAACGGGAGTTGGCATATGATTGTGTACGAATACCGTTGTGCAGAGTGCGGTTGGATAACCGCAGTGAGTAGATGGGTTGACCAGCGTGATGTATGCCCGCGCTGTGAACGCTGTGGCAAACTCACCCAGCGTGTGTTCCCACCACGCGCACAGATTGTTGTACCGCGTGCGTTCTCGCTGGAATGCGCACGGGAAGCGGCGAAACTGGTGCTACCGCAAACCGAAGAAGAGAAACGATACTGGGATACATTCGGTATAATGGATGATGATGGAGAATAACTATGCGTGAGTTGGTGAGTATCACTCGGCACAAGATGGAACAGTTGCTTGGGGATAACCCGCCCAAGCGCGATACTTGGCTACTCAAGTGCCGACGGTTGCGCGAGATTGTAGGCAATCTACCCAGCAACCAAATCATCACCACCAGTATCCCCGAAGGGCACAGCAATATGCTACTCATCAACATTACCATCAAAGCGTATGCGATGATGCAACTCATACGCGGTACTGTGATAGATTTCGGGGATGATACTGAACTGTTCCAACCGAAGTTTAGCGAGTTTCTCTCTGCGAACGAACTCGCACTGCGTGATGCAATACTGCAACGGTTGGTGGTCGGTATCGGCGCGGTTTGTGTGGTGGGCGATAAGCAACACGGTTGGCGGTTGCAATCTATCTCGCCCACTGATTTGTGGTGGGATTGCACAACAGGTGATGTAATGCAACCCAAGTGGATTGCACGCGGGTATCGCGATAGCGATGGTAATGATTACCGCGAAGTGTGGTACGCCGATGTGTACCATCGTTATAAAGTGGGTAGCACCGATGTTGAAACACACACCAACCCGTATGGCGTGATACCCATCGTGCTGTTGCCCGCACACCACATCCCAGATACCGTGTACCCCATCGGCGATGTGGAACTTGCGTGCCCCCAACAGTTTATTTTAGATGAGATTCGGCGAACATATCTCAACATGGCACGGCGTGGTGCAGGATTTTTCGCTGTCAAGCGAAGCAGTATTGACGAAAGTGAATTATCACGCCTGCAAAACCCAGATGAAGTGTACATACTCGTCAACGAGCAAGATGCAATTATGCCAATCCCCACACCCGCACCTAACCCAGAATGGCAAGCACTGGAAACACTCGCAAAACAAGATATGGATGCACTGATGGGCATATCGGAGTATGTGCGCGGTGTGTTGCCAACGGGTAGAGCTAAATATGCAACGGAGGTTGTGGCAGCGGTTGCTGGACAAACCGTGCGTATCCAAGCAGAGTGGTACAATACTAAAGTTGCACTGGAACGGTTGGCTATGGTATACTACAAATTGCATAACCCAACAGGAACAGCAATACCGCGTGCGTTGGAGGATAGCTTGGGTTCCGTGAACCAACTGATGCGTGCCGAGATGGTCGGGAATGCACCGAGTGGAAACATTCCTGTTGCACAATCGGTATAACTATTCGGTATAATCCAATTGGAGGTATACTATGGATATTCGCAAACGCGAAGAGCTGGAAGAAGAAGAAAAAGAGCTGAATGGCTCGGAGCAAGAGATAGCACCTGAGCTGGTACAACTGGCAGGTGTGCTGTTGCAAGCGTTTCTGACAGGCGATAGAGAAAGCGTGGAAGCGTTGTACGAAATGTACCACGATCCCGACAAGTTCGTGCAACGCCAGCGTGATGCTCTGAAAGAAATGTTGCGTGAACTGTTAGCGGACGGTAAAATCTCCGCCGAAGAAGCGCAACAGATACAATCTGAACTGGATAATCAGTCGGGTGAAAAGAAACCCGCTGATGAGCAAGCGGTGCAAACACCGCCTGCAAATGAACAAAATGTGGCGATACCCGAAAACCAACAGCGGAACATCAACCCGAAAGGGAAAACGCTACACGAGATTATGGGTATCACCAGATAGTGGGAGTAGAAAATGCAATTCAACCCGAACACTTCGCATTACGCAAGTGCAGTAGGCGCGTGGCTGGACAGCAACTTCCGCGACCAATTCACTGTCACTGTTGCGTTTATGGAGAAACTGAAACAGCGCGGCGCGTTCAAACGCGGTTCCGCTTACTTGGTGCAACCAGTATTCGGAACTGGGAACAACACCGTTGCGGGTGTGAGCAACTTCAATACCGCGATGAGCATTCCCGCCGATAGTGGCTTGTCTGCTGTGTATACTTGGAGCTGGTATCAGGGATTGACCACCGTGAACGCACAGGAAGCGGCAGCCATCAATACCGAGTATGAGATGGTGGATTTGCTGGAGGAGCGGTTGCGCAGTACCGTTGCTCAGTTCGGTCAAGTAATCAGCAACGATTTGTTCACCAACACGGATGCCAACTTGGGCAAGATTGCTGGTATCCCGTATGCTGTTGACCGCCCGACTACCGTTCCGAACTCTTACGGCGGTATCAACCGTGGCAACACACCCAACCCGTGGTGGCGTTGTGTGTTGGTAGATGCAACAAACAACCCACTCACGCTTCAGCGGTTGGCACAAGCGTACAATCTCGCAACCGAAAACGGGGGTATCTCGCCCGACATTATCGTGATGCCGACCGCACACTTCAGCGCGTTTGAAGCGTTGCTGTTGGCTACCCAACAGTACCGCCAAGATGATGAAATTGCGCGTGCGGGGTTCGTCGGCTACTTGTTCAAAGCTGCCACCGTGCTGTTTGATCCGCGCGTACCGAACAACACCATCTTCATTTTGAACTCGCGGGATATTATGCTGGTATCCCAGACCGAGCGTCCGTCGGCGGAACCCGTTGAGTTTCCCGACCGCTTGGTACGCGGGTACAAGCACGGCTGGGCGGTTGCGCTTGTGGCGAAACGCTTGAACAGCAACGCGCGTATCAACAACATTACCACCTAAGCGGGGTGTTGCGTGATAACTGTCAATCTCTATAACCGCTACTACCAGCCCGTGTTGGAACGCATTTTGGAACCAGCACGGGCTGTGCTACTACTCACAACCGATGGTGTGTATACTTTCACTGGTATCACACCAGCACCACTCCCGCATAACTACCCCATCACAAATGCAATTGCAAGCAAGCACTACGCACTTCCCACACCCACAGCACCACCATACCCCAGTTATCTGCGTACAAGCAAACCAATCGCTGTAGAACTGTGTGTGGATACCGCGCAATCGTACACTATCCAGTATCAGCACAACGGGGTATCACAACCACCCATCACGATACCCGCGCTACCGCTACCCGATTATCCGTTGTATCAGCGTACACCCATCTATCCATTTGCACACAACCATCTCGCGGGGTATCTGTACGATGTGCGGATTGTGGGTAGTTATCAATCGGGCGGAATGGATATTGCGATACCCAACACCCACAGCGGGATAATTACAACCGTTTGTATCCCGCTGGGCGATACAACCCGTCTATACTCAGCGTACCGCAACAGTTCGGGCGAATGGAAAATCATTATCCGCAATCCCAACGGGAACGAGTTGCCGAACGGTACGAATGTTGATACTGGGGTGCGTGTGTATGTGTGGAGCTACTACCGATGATAGTTATCAGGCGCGGGCGTGTGTTGAACTCAGCACGGGATGCACTGTTTCCAGCACGGAGTGGGAACGGTATCGCATTAGCACGCACAGCAACGGATAACTACATCCGTGCGCGTACCCCAAATGTAGATTGCACGAATACCCATCATACACCCACTGATGTGAACCCCGATGACGGTTCGCAAACCAATCGTTGGATACATGTGCTTACCAAACCATTACCAGAACATGTTTTCGGTTTGGGCTGGATATTTGATAACAACGATGCAATTCGTACCTTTTATAACATCCCCACATCCATCACGCAATATACCGCGCGTGTGTTGATACCACCCCCATACTTCCCCACCAATCCCGATGATATACCGCCCAGAATATGCATTCTGGGTGGCGGTGTGAGTAGAACCGTTAGCGGTACAGGTATCCGATGGGGTGAACTGTTCTGGGCTGTTGGACACTACCAGATACGGTGTTGCCCCAACACGCAAGTGGATAAATCGGCATGCATGATTCTGGTTGCGCCCAACAACACCGAGTATTACTACCCGCTCTGGGGTAATGTATCGCAAGTGGATTTAACCATCCAGCGCGTATCTGCAACACAAGCGCGTATGATAGCTTCCAGTAGCGCAGGTAGCTTCCATGTGGATATTATCCACTCGCTAAACTACACTCACCCGTACCAAGTGGAACACTATCTGCACACAATAGCAAATAACTGTGAACCGCTTGCACCAATCGCACCGTATTTGTTGAAACATTTGCTATCACCCGATATTCAATACACATATTCGCTACCGCTTGACAACCAACTACTGCGAGTACCCATATACTTGCAAATCAAATCTGTACCAGACCAATATGTTGTACCCGTGCTGAATGTGTTTTTGAAACTGGAACTATTGATTGGCGGTGGAACTCAGAACTTGATGATACCGTTTCGGTATAACACCACCACAAATCTGTGGGAACCAACACAACAGATTGTGCTGAAGAATGTTATTTCAGCAACTATTGATGTGCAATCCAACCATATATTGGAACGAGTATCTGTGTTGATGGGTAATGGTGAACTGCACTATGTGCCAGCACCACATCAAGTGGAATGGATGGCGGTAGTGCCTGTGGAAATGGAACAATTGGGTATACCAAACGGTATAATACCATCGGATTATGATGTATTAGCTGTACCCGATTATGCGCGTGTGTTGGACGATGGAACTATTTCTGTGTTGCCAGCAGAACATGCACGGGTAATCACAATACATTTGCGCGAACGATTACAATCGGTATAATGAGTTGGAGGTGCAAAAATGAACACGATCTACAATCCGATAACTGGTCAGTGGGAACGGTTGGATGATGTGTTGCGCCCATTCCCCGTGATTGCACGCGATACACGGTTGATAGCAACGAATGATACTGCACCATTTGTACCCGCACAAGGGGTAGTGAACATTCCCGATCACACCGATATTTTCGGCAACACGGATAGTTCGCGTGCGAATATCGGGATCGCTGTGGGGAACACAAGTGCAGATGTTGTAGTTCCAGATGTTTGGCGTATCCGACGGTTCATCATATTGTGCAATCGTTCTGGAAGCGGTACAACTAATGTAAATATCATTTGCGTGCTGTGGGGAAGATTGCTTGCACCCGACGGTACACCCACAGAAAGCTGGCGACAGGTAGCTGTTTCTACGGATATTGGAAGCAACAGCACACCGATACGGTTTTTAGTTCCCAGTTCGCTTGCAGGTGTGTTGGGATATGACCAGTACCGCATTACATTTCGGCGCGACCAAACCAGTGATCCCGCACCCGAATTGTCGCTAATCCGTGTGTATGCGGAGTTCTGATGGGGGAGTATGTGATGGCAATCTCAGTGGATATAGCGATGGACACACTACCCGCGTGGGTACGGTTCGCGTTTGCGCTAACCGTGCTGGATATACTACTCGGTACAATTGTGAGTATTGCGCAGAAACGGTTATCATCTCAGCTTGGCTATGATGGCATAATGCGCAAGATGGGGTTTGTGGCGTTGCTATTGTTCGTTT
>Ga0308417_1003246_pt1 | contig 10453 bp, 10 predicted proteins | sample HotsprSampleOS65_FD_203528 | JGI IMG/M metagenome (GOLD analysis project Ga0308417, IMG submission 203528) | Hot spring phototrophic mat microbial communities from Octopus Spring, Yellowstone National Park, Wyoming, United States - 20090730_OS65 ... | reverse complement strand
GGTCTTTCCCCCAGAGTGCGATAGATGGCTAGCGCCTGATGGTAGGCATCTTGGGCATCCCTAAACCTAGCTAGGCGACTGAACACTAAACCCACATTGCTTAAAACCGTTGCCTCCCCACTGCGATCGCCCACTTGGCGCATCATCTCAAGGGCTTGCTTGTAGGCATCTAGGGCTTCTACATACCTTTTTTGCTTGTCATACACTGCGCCCATATTGCTGAGGATGATGGCTTCTCCCCGCCGATCTGCCAAACTGCGATGCACAGCCAAAGCCCGCTCAAACAGTGCCAGCGCTTGGGAGTATTCCCCCCTGTTGTCGTGGACTACGGCAATGTTGCTCAAGATGACACTCTCCATGCGGCGATCGCCTACGCTCTGTATTCCCTGCAATGCCCTGTGGTAAAAATCCAGCGCCTTGTCATACTGAGCGATCGCATTGTACACATCCCCCAAATTATTCTCCGTCAGAGCCATGCGCCGCTGATCCCCTAGCTGTCGCAGGGTTTGTAGAGACAGTTGATAGAATTCCAACGCCCTAGAGAAATTCCCCTGACTGCGATAGATACCAGCCAGATTGTTGAGAATGGAACTAGTGATACTTTTGTCCTTAGCGGCACGGGCTAGGCGCAACGACCGCTCATACAGAGCCAGAGCCTTGTCATACTGTCCTAAGCGGCGATGGGCAAACGCTAGATTATTCAGAGTAATGTAATTCTCTGGAGTCAACTCTGCCGCTTTTAACAATAGGGTAATTCCCCGTTCCGCATTGCCTGCATTGACATAGCTCATCCCCCAATTGCTGTAGGTGCGTCCCTGCCCTTCTTTGTCCCCCAATGCTTGGTAACTGGCTAATGCTTGCTGGTAGTAGGGTTCCGCTTCCTGCAGTCGTTCCAATGCCACCAGTACCCTCGCCACACTGGCGCTGATCTGAGCTTCATTTGGCAAGTCTCCCAGTCCCTTGATACCTTCCAGAGCTTGGCGGTAAAAAGCTAGACTCTGCGGTAATTGTCCCTGTGCCTCATACGCCTGCCCCAGCAGATTTTGGGTTAGAGCCACAAAGCGTCGCTGTTTTGCCTGCTGGAACACAGCCAATGCCTGCTGGAACTTGGCGATCGCCCCCTCCCATTCTTGGCGCTCCTGCGCCCTTCTGCCCTGTATCACCAATTCCAGTCCCTGTTGCACCTCAGGGGGTATCTGCCTTTGGGCTGAAACTCCACTTACCACAGGGGGCATGATATACCCACCCCAAGACAGCAAGCTGATCAGCAATAGATGAGAAAATTTCCTGCTCATGGCGTTGGCTGATTTTTGGCAAACTGTTGCAGGGTTTGGGCGAAATCCTCCACTCCCTTGAACTTGCGATAAACCGAAGCGAAACGCACATAGGCCACTTCATTTAATTCCCGTAGGTGGGACAGCACCATCTCACCAATTTCGGCGCTGGTTACCATGCGCTCACTCTTGTTTTGCAGTTGGGCTTCAATTTCATCAATAATCGACTCCAAACTCTCAATACTGACACCCGTTTTCTCACAGGCTATCACCATGCCATGCAAAATTTTGGAGCGATCAAAGGACTGATGGGAGCCATCTCGCTTTACCACTGTAATCGGCACATATTCTACCCGCTCATAGGTGGTAAACCTACGCTGACAATTCAGGCATTCTCTGCGCCGCCGCACACTCTTACCCCCTTCCGCCGCACGGGATTCCAGCACGCGGCTTTCAGGGTGCTTGCAGAAAGGGCACTGCATAGCCTGCTCACAGTTGCATCACCATAGAATATAGCTGAGTTATTGCTTCTGTGGAAATGCGCCCTTCTGGTTCATTTGCAGGAAACTCAACTACCCTCTCACCTATGCTCCCCTGGTAAGGAAAAACAAGGAGCAGAGCACTTCTTGGCTCTGCTTCATCCCGTTCATTAGTTCAAAGGCTTAAACACTCCTGATACATTTACGCTGAACTTTCCTGTTCGCTTGCGTGGCGTAGCCACACATTACTGCTCAAGAAAGCAACGATTGCATCCTGCCCATCACTGGACAAGAAGGCGGTATCCCGCAAAGCTTTAGATAAATTATCCAAAGCGCTTGGCTTCTTTCTTCTTTTCTTGGCAACCATTGCGGTCGACTCAAGGATCGAGAAGAGACTGAACTTATTATATCACTGTTTTTTCGGACTAAAGACGAAATGATACATGTCTCATACTGAATACAGTGCACAATTTGTTCAGTATAGTTCAGTGTTCCTTGGATTAGAGGAAGCTCTCTGCGTCAACAGGAGGGTCGTTTGGGAGAGGCGGATATCTTCTATGCTACAATCAACATGGCTGTACAAAACAGTATTACTGGAATCTGGTACAGCTACGCGGTGGGACATCCCGTGTCTGCTCGCAGAGGGTTCTTGCGCAAGCTCCCCGATGAAGCGAGAAGCCCGTGCTCTACCCATGAGCGGCGGGAGTATGTCACATTAACAGATGCTCAATTGCTTTCTCAACATTTACAAGCCAATGGGCATAACTGCCCACGACTGCGTAGCAAAGCTGAGGCGCATTCTCCGCCAACAGCGCATTGGTCATGCAGGGACGCTCGATCCCATGGCGGTAGGGGTATTACCTGTAGCGGTGGGGCAGTATACCAGACTGCTAAATTATCTAAAGGGGGATAAAACCTATCGCGCCAAGATTACTTTTGGGCTAGTTACCGACACCGATGACATTACAGGGCAGATAATTAGCCGCTGTCCTGTTCCTGATCTATCTTTGCAGACTGTGCAAAACCTGCTTTCTCAGTTTACAGGCACCATCTGGCAAAAGCCCCCCGCCTTTAGCGCTGTCCATCTGCAGGGGAAACGCCTTTATGCCCTAGCGCGCTCCCAAGGAGTAGCATGGGAGCAACTCCCCGCCCGCTCTGTGGTAGTTTACGGAATTCAAGTAATAGGGTGGCAAGCGGGAGACTACCCTGAGTTAGAGTTAGAAATTGACTGCGGTGCAGGCACTTACATTAGGGCGATCGCCCGTGATTTGGGAGCACTATTGGGCTGTGGCGGCACCCTATCCGCTCTGGAACGCACGGCTAGCAATGGCTTGTACCTGCAAGATAGTCTGTCTTTGGATCAGGTGGAACATTTGTATAAACAACAGCAGACCATCGCCACTAGTCCCCAGCAGTTGTTGGCACACCTGCCGTCAGTAATTCTCACCCACACTGAACTGCACCGATGGCAAAAGGGACAGTCTCTACCCCTTCCCCCCACCGCTAACTGGAGCCAATCCCAGGCGATCGCCACTTACAGAGATTCAGGGAATGGGGCAGTTTCCTTGGTGGGAATCAGTGTTGTTGATAAACATTGGCTACGCCCCAAAGTGGTGTTGCAAACAGAGAGAACAGGCTCTGTCTAAAGTAAAGCCTGATATAGTTGCCCAACAATGGTATCAGAGAATAGCCAGCCATCAGGTGGTACAGCCCACAGGCGATCACCTTGCCACTTTAGCCAACCCCTAGCCACAAAGGGTTCTAGAATTTCCCTTAGGCGAGTGATCAACGGTGCTTCAAACTCAGTTGCCAACTTTACTAAAGAAATTCCTTCAGCAAGGCGTAAACCTTGCATTACAGTATCAAACAATTCTTCCCTTGGACTAAGCAGTGGGGCAGAGGGGGGAATACCCTGTTCTTGCCAAGCAGTAATCATCTGTAAGTAATCGCGCATTTTGCGCGGGCGATCGATGCGCTGTTTTTGCAAATAGCTGGTCGCCCCCATTCCCACCCCATAAAATTCTAGGTTACGCCAATAGTTTAGATTGTGTCTGCATTGATAACTGGGACGGGCAAAATTGGAAATTTCATAGTGATCATATCCGCAATCCATTAACTTTTCCCTAGCCAATAAATACATAGATACCGTAGTTTCTTCTGAGGGCAAAATGTGCTTTTGATGACCATAGCGTTTAGCAAAAGCAGTATTTTCTTCGATAATTAGATCATAAACCGAAACATGGGTAGGAGAAAGCTGCAATGCCTGATCTAAGCTATATTCCCAATCTGTTAGAGTCTGCTTGGGCAGACCAGAAATTAAATCAATATTAAAGTTAGCAATACCTGATTTGTGGATGTAGTCTACTGCTCTATAAATCTGATCTACAGTGTGGTCTCGCCCACAAATTTGCAATAGCTCTGGTTGAAACGCCTGCACCCCCAAGCTAATTCTATTGATGCCGAGTTTTGCATAGGCTCGAAGCTGGGGAAATTCTAAACTGTCAGGATTTGCCTCCAAAGATATTTCGCAGTTCTCAGCTATGCCAAATAGATTGGCTATAGCATCCAATACTTTGGCTAGTAAACTAATGGGGAGTAGGGAAGGGGTTCCTCCGCCAAAGTATATAGTTTGTAAGGGTTGGGAATTAGGTAATTGCCTGTGAACTAGGGCCAGTTCTTGGCAGAGAGCGGAAATATACTTTTCTTGCAGGGCTACTCCTGCTGTAGTGATAGCAAAATCACAGTAAAAGCATCTACGCCGACAAAAGGGAATATGCACGTACAAACTGCTACAATTGGAATAAGAATTCATGGTTTGTTTTTCTAAGTTTGCCTGTAAGTTTACACTTTGCTGTGTCTCACTCAGAATTGCCACAAGTTATTAGTTAAATTGCTAAGTTTTTACTCAGTACGGGAATATGAAACCTGAAATCCCTGTGCTCAGTGGGCAAATACATCGCCGTAGCCTAGTAAATCTAAATAAACTTGGGTGGGAATGTGGGCAAAACAGGCTTTGGCTAGGTCTAGTCTGCCTTCCCTAATTAACATTTGGGTTAGCTTTTGGCGGATTGGTAGCAGATAGCGCACATCATTACAGGCATACTTTAGTTGTTCTTCAGATAAATTATAGATGTCTCCCCAATCAGAGCACTGGGCTTCTTTGTCAAGGTCTACCTTTTCCAGTTCTTTGACTACATCTTTTAGGCTATGTTTATCGGTATAGGTACGGGCTAGCTTACTAGCTATTTTGGTGCAAAAAATAGGATATGTGGCAATACCTAAATGAGCTTCTAAAACTCCCACATCAAAGCGGGCAAAATGAAAAACTTTGACCACAGACTCAGCTTCTAGCAAAATCTTTAGTAAGGGAGCATGTTTAACCCCACGGGCAATGCGAATGATACTTACCCGCTCTTGACTATCACAAATTTGCACTAAACACAGGCGATCGCGCCGCGGCACTAAGCCCATAGTTTCTGTGTCCACAGCCACCGCCTCACATTCTAGGTAAGTTTCTAGGGTGGATTGATCTAGATCATTGTCAAAAACCCTAAATTCGCCCATTTCTTCTCTCCGCTCGGTTATCCCAAATACTAACATTAGATTCCATGGACATTTTGCGCTCCCTGCCTATTGGGCTATACATGGAGCAACCTTTGACTTGGTTGCACCTGCTTGATCCCCGCGTCAAATTATTTTGGCTGTTGGCGATTCTGTTATCCCCTGTGCAGGCTAATGCCCTTTGGCGGGTTAGTTTGGTGGTATTTCTTGTTTTAGTTACGCTGTTGGCAGGTATTCCTGCGCGGGCATGGCGCCAACAGATGGGGTGGCTGTTGTTGCTGGCAGGCATGACATTAGTTCTGGCTTTGCTACTGCCCGACGGCACTAATGTCTCCTATCAGCCGCGCCGCCCTTTGCCTGATCTCCCCCTACCCCAGCCTACTGACTATCGCTATGTGTTGTTTCACAGTGGCTTCATCCACATCACTAGGCGATCGCTGGATTTGGGTTTGCGGGTCAGCAGTCTCATTTTCACCTATCTCTATGCCCCCACTCTCTACCTGCTGGTCACTGCCCCTGAAGAGATTGTGCTGGCTCTAACTAGTCTGGCTCTGCCCCTTAGGAGATTGGGTGTGCCCGTGGTGGAGATTCTGCTTACTCTGACCCTGGCACTGCGCTTTGTGCCATTGGTGCTGGAGGAAATTCAGAACTTGGTGCGGGCAATTCGCACGCGGGCAATCAATTGGAAACGGCTGGGGCTGAAACGCACTGTGCACCTCTGGCTGGTGGTATTGGAGCGATTGGTGAAAAACTTATTTTTGCGGGCACAACAAACTGCTGATGCCATGCAGGCTAGGGGTTTTACTGATCCCAATAGCCATCTGGTCAAGTGGCGATCGCTGAGACTAACTAACCAAGATTATCTCGCTTTGGGAAGCTTAGCTTTCTGGCTCGTTGCCAGAATAGTGCTTGGGGGTGCTTGAATTAGCTTACCATTAGACTTGGTGCTTGACATTGAGCTTATGTTCCACAAGATACTTTTCCCCGTTAACCGAAGCCACGAAGCTAGGCAAGCCATCGACGTGGTAGTGGACATAGTAAAAAGATACTCAGCCCAACTAGTGGTGATGTCTGCAGTCAGTGACCTGAATTCTACAGCCGAGACCGATTCAGCGCAGGAGCTACTGCAGGAAATCTGCAACCATCTCTCCAAGGCAGGAATTTCCGCAGAGACCAAGATCGGGGAGGGCAAACCTGAGTTAGCAATCTGTGATATGGCAGATGAACTGGAAGTGGACTTGATTATCATGGGTTCCCAAGGTATGGTCTCCACCAAAGATCACCCTGAAGGCAGTACCAGCCAGAAGGTGATCAACCTATCCCCCTGCCCCGTTTTGGTAGTACCCTAGACTCTATGGCACAAAATCCAACTCCTACCCCTGAACAGCTTACCCAGTTGAAACAACTGGTAGGAAGAGCCGCCGCTAGTCGCGTTACCTCGGGGATGGTGGTGGGGTTGGGGACGGGCTCGACCACTGCCTTTGCGATCACTGCGTTGGGAGAACGGCTCAAAACAGGAGAAATCAGAGACATTGTGGGCATTCCCACCTCCTTCCAAGCCTCCGTACTTGCCAGAAAACATGGCATACCTCTAACCACCCTAGACGAAGTAGATCACATTGACATCGCCATTGATGGAGCAGACGAGGTGGATCCTCACAAAAACCTGATCAAGGGGGGTGGAGCGGCACACACCCGCGAAAAAGTAGTGGATTCTCTCGCCCAGCTATTTATTGTGGTGGTAGATCAATCTAAATTAGTGTCTCAGTTGGGCAGTACTTTCCCCGTGCCTGTGGAAGTGATACCCATGGCAGTTGCTCCTGTAACTCGCGCCCTAATCAAACTGGGGGGAGTGCCCGAACTGCGCATGGGGGTTAAAAAAGATGGTCCTGTAATTACCGATCAGGGAAATATGGTACTGGATGTCAAATTCAGTGCCATCCCCGACCCTGCCCGATTGGAACAACAGATCAACAACATCCCTGGGGTACTGGAAAATGGACTATTTGTAGGTCTTGCCCACGAAATTCTAGTGGGTAAACTCCAAGGAGAACAGCCAGTAGTAATCAGCCAATGACTACCCATACCTGCGATCTCTCTGAGACAGATATTGCCCTAGTTAGTCAGCAAATTCTTTCTCCAGAAAAGGCACAGTTTATGGCAGAGTTTTTCGGTCTGCTCAGCGATGCCAACCGCCTGCGCATTCTCTCTGCTCTCTCCTGCCGTGAGCTGTGCGTCCACGACTTGGCAAAGGTGATGTCCATGAGTGAGTCGGCAGTGTCCCACCAACTGCGCATTCTGCGCGCCATGCGCCTAGTGAGTCATCGCAAGGAAAGTCGTAAAGTTTACTATCGGCTCTTGGATCACCATGTCATTGATCTCTACCAAGCGGTATCAGAACACCTAGACGAACTTTCCCAAAATGATCCCCCCGAATGAGACTGCTACGGCTATTTGTCGTTAGACTAGATCGATAGACCTTTACCACTGCCTGCTATGCGCCTAAGTGAAATTTCCCATCCCAATCAACTACACGGATTGTCCATAAGTGAGCTAGAAGCGATCGCCCAAGAAATCAGAGAGAAACATTTGCAAACCATTGCCGTCACAGGGGGACATTTGGGACCTGGACTGGGGGTGGTGGAACTGACCTTGGGATTGTACCAAACCCTTGATCTTGATCGCGATAAAGTGGTCTGGGATGTGGGGCATCAGGCCTATCCTCACAAGCTGATCACAGGGCGCTACCACCAGTTCCACACCTTGAGACAACAGGGGGGGATTGCTGGCTACCTAAGACGCAGTGAAAGCCGTTTTGACCACTTTGGGGCAGGGCATGCCTCTACCAGCATTTCAGCGGCACTAGGTATGGCGATCGCCCGCGATCTGAAAGGAGAAAACTTTAAGGTAGTGGCAATCATTGGCGATGGCGCACTGACAGGGGGCATGGCACTGGAAGCCATCAACCACGCAGGGCACCTGCCGAAAACTAACCTGCTAGTGGTACTCAACGACAACGAAATGTCCATTTCCCCCAATGTGGGAGCCATTCCCCGCTACTTGAACCGCCTGCGCCTCAGTCCGCCAGTGAAATTTCTCACGGAAAACATCGAGGGACAGATTCGCAGTATCCCCTTTCTAGGAGAGCAGATCAGCCCCGAAATCGAACGGCTCAAAGACAACATCAAAATCCTAACCATGTTGCAAAACAAAGTAGGGGCTGTGTTCGAAGAACTAGGGTTTTCCTACATTGGTCCTATCGACGGGCATGATCTCAGAGAATTAATTGACACCTTCCGCATGGCTCACACTCTCAAGGGCCCCGTCCTAGTACATGTGATCACTACCAAAGGCAAGGGCTACAGCTACGCCGAAGCAGACAAAGTGGCATACCACGCCCAAGGGGCTTTTAACCTAGCCACAGGCAAAGCCACCAGCTCTGGTAAACCCAAGCCCCCCACCTATTCCAAAGTGTTCGGGGAAACCCTAGTGCGCATGGCAGAAAAAGACAGACGCATCATTGGCATCACAGCGGCAATGGCAACAGGGACGGGATTGGACAAACTGCAAGCCAGACTGCCCGACCAATTCATTGATGTAGGCATTGCCGAGCAACACGCCGTAACCCTAGCGGCAGGGCTAGCTTGTGAAGGAATGCGCCCCGTGGTTGCTATCTACTCCACCTTTTTGCAACGCGCCTTTGATCAAATCGTCCACGATGTCTGTATCCAAAAACTGCCTGTGTTTTTCTGCCTAGATCGGGCGGGTATTGTGGGGGCAGATGGCCCCACCCATCAGGGAATGTACGACATTGCCTACCTGCGCTGTATTCCCAACATCGTACTAATGGCTCCCAAAGATGAAGCAGAAATGCAGAGAATGATCGCCACAGGGATCAACTACACTGAATCGGCGATCGCCATGCGCTTCCCCCGCGGCTCAGGGGTGGGAGTTCCTCTCCTGCCAGAGTCAGAATGGCAAAGCCTAGAAATTGGCAAAGGAGAACTCCTGCGCCAAGGACAAGATGTACTCTTAGTTGCCTATGGCTCCATGGTCTATCCCGCCCTGCAAACTGCAGAACTGCTCAGCGAACATGGTGTAGAAGCAACCGTGATCAACGCTCGTTTCGCCAAGCCCCTCGACCTAGAACTCATCCTACCCCTTGCCCAGCAAATTAAACGAGTAGTTACCCTAGAAGAAGGATGTCTGATGGGTGGCTTCGGTTCAGCTGTCATGGAAGCCCTGATGGATGCAGGGCTTTGTGTACCTGTGCAACGGTTGGGCGTACCCGATGTGCTGGTAGAACACGCCTCCCCTGAGCAGTCCCTAGCCACTCTGGGCTTGACCAGTCCCCAAATGCGCGATCGCATCCTAGAATTTCTCCACACTACCAAACCCGTGAGTACATTCACCTCGTGACCCTTTCTCCAGAACAGCGCATTATTGTCGCCCTTGACGTGCCAGACTTAGCTTCAGCCCTTGCCATTTGCGATCGCCTACCGCAGGCAATCTGGTTCAAAGTGGGGCTGGAATTATTCATCAGTGCGGGAGCAGAAATCCTACCAGCTCTGCAACAGCGGGGCAAGAAAATTTTTCTCGATCTCAAACTCCATGACATTCCCCATACTGTCGCCTGCGCCTGCCGCTCAGCGGTGCGCTACGGCGTGCAATTTCTCTCAGTCCATACAATGGGTGGTCTTGCCATGCTCCAGTCAGCCCAAGAAGCCACAGCAGGCAGTGCCACCCAACTTTTAGCAGTAACCGTACTGACCAGCCTAACTGCCAAAGAACTAGCCAATGAACTGCGCATTTCCCTAGCGCTAACCGACTACATCCTGCACCTCTGCGCCAATGCTTACCATGCAGGGATCACAGGCGTAGTGTGTTCCCCCCACGAAGCTAGACTACTCAGGGATCACTTCGGACAAAAACTAACGATAGTTACCCCTGGAGTGCGTCCCAACTGGTCAGGACAAGGAGATCAAGCCAGAACCATGACTCCAGCCCAAGCCATAACTCAGGGCGCAGACTATCTGGTCATTGGCAGACCCATCACCCACCATCCCGACCCCCTAGAAGCATGGACAAAAATCTGCCAAGAAGTTGCCAACACCTAGTTTTTTTGTTATATTATGTAAC
>Ga0308417_1003245_pt1 | contig 10455 bp, 9 predicted proteins | sample HotsprSampleOS65_FD_203528 | JGI IMG/M metagenome (GOLD analysis project Ga0308417, IMG submission 203528) | Hot spring phototrophic mat microbial communities from Octopus Spring, Yellowstone National Park, Wyoming, United States - 20090730_OS65 ... | reverse complement strand
AGCGTGCGATCGCCGCCGGCGCGCACAAGATCACAGTTCCGGTGAGCGCAAGCCGCGCCCATGCGCTCGCCAATGTCGGGATGACGCCGGAGCAGTCCGTCGAGGCGCTCCGGGCCATCTGCGCCCTCCGTGACAGAGCACCCGAGGGCCGCCGCCCTGCCGTCGAGGGCGGGATCTCCACTGCTTTCGGCTGCACGCTTGAGGGCGCGGTGGCTGAAGAGGTCGTGGTGGGGCTTGCCGCGGCGATGGTCGAGGCGGGAGCAGACGAGGTGGGCCTCGCCGACACCACGGGCATGGCGAATCCGCTCACGGTGCGCCGGCTTGTCCGCGCGGTGCGCGCTGCGATCGGCGACCGGCTCTCTGGCGTGCACCTGCACGACACGCGCGGGCTTGGGCTTGCCAACGCCTTCGCTGCCTGGGAGGAGGGGATCGCGACCTTCGACGCCTCGCTTGCCGGCCTCGGCGGCTGCCCCTTCGCGCCAGGCGCCTCGGGCAATGTGGTGACGGAGGATCTCGTCTCGATGTTCCACGATCTCGGCGTCGAGACCGGCATCGACCTCGACCGGCTGATCGCCACGCGCGCGATCCTCGCCGAGTCGCTTCCCGGAGAGGTGCTGCACGGCGCCGCGGCGCGCTGGCGCAAGCCGCGGGCAGCGGCATGAACGCACCGCTCGCGGGGCTACGCGTCGTCGAGGTCACCCACATGGTGATGGGGCCGACCTGCGGCCTCGTGCTCGGCGATCTCGGCGCCGACGTGGTGAAGGTCGAGCCTGCGCCGGAGGGGGACAAGACGCGCCGCCTGCTCGGCTCGGGCATGGGGTTCTTCGCGATGTACAACCGCAATAAGCGGAGCCTTGCGATCGACCTCAAGCACCCGCGCGGCAGGGACGCGCTGCTTCGGCTGATCGACCGCGCCGACATCTTCGTCGAGAACTTCCGCCCCGGCGCGATGGACCGCATGGGCTTTGGCTACGCCGCGCTGTCGGCGCGCAACCCGCGCCTGATATACGTCTCGCACAAGGGTTTCCAGGACGGGCCCTATCGGGACCGCACCGCGCTCGACGAGGTGGTGCAGATGATGGGCGGCCTCGCCTACATGACCGGGCCGCCTGGCCAGCCGCTGCGGGCGGGCGCCTCCCTGAACGACGTGATGGGCGGCATGTTCGGCGCGCTCGGCGCGCTGGCGGCGGTGATCGAGCGGCAGCGCACCGGGCGCGGCAGGCACATCGTCGCCTCTCTCTTCGAGAACACGGTGTTCCTGATGGGCCAGCACATGGCCCTGCACGCGATGACCGGCAGGCCGCTCGACCCGATGTCCGTGCGCTCGCCGGCCTGGGGCGTCTACGACATCTTCGCGACCGCGGACGGCCAGCACATCTTCATCGGCATCGTGACGGACACGCAATGGGAAGCCGCCTGCCGCGTCTTCGGCTTGGATGACCTCTTCGCCGACCCGGCGTTCCGTACGAACAACGACCGGGTGCGCGCGCGCGACCGCCTGATCCCAGCCCTGGAGGCACGGTTCGGGGCGATGACTCGGGATGCGCTCGCCCGCGCCTGCGAGGCGGCGGGGCTTCCCTTTGCGCCGATCGCACGGCCCGAGGAGCTGTTCGACGACCCGCACCTGAACGCCTCGGGAGGGCTCCTCCCAGTCACCCTGCCGAACGGCAGGCCGACGCGGCTTCCGGCTCTCCCGCTTGCGATCGACGGCGAGCGGACCGGGCTGCGGCTCGACGTCCCGGCCATCGGAGCCGACGGGCGGGAGGTCCTCGCCGAGGCGGGGCTGGCGCCTCAGGATATCGAGGAGCTGATCTCGGCCGGGGTGGTCGCCGTGCGCAGCGAGCGCTGCTGAGACGTCTCTCCCTTCGAACGCTCTGGGTCGTCCGGGCAAGCGGCCTGATTCGGGGCAATCATCGCCACTCGGCCCCCGCTTGCGGCCTGGTCTCGCACGTGTTCGGGCACGGGGAGTCCGGAGGCAGAGCCAGTGCCAGACGCGCGAACCCGTCCCGCTGCGCTTCGGCGCGAGCGCTGCCGCTCACCCCTCGAGAGGCACGAGCCTGATACGCCTCCCCTGCGCGGCGAGCGCGATCCTTCCCGCCTTCAGCGCGAGCGCCGCCTCGCCGAACACCTGCCGACGCCAGCCGTGCAGGGCGGGGATGTCCGGCTCGTCCTCGGCGGCGAGTCGCTCGATGTCCTCTGAGGTGGCGAGCAGCTTCTGTGCGACGTTGTGCTCGTCGCACTTCGCCTGCAGCAGCACCTTGAGCAGAGCCACCATGGCCGGGCTCGGCCTTGTTCCGTTGTTGCGTGTCTGCGCCTCCGGCAGTGCCTCGGCCGGCAGCGCCTCGGCCTCGGCGATCGCGGCGAGCAGTGCGGCGCCTGCCTTGCCCTCGGCGAGGCTGCGGGGGAAGCCGCGCGCGCGCATCAGGCCTGCTGGGTCGCGCGGCGCCTGGGCGGCGACCTCGAGCAGGGTCTCGTCCTTCAGCACGCGTTGGCGCGGGATGTTCAGCCGCTGCGCCTCGCGCTCGCGCCAGGCAGCTGCGGCGCGCAGCACGGCGAGGAACCGGCGATTGCCAGTGCGCGGCCTGAGCCTGAGCCAGGCGTCCTCCGGGTCGGTCCGGTAGGAGGCAGGGTCAGCGAGCGCTGCCATCTCCTCGGCCACCCAGGCGAGCCGGCCCTCACGCTCGAGCCGCGCCTTGAGCTTCTCGTAGACGCGGCGAAGATGGGTGACGTCGGCGGCGGCATAGGCGATCTGCTGCGGGGTCAGCGGCCGGGCCGACCAGTCGCTGAAGCGGAAGGCCTTGTCGATCGAGGCGCCGGTGAGCGCGCCGACAAGCGCGTCATAGCCCACCTGGTCGCCGAAGCCGGCAACCATCGCCGCGACCTGGGTGTCGAACAGCGGCGCCGGCGCGCGCCCGGTGCGCAGAACGAAGATCTCTATGTCCTGCCGCGCGGCGTGGAACACCTTGGTGGTGCGCGGGTCGTCGAACAGGGCGTAGAGCGGAGACAGATCAAGGCCACAGGCCTGAGCGTCGACCACAGCCACCTCCGCGGGGCCGGCGAGCTGCACCACGCAGAGCTCCGGCCAGTAGGTGCGCTCGCGCATGAACTCTGTGTCGACGGTCACGAAAGGCGTGCCGGCCTGCCGCTCGCAGAAGGCAGCGAGCGCCTCGGTGGTCTCGATCAGCAGGGGAGGCGGGAAAGCGGACTTCGGATCGGGAGGCATCGCGCGGTTTCTACACGCCGGCGCGCCGGCGCACCACGTCGGGCCCACGCCGTTGGCGGCCGCGCTTGACAGCCCCACCCCCTGCCGGTTCCCTCCGCGCCACCCTACAGAGACCCGGAGCGCGCGAGACACGATGCACCCCTATCGCACCCATACCTGCGGTGCCCTGCGCGAGGCCGATGCCGGCGCGACCGTGCGCCTCTCCGGCTGGGTGCACCGCAAGCGCGACCATGGCGGCCTGCTCTTCATCGACCTGCGCGACCACTACGGCATCACCCAGCTCGTGCTCGATCAGGGCAGCGAGGCGCTCGCCGAAGCCGAGCGGGTCCGCCCCGAAAGCGTGATCACCGTCACCGGAGAGGTGGTGCTGAGAAGCCCCGACACGGTGAACCGGAAGCTGCCGACCGGGGCGGTGGAGGTGCGGGTGCGCGAGCTCGTGGTGCAGAGCCCTGCCGAGGTGCTGCCGATCCAGGTGGCGGGAGAAGCCGAGTTCCCGGAGGAGCTCCGCCTGCGCTACCGGTTCCTCGACCTCAGGCGGGAACGTATACACCGCAATATCATGCTGCGGTCGCAGGTGATCGCCTCGATCCGGCGGCGGATGATCGAGGCTGGCTTCACCGAGTTCCAGACGCCGATCCTCACAGCCTCGAGCCCGGAGGGGGCACGCGACTTCCTCGTGCCGGCACGGCTGCATCCCGGCAAGTTCTACGCCCTGCCGCAGGCGCCGCAGCAGTTCAAGCAGCTCGCCATGGTCGCGGGCTTCGACCGCTACTTCCAGATCGCGCCCTGCTTCCGCGACGAGGCGAGTCGGGCTGACCGTTCCCCGGGCGAGTTCTACCAGCTCGACTTCGAGATGAGCTTCGTCACCCAGGAAGACGTGTTCGCCACCATCGAGCCCGTGCTTGCCGGCGTGTTCGAGGAGTTCGGCCAGGGCCGCTCGGTGACGGCGCCGCCCTTTCCAAGAATCCCCTTCGATGAGGCGATGGTCGCCTTCGGCACGGACAAGCCCGACCTGCGCAACCCGCTGAGGATCAAGGACGTGACGGAAGCCTTCGCCGGCAGCGGCTTCGGCCTGTTCGCCCGCGCGATCGCCGCAGGCGCCGTGGTGCGCGCAATCCCCGCCCCTGGTGCGGCGAAAAGGCCGAGGAGCTTCTTCGACAGGCTCAACGAATGGGCGCGGGAGCAGGGAGCGGGGGGGCTCGGCTACATCATCTTCGAGGGCGGCGAGGCGAAGGGGCCGATCGCGAGGAACCTCGAGCCGGAGCGGGCGGAGGCGATCCGCGCGGCCTTCGACCTCCGCGAGGGGGACGCCGTGTTCTTCGCCTGCGACAAGCTGGCAGCGGCGGCGAAGTTCGCGGGCCTTGTGCGCGCGCGCCTCGGCGCCGAACTCGACCTCGTCGAGAAGGACGCCTTCCGCTTCTGCTGGATCACCGACTTCCCGATGTACGAGCGCAACGAGGAGACCGGCGCGATCGAGTTCAGCCACAACCCCTTCTCGATGCCGCAGGGCGGGCTCGAGGCGCTCAACACGATGGACCCGCTCGAGATCAAGGCCTTCCAGTACGACATCGTCTGCAACGGGGTCGAGCTGTCCTCGGGCGCGATCCGCAACCACCGGCCAGACATCATGATCCGCGCCTTCGAGATCGCGGGCTATCCGGCCTCGGAGGTGGAGGCTCGGTTCGGCGGCATGCTGAACGCCTTCCGCTACGGCGCCCCGCCGCACGGCGGCTCCGCGCCGGGGATCGACCGGATCGTCATGCTGCTCGCGGACGAGCCGAACATCCGCGAGGTGATCCTGTTTCCGATGAACCAGCAGGCCGAGGACCTGATGATGGGCGCGCCAGCCCCGGTGCCGCCCGAGCGGCTGAAGGAGCTGCACATCAGGCTCGATCTGCCGCCACCCAAGGCAGCCGAGGCGAAGACGGCCTGACCGCTGCGAGGCGCTGTGACAGCGCCGTCAACCCGCGGCTGCGGCGCGCTTCTGCCGGTACATCGCTGCGTCGGCGCGCTCAAGCAGCGCCTCGGGCGTTTCGCTCCCTGTGAAGGGAGCGAGCCCGACAGAGACGGAGAGCGGCACCGCCTCGCCCTTGTGCACGAGCGCCAGACGCCCGATCGTGCGGCCAATCCGCGCCGCGGAGGCGAGGCCGGCCTCATGCCCGATCCGGCTCATCACCACCGCGAACTCGTCGCCGCCGATGCGCCCGATCGCATCATGCGCGCGCACGGCGGAGCGCAGCCCCTCGGCCACCATCCGGATGGCCTCGTCGCCCGCGGCATGGCCCAAGCGGTCGTTGATCCGCTTGAGCCCGTCCATGTCCACGAACAGCACCGCGCCGTGCTCGTTGTGCCGCCGGGCCTCGGAGAGGCGCTCGGCAAGCCGTGCGGTGAGACCACGGCGGTTGAAGAGACCGGTCAGCGGGTCGGTTTCGGCGAGATGCTCGAGCATCTGGATGCGCGCTGCCTGGGCGCGGATCAACCGGCCCGCGGCGCGGGCAATCTCCTCGGCGCGCGCGATCAGCGCCGCGCGCTGCGACTCGTCCGGGATCGCGCGCGAGACCTCGGCGAGCAGGCCGAGCACTGCTGCCGGAACGGGCTCGGGAGGGCTGGCAGCGGCTGAAGCGTCAAGCGGCATTGGGTGTCTCCTCAACTCGTGCCGCGCGGCGGCGTCGGGATGGAAGCAGCAACCATCGTGCCACGGCCATAACCGTGCGCGCGTATGCGCGACAGGCCTGAAGGGGGAAGAATCTGCCTCCAAGGCCGCAGCGCACCCGGCATGCAATGCCGCTCTCCCCTGGAGCGGGCAGGCGCCGCCGCTGGCCTCGGTCGGCCGCGCGCGGACGCAGGCGACCGCTTTCCCCTGGAGCGGGCAGGCACCGCCCCATATGCTCTGCGGCAAATCTCCAGGAGGTCCTGATGCGCAGCCGCCCGCTCGCTGCCCTGGTCACCCTGTGCCTTGCTTCGCTGCCCGTAGCGGCGGCGGAACTCGCCTCGCACCGCGCCGCCTACCGCCTGTCGCTCGAGAGCGCGCGCTCATCGGCCGGCGTAGAGAGCGCAGGCGGGGCTATGCTCTATGAGCTCGTCGACCAGTGCGACGCCTGGACCTCGCAGCAGCGCTTCACCCTCTCCGTCACCAGGAGCGACGGCAGCGCGACCGAGCGGCAGTCGGACTACGTGACCTGGGAAAGCAAGGACGGCCGGGCGATGCGCTTCCGACTGCGCCAGACGGTGGATGGCGCGGTCGTGCAGACGATTGTCGGCGAAGCCCGCCTTGACGCCGACGGCTCTGGCGGCACGGTGCGCTACCGCGCCCCCTCGGAGCAGGAGCTCTCCCTGCCGCGGGGCACGCTGTTTCCGATGATCCATACGCTGCGGATCATTGCTGCGGCGAAGGCCGGGCGGCGCACCCTCGCCGCGCCGCTGTTCGACGGCACCTCAGAGAACGGCGCCAACGAGAGCAACACCGCCATCATCGGCGCCGTCAGCGGGGACGAGTCCCGTTTTCCAGCGCTCGCCGGGGTCGCCTCGTGGCGGTTCCGAATCGCGTTCTTCGAGCCGACCAACACCTCTGGCAGCCCGGACTACGAGGTCGGCCTGCGCTACTGGGAGAACGGGATTGCCGACGAGCTGAAATTGGATTTCGGGGATTTCGTCGTCGGCGGGCGGCTCGAGACGCTCGAGCTCATTCCGGGCGGGTGTTGAAGCTCCGCCCCCTGCCGATCACGCCCGGGCCGAACCGCGCGCGCAGCCTGTCCACCGCCTGGTCGACGGCGCGGCGCTTCGGGGCGAGAGGGTCGGCAAGGTCCCCCCGGTCCGCCTCTGCCGCGTCGGCGAGCGGGTCGGCGCAGATGCCGATCAGCCGGAAGGCGGTGCCGGTTGCCTCGCGCGCGAGCAGGCCGCGCGCGGCGGCAAACAGCGTGTCGGCAATCTGCGTGGGCCCGGGAAGCCGCGCATGCCGTGTGCGCGTCTGGAACGAGGCAGTCTTGAGCTTGAGCGTCACTCCGCCGGCCGCGAGCCCCTTCGCCTTGAGCCGCGCCGAGAGCTTCTCGGCCAGCGGCCAGAGCGCGCGTTCGAGCGCGTCGAGACCGGCAAGATCGGCTTCGAACGTCGTCTCTGCGCTGACCGACTTCACCGCGCGCGCCGGATCGACCGGCCGGTCATCCTCCCCGCGTGCCATCGCCACGAGCCCGGGCCCCGCCTCGCCGAGCCGGCTCAGCGCCTCGTCCGGCGAGAGCGCGGCAAGCGCGCCGAGGGTCGCGAAGCCTTTGGCCGCGAGCAGCGCCGCCGCCTTCGGACCGATCCCGGGAAGCGCCGAGACCGGCAGCGGCGCGAGCACTGCGGCCGCATCGCCCCGTCCGATCACCGAGAAGCCGCACGGCTTGCCGCGATCGGCAGCGAGCTTGGCGAGCATCCGGTTCGGCGCGAGCCCGATCGAGACGGTGACGCGGACGGAGGCCTCCACCGCACGCGCAAGACGCGCGAGCATCACCGCCGGCGAGGCTCGGTGCAGCGCCTCCGTGCCGGAGAGGTCGAGCACTGCCTCGTCGATCGAGAGCGGCTGCACAAGCGGGGTGAGCCGCTCCATCAGCGCCCGCAACGCCCTGCCTGCTTCTGCGTATTTCGCCATGTCGGGGCGGATCACCACAGCCTCTGGGCAAAGCCTCAGCGCCTTGAACATCGGCATCGCGCTTCTGACGCCGAAGCTGCGCGCGACATAGCAGGCGGCGGTGACGACGCCACGGCGCCCGCCGCCGACGATCACCGGCCGGCCGGCAAGGTGTGGCCGGTCACGCTTCTCCACCGAGGCGTAGAACGCATCCGCATCGACATGCGCGATGGCGAGCGAAAAGAGTTCAGGATGCGACACGATGCGCCCTGAGCCGCAGACGGCACAGACGGCCGCCCCCTCCTCCGCCACCACGTCGCAGTCGCGGCAGAGGGCTGGCATGGCCCTAGCCCTGCGCCCCGACCGGCCAGAGCCAGGCAGCGCCGCGCACCCCGGAGCTGTCGCCGTGCCTCGCCTTGAGGATCGGGGTGTGCACGACGTCGGAGAAGACGTAAGGGGAGAGGAGCCTCGGCACCTCGCCGTAGAGATGCTCGAGATTGGACAGCCCGCCGCCGAGCACGATCGCGTCCGGGTCGATGAGGTTGATCACTGCGGCGAGCCCGCGCGCCAGACGATCGGCATGCCTGGCGAGCGCGGCGCGGGCCGCCGGGTCCCCGGCGGCGGCGCGGGCTGGGATCGCGGTTGCGTCGCGCGCTCCCGGCCCGTCGCAGTCGCGCGCAAGCGCAGGTCCCGACAGCCAGACCTCGAGGCAGCCCATGCGTCCGCACCAGCAGCGCGGCCCTGGGTTCTCGTGCCGCGCCTGCCAGGGCAGAGGCGTGTGGCCCCACTCGCCGGCAATCCCGTGCTGACCCTCGAGGATTCGACCATCCACCACGACACCGCCGCCGCAGCCGGTGCCGAGGATGACGCCGAACACCACCCGCTTCCCCGCACCCGCACCGTCTGTGGCTTCGGAGAGGGCGAAGCAGTTTGCGTCGTTGGCCATGCGCACCTTCCGCCCGAGCGCCGCCTCGATGTCCCGGTCGAGCGGGGTGCCGTTCAGGAAGGTCGTGTTTGAGCCCTTCACGAGCCCCGTTGCCGGCGACAGGCAGCCGGGCATGCCGATGCCGACCGTCGCCCGTTCCCCGATCTCCGTCTCGGCGGCGGCGACCAGGCCAGCGATGGCGCGCACCACGCCGGCATAGTCGCCAGGCGTCCTCGTGCGGGAGCGAAAGCGTTCGACACCCTGATCATCGAGCGCGAGGATCTCGATCTTCGTGCCGCCGAGGTCTATGCCGATCCGCATGGGCGGGATCGTGGCCGATGCCGACCGCTTGCTCAACCGAGGCCGCCCGCGCAAGCTTCGCGCCCATGTCCGAGACCGTGCTCGACCTCAAGGGCCTCTCCTGCCCGCTACCGGTTCTGCGCGCCAACAAGGCGCTGCGGTCCATGCCAGCGGGAGCCCGCCTCCGCGTGCTCTCGACCGACCCGGCGTCGGTGAAGGATTTCCGCGCCTATTGCGAACAGACAGGCCATGCCCTCGTCGCGATGAGCCAGGACCGAGACACCTTCATCTTCGTGATCCAGCGCAAAGCCGACGCTGCGGCAAAGGCAGAGGAGTGAGCGGGTGGGCACAGCCCTCTTCTCCCACCCCGCCTGTCTCGGCCACGACACAGGCCCTGGCCACCCCGAACGGCCTGACCGGATCCGCGCCGTACTGCGGGCGCTCGAGGCGGAAGAGTTCGCGCCTCTTCTGCGCGAGGAAGCACCGGAGGCGGCCCCGGAAGTGCTCGCCCTCGCCCATCCGCGCGCCTATGTGGAGGGGATACTTTCGATATGCCCGGAACCGGACGAGCGGATCATGCTCGACGGCGACACGGTGATGAGCCACGGCAGCCGTGCCGCGGCGCTGCGGGCAGCGGGGGCGGCGATCGCCGCTGTCGATTCGGTGATGGAGGGCTGGGCACGCTCTGCCTTCTGCGCCGTCCGCCCGCCCGGCCACCATGCCGAGGCGGCGCGGCCGATGGGGTTCTGCCTGTTCTCGAACGCGGCCGTCGCCGCACACCGCGCGCGGGCGCGCTGGGGGGCGAGGCGCGTCGCGGTCGTGGATTTCGACGTCCACCACGGCAATGGCACGCAGGCGATCCTCGAGGGTGACCCCGACTTCTTCTATGCCTCGAGCCACGAGATGCCGCTGTTTCCCGGCACCGGCTATCCGCACGAGAGAGGGGTGGCGAACAACGTCGTCAATGTCGCGCTTGAGCCGATGTCGGGGGGGCCCGAGTTCCGCGCCGCGTGGGGAGATGTGATTATTCCGGCGGTCGAGGCCTTCAGGCCCGAGCTGCTCATCATCTCTGCCGGGTTCGATGCGCATCGGCGCGACCCGCTGGCCTCACTCAACGTTTCGACCGCGGATTTCTCCTGGCTGAGCCGGGCTCTGGTCGAGCTCGCAGACCGTGCGTGCGAGGGCCGCGTGGTGAGTCTTCTTGAGGGCGGCTATGATCTCGAGGCGCTGGCGGCCTCTGCGTCGGCGCATGTGCGGGCGCTCATGCGCATCTAGGGTCCTGTCCGATCGCGTGGTGTGGGGGCGCGATGATCTTTGTCGGGTTGGGCCGTCGCGTCAGGCGGCCGTGGCGGGCAGGCTGACGATGGGCGTATCGCTGACGGTGCCGATCGTCTCCAGTGT
>Ga0308417_1003242_pt1 | contig 10458 bp, 11 predicted proteins | sample HotsprSampleOS65_FD_203528 | JGI IMG/M metagenome (GOLD analysis project Ga0308417, IMG submission 203528) | Hot spring phototrophic mat microbial communities from Octopus Spring, Yellowstone National Park, Wyoming, United States - 20090730_OS65 ... | reverse complement strand
TTGCAGTCGTCGCTCACCGCCCGGTCGATGGCCGGGCCGCGCCGGGCCCGGCGCACGAGACGCTCGAGACGGTCGACCACGGACGACATCCGTGCCAGCCTGGCGCATCCGCATGAGCGGCGCCCGTCGGCCGCCGTCGAGCACAGCGGTGGAGGAACCGGTCGCCGAGCTCATGGCCGCCACCGACCCACAGGCCGAAGCCCTGCGTACCCCGGGCGCACTCGAGCGCATCGTCCACCACCCTGCGGGCGACGTCTCCGGGGCCCAGCTCCTCAGCTTCCGAATCGGCGATCTCGCGCTGCACGCCTGGGACCTGGCCCGAGCCATCGGGGCGGACGAGACCCTCGACCCCGAGCTCGTCGCCCTGGTGTGGGAGGGCATGCAACCCCTGGCGCCGGTGATCGCCCAGCTCGGGATCTTCGGCGCCGGCCCCAGCGGGGACCTCGACGACGACGCCCCTCTGCAGCACCGGCTGCTCGACCTCAGCGGCCGGCGCCCCTGAGTCCGCTGGGTGATGCCCGGGTTGCTGTGCATCCAGGAGCTGTGGGAGCGGCGCTCACGCCGGCCATCAGCACGAGGGTGCCGTCGTCGGGGATGGTGAAGGACGCCTCGGCCGATCGCAGCCGGCGAAGATCCCGCAGGATGCTCGCCGGCGCCAGGCGCATCCGGCGATCCGGGGTTGGCACCCGACATCCGAGGAACGATCCCGGCTCGGTGGGCGGCAGCAGCACGCCCCCGGGGCGGGCCCGCAGCTCGGGCAGCGTCACACGACCACCCCAGCGGAACAGCAGAGCGAGCAGGTGGTCGGAAGTGATCTCGAGGTCGCCGGGGAGGCCGGACAGCAGGCCGTTCAGCGCTGGCAGCAGGTTCGCCCACGCGATCGGGTAGTCGGAGCGCTCCAGCATGTCGGTGGCCGGCAGCAGGTAGTCGGCGAACCGTGAGGTCTCGTTCGGGTAGATGTCGATGCACACCACCAGCTCGAGGCCGGCGAGCGCACCGGCCAGCTCGTCGCCGGGCACCGAGTGCACCGGGTTGCCCGCCGTCACCAACAGGGCCCGGTTGCGCTCGGGGTGATCGACCGCGATCTCCTCGGCGAGGGCTCCCACGGGGACGGCGGCCGCCACCCGGGGCCAGCCGCCGACGAGGGTCCGGTGGCGGGTCATCTCGGCGGCGGTCTCGGTGCGCCGGGGATCCACGATCACCACCCGACCCCCGCGGGCCTCGATGCCGCGCAACCGGCCGAGCGCGTCGGGCACGTTGAGCACCGACATCTGCGAGACCGCGGGGTTCGACCCGAGCACCATCAGGAACCGGACGCGGTCGAGATCGGGCACCGGGTGCACGGTCGGCGCCCCGTACACCTCCGTCGACACGAAGAACGTGTTGTTCACATCGATCGAGTGGGAGGCGAAGTGGTTGGGGGAGCCGAGCGCGGTCAGGAAGGCCTCGGCGAACAGCAGGTGCTGGAAGCTGAAGAACGTCGGGTTGCCGGTGTAGAGCGCGGTGGAGCGGTCGCCGTGGTCCCGGCGCAGCGCCCGCACCCGCTCCCCGATCTCGGACACCGCCCGGTCCCAGCTGATGCGCTCCCAGCGGTCCCCCACCCGCTTGAGCGGATGGTCGACCCGGTCGGGGTCATGATGCAGCGCAGCGAGGCTGGTGCCCTTCACGCACGCGTAGCCGGCCGAGACCGGGTGGTCGCACAGGGCACCGGTGTCAGGTCGGGTCGGGGGCGGCGTGCGCCCGACGCCTCAGCGGCCGAAGGTGCCGAGCGCGGTGGCGAGCCGCCAGCGCTCGGGCCCCCCGGGACCCCGGTCCCGCACCACGATCCCGGTCGGGTCCGTCTCCACGCCGAGGACCCGAAGCAGCCCCAGCAGCGGACCCAGGTGGGCGTTGGCGTTGCCGACCGGGAACTCGGCCATGGGTGTGGCCGGCTGCACGAAGGTCTCGCCGGGGCGATGCCCGAAGTGGGCGTTGTAGGCGTCGGGCCCGCTCCAGATCCCGTACCAGATCCCGGGGTAGGCGCGGGCGTGGGCGGCGAGGCCCTGTGCCTCGAGGCACCGCCACGCCCGGGCCGGGTCGTGGAGGGCGTAGCCCCAGGCCAGCAGACCGTTGATGGCCGCCCACACCCCGCCGTTGCAGTCCCACCCCGGCGCCAGCATCCCGAAGCGCACCGGGTGGGGTCGGTCGAGGATGGTGGCGCCGATCGGTGACGGATCGTCGCAGCGCTGCGCGATCGAGCGGACCAGCGTGGAGCGCTGGGCGTCGGTGCCGATGCCGGCGATCAGGCACCACACCTGCCCGTCGAGGAACAGGTGCCGGTCCCCCACGGGCGCTCCCCGACCGTCGAAGCCCCGCAGGAACCACTCCCCCGTCCACGCCCCGGCCATCGCCGCCCGCAGCTGGTCGGCGAGGTCCCGCATGGCCCCGGCCTCGGCCGGGTGGCTGTCGGCCACCAGCTCGGCCGCCCGGGGCAGGGCGTAGACCGCGAAGGCGGTGTTGAACCCGGACTCCCCGTGGTGGTGGAAGGCCCGGCGGTCGGCGACCATGGCCGAGATCGGGTCGGCCCAGTCGCCGCTGCCCACCCGCAGCAGCCCGTGGGGGCCGACGCCGACCCGCTCGGCGAGGTACCGGGCGGCGAGCACGACCCGCTCTCGGGGGGTCGCCGACCGCTGGGCGGCGAGCGGCCAGAACGGCACCGGCCGGTCGAGGAACCCCCGGTCACCGGTGGCCCAGACGTAGTCCGTGAGCGCCCAGAGGGTGAAGATCGGCAGGTCGGTGGGCGAGGCGTGGATGCCACCGCCGGTGGCCCGTCCCCGTCCGGTGTGGGCGTAGTGCACGGCGCCGCTCGGGCGGGTCAGGCGCATGATGACCTCGAGGGTCTCGCGGGCGGCGACGGGGTCGACGAAGGTCAACGGGACCGCGGCGAGCGCGTAGTCCCTGGGGGCGCCCTGCAGCCCGTGGATGAACCCGTAGGCCGAGCCCTGGGCCACGTACCGGCCGCGCAGGTGGGCATCGGGCTGGCGGGCACCGAGGAGGGCGGCGGCGTGCCAGCGGGCCTCACGGGCCAGCGCGGGGCGCCCGGGCAGGTCGGCCACGACGAGCCGGCCCCACCGGCGGGCGGCCCCGGCGACCGTGAAGCCGCCTGCATGCGCCACGAGGCGGTCGATGTCGTCGGGCCCGTCGGCGAGGCCGACGGCGAAGGTGAGCTCCACCGGTGCCTCCCCGGCGGGCACCGCCGCCCACACCACACCGCCGGCGCCCCCTGCCTCCACGCCCACGGTGCCGGACCCGCCCGACCCCTCGAGCGCAGCCACCACCAGAGCCGGAAGCGCCGGGTCCCACCACGTCGGAGGGTCGAGCGGAGCCTCGGCCGCCCAGCGACGGGGCGGCACCACCAGCGCCCGCCCGTCGGCTGCGACGGTCGCCGGCCGGTACCGGCCCCGACCCAGCGCCCGCCGGAGGGCGTCGGTGATCGTGCGGGAGAGCTGGGACAGCCCGTAGGTGGCGTGCCACACCAGCCGACCCGCCCGGTCGTAGCCCGGAGGCGGGGGGAGCCACCGGCTCATCAGCGCCCCCACCAGCAGCGGGAACACCTCCGGTTGCCAGTGCTCCTCCCACCGGTCGGCCCGGGTCCGTGACCCCTCGACCGTGACCTCCACCCGGGCGACGGGCACGTCGTCGGGCGCGGCCGCCAGCCGCCGGGTCACGGTGAGCCCGCCACGGGCGCGCTGCCAGGTCACCGACCCCGGCCCGAACCGGGCCCGGGTCGGGACACCGCCCGGCCAGCTCGCGAGCCCCCAGCGCGAGCGTGGCCCGGTCAACCGGACCATGCCCCGGGCGGTGGCGTACAGCGTCGTCCAGCCACCGGCGGCCACGGTGGCGGTGAGCGCGCCGTTGCCGACGTGGTGCCACACGGCACCGGACCCGCCGGGGGGGAGCACCGCCGCCCGGCCCGGGGGGCGCAGCTCGAACCAGGGGGTGCCGTCGGGGTCCTCGATCCAGCGACCGAAGCGGCCGCCGTCGTCAGGCACCGCCGGGGGGACGCGGCCAGCCGCTCGGCACCCAGCAGTCGGTGACGGTGCGCGGATCGACCGGTCGGCCCTCGTCGGCCGCCTGGTAGACGGCGAAGCACAGCTGCAGCACCTTGACGGCCGCGTCCGGGGTCAGATCCGGGGTGGTGCCCGCCAGCAGCGAGTCGACGAAGTGCGCCGACGCACGGCGGAACCCGGTGCCCCAGTCGGCGTCGAGGTCGGTGAAGCCGTGCATGGTGCGGTCCCGGAACAGCATCACCGGCGCCAGGTCGAGCAGCTCGCCGGTGGCGCGGGTGACCCACACGAAGCCCTCCTCGCCCTGGACCTCGAAGAACTCGTCGGCGCCGTAGTAGCGGCTGCGCAGCTCCATCTCCTTGGCGTAGACGACCTCCATGGTGCCGATCAGCTCCGGGTCGTCGTAGGCGAAGGTGGCGGCCAACGGCTCGAAGAACAGGTCACGCCGGCGCATGAACGCCTGGACGCCGACGATGTCGCGCTCGACCAGCCAGGTGGCCATGGCGTACTTGTGGACCATGTCGTCGAACAGGTGCCCGCCCGGGCTGCGCTCGTCGAAGCGCCACGTGTAGCCGTCGGCGTCGAGGTTGCGTTGGAACGCCGAGTCGGTCTGGCCCACGACCGTCCTGATCCGCACGAACAGCGGCCGGCCGATGGCTCCGTCACGGATGAGGGCCCGGGCCCGCTCGAGCGGTGGGTAGTGGGCGAAGCACTCGGTGACCCGCAGCACCACGCCAGCGCGCGCCGCCGCCTCGGCCATCTCCCGGGCGTCGGCCACGGACGTCGCGAGCGGCTTCTGGCAGGACACGTGCTTGCCGGCCGCCACCGCCGCCAGCACGTGCGTGCGGTGCAGGTGGGTGGGGGTGAGGATCTCGACCGCGTGCACGTCGGGATCGGCGAGCAGCGCCTCGAGATCGGCGTAGAAGCGGGGCACACCCCAGCGGCGGGCGGCGGCCTCCGCCCGCTCGATGCGCGTGTCGCACACCGCTACGACGTCGCACGCCGGGTGCTCGAGGTAGCCCGCCACGTTGAGCTCGGCCACGTTGCCCAGCCCGACCACCCCCAGCCCCACCCGTTCCACGCCGCCGGAGTCTAGATACCCTGCACCCGGTGGGTGCTCAGGCCGCTCGACGCCCGCCCGGCGGTGCGGGGACCGCTGCGTCGACCGCCCCTCGACCGCTGCAGTGGGCCCGGGCCGGCGTGCTCGGCGCCGTTGTCGTGGCGACCGTGCTGGTGGCGCCCGCGGGTCGCGCCGAGGGCCGCGAGACGGTGTTCGTCAACGATCTGACCGCGCCGGGCGCGTCGCCCCTGCTCGAGGACGGTACGGCGTCGACCGCCGTGTACGGAACGCTCACCGGCCCCGACCGCCAGGCGGCTGTGCGGGTGTCGCTCGCCCCCGGTGATCCCCTGGTGGCGGAGCTCGCCGTCCCCGACCGCCCGCCCGAGCGTGACCTGCCCGAGGGCTCGCTGCCCCGCCTGGTCGTGACCGATCCCACCGGCGCCACGACCGAACGGCGGCCGGACCGCCGCGAACCCGTGGCCGACCCCGTCAGTGGGGCTGGGCTGCTGCGGGTGGCCCGCCTGGAGCTGCCCGCTGAGCCGGGGGTCCACACCCTGGTCGTCACCGGGAGCGCGCCCGCCCGCTTCGTGCTCGGCATCGGCACCCGCGACGTCCCGGCGACGATCACCGACTACACCCCACCCCCCACCGGTGCGATCGAGGCGTTCTACGGCACCCCGCCCCCCGACGAGGCGACCCTCGGGGAGCCGACACCGATGGCACGGACCCCGGCGCCGCCACCGGACCTGGACCTCGAGCGCCTCACGGGTACCCCGGTGGCCGACGCGTCGCCGGGACGGGCGGCGGGCCTGCCACTGGCGCTGGCTGCGGTCGCCATCCTGGCGGTGGTGCTGGTCGCGGTGCTGCGGGGGCGCCGGGCCCGATCCGGGTGACCGGTCCCGCCGGGACCCGCCCTGCGGCGTTCAGTTCAACGACGGGTCCGGCGGGCAGCGGGACACCAGGGCCAGGTCACCGCCCTGGCGGCGCAGCACCCGGGACCAGAGCTCGTCGGGGGCGCCGGCGAGCACGTCGTCGGGCTCGGCGTCGACCACGAACCACGAACCGAGGGCGAGCTCACCCTCGAGCTGGCCCGGGCCCCACCCCGCGTAGCCGGCGAACACCCTGACGGCCTCGATGCCTGCGAGCTCGTCCGGTCCCAACGACAGGTCGAGGGTCCCGATCGGTCCCAGGACCGGGTTGAACCCGTCAGCGGCGACGCCTTCCCGGCGACGGCCGAGTCCGATGGCTGCGCCCTGCTCGACGGGCCCGCCGACGAACACCACCGGTGGTGCGGCCGCCAGCGCTCCCCACTCGGGCAGTGGCTCGAACAGCGCGACATCGCTGGGACGGTTCAGCACCAGACCGAGGGCACCAGCCTCGTTGTGCTCGAGCATCAGCACCACGGTTCGTTCGAAGTTCGGGTCGCCCAGCATGGGTGTCGCCACCAGCAGGCGCCCCTCGACCGAGCCCGGCCTCATGGTGCGATCATGCCACGGCGGTGGCGGGAACGGACGTACGGCCGGGCTCAGGTGCGGGACCGCTCTGCGGCGAGGGCCCGGTGCACCTCGTCCATGTCGACCGCACGGACCTGGTCGATGAGGTCGCGCAAGGCGGCCTCGGGGATGGCGCCGGGCTGGTTGAACAGCACCACCCGGTCACGGATGACCATGAGCGTGGGGATCGACATGATCCGGAACGCCCCGGCGAGCTCGGGCTCGGCTTCGGTGTCGACCTTGGCGAACACGATGTCGGGGTGATCCTCGGAGACCTTCTCGAAGATCGGTCCGAACATCCGGCACGGCCCACACCACGAGGCCCAGAAGTCGACGAGGACGATCTCGTTGCTGCCGACGGTCTCTTCGAAGGTGTCCTTGGTCAGCGCGACCGTGGCCATGGGGTCCTCCTCGGGTCCCGGGGTACCACCTCAGATACCCCTACGGGTATCTCAACCGGTCGCCCCCCGGGCCTATTCCCCGGACCCAGCCCCTGCGCTCAGCACAGCGTGGATCAGCCGGTCGTCGACCTCGAGAAGCGACCGCACCGTCCGGTCGGCACCGCTGAGGTCCTGGTGCGCAGGATGACCGGGCGGGGGGTTGGCGGCGGCGGTGGCGACCACCGGCATCCCGGCGGCGCGGGCCGCCGCCACCCCGACCTCGCTGTCCTCGAACACCACGCAGCCGGCCGGGGTCACCCCCAGGTGGCCGGCGGCCAGCAGGAACCCGTCGGGGGCGGGCTTGCCCGCCGGGTAGTCCTCGGCTGCGAAGGTCGTCGTCAGGAGGCGCCCCAGGCCGAGGTGGGCCACCGCGACATCGAGCTCACGGCGGGTCGAGCCCGTCACGATGGCCGTCGGGACACCGTCGCGGTGAAGTCGGGCCACGAGCTCCACGCCGCCGTCGAGCACCGCCACCGGCCAACCGTCGGCGACGAGCGCCTCGGCCACTGCGTGCACGGTGGTGAGGAACCCCTCGAGGGACCAGCCGATGCGCTGCTCGATCCCGAGCAGGTGGTGCACGTCCGGCCAGGCGCGACCCACGGTGGCGGCCAACAGGTCGTCGGGCAGGTGGACGCCGGCATCCGCGCAGGACCGGCGGACCGCCTCGGCCATGAGCGGCTCGCGGTCGATGAGGGTGCCGTCGAGATCGAACAGCGCGGCGGCGGGCCGGCGCACGGGCTCCGGTGCGTCGCTACTGGCGCAGCAGCGACAGGAGCCGCAGGATCTCGAGGTAGAGCCAGACGAGGGTGACGGTCAGCCCGAAGGCGCCGTACCACTCCATGTACTTCGGCATGCCGGCCTTGCTCGCCTCCTCGATGAAGGCGAAGTCGACCGCCAGGCTCATGGCGGCCACGATGCAGATCACGACGCTGATGCCGATGCCGAGCGGCGTCGGCTCGTTCCAGAAGGTGATGTCGGCCCCGAACAGGGTGGCCACCCAGGACACGAGGTACATGACCAGGATGCCGCCGACGGCGGCCATGGTGATGCGGGCGAACCGGGGGGTCACCTGGATGATGCGGGTGGCGTACAGGAAGAACACCACCCCGAACACGGAGAGGGTGGCGGCCACCGCCTGCAGCACGATGCCATCGAACTGCAGGTTGTACATGTGGGAGATGGCACCGATGGCGAAGCCGTAGCCGAGGGCGTACAACGGTGCGGTCACCCGGGCCAGCTTCGGCTTGAACGCCGTGACGAGACCCAGCACGAGCGCGCCGATCATCGGCAGGAACACCCACCCCGGGAAGTCGGTGCTGACCTCGGTCCGGGCGGGTTCGAACGCCGTGGCGGGGATCGTGATCTCGGTCTGGGTGACCTGCGACCAGCCCACCCACCCCGTGAGCAGCAGCAGGACGAACAGGACCCCGGTGGCGGTGAGCGTGCCGCCGATGGTCATCGTGCGGGCATCGGCGACGGGAGGCGCCGGGCGCATGGTGCCGGCGGTCATGGCGACGTCGGTGGCGGCGAGCGACCCGGAGCCCGAGGGTGCGGCCCAGCCGGGCTGGTCCTCGGCACGGGCCTGCTCCCATCGCTGGGGGGACAGGACCGGGTTGGCGGACATGGGTTCGCAGCTCCTTGGGAAGGTGATCGACCGCTCTCAGGATAGGGCCGGCGGCTCGGGACGCGTCGTCGGGTCACCGGCCTGCGACGACGACCCGTCAGCGAGGCCGGATCCGCGTCCGCTGCGGCGCCGGGCGCCGCCCCGGCCATCGCGCCGTGACGGCTCGGCCGTCATCGGGGTCTCGATGACCTCGTGGCGCGCGACGTAGGTCGACCCGAGGGCCTGGCACACGGCCGCGGCGGGCAGGGCGAGCAGCGCCCCGATCCCGCCGAAGAGCGCCGCGCCGGCGATGACGGTGGCGAAGGCCACCGCCGGGTGCAGCGCCATCGTCCGGGCGGTGATGCGGGGTGCGAACAGGTAGTTCTCGATCTGCTGGTACACGACGATGATCCCGAGCACCCACAGTGCCTCGACCGGGTCGTTCGCCAGGGCGACGAGCACGGGCAGTGAACCGGCGAGGTAGGTCCCGATGGTGGGCACGAACTGCGAGATGAGCCCGACGAACAGCCCCAGCGCGAGGGCGTAGGACACGCCCACGAGCTCGAACGCAACCCAGTGGAACACCGCCGACAGCAACGCCAGCAGCGCCCGTGAGTACAGGTAGCCGCCGGTCTTGTCGATGGCGATCTCCCAGGTCTCGAGGACGGTGCGCTGCCGCGCCGGGGGCACGAACGAGCAGATGGTGCGCCGGAACCTGGGTCCGTCGGCGACCAGGTAGAAGGTGAACAACCCGATGCTCAGGACACGGAACAGCACGACGAGCGAACCGGTGGCGACGCCGACGGCGTTGCCGGCGAGGCGCTCGGCGAAGCCGCGGACGGGCCCGTCGTCGCGGGTGAGCTCCTGCTGGAGCTGCTCGACCGAGATGTTCGCACCGAAGCGCTCGTTGACGAGGTTCGCGACCCTGGCGGCGTACTCGTCGGACTCGTCGATGAACTGCGAGACCTGATCGACGACAACCGCCCCGATGGCGCCCAGGAACACGGCGCCGAACGCCGCCAGCCCCACGAAGGCGGCCCCCGTGGCCAGCCCACGCCGCCAGCCACGGTCCTGGAGCCAGTTGACGGCCGGTTCCAGCGCGAACGACAGGAACAGGGCCACGAGCAGGTCGAGCAACAGCCCCTGGAGGCGGACCAGCAGCCACTGGAACACCACCAGGACCACGACGCCGCCGAGGAACAGGGCGATGGCCCGCGGGACCCACCGGGGCATGCGGTCGCGCTCGTCAGCCCCGCCCCCGGGGGCAGGTGCAGGCGAACCACCGTCGAGCAGGTCGTCGGCCACGATCCCACCGTGCCACCCCGACGGGCGGGGCCGGTGGATGCCCGGAGCCGGCGCCGCTGTCGTGGTCAGCGCGGCGCCGCCAGGTCGGCCTCGACCCAGCCGTGCCGCTCGCGGCAGGGGTGCACCTCGATGTCCGCCTTCGGATCGCGCCGTCCCCGGACGTTGCGCTTGGTCCCCGTGCCGTCACGGGCGAAACGCCAGTGGTGGGCCGTGCAGACCAGCTCGTCGCCCTCGACCACGCCCTCGGTGACGAGGTCGCTCCACTGGTGCGGGCAGCGGGCGTCCATCACGCACGGCCGACCCGAGCGGTCCCGCCACACCGCCAGTGACCGCCCACCGGCGTCGCGACCGATGACGCCCCCGACGGGCACCTCGTCCGAACCGCAGATCCGCAGCCACCCCATGCCGTGGGGGACCGTAGAGTGCAGGCCATGGTCGAGGTCAACTCCACGATGGTCCCGCTCGGCACCGAGGCGCCGACGTTCACGCTCCCCGATGCGCACGGGCGGTC
>Ga0308417_1003238_pt1 | contig 10468 bp, 7 predicted proteins | sample HotsprSampleOS65_FD_203528 | JGI IMG/M metagenome (GOLD analysis project Ga0308417, IMG submission 203528) | Hot spring phototrophic mat microbial communities from Octopus Spring, Yellowstone National Park, Wyoming, United States - 20090730_OS65 ... | reverse complement strand
CCCATGCAGCCGACACCAAGGCCGGCCGCGTGCTTTTGGCGGACCTGGACCCGTTGACGGGCATCATCGCCTTTCTGATGAAGGTGAAGTCGCCCTACAGCTTCCTGGATGCCCTCAATCGGGCCACCACCCTGGATGAAGACCTCTGGCGCGGCATCGTCAGCACCCGCGGCCGCCTGGACGTCCTGCCTGCGCCGGACAGTCCCACGGACGCAATGGCGGAGCTAGCGGATCCGGCGCCTCTCGTGGAATTCGTGCGGCAGCGTTACGAGCTTGTCGTCGCGGACACTCCGCCCGTCTTCAGCCGGTGGAGCGCCACTCTGGCCTCGCTGTGCGATGAGCTCGTTCTGGTCACCACCAACGAGCTGCCCGCCGTCCATGCCGCACAGCGCGCGCTCGCCCATCTGGAGCGGCAGCGCATCGAACGCTCGAAGGTGCGCCTGGTAGTTAATCGGTTCGTGCGGGGCGCGGGCCTGAGCCGGGAGGCGATTGCCACGGCGCTGCACATCGAAATCGCTCACGTCGTCCCCGCCGACCCGGAGACGATTCACCGGTCGATCGTCGAGGCCAAACCGGCGCCGGCAAGCTCGGCGGCCGGCCGCAGCCTTCGGGAGTTGGCGGAGCAGCTCTGCGGGCGCCCCTTGCAGCCTTCCCCGCGGCCTAAAAGCGCCTGGAGCGGGATCCTGTCGTCGCTGTTTTCCAAAGCGACCCTCTGAGAGGCGGTTCAGATCGCTTCGAGCTCCTCCTCGAGCCGTTGTTTCTGATAGAGGGTCGCATAGAGACCGCCGCGCGCCACCAGCTCGGCGTGGCCGCCCTCCTCGGCAATCCGGCCGGCCTCAAGGACGTAGATGCGGTCAGCGTGGCGCACGGTCGAGACCCGGTGGGAGATCAGGATGGTAGTGCGCTGGCGCATCAGGGAGGCAAGCGCCGCCAGGATGCGTTCCTCGGTGAGGGTGTCGACGCTCGAGAGCGCGTCATCGAGAATGAGGATGCCGGGATCGCGAAGAATGGCCCGCGCGATGGCCACTCGCTGCTTCTGCCCGCCGGAGAGCGTCAGGCCCCGCTCGCCGACCAGCGTTTGAAGACCTGCGGGAAACCGGGCAATGTCCTCGGTCAAACCCGCGACCTCCGCCGCCCAGCGGATCTGCTCCTCGGTGGCTTCACGTACGCCGAAGGCGATGTTTTCGGCCAGAGTGGCGCTAAACAGGAACGTTTCTTGCGGGACGAAACCGATCTGGCGGCGCAGCTCGCCGAGCGCGAGATGCCGCACGTCGGCGCCGTCGATGAGCACGGCGCCGAGCGTCGGATCGATCAGCCGGGGAATCAATTGAGCCAGCGTGCTTTTGCCGCTGCCCGTACTGCCGACAATCGCCACCGTCGAGCCGGCGGGCACACGCAGATCGACTCTCTCAAGCGCTACGGTGTCGCCGAAGCGCACCTGAACACCGGAGAACTCCACCTCGCCCCGACACCGCCCGTTCAGGCGCACCGGATGCGGCGGATCGACAATCATCGGCAGGGCGTTCAAAATCTCCATGATCCGTCTCAACGAAGCCGCACCCCGCTGGAGCAGGTTCACCACCCAGCCCATGGCGATCATCGGCCAGATCAGCCTGCCCAGAAAGACGTTGAACATCAGGAAGCTGCCGAGCGTCAGCTCGCCGGCGAGCAGCCGCCAGCCGCCGTACCAGAGCACGATCAGGAACGACAGCCCGCTCAGCGCCTGCAGCAGCGGGCTGAAAAGCGAGGAGATCCGCGCCAGTCTGAGGTTCTGCGAGACGTAATCGCGGCTGAGCGACTCAAGCAACTGTTTCTCGCTGTCCTCCTGCGCGTAAGCGCGCACGACACGCACGCCGGATATGCTTTCCTGCACGCGGCTGCTGATATCGGAGAACAGCTCCTGGACCTTGCGGAAGCGTTCGGGAATGTAACATCCGAAAACCAGCACCGTGAGAGTTACAAGCGGCGCCGGAGCCAGCGCAGCGAGCGTCAGGCGCCAATCGACCCAAAGCATGATGGCCACGGCGAGCACGGCTGTGGCGAGCGTGTCGGAGGTGTACATGACGCCCGGACCGACAAGGGTCCGCACGGCGTTCAAGTCGTTGGTGGCTCGCGCCATGATGTCTCCCGTCCGAAAGCGGGAGTAGAAGTCCGAGGACTGGCGCACCAGGCTGGCAAATAGATCGTTGCGCAGGTCGTACTCGACGTCGCGCGAGACGCCGATCAACAGCACCCGCATCGCGTAATGGAAGACGCCTTTGACGGCGGTCAGCCCGACGAGCGCCGCGGTCAACCACAGCGCCAGGTGGAGGCTGAACTGGTGGGTGAGCGAGTCGACCGCCTCGCGGATGACGAGCGGAAGCCCGGCGCCGGCGAAGTTCCGCGCCAGCAAAGCGCCGCCGCCCAGGGCGAGGTTGCGCCGATACCGCTTCAGGTAGGGCCAGAGAGTCTCGAGGGTCTCCTTCATGGCTGGGCGGGTAAGCCGGCGGAGAAAACCCTCCGCGGAAGGAAGCCGACCGGGGCGGTGTCAAGGTGCGCCCGATGAGGCGGCGACACCCGTTATTTCTTCTCCTCGCCGGAGCCTGCCGAATCCAGATGGCCCACGGTCTTCAGCAGATGGTAGAGGCGCTCCACTTCGGCCTCGTCCTCTTCGCGCAGCAGGCGGTAGCGGGGAGAAGGCAGGCGGCGGCGCTCCCGCCCCGGCGGCAGCGCCTCACCCCAAAACTGCTTGTAGGGAATGCCATCGATGAGCGCTTCCGTCGCGTGGCGCCGCAAATTCCGCAGCAGACTGTTGGCCGCATCCAGGTCGCCGGGATAGATCAGCACGATTCGGGTGTCGTCGGCGAGCGTGAGGTTCACCACCAACGGCGAAGCCCAGCCCGTGCGGTCCACGCGGCGGATATCCAACCAGTGAATCCGCTGCTCTCCGATGCGGAGATACTCCTCGCCCAGTTCGATGGCGGGCCGCGTCGCTAACCAGGCAAGCAAGGCGGCGCTTACGAGAAACAGCCCGGCAGGGACTGCGGCCGGTCCCCAGTGGGTGGCGTACCAGCCGGAGAATAGAGCCATCAGGGTGGCGACGGCAGCGCCCACCAGATAGGTGCGCGACGGGCAATACCGGGTCATCGGCCTCTCATTACTCAGACTACTCCCGGAGCGCCGCCTCGTCAATCGTCCCCTCCGTTTTGAGCCGGCGCGCTGCGAGCCATCCATAATGGCAACCGCTCCAAACGGTGGCCGCCCCGGCCAGAGGCAGTAGCGCGGCGGCAGGCGCACCCACCCAGCCCCAGTCGGTCGCTTTCATGACCAGCAGCGTGGTCACGGTGACGACGTGAATGCTCGTGGCGGCCTTTCCCCAGACCGAGGGCCGGAGCTCGTCGGCCCGCTTGACGGCAAGGAGCAGGCCCGCGACCAGCAGGATGAGGAGGTCGCGGACGATCACCAGCGCCACCAGCCACCGCGGCGCCACGCCGCGCACGGCAAGCGCCAGATAGGTCGCCACGAGGAGAATCTTGTCGGTGACCGGATCAAGCAGGGCGCCGAACCGAGTCACCGCGCCCCAGCGGCGCGCCAGCGCCCCGTCGATGGCGTCGCTCAAGCCGGCAGTCAGAAATGCGGCCAGCGCCGCCCGGTCTTGCTCGGCCAGCACCGCGAGCACAACGGCAGGTGTGAGCGCCAGGCGCAGAAGGGTGAGCGCGGTGGGCAGAAGGCGCCGCAGTCTTTTGAGCGTCACAGGCAAAGCGTAGCAGAAGGGCTCCGGCGAGTCGGCAGGCAACGGCACAGGCCCGCACCGGGACGCGACGGAATGTCAGGCCGGGCTTCGCCTCAGGCTAGCGCGCGCCGGCCGCGAGCGGCTCCGGCTCGACGGCGTCCCAGGTGACCACTTCGTAAAGCGACGGGTCGGAGACGATTCGCGAGACCAGCGCGAAGTGCATGGCGTGTCCGGCGCGCTCGGCTACGACGTGCCCCAGCAGCGGGCGACCCAACAACGCCAGATCGCCGATAAGATCGAGCGCCTTGTGACGGCAGCACTCATCCGGGAATCGTAAGCCCCCAGGGTTCATTACCCCTGAGGCGTCAAAGCAGACCGCGTTGGCCAGGCTCGCCCCGCGAATGAGCCCCATGTCGCGCATCTTATCCAACTCGTAGGCGAAACCGAAGGTGCGCGCCGGCGCAATCTCCCGCGCATAGGTGTCCGGCGTTACCTCCAGCTCCAGCCGTTGCCGCCCCACCAGGGGATGGTCGAAGAAGACGTCGCAGCTCAACAGAAACCGGTCCGCCGGCAGAATCGAAACCCGCTTGCCCGCGGCCTCGACGGTTACCGGGCGGCGGATGCGCAGATAGCGGCGCCGGCGCCGCAAGCGGCGCAAGCCCGCGGCCTTGAGCAGCTCGATGAAGGGCAAACCGCTGCCGTCCAAAATCGGCACTTCGAGATTGTCCAGGCGTACATAGGCGTTGTCGACGCCCATACTGACCAGCACACTCAAGAGGTGCTCCGTGGTGGAGATCAGCACGCCTTGGCGCATCAGGCTGGTGGCGTAGCTCACCCGCGCCACATGTTCCCAACTGGCCGGAACTTCGAAATCCTCGAGGTCGCTCCGCACGAAGACGATACCGGTACCCGCCGGCGCGGGCAAAAGCTCCATGCGGACCGGCACGCCATGATGCAGGCCCACTCCGGCCGTGGAAACCGCGCGAGCGAGGGTGGTCTCAAAGAGCACGTCGGTGATCCTCTAGTACCAAGTACGCCTGAGTGCTAGCACGCCGAATACCGTTATTCAAGTTGTTGATTTATAAGCAAATGCACGGACTGGCTGTGGCGAATCCGCAACAGTTTGCCGCCTTCGGCGTGGCCCAGGCGCGCCAGAGGCGACCGGCGGCGCTATCATGGGGGGCATGCGGCGGCCTGCCCTGTTCCTCATTGACACGTTTGGCTTTATCTTCCGCGCCTATCACGCCCGCGCACGCAGCGGCGCCCCACCCATGCGCACCAAAGACGGCCTATCGACGGAAGCCGTGTATATCTTCACCAACATGCTGCGGAAGTTAATCGCCAACTACCGGCCGGACTACATCGCCGCCGTCTCCGAAAGCGCCGAGCCGACCTTCCGCGAGCAGCAGTTCGCCGAATACAAAGCCAACCGACCGGAGCCGCCGCCCGATTTGGCCGAGCAACTTCCCTGGGTGCGCCGCCTGCTTGAGGCCATGCGCATCCCGATCATCGAATTGCCGGGTTACGAGGCCGACGACCTGATCGGCTCGCTGGCCCGCAAGGCGGAGGCGGCGGGCCTTTACGTGGTGATCGTCTCAAGCGACAAGGACATGCTCCAACTGGTCGGCGACAATATCGCCATGCTCAACCCGGCCAAAGAGGACGGCTGGTACGACGCCGCTAAGACGGTCGAGTTCATGGGGGTCGCCCCGTCCCGGATCCCCGATCTGTTGGCGCTCAAGGGGGACGCCATCGATAACATTCCCGGTGCCCCGGGAATCGGCGAAAAGGGAGCGCTTAGCTTGATCCAGCAGTTCGGTTCGGTCGAGGCGGCGCTCGAGCGGGCCGCGGAGGTGACGCGAAAAACCTACCGCGAGAGCCTGCTCAATAATCGCGAGCAGATTTTGCTGAGCAAACAACTGGCGACGATCGACAGCTCGGCGCCGGTTGCGCTGGATCTGGCCCAACTCCAAGCCCGGGAGCCGGACCGGGCGGCGCTCGAGGAGCTGTTCCGGCGCCTGGAGTTTTTCAGCCTGCTCCGAGACCTCGCGCCCGCCCCGGATGCCGGGCCGGTTGCCGTGGACTATGCGCGGCTGGAGGAGCCGGAGGCGATCCGGCAGTACCTGAACGCAGCGAGCGCCGCCTCGCGGTTGGGCGTCGCCGTGCAACTTGCGGACGGGGGCGGCCTGTCGGAGCCGCTGGTCGCCGTGGCGACCGAGCCCGGGCGGGCGCGTGCCGTGGGCCAGGAGCATCTCGAGCTGCTGCGCCCGCTGCTTGAGGACCACGCCCGAGCCAAAGCCGCCTTCGACGTCAAGGCCACGCTGTTGAAGCTGTGGCGTCTGGGAATCCGGCCCGCCGGCTTCCGAGACGATCCGACGCTTTACGCCTTCCTGCTCGAGGCCGATCCGGCGAGCGCGGCGCCCGAGGCGCTGGTGGAGCGCCGTCTCGGCCGGCGACCGGACGGAGCGGTCGAGGCCTGGGCCGATCACGCTCTCCGGCTGAGCGACCGGCTGGCGGCCGAGGTGGATGCCCGGGGCCTGCGGCGCATCTACGAAGAAATCGATCTGCCGCTGGCGCCGGTGCTGGCTCGCATGGAGCAGGCCGGGATTCGGATCGAGCCGGAGGCGCTGGCGCGGCTGAGCGAACATTTAGAGGCCGAGAGCGAGCGGCTGGCGGCGCGCATCCACCAGTTGGCGGGCAAGCCGTTCAACATCAACTCGCCGCAACAGTTGGCCCAGATTCTGTTTGAGGAGCTTAAGCTGCCCGCACCCACTCGCTACGGCAAAAAAAAGGTCTTCTCGACGGCGGCCGACGTGCTCGAGGCGCTGGCCGCCGACCATGAGATCGCCCGATTGGTCCTCGACTACCGCCAACTGGTCAAGCTCAAAGGCACCTACGTCGATGCGCTGCCCACCCTCATTCATCCTTCCACCGGCCGCCTTCATACGACCTTCAACCAGGCCGGCGCCACGACCGGGCGGCTCTCCTCTTCCAACCCCAACCTGCAAAACATCCCCATCCGCACCGAGCTCGGCCGCCAGATCCGTGCGGCGTTCGTTCCCGAGCCCGGCTGGAAGCTTCTGGTGGCCGACTACTCGCAACTGGAGCTGCGGCTGCTGGCTCACTTCTCGCGCGATCCCGTGCTGGTGGAGGCCTTTCGGCGCGGCGAGGACATCCATGCGCGCACGGCGGCCGAGGTCTTCGGCGTTCCGCTGGTGCTGGTGACGCCCGAGCAGCGACGGGCGGCCAAAGCGGTCAATTTCGGCATCATCTACGGGCAGACGCCGTTCGGCTTGGCTGCTCAGCTCGGAATTTCTCGGGAGGAGGCGGCCCGCTACATCGACAGCTATTTCGCGCGGTACCCGGCCGTGAAGCGGTTCGTGGAGGAGTCGATCGAAAAGGTCCGGCAAACCGGTCTGACGCGCACGCTGTTCGGCCGCGAACGCCCGATCCCCGACATCCACAGCACAAATCCCAACGCGCGCGCCTTCGCCGAACGCACGGCCATCAACACGCCGCTTCAGGGCACCGCGGCGGATCTCATCAAGCTCGCCATGATTCGCATCGACCGGGAGCTTGCCGAGCAGCGGCTGCGCGCCCGGATGCTGCTTCAGGTGCACGACGAGCTCGTCTTTGAAGCGCCGCCCGAGGAGAGCGAAGCCCTGGCCAGGTTGGTGAAGTCCCGAATGGAGACGGTCTATGCGCTCGAGGTGCCGCTGGTGGCCGATATCGGCATCGGCGACAACTGGCGCGACGCGAAATAAGACGTCAGGCTACAGGGTCTGTCCGGCCAGGGCGGGAGCCGTCTTTAGGAACTGCTTCACCGAGCGCATCGCCTGCCGGGTGCGGTGCTCGTTTTCGATCAGGGCGAAGCGGACATAACCCTCGCCCATCGGGCCGAAACCGATGCCCGGCGCCACGGCGGTGAGCGCCTTCTCGAGCAGGAGCTTGGAGAACTCAAGCGAACCCATTTCGCGGAACGGTTGGGGGATGGGCGCCCAAAGGAACATGGTCGCCTTGGGCGGCTCGACCGGCCAGCCGGCCGCGCACAGCCCGGCGACGAGCACGTCGCGGCGCCGTTGATAGATGGCGCAAATTCGGCGGGTCTCCTCCTCGCAATCGCGCAGAGCGATGATGGCGGCGATCTGAATCGGCTGAAAGATGCCGTAGTCGAGGTAGCTTTTGATGCGGGCCAGAGCCGCAATCATCTTCGGATTGCCCAGGCAGAAGCCCACGCGCCAGCCCGCCATGTTATAGCTCTTGCTCATGGAGAAGATCTCGACGCCGACCTCCTTGGCGCCCTCCACCTCGAGCAGGCTCGGGGCGCGGTAGCCGTCAAAACAGAGATCGGCATAAGCGAAATCGTGGACCACCATCGAGCCATAATGCGCGGCCAGCCGCACGATCTCCTTGAAAAAGCCCAGATCGACGCAATGGGTGGTGGGATTGTGGGGGAACGAGATGAGGATCATGCGCGGCGGGGTAAGCGAGGTCTTATACAGATGCTCGAGATTGTCGAGGAAGATCGCCGGATTCGGCATCTCGAGCATGGTGGCGCGCCCCTCGGCCATGATCACGCCGTACTGATGGATCGGATAGGCCGGATTCGGCGAGACGACCTCATCGCCCGGGCCGATGACGGCAAACAACAGGTGGGCGAGGGCGTCCTTGGCTCCGATGGTGACGATCACCTCTTTGTCCGGGTCGAGCTCGACCCCGTAGTTGCGCTTGTAGCGTTTGACGATCTCCAGTCGAAGGTTCGGGATGCCGCGCGAGACCGAGTAGCGATGGTTCCGCGGGTTCTGAGCCGCCTCGACGAGCTTTTCGACGATCGGAGCCGGCGTCGGCCCGTCGGGGTTGCCCATACCGAAATCCACGACATCGAGCTGTTGGGCCCGCAGCCGGGCCTTCATTTCGTTGACCACCGCGAAGACGTAGGGCGGAAGCTTGCGGATGCGATAAAACTCGCCGGAATCAATCCCCATAAGAGCCATTCTATTGCGCCGGGCAGGCCCGGTTCAGGCGCCGATCAGCTTCTCGGCCGAAGATGGTGCGACGGCGTGTAGCGCTTAATCTTGATGTTACGAAACTCGGCCGGAACGCCCTCCGACTGGAGGCAGATGTAGCCGACGCGGGGATCGGCGTTGGCGCCCAGGCCGACGAGCACGCCGTTGAGGACGGTGGCCACCCGACCCTCCTCGGAGTAGACCTCGTTAGTGTTCCACTCGCCGGGAGGCCGCGCCGCGGCGTGAATCATCTCGCCGCCGTCAAGCGTAGCGCCCTGGATGGGAAAGATGCGGCCCATGTGCGACTGGTAGAGCTGGCACTCCACCCCCTTCGGCCACACGGCGTCGCGCTGCACGTAAATTAGCACGCCGCTGTTGCCGGCCTGGGCGAAGCGCACCTCGACATGGAAGACGAAGTTGTCGTAGACGTCCTCGGTGCGCACATAGCCGTTCGGCGCGCCGGTGGTCTTGAGCAGGCCGCCTTCGACGAAGAAGGTCGACTGCTGGCCCGCCTCCGACGGCAGGTATCGGCGGACCTTGCCCTCACCCGCGCTGAGGACCGTGATCCAGCCGGTAAGGTCCTTGCCGTTGAACAACGGCGTCCAGCCCTCTGCGTAGGCGGTCGCCGGATCCCGATAGTCGCCCGAGCGCTGGGCGAGCAACAGGCCGCCGACGGCGAGCGCAGCCAGCAGGGGCGGCAGGGCGGCTCTTACAGATCGATTTGAAACTCTTTCCATTCCGTGACTCTCTTCTCGTAAATCGCCTCGCGGCCCAAGATGGCCGTGAGCGCCCCGGTGGCCCCGACGACAACATCGGCCGGAGGCTTCTTGCCGGTACGAATGCTTTCATAGAACGCCTTGATGTGGGCGTCGCGGTCCTCCTCGACCGCCTCCAACAGAGCCCGCGCCCGGTTGCCGAGGGCCGGGCGGCGCGGATAGAACATCGAGGTGTTCAGGTCGACGCCGCCCTCGTCGGTGAATACATAGGTGTACTGGCCCCCGCCGGGCATTTCGCGGGGGTGGAAGAAGACCTGCGTGTAGGAGAGCTTCACGCCGTTGCGGTAGTCGTAGCTGAGCGTGTAACCGTCCATGGTGTCGCGGCCGGGCGGATCGTCCTTCCACAGCAGCACGCCGCCGAACCCAGCGGCTCGCTCCGGCAGGCTGTTGATCACCCAGTTGCACAGATCCAGGTTGTGCACCGACATCTCCACCAGCACATCGCCCGAGCGCGCCCGGTTGAAGAACCAGTCGGCTGAGGGGCCGTGGTGGTCGAGGTCGTCGGAGGCATGGCGCTGCGCCTTCACCATGATCACCTTGCCCGCCTCGCCGGCGTGGATCTTGGCGATGGTCTGCCGGATGCGTTGCATGGAGCGCATCTGCTGGCCCGCCTGAAAGACGGGTTTCGACCGTCGGGCCACCTCGAGGAGCTTCTTAATCGAATCCGGCGTGATGCCGATCGGTTTTTCGCAGTAGACGTGCTTGCCCGCCTCGAGCGCGGCGATCGACATCTCGACGTGCAGGTCGCACGGTGTGGCGATGAAGACGGCCTCGACATCGCCGCGTTCGAGCAGGCGCCGGTAGTCGGCGGTGGTGAAAGGATTGTGCGCGGCCGCCGCCGTCGCCGCTTCATCGAGCCGGTCCGGCTTGATGTCGCACAGGCCGGTGACCTTGACGCCCGGCAGCGCGAGCGCCGACTTGAGCAGATACAGGCCGCGGTTGCCGGTTCCGATGAAGGCGGTGCGCACCGGCTC
>Ga0308417_1003223_pt1 | contig 10493 bp, 4 predicted proteins | sample HotsprSampleOS65_FD_203528 | JGI IMG/M metagenome (GOLD analysis project Ga0308417, IMG submission 203528) | Hot spring phototrophic mat microbial communities from Octopus Spring, Yellowstone National Park, Wyoming, United States - 20090730_OS65 ... | reverse complement strand
CGCATCGTCTTCACCATCCCGGCCGGGCTGAGCTGGGGCAGCGATCCGGGCGATGCCCTGCTGGACGCGCTGCCGGCCGGCATCTGGTACATCACCGATAGCGAGCGCATCACGCACACGCCGACGTCGGTCAATGTGACGATCACCCAGCGCGTGAGCTTCACCCAGGTATTCGCGGGCCAGGTTCAACAGGTGGTGCGCTGGCGCTTTGCGCCGATCACCAGCCTGCTGGACGCACCGACGGTGGTGATGCTGACTTTCGCGGCACAGGCCGTAGGTCGGCAGTTGACCGACACCCTGCCTTCGGTGTGGGTGACGCAGACCGATCAGTTCTTCCCGACCAACTACGCGCAGTTGGAGTATCCGTGGCCGAACCACATCAGCAGCACGGTCACCAACCGCGTGATCCAGCCGCGCCTGACGGTTGACAAAAACAGCCTGCCGCCGCCGGGGTCGCTGGTGGGCGCAGGTGACCTGATCACCTACACGATCACGATCACCAACGACGGCTACGGGCCGGCCTACGACATCGTGATCAGCGACGTGCTGCCGGCGCAGGTCACGCTGGTGACCTACACGCTGAGCAGCGCCGCGCCACCCACGGCCACCCTGCTGGCCGGCCCGCCGGTGAGCGCCACTGGCCAGGTCACTTGGCTGCTGAGCGCGCTGTGGGGCACGGCCTGGAACAGCAATCAACCGGGGGTGGTCACCCTCACGGTCGTCGCGCGCGTCACCGACACTGTAGGTGCGAACGTTGTCTTCACCAACAGCGTCGCTCTACCCTACTACGACTCGCAGCCTGGCGACGGCCCTGGCCCGTACAACCCCGACGAGCGCGAATACGGCGACGGGGGCGATAGCGTCTCGCACCGCACCGCCGACGCCACCATCCTCAAGTCGGTCGTCCCACCCACAGCCACGCTGGGCAGCGTCGTCACCTACGTGTTGACCCTGCCGGCGGCGCCGATCACGGCCACGCTCTACAACGTCACGGTCACCGACCAGCTCGCGACGGCGCTCCAGCTACACGCTGTGAACGCCGCGCCGGACGGGACAGTGGTGGTCAACGGCAATGCCTTCACTGTGACCTATGCCAGCATCCCGGCCGGCCAGCAGCGCTTCATCACGGTGACAGCAGTGCTGTCCTCGCCGCTGGGCGGACAGGCTGGGAACGTGCTGACCAACGTCGCGACGCTGCGCCACCAGGACGGCGGGCCGACGCCTTCCAATTCCACCCAGGTGACGGTGACCGAGCCGGCGCTGACGCTGGTGAAGGCCAGCGACCCGCCCACCAGCAGCACAGTCGGCGCCGGCCAGACCGTGACCTACACCGTGCGCATCACCAACGCGACCGGCGTGACGGTCTCAGCTGCCTACGACCTGGTGTTCAGCGACGTGCTGCCGCTCTACCTGCGCGATGCGCCGCCAGTGCTGACCGGCGTGACGATTGACGGCGTGCCGGTGGCTGGCAGCGACTACCTCACCAGCTACAACGCCCTCAGCGGTCAGTGGATCATTACGTTCAGCGCGGGGGTGAGCCTGCCACCAGGCGGCGCGCTGGTCGTCACCTACACAGCAGTTGTGAGCGCGAACGCGCCGGCTGGGGTGGACTTAATCAACGCCGCGGCTGTGCGCTGGTCCAGCCTGCCCGGAGCGGTGCCAGGCGACCGCGACTACGGCCCGATCAGCGACACGACCAACATCCACCTGGGGTATCCCACGCTCGACTTGACCAAGTCCTTCACGCCAACCGCGGCCCAGGCCGGCGGGCTGCTCACCTACACCATCGTGGTGACCGCTGGCGGCCTGGTCTCGGCCACTGGCGTGGTGATCACCGACGCCCTGCCGGCCAACACCACATACGTGAGCTGCGGTCCATCGCCCTGCGGCCAGTCGGGCGGCGTGGTGAGCTGGACGCTGGGGACGCTGAACATCGGCGAATCGCGGACAGTGACGCTGGTCGTCCAGGTGAACAGCCCGCTGCCGGATGGCACGCAGATCGTGAACACGGCAGTAGTCACCAGCAACGAGGGCATCACCGACACCGACACGGTGACGACAATCGTCGGCAGCGCGCCGATCCTCAACCTGACCAAGTCCAGCGTTGACCTGAACGGCGCGCCGCTGCGTCCAGGCGACGTGCTGAGCTACGTCATCGTGGTGGTCAACACGGGCAACGCTGTGGCGACGAACGTCACGGTGAGCGACGTTGTGCCGGCGAACACGACCTACGTGCCCGGCTCGATCAGCGGCGGCGATGACAACAGCGCTGCCGGCCTGCCGATCCTGAGCTGGACGATCAACAGCCTGGCGCCCAACGCGCCAGTGACGCTGACGTTTGCTGTGACCATCGTCCTGCCGCTCACCAACGGCCTGGGGTTGACCAACACGGCCGTCGTGACCAGCAGCGAGGTGCCCACGCCGACGCAGAGCACGGTGACGAACACGGTCACCTCGTCTCACACCCTGACGATCAGGAAGTCGGCTCAGCCGGTTCCGGCGCAGCCCGGCGGCTTGCTGACCTACACGTTAGTCTTCACGGTCACCGGCGATGAGCCGGTCTATGGCCTGACGCTGAGCGACACCACGCCGGCCCACACCACCTTCGTCACGGCGACGCCGCCGCCAGACCTCGACCCCGGCGCGGGCAACCCCGGCCTGGTGCAGTGGAACCTAGGCGACTTCCTGCCGCCCGCCAGTGGGGTGACTCAGGCGACGGGGATCGTGACGCTGGTGGTGCAACTGAACAGCCCGCTGATCAGCGGCACGCAGATCGTCAACACCGCGCTGCTCAGCGACACCTCTGGACAGACAGTGACCGACACAGTGAGCACACCGGTGAGCAGCAGCCACGCCCTCGCGGTGAGCAAGTCGGCGACGCCGACCGTGGTCATCGCCGGCCAGGCGCTGACCTACACCATCTACTACACCATCACCGGCAACCAGCCTGCGCCAAACGCGGTGCTGACCGATACGCTGCCGCCCAGCGTGACGCTGGTGAGCTGCGCGCCGGCCTGCAATGTGAGCGGAGGCACGCTCACCTGGTCGCTGGGGACGCTCAACCCGGTCACGAGCGGGCAGATCTCGGTCGTCGTGCTGGTGAACGCCGACGTGCCCACCGGCACGCTGCTGCTGAACAGCGCTGCCATCGGCGACAGCAGCGGGCTGACCGACACCGACCAGATCACCACGCCGGTGCAGGAGCTGACCAACGTGCGCCTGCGCAAGTTTGCCGCGCCGTCGCCGGTGGCCGCTGGGGCTTTATTGACCTACACGCTGGCGATCACCAATGATGGGCCGAGCGTCGCTCGGGACGTGATCGTGACCGACGCCCTGCCATCTGAGGTGGTCTACGTCGGCGCAACGCCGGCGCCGGCGCTGATCAGCGGCAACCTGCTGAGCTGGACGCTGGGCGTCTTGCAGCCTGGTCAATCGGCGCACATCACCGTCACCGTCCAGGTCAGCGCTGCGCTGCCAGCCGGCGCGCTCATCACCAACACGGCGGTCGTCACCACCTCCACGCCGGGCGATGACCCCGCCGATAATCCTGACACAGTAACCACGCCAGTGACGACGACGGCCGAGATCGCGCTGACCAAGCAGAGCAACGTCTCGCAGACAGTGCGCAGTGGCTGGGTGACCTACACGTTGCTCATCACGAACTACGGGCCGAGCGTCGCGCAGAATGTGATCGTGACGGACGCCCTGCCGGTCGGCCTGGTGTATCAGGGGGCGACCCCATCACCAACGACGATCAGCGGCAACACGCTGGTCTGGGCGCTGGGGAATCTGGCCGTCAGCCAGTCCGTCGCCATCACTATCACTACTCGTGTGTCAAGTTCGGTTGCGCTCGGCGTGCCATTGACCAACACGGCGACGGTCAGCACCGACACGCCCGGTGACGACCCCAGCAACAATACCGACGACCGTCCGGTGCTGCCCGTCGGGCCGACGGTGGCGATCCGCAAGGACCTGATCGGGGCTGACACGGACCTGCGGTGGCCCAATCACGTTACCTTCACCATTCGCATTACTAATACCGGCCCGACCACGATCACCATCCTAGTGGTGCGCGACGAATTCGACGGCAGTGTGCTGACCTACACAGCAGCCATACCCACACCGAATACGGTGATCAGTGGAGAGCTGCGTTGGGATAACCTGGTTGGACCGTCGCCGTATGGCTACAACGCGCCGCTGCCGCCTGGACATAGCCGCGTCATCACAGTCACCTTCCGCGTGGTGAGAGACATCACCACGACGACCAACACAGCCAGAGTGGGAAGCGGCACGCGCGACGAGTTCGACAATCTCACCAACGAACCGAGCGACGATGCCACCGTGATCAACGTGCCGACGGCGGTGACGCTGCGCACGTTCTACGTGGCTGCGGTCAACGGGCGACGGGTGACGCTGGCCTGGGAGACCGAGACCGAGGTGGATAACTTCGCCTTCCGGCTGTACCGCGCGCCGGCCAACGACTTCTCGCAGGCCGTGCTAGTCGGCGAAGTGCCGGCTGCCATGAGCGGCGCGCTGGGCGCCAGCTACACCTTCGACGACGAGGTGCCAACGTCGGGCGTCTGGTGGTACTGGCTGGCCGACGTGGACACGGCAGGCCGTGAGACCGTGCATGACCAGTTGGCCTACGCCACTGTTGGCTGGCTGAACCGAGTCTGGCTGCCGGTGGTGATGCGAGCGGAGTAGGACTGTGCGCTGGATTTGTCGCGCCTTGATCGGGATCGGGTTGATCCTGGCGTTGTGTATGCCTCGGCCAGCCCTGGCCGATTCTGCTCCCGCGTTGCGCCTGGAGCGACAGGGCGACGAGGTGGCGCTGACCTGGGCCTGGACGGAGGGCCAGCCGCTGGACCGGCTGGCCCAGCGCTGGCCGATTGCGCCGGGTCTCGCCCTGCCGTTTGCGGCCTGGCTGATCGCCTCGCCGGCCCAAGCCCTGCCGCAGTGGGAGGTCGAGGCGATCAGCACCGAGTTCCGCGCCAACCTTGCGCTGCCGCAGAGCGAACACGACGCCCAAGAGCCGCTGCCGGCGGGCTGGCCGCTGGATGTCGAGGAGGCGGGCGTGATGCGCGGTGTTCGGCTGGCTCGCTTGCGCTTCTTCCCAGCCCGACCCGAAGGCCAGGGCTGGCGCGTCGTCACTGCGCTGCGCGCCCACCTGCGCCTGCCGGCTGGGTCGGGCATTGGTGCACAGAGAAGCCCGACCGATGATCCGCTGCTGCGCGCGCTGGCCGGCCAGGTGCTCAATCCCGAAGCGGTGCGCCGTGCACCGGTTGTCAGCGCGCCTGCCCGTGATGCCGACATACAGAGCAGCCCGCTGCCGCGCGCGCTCGTTGACGTGGCCGAGCCGGGGCTGGTGGCCATCACGCGCGCGGCGCTGGTCGGGGCAGGCTTCCCTGTCGGGTCACCGCATACCCTGCGCTTGAGCCAGGGAGGCGCCGAGGTGCTGATGCTTTGGGAGGGCGACAGTGACAATGCCTTCGAGGATGGAGAGCGCCTGTTGTTCTATGCCGCGCCGCGCTTCAGCCGCTATGCCGACCACGACACATGGATCTTGGAAGACGCTGGCACACCACAGCCGCGCATGGGCAGTCGGTTGGCAACTCCGGGCGCGTTGCCGACCGGTGTGCTGCGCGCGCGGCGCACCTTCGAGCAAAACGCCATTTACACGCCCGACTGCGGCTGCCGGCCGCCGCAGGGCCGCGACGGCGACCGATGGGCCTGGGTGAGCCTGCAGCGGCACCAAACCTGGAGCTACCCACTGCCGGTCACGGCCAGCGGACCGGCGACGATCACGCTGTGGCTGATCGGCTATACCGACCCGCCACAGTCGCCCGATCATCGGGCGCAGGCCTGGCTGAATGGCGCGCTGCTGGGCGAGGTGACCTGGGACGGCAAGCAGGCCGTCACAGCGACCTTCCCAGCGCATCTGGCAGCCAGCAATACGCTGTCGGTGGCGCTGCCGGGCCTGGCCGGCATAACCATGGAAGGGATGTGGGTGGACGCGCTGGCCGTTGAGTTCACAGCCAGCGCCGACTGGCAGGGGCTGCCCCTGCATGGGGAGACAGCTAAGCGCGCGTATGTCTTGGCTGCCCCGCCGCTCTACCTGCTGGACATCACCACGCCTACCCAGCCAACAAACTTGACTGGTTGGGCGAGCGAGGGCAGCGGCGTCCGCTTCGCCGACCCGCCCAGCGGGCTGCCGCGCACCTATCTGGCGACGACGACCGTTCGTGGGCCACTGCGCATCCGCCTGCCTGCACCCCAGAACCCTGCGCAAGGCGCGTTTCACGTCATCGCGCCGGCCGACTTCATGCCGGCGCTGGACGCGCTGATTCAGCGCCGCCAGTCTCAAGGGATCGCGGTGGTCACCCAGACAACGCAGGCCATCTACGACCATGATGGCGACGGGCGCATGCATCCGCTGGCGATCCGCGCCTATCTCTCCAGGCGATACTACGGCGACGCCCAACGTCCGGCCTACGCGCTCCTGGTAGGGGATGGGACGCTCGACCCAAAGCGCTATCGCCCCAGCTCACCACCCACGCCGCTGCCGGCGCTGTTGGCCGACGTTGACCCGCGCCTGGGCGAGACGGCCAGCGACAACCGCCTGGCAACCGTGGATGGCCCGGATGCGCTGCCTGATATCGCCATCGGCCGCTGGCCGGCGAACAACGCTGGTGAGGTCGCCGCGCTGGTGAGCAAGACGCTCGCCTACGAGGACGCGCTGTTCACTGCCGCCGATCGACGCGCGCTGTTCGTGGCCGACAATCCCGACGCAGCCGGGGATTTCCCAGGTGCAGCGCTGCGCCTGGCCGGACTAACGCCAGCGAGTTACATCACCATCACTGCGCTAATGACGAACGCTGCGGCCTTTACGGATACGCGCGCGACGACGCTTGGCCAGTGGCATCTGGCGCGCGTTGTGACCTACTTCGGGCACGCCTCGCCACGCCAGTGGGCAGCCGAGCGGTTGTTCCACCGCGACGACGTCGGCAGCCTGCCGGCTTCACCGCGCCTGCCGGCTGTGCTCAGCCTCACCTGCTTTACCGCTCGTTTTCATGAGCTGCAGGACGCGCTGGATGAGACGCTGCTGCGGGCGCCTGGGCGCGGGGCAGTTGCCACCTGGGGCAGCACTGGCCTGACCATCTCCACAGGTCACGAGCGCTTGGGAGAGGGCTTTTTGCCGGCCTGGTTAAACGGGGGACGGCTAGGGGAAGCAACGCTTGCCGGCCAGCTTGCTCTGAGCGCTGGCGGCCTGTATCTCGATTTGCTCGACACCTACGTGCTGTTGGGTGACCCAACCTTGGCTTCCAATCAGCGCTGGGCTGCGCAGACGATCTTCTTGCCAGTCTCGCGCCGCTGATGTTAGAAACGCGAAGAGGTGATTTCAAGATGACCAGAACGATAAAGACGCTCTTGCCTCTGGTTGTTGTGATGCTCAGTGCGCTGGGTGCGATGGCGATCGTAGCAGGCCAGCCGGCGTTTACGCCGCAGGCGCCACTTGGGTTTACCGACACGCCTGTGCCGCCGACCGACACGCCTGTGCCGCCGACCGACACGCCTGCGCCACCGACCAGCACGCCTGTGCCGCCGACCAGCACGCCTGCGCCGCCGACCAGCACGCCTGTGCCGCCGACCGACACGCCTGCGCCACCGACCAGCACGCCTGCGCCGCCGACCAGCACGCCTGCGCCAACCAGCGAGATGCCTCCAAGCCCGCTTACGCCAACACCACAGCCGGTTCTGATTGACCCATACATCATCAAGCAGGTCAACCTGGAACAGGCGCAAGTGGGCGATATTGTGGTGTTCACCATAGATGTCATCAATCCCAACCCTGTGGCGATCGGCAATGTCGTAGTAGGCGATGTCCTCTCGCCCTTGGTGGATTATTTGAGCGCCAGCGTACCGCGCGGGTCGTTTAGCTACGACGCTGGTGCGCGCACGTGGACGCTCAACTTGGGCGTGATGGGGCCAGAAGAGCGCCTGACCTTGACCATCACTGCGCGGGTCAACGAGCGAGCGCAGCCGCCAAACACGCTGTTAAACACCGCTGTGCTCACTAGCAGCCTGGGGATAACCCAATCGAACACCACCAACACGCTGATCGTGCCAGGCGAGCTGCCGGGAACAGGAAGGCGATGATCGCAAAGCGGCTCGCAGTGACGTTCGTCCTGGTTGGCACAATATTGTTCGCCAGCCCTGTCTGCGCAGATACTCATGCGCCGGCCCGCCTAAGCATTCCGTCACTGAGGCTGTTTGATGCGCCGGTGGTGACGCTGCCAATTCAGAGTGGGCGCTGGGCAGAAGAACGCCTGGGGGCGCGCGAGGTGGGCTTGCTAGAGACGACCGGCCGCTGGCCGGGCGACGCTTGGGCGATGGTGCTGGCTGGCCACGTCACCCTGGAAGATGAGCAGCGCGGCCCGTTTTATGGCCTAGGCAGCCTGCGGCCAGGCCAGATCCTGTTGCTGTACGACAAGGGTGGCCAGCCGTGGCGCTATCGGGTGGTTGGCCAGCGGTTGCTCGCAGCCGACGCCGTGAAAGCTATCTATCGGCGCGATGGCCGCCGGCTGCTGCTGATGACCTGCGCGACCTGGGACGATGCGCAGCGGCGCTACACCCGCCGGCTGGTCGTCGAGGCGGTGCTTGAGGCGCCGACTGACGCGCGCGTCCAGCCAGCGAGGTGAATCAAGTGAAGATACGGCCTCCGCCCATCCCTGTTGAGCTATTAGTCACTCAGCCTTCCAAGATCGCCATTGCTGCGTTACGCCCGTTCACGCCGATGACGCTGCCGCCTGGATGCGTGCACGCGCCGCATAAATACACCCCTGTCATCGGCGTCTTGTAGTTGAGCCGGCGATCCCACATGAAGTCGGGCAGGCATTCGCCCTGAAAGATGTGTCCGCCGGTCAGGCCGGTGCGCTGTTCGATGTCGGGCGGACCGAGCACTTCCACGTCTATCACCGCCTGCGGGAAGTTCGAGACAAAGCGCGCGATAGATGCGATGCCAAGCTGCCTGACCTCCTCGCGGTGTGCGTCCCAGCTCTGCCCGTCTGCAAACGCATTTGGCACATATTGTGAGAAGACGCTCATGGTGTGGCAACTGCGATACGGCGAATCCGGCGTAATCACGCTAGGGTCGTGGACGGTTTGAAAGTATTGCTCCGTCCATAGCCAGGCCGGCAGCGCACCGCGCTGCGCCGCAGCGAAGCCAGCCTGCCACTCTGCCTTAGTGAGCGGCGTGTTGATTTGCCCGAAGTGATGGGGCTGGAACTGGCCAGGGCGCCCCCGAAAGTCCGGCAGTTCACTCAGCAGAAAGTTGAACTTCACTGTGCACCCCTGGATCGGGATGCGCATCACTTGCTCGCGCCAGCCCGGGTCGGCATCATCACCAAGCAGGTGCAGCGTGGTGCGCGGGTCAGCGTTGCTCACCACAACTGGCGCATGGATCAGCTCGCCAGCTTCAAGCGTCACGCCCTCGCCAGGGCAGATGCGCGCCACCGGCACACCGGTAGCGACAAGCGCGCCGGCCGCTCGCGCCGCTTCGCAGAGGATGAACGAGATCATCCCCATCCCGCCTCTCACGTAGCCCCACGTGCCGGGATACCCGCCCAATCGTCCGGAGCTATGGTGAAAGTAGATCGACGCTGTGCCCTTGTCGAATGGGCTGGCGTTGGTGCCGATCACCCCCTGGCCGAGATAGGCGATCTGCAATCGCTCGTCCTGGAGATAGCGCTCAACGTATTCGGCCATGCTCCACTCGAAGAGCAGCCCGCGCACTTCTTCATCGTCCCCGATGCGCGCTTCGAGCTGTTCGCGCGTCGGTGGCGGGCCGATCCAAAGGTCATCTGGGCCGTCTGGGCGGATCAGGTCGCGGGCGCGCCGCATCACGCCTTGCATTGCGCGCCAGCCGGCGAGGTCGCGCGGCGAAAAACGGCGGATCTCCTCCTCACAGCGCACCTCGTCGTCGTAGAGCTGAACACTGCTGCCGTCCTCAAACGGCACGAACAAACCATTCAGCGCAGGCGTCCATTCGTAACCATAACGCGCGAAGTCCAACTCTTCAATCACCAAGGGGTGCAGTAGGCCGGCCAGGTAGGCACATGGCGACATGCGCACGCCTGGCCAGGTTTCTTCCAGCGTGCATGCGCCGCCGACGCGCTCGCGCGCTTCCAGCACCAGCACGCGCCTGCCGGCGCGGGCCAGGTAAGCAGCACAGGCCAGTCCGTTGTGTCCGGCGCCGACCACGATGACATCCCAAGTGCGCGCAGCCAGTTCTTTGACCGGCATCGGCAGGCCGATCCAGCCAAGCGAAGCTATAGCGGAGGGCGAGGCAGTCATGATGTTAGCGATCATAGCGCTGGCCTTGCGCAACGTTGCGTGTTCGTGCCTAACGGGTCATGGGCCGGCTGCCAGCGAAAAGCCGTGCTGGACCGGCTCACTGTATCTGGATGTCGAGCGCCACGGGTGCCCCGAGCAGC
>Ga0308417_1003219_pt1 | contig 10495 bp, 6 predicted proteins | sample HotsprSampleOS65_FD_203528 | JGI IMG/M metagenome (GOLD analysis project Ga0308417, IMG submission 203528) | Hot spring phototrophic mat microbial communities from Octopus Spring, Yellowstone National Park, Wyoming, United States - 20090730_OS65 ... | reverse complement strand
CTGCCGGCCCAGACAATGCGATTGCGCGACACGAACGTGCTGCCCGCCGCCGGCGCCTGAATCGTGGGCGTGAGCAAGGTCAGGGCGACCGGCACGATGCTGGTCACCCAGGCCCCCGGCGCGGCGATGCCGCCCGCGTTGGTCACCCGCGCCGTGGCTGTGAGGATGCCGCCCCACGCCGGCGGCGTCGGTTCGACCGCCAGCGATGAGACCAGATGTGGCCTGTCCACGCGCACGACGGACTGCTGTGTGAAGCGCAGGTCTGGTTGATGGATGCTCACATGCAGATCGGCGGTCAGCGCGTCTCCGGCAGACAGCCCCGCGCTGGTGGTGGCCACGAAAGTCCACGTCAGCGTCATGCCGGCCTGTAGATCGCCCGACCACGCGCCGGCGTGATGCGCGTTCCAGCCGGCCAACGTGGATGAGATGACAAACAGATCGCCCGACACCGGCGCTGAGATCGTCACGCCGGGCGTGATCCCCAGCGCCGCTGAGATCGCCCCGTCTGCGCGCAGGACAATCGTGAAAGTCACGCTGTCGCCAGCGGCGATGCGCTCGCGGTCCGGCGTCAGCGTCGATTGCCCCAGCCACGACAACCAGCCCACGCTGCGGTTCATCAGGTCCGAGCGAACGGTGGCGGTCAATGCCTCGAACGCGAACGGCATGAACACCGCGCGCCAGTCTGGGGCGGCGCTGCCTGCGGCACCGGCGCGCGCCAGGCCAGCCGGCTGGCCGCTGTCGCCGCGTAGAATCACCTGCGTGCCCGTCATGGGCTGAACGGCTGTGCTGAGATTCCAGAAGTATGGGAAGCGGTTCATTTCGTCCAGCAGACTGCCGCCGCCGAAGCCGTCCCCGATCACATTGCCCGGCGCGCCCACCACATTCGAAAAGGTGTCGTCATAGTCAATTGCCGCCACGCCCAGATAGTTCTGGTTGAAGACGCTCAACTCCGTGTAGAACAGCGCCGCCTGTGACGAGAAGAAAAGTCGCCCGCCGCCGTCCAGATACTGCCTCAGCGCGTCCTGTTCCGCCGGCTGGATGGGGTCGAACCAGTCATAGCCGTTGAACCACACCACCACGGGATACAGGCGCAGGGTGGTGATGGACGGCGAGTCGGCAAGCCCATATCCCCAGCGCGTGTCCCAGCGATCGGCGCGGTTGCCTTGCGCGGCCAGCGCGTCCAAATAGTCCTGCTCGCGCTGATAGAAGCGGTCATCATCCACCAGCAGGATCCCGGCCGGCGTCTTGCTGTTGAACTGCACGGCCGCCGTCACTGCCGGAGAAATGCCCGATCTGGCCGTGACAGTCACCGCGTCGCGCGCGTCCCAGCTCGCAGAAATGGGAATCGTGACCGTGATCAGCGCCAGCGTGCTCGAGCAGGGGGCCAGTTGGGCCAGCGTCGGGCTGATGATGGTCGGCCACTGGTTGCCGCTGAGCGTCAGCGTAAAGGTGTCGGTTACGCCGGCCTCGCCGGTGTGGCGGATACGGATCAGGTGCGTGATCACGCTCCCCGGCGCGCCGATCGGCGTTCCGGTGTGATAGGTGTCGCGCGAGAGCGCCTCGACCCCAAGCGTGGGGCGCGGCGCGTCGAAAGCGTTCAACACGCGCTGAAGCGTGTCCGCCCGATCATGAGCCGAGTTAATGCTCTCGAATCCAAAAGCGAAGAAAGCCGAGCGGTGTTTCAGGCATTGCGCCGCATACACGCCGGCCGTCTCCAGATCCGGCCCGTCCGCGCGATATCGACCCAGCCCGTGGCCGTTGTCCGGGTTGACCACTCTCACCGCGTCCACCAGCGCCTGGTTGTCTGCCCCGTCGCCGCCGCTGATCGTCAACACTTTTCCCGCCAGCAGCGAGCCGAGCGAGCCGGTGACGACGCGCGATGGAACGTCATCGGCAAGGTAATAGGCGTTCAAGCGTGAGAAGTAAGGATGCCACAAAAAGCCTCCGCCGTCGTAGAAGGCGATATCCTGACCGCTGAGCATCAGGTTGCGCCCGCTGGCCAGATACCGTGAGATGACATTGCCGGCGCCGATGTATTCCGGCGAATCGAACGGCGACGACCAGATCACGGTGTCGTAGCGCAGCAGCTGGGTGATGGTCGGCGTGTCTGCGCGCGCGCGCTTGACGCGCAGCTCGTCGTAGGCCAGCGCCAGGTCATCCAGCGCGCGGCGATACTGGCCGGCTGCGCTGCCGTAATACCACGCCCCGCTATCGACAAAGGCGATGCGCTGTGTGGGCGTCAGGGCGAAGTTCAGCTCGCTGATGACGCCATCGCTGACGGCGACGGTGCGGGTCTGCACGCGGTAGCCCAGCAGGCGCGCTTCGATGGTGTACACGCCGGCCGGCAGATTGAGCGCGTAGTAGCGTGCCGGCGAGCCGCCATTGGCCAGCGATGATTCCGGCGTGCCCAGCGCGCGCAGCACGGTCTGGGTGAGATAAACTCCGCTGAGGACATCGGTGACCACCCCGCGCACAATCCCGGACGGCAGAGCAGTCAGATTGAAGTTGACCACGGTCGCGCTGTTCGTGATGACGATGCGCGGTGATGACGTGGCCGGCTGATAACCAAACGCGCCGGCGGTGACTGTGTAGATGCCGAAGGGCGCGGGCATCGAGTACCTCCCGTCCGCGCCCGCCAGCGTTTGAAGCTGCTGCGCGCCCGAATGCGCCATCACCAGCGCCCCGCTGATGGGCTGCGCACCGTCCAGCACGCGGCCGGTGATCACGCCAGTGCTGATGACCGACAGCACGGCATTCCAGGCGTCCACGCGCCCCCAGCCGCTGTCGTTGTTGGGCAGGGTCGTGGAAAGCGGCACAGCCGTGCCGGTGAGCGCGCGGGTCACACTGATTGCTGTCAAAGCAGGATTGGCGCTGAGCAGAAGCGCGGCGACGCCGGCCACATGCGGCGTCGCCATGGACGTGCCGTTGGCTGTGGCGTAACTCCCGCCTGGGAATGTGGAGAGGACGTCGACGCCGGGCGCGCTGATGTCCGGCCGCACCGGCCCGAAAGGGGATGGCCCCCGGCTGGAGAAGTAAGCCACATCATCATCGGAATCGGTCGCGCCGACGCCAAACGCGCCGGGTAGGCTGGCCGGCGAGCCAACCGTGCCAGCGCGCGGGCCGGCGTTGCCGTTGGCAAAGAGCACCACAATGCCGGCGGCGCGCAACGCTGCAATGTCCGCCGAAAACTCTGTGTCCAGGCCGTTTTCGCTGCCCCAGGAGTTGCTGAGCACATCCGGCGCGTAGGCCGGGTCGCCTCCCGGCGCCAGCATGAATTGAAACGCGGCGTGCAGCCAGCTATACAGCCCGTACCCCGCGCCGTTCAGCCCCTTGGCGGCCATCCAGCGCGCGCCCGGCGCCACACCCACCCCGTCCTGGCCAGCGATCGTGCCCATGGTGTGCGTGCCGTGCCCGTTCAGATCGCTGGGGTAGGCCGCCGATTCGTTTGTCGCGTCGAACCAGTTGTGCAGGTGATCGGACGCCGGCCCGCCAGTCCAGCCGCGATAGCGGGTCTTCAGCGCCGGGTGATTCCAGTCCACCCCGCTGTCGATGTTCGCCACGACCACTCCCGTGCCGGTGATGTTCAGCCCGCGCCAAACCTGGTCGGCGCGGATTTTGGCGATGCCCCAGGTGGTTTCGCCAGGGCCGGGGGGACTGCCCAACAGCCTGCTGCTGAGCGTCACGCTGATCGGCGCACGCAGAAATTGTGTAGGGCAAGCCGCCGGGCTTGCCCCACCGCCGGCTTGCTTTAATCCCAGGCAGCAACACGCAGGGCGCGCGCTGAGGGGCGAGGCCGGCGTGCTCGCCGCTGCGTACTCAGTACTCGGTACTGGAGGGCTGTTGATCCATTGCCGCCATTCGTCCGGGCTGATTGACGCCACGTCGTCGCGGGCGGCGATGGCCCTGATAACGTCTGGCGAGGCCTGCAGCGCCACGCCGTTGAAGATCCAGAACGAGCGCATGTCGCTGATCTCTGGCGCGATGTCGGGCCGGGAAAGGAAAGCGCGCAGACTGGCCTGTGATTCCTGGGCGCGCTGTTGCAGCGACGCGGCCAGGGCGCGCCGGCGTATGATCGCCTGTTCGCGCGGCAGTGTATCCAATGGCTCGTCCTGCGCCAGGGCGGTGGCGATGGGCGAAGGCCGGCTGTCGCGCAGCCGCACAATCACGCGCAGTCTGGCGCCGGGCGTGGCGGATTGCAGCGCCTGTCGCAAAGCGGACGATTCGATTTTGGATTTTGGATTTTGGATTTTGGATTGCGGGTCAGGCGCGCGGTCGTGGTTTGACAGGCTCATTGCTCGGCTGTGAGCAGGCATCAGCATCATGCAGCACAGGGCGGCGAGCAAAGCGATTCGGAGAGCGTTTTTCATATCGAGTTGTGCGGGCGATTCAGTTTCAGATTTCGGCGTGTGGGCTGCCGTTGATGCGCGCGATGGCCCAGGCCGCGTGTTCACGCACGAGGGGTTCTTCGTCTTCGAGCAAGCGGGTCAAAGCGGGCAATGCCTCTGGACTGCCCCAGTTGCCGGCGGCCACGCACGCATTGCGCAGCAGCCCGCGCCGTTTCGCGCGCAGCACCGCCGTGTCCTTGAACCGGCTGTTGAACGCGGCGCGATCCCATGTCAGCGCATCCAGCAGGCGCGGCGCGATATGATCTTCGCGCAGCCCCAGATCACCCATGCGGCGCGCAGGGCGGGAATACTGCCGGACATACGGGCACACATCCTGGCACACATCGCAGCCGAATATCCAGTTGCCCATCAACGGGCGCAGATCGAGCGGGATGCTGCCCTTCAGCTCGATGGTGAGATACGAGATGCAGCGCCGGGCGTCGAGCACGAACGGGGCCGGAAAAGCCTGAGTCGGGCAGGCCGTCAGGCAGCGGATGCAATTGCCGCAACCGCACTTTGATTTTTGATTTTTGATTTTAGATTTTGGAGGGGGTGCGATCAGGACGTCGCGCACCGCGCCTTCATCAGGCTCTATCTCCATTGGCGTGAGGATTGCGCCGAGGAAGAAATAGGAGCCGCGCGCGCGATGGATGAGGCAGGTGTTCTTGCCGATGAATCCCAGGCCGCACTGTTCGGCCCAGGCGCGTTCGAGCACCGGGCCGGTGTCCACATAGGCCCTGGATTCGCGCGCGATGAACTCGCCGAGTTGTCGCAGGCGGGGAGTGAGGGTGTTGTGATAGTCAGCGCCCCACGCATAGCGGGCGATGCGGCCGCGGGCGGGATCGAGCAGCATTTCAGAGGGCGCCTCCAGCGTGTCGTAGCTGGCGCCGGCCAGAATCACCGTGCGCGCGCCGGGCAGCGCGAGACGCGGGTTGCAGCGTTTGTCCGCGCTGCGTTCGAGATAGCTCATCTCGCCGGCATAGCCCAGAGTCAGCCAGCGCAGGAAGCGATCGGCGCCGGGCGTAGGGCCGGCCGGGGCAAAGCCGACCAGGTCAAATCCCAGTTCCAGAGCGCGCTCGATGACCAGTTGGGCTGTCAGCATACTTGCTCATTCGCGCGCCAGCCGCATGCGCCGTTACCTGACCTCGAAGTTGGCGACAAACTGCAACTGGTCATCCAGAAAGACGCGCACTTCGTACAGGCCGGCGTCGAAGCCGTTTGGCGGCGACCAGTCGATGGCGGCGTTGCCATTGCCCGATCGCTCCCACGGGAGCGACTCGAAGTACACGCTGCCGCCATTGCGGAACCAGTTGTGCCGCAACCGCCGGCCTTCGGGCACGTTTTGAAAGTCGAAGAAGATGTAGATGGATGGAACGCCTGCGTCGAATTGCAGTGACGGGTTGACGGGCAGGCCGGACGGATCGACCGCGCTGGCAATGGCGCGCAACACGAAATGCTTGTCGCTCGGCGTCGGCGTCGGCGTCGGCGTCGGCGCCGGTGTTGCCGCTTCGGTTTCAGTCGCTACAGGGGTCTCGGCGCCGGCTGTGTTCGTGTTGACTGTGGTTGCTTCTGTCGGCAGAGGGGATGGCTGTGGAGAGGGCGATTGCGCTGGGGGGCGAGGTTCAACGGTATCGGCAGGCAGCGTGTCGGCAAGGCGACTCGCCGGGTCAGTGGGACTCGCCGAATCGTCCAGAATGGGCGTCGGCAGGATGGTCGTCATGATGATGGCCGCTGCCGGGGCTGTGGGCGGGGTCGGCGGCCCCAGGGCGGCAAGGCTGCCGGACTGAGGCTCCTGCGGGATAATCCGGCTGGTGACGAACACGCCAACTGCAATCAGCAGAAGCAGAATCGCCCACAAGAACTGCCGGTTGGCAGTATCCTGCGAATGGCGGCGCGTGATGTAGTAGGCTGCCCGGCGGGCGTGGCGCGCCCCACGGACGGCGATGCCGAGGAGAATGATCGCGAATGCGGCAACGGCGGCAGCAATCACAGTCAGGCTGTCGTGCGTTGTGATCACGCGGACGATTATACGGTTGGTTGGCCGGCGCGACCTTTTATCGGGTTGGAATGATCTTGCGCAGATGCGCCATGGTTTATTTCTGCATGGCAAGTGATGGCAGATGATTGACCAGTTGCAGCGATTCTTCGCCGCCAACGACGGCCTGGTGCAGTTTGCGCATGGCCAGGTCTTTCTGATTCTGGGCGTGGCGATGTGGTTGCAGTGGCGGCAACGCAGTCAGTTGGAACTGGCGCGCGCGTTGCCGTGGCTGGCTGTGTTTGGCGTGCTGGAGGCGTTTTCGGTCTGGGCCAATGTGTTTGTGCCCATTCAGGCGCGCCTGCTGTCGCCCGACGCGATCGAGGCGCTGCGCTTCCTGCAATTGCTGCTGACCCTGGCGACGTTTGTCGCGCTGCTTGGGTTCGGCCTGAAGTTGATCGAGCCGGCGCTGCCGGCGTGGTCCACCTGGTATATCCCGCTGGTCGTCGCCGTTGCGGTCACGGTCGCGCTGTTGATTCAACGCGCCACAGTCAGCAGCGCCGTCCCGATACGCAACGCAACGGTGGAAGTCTTGTTGCGGTACTTCATCTGCGCGCCGGCTGCGCTGCTGGCGGCGTTTGGACTGCGCCAGCAGGCGGGCCGGTTGATTGGCCCTCTGAACATCGACCGGATTGTGCGCGCGCTGCGCGTGGCCGGGTTTGGGTTTGTGCTGTACGCGCTGTTGGAAGGTTTGCTCACGCCGGTGGCCCCGTTCTTCCCGGCGAATGTGATCAACGAGACGGCGGTGTATCGGGCGATCGGCGTGCCGGCTGCGTTGCTGCGCATGGCGGCCGGCCTGGTCATCACCTGGTCTTTCTTTCGCGCGCTCGATGTTTTCCGGGTCGAAGCCGAGCGGGTCGCCCAGGCGTTGCAGCGCGAACAGGCGCTGAATGCCGAGCGCGAGCGCATCAGCCGCGAGCTGCATGACGGCACCATCCAGTCGATCTACGCCGCCGGCCTGGCGCTGGATGACGCGCATCACTCCCTCGAATCGATGAAATTATCGCCTGCCGCGCTCTCCGCGGAGGATGCGGCGGCGCTGGCGAACGCGCGCAGCCAGATGCGCGCGGTGATGGATTCGCTCAACCGGACGGTGCAGGATATTCGCCGTTACATCTATGACCTGCGCTCGGCCGGCGCCGAAGAAGACCTGGCGCGCGGCCTCATCCAGATCGTCAACGAATACCGGATGCGCAGCCGTCTGCACATAGAGTGGGCGGTGGAGGGACGCCCGCTGCGCGACCTCACACCGGATCAGCGCCAGCATGTGTACCAGATTGCCCGCGAAGCTTTGAGCAACATTGTGCGTCACGCTGGCGCAACTCAGGCGCGCGTCGAACTGCGCTATGGCCGTTGTGACGACGGCCAGGCCGACTTGTGCCTGCGAATCAGCGATAATGGGAATGGCAGGGCGCTGTCGGGCGCCGGCCAGGGCCATGGCCTGCGCAACATGCGCGAGCGCGCGCGTCTGTTGGGCGCGCGGCTCAGCATCGAGAGCGCGCCCGGCGCGGGAACTGTCGTGATGTTGCAATTTGAATCGCAGAGTTGAGCGCAACTGTGGGCAAGCTGAGAGTTATTCTGGTGGACGATCATGAGGTGGTGCGTGTTGGCCTGCGCACGCTGCTGGGCCGCAACCCCGACCTGGACATCGTGGATGAGGCGTCGAGCGGCCAGGAGGCTGTGCGCAAGGCGCTGATGCACCGCCCGGACATTGTGGTCATGGATGTCCGGTTGGCCGGCATGAGCGGCATCGAGGCGTGCCGCGAGATCACGCAGGCTGCGCCGGCCATCAAAGTCATCATGCTGACATCCTACGGCGACGACGACACGTTGTTTGAAGCCATTGCCGCCGGCGCCTCGGGCTACGTGCTCAAGCAGATCGGCAGCAACGACCTCGTCAAAGCCATCGAGACCGTTGGGCGCGGCGACGCGGCGCTCGACCCGGCCACCACGTCGCGCGTCTTCGCGCGCATGCGCGAGGAAGCGCGCAAGAAGGAAGAGAGCGCCTTTTCGGAATTGACCGAGCAGGAATTGCGCGTGCTTTCTTTCCTGGCCGAGGGCCGCACCAACCGCGAGATCGCCGACGCGCTGACGCTGGGCGAGGGCACGGTGCGCAACTACGTCAGCTCGATCTTCTCCAAGCTGCACGTCAACAACCGCGCGGAAGCGGCGGCCTACGCAGCGGCGCACAACATCCGCGATTATCTGTGATGCGGCGTCGATTGCGTAGTGTGTATTGCGTATCACGTATTGGAGCGGGACAGAATTTCCTGCGCGGCTTGCAGAAAGAATTCGGCGTGCTGGATGGCTGATTCCGCATCGGCCAGAAAGTAGCTCTGCCCCGGTGTGAGGTCTGGCAGACTGTCGGGGTAGCGTGTGGGGATGTAATAGCGGTCCAGAATTACTGCGCGCTGGAGAAACTCAGCGCGGTCTTGAAAGATATCCGGATATGGAAAATCCATGATCAGCCGCTGGATGGAGTGGCCCCATCCCTCCAGACCGTGCAGCTTCCAGATCGCTTTGATCGCCTTTTCTGCGCTTTGTTGCGCATTGAAGCAGGCGTGAGCGTACATCGCGCTGTCGCGCAAGGCGCGCGCCGCCCGCACGTCGTCCTGCGCTGTGGCAAGCCAGCGTGTCGCTTCATAGTGGTCTTTACTCTGACTCATAGATGACGCGCCCTTCGCGCAGAATCGTCGCTATAAAGGGGCGGTGCTGGATCGCCTCCAGCTCCTGTGGCGTGTAAATGAGCAAGTCTATCTCGCGGTGGGGTTGGACGGCCAGCATCAGCTCCATAAGCAGTCCCTCGTAACGGTCGAAGAATCGCTTGTCGGTGTTCTGGATCAGCAGCAGATCAAGATCGCTGCGCGGAGACGGCTCGCCGCGCGCAAACGACCCGAAGACAATAGCTTTTTGCACGCCGTATTTGACCAGCGCCGGCAATATCTGCTCGCGGATGCGGTTGAGGGTGTTTTCTGCGCTCATGCCAGTTGCCCGATGGCAGTATAGCGGATGCGGCGCCGTGTTCGATGCGGCGCTCGCGCTACAATGCTCGCCATGCCGACTGCCAACAGTTCCCTCCAGCAGGCGCTTGCCCGGCACGTTTCCGGTGAAGTGCGCTTTGACGATGCCATGCGGGTGCTCTACAGCACCGATGCCAGCAACTATCAGGTCTGGCCGCAGGGCGTGGTGTTGCCCAGGACTGCCGATGATGTTATTGCGACGGTCACACTGTGCGCCGAACACGGCGTCCCCCTCACTGCGCGCGGTGGCGGCAGCGGCTTGTGCGGCCAGGCGATTGGCCCCGGCGTCATCCTCGACTTCTCCAAATACATGAACCAGGTGCTGGATGTGGATGCCGCCGGCCGGCGCGTCCACGCGCAGCCGGGCGTTGTGCTCCAGCAGTTGAACAAAAGGCTTGCCCCGCTGAAGCTGCAATTTGGGCCTGACCCCGCCAGCGGCGAACGAGCGGTCATTGGCGGGATCATCGGCACAAACGCTACCGGCGCGCACTCCATCCGCCATGGCATGACTGCCGATCATGTGATCGCCATGCGTTGCGCGCTGGCCGATGGAACGCTGGTCGAGTTCGGCCCGCGCGAGAACGGCCCGCAGGGCAAACTGGAGCAGGCCGTCGCCGAGATTGCCCGCCGGCACGATGCCGCGATCCGGCGCGACTTTCCCAGGGTCTGGCGCCGCGCCAGCGGCTACAACGTGGACTTCATTGCCGAGATGCTGGCCTACGATCCTGCCAATCCCGACACGGCGCTGATCGACGCCAGCCGCAATCGCCAGTCGCTCAACTATCAATCGCACCTGGAGATGGTCAGCCAGTTCAACCTCTCGCCGCTGATGGTCGGCTCGGAGGGCACGCTGGCGGTTGTGCTGGACGCCACCCTGAAGTTGATGCCGAAGCCGGCGCGCACCGGTCTGATGGTCTGCTCCTTCGCTTCGCTGTACGACGCAATGGACGCCACGCCGGCCATGCTGACCAGCGACCCCTCGGCCCTGGAGTTGATGGACGGGCTGATGGTGCGGCTGGCGCGCGGCTTGCCGGAGCAGGCGCGCAAAATGACCT
>Ga0308417_1003217_pt1 | contig 10496 bp, 2 predicted proteins | sample HotsprSampleOS65_FD_203528 | JGI IMG/M metagenome (GOLD analysis project Ga0308417, IMG submission 203528) | Hot spring phototrophic mat microbial communities from Octopus Spring, Yellowstone National Park, Wyoming, United States - 20090730_OS65 ... | reverse complement strand
GAATTTAATTGATAAAAATTGTGGTCATCAACGGGATCAAGTTGAGTAAGATAACCATTTTCTACAAGAAATTTGAGAAGACTCTCAATAAACGAATTATAAGTTATTTTCAGTTTTTTACATAAAAATCGTCCAATATTGCTTCTTATTCCCAAACTGTAACCTTCTACATTAAGAGTTGAATTACCCAATTTAACAAATCTCTTAGCTGGTCTAAGTGTATCTATCTCCAAATCTAATCCCCAAAAATCATTGAGAAGCTGTTCCGCTTTTCTTTTTAATTGTTGTTGTGTGATTTCTCTTAAAATATTGGCATCTATAGCTAACTTTCTTCTAAACTGGTTTAATACCGCATTCAAGATTTCATAACGCTTTTCAGGGGGTAATACCCTAAGTTCTTTTGAAAACTCCCATTTTCTGTTATCATCGCAAAGTTCTTTTAAACCTTTATATTCTATCTTCAAAAGTCCAACTTCCTCTAAATTTGGATGAACAACACGCCAGCCCCTTCTCAAATCTTCATAAATTCTATACTCTGTTAAATCTGTAAAAACTTCCCAAACTTGACGAGCTAATGGAGCATCTTCGTTTAAGTTTGGCTCTTTTGCTATATCTGACAAAGTTAATCCAGAAGAATCTACCACAGACTTTGCAACATTGCTGTAATCAAGCACTTTTTTCTCTTGTAATGCTGAATATAGGGACGACCTTAAAACTCCAACCTGTACAAAGTCATTAAAGTGGCCTGCCTGCAAAGATGCATCCTGCCTGTTATCTGTAAAAGTTAAAAGTTTATCTTTTACCACTCCTGTTTCTTTGGCATTTTTAAGAAGAGATAGAGCAACAACTGTAGTTGCACTTGAACGGGCTTCGCTTGATAGTGTTGCAAGTTTAGTAAAGTCGTTTTCTCGTTCAGTATAAAACTCTCCGCAATTAAGACAAAGATAAAAATTTTTTTCCTGCCACCACATCTTTTGGTATCCCTCTTGAGGATTTTGTGAAATTCTTCCATCAGTAGAAACCCAGACAGGTTTTGGAACTCTGTTTTTCCAGTTTGTTTTTAATCTTCCATTTCTATTTTTCCATTCATCGGGTATCATCTCTTCTGACCAGTCATTTTCTTGCGGTGCCAACATTAAATAACCCGGAATACCCTCTTCATCTTCTTGTTCTGTACTTACAGGATGGGGGATAAAAGAATCATCCTTTAATAAAACATGGTAATATTCCTGACCACAGAGCCTGCAAAATTTAATTGGATAAAAAATTCGATTGTCCTTTGTTAATATCTGGCCATCAATGGAAAACTCTCTTTTATCAGCCTTTTCTATTGTAGCGTATATTGCTTTACCTTGACTTATAAATTGATGAAGTTTATATGCAAATGCTCTTAAACCATCATCACGAGATAATTGTCCACCAATTTCCAGTGCTTTTAACAAAACTCTTTTACAATCATCCACTGGTTTATTTACAATAACTTTAAGTTTTTCAGCTAATTCATCAAGTGAAGTTGGTGTTCTTCGTTTTAAACTGCCGTCCTGTTGCGGTTCTATCCCGATTTCATATTCAATCCATCTAACCAAAGGATTCTTCAAAAAATCGTCCATGTTCTCTGGAATGGGGTTATAAAAAGCCTCAATGAGTTCCTGTTCAGTGGGAGGGTTGCCTATTGTAGATGGTGAAAGGGTTTCTTCAATAATTTGTGAAGAATTGAAAGGAGCACCAAAAAACAGCGTGGCAAATTCCGCAACAGCTTGTTTTCTTTCTTCTGCTGTTGCATCTGGATGAGAAACTATTGTGGCACTTGTGCCTATATGTATTAAATCTGGAGCTGCACATCTTTCTTTAATTCGCCTAATTAGCATTGCAACATCTGCTCCCCGTCTCCCACGATAGGTATGAAGTTCATCAAAAACAATGAAATTTAAACCATCGGAAGAATTATTACCCAGCAAATTCCTATCCTCTGGTCTTACCAAAAGAAGTTCTGCCATCATATAGTTTGTCAGCAGTATTTGTGGTGGGTTTGTACGCATCTGTTCTCTTAACTCATCTTTGGTATCACCTGTATATTTTGCAAAGGTTACTGGAAATTTTTCGCCAGTTCTTCTTTCATAGTTTGTCATTAAATTTTCCAATGACTGAAATTGTGAGTTTACAAGGGCATTCATTGGATAAACTATTAGTGCTTTTACTCCTGTATTTTGGTTAGCTAACCTAACTAAACTATCAATGATGGGCAGAAAATAACAAAGGCTTTTTCCAGAGCCAGTGCCACTTGTTACAACAAAGCTTTCCTTAGTAATTGCCTTTCTTATAGCCTCTTCCTGATGCTTGTATAAACGAAAGGGTTTATCATCAGGTGTTCTAAATATGCGTGCTGTTTCAGGAAGAATTAAACCCTGCTTTTCAAGTTCATCAAAATCTGCACCATACGCATAGGATGGATTTAACTGAATGAGAGGCTCTGGCCAGAGGTGAGATTCTTGTTGCATTATTCTATTAACGAAATCGTTTATCCTTTCATCCGCTATGAGGATAAAAGAACGCACAAAGTCACTGTAATCATTGATAACATTTCTATGTAGGTCAAAAATTGATGCCATTTTATCCTCCAAATTGAATTTTATTCCAAGCCTCTAAAATTAATCGGCGGGTTCTGTATTCCCCGTAAAACTTAATTTCTTTGTCTTTCAATACTCTAAAAGTTTCACCAGGAAATTTTCTTTCACTGCAACGCTCATTATACCCGTTGAGTTCAAGAGGGTCGGAAACTTCCTCATAGGGGTCGAGAATGTCGTTTAACTCCTTTTCTGTAAGGTCGGCAGGGTCAAGTATGTATCGTAGCTGTTTCCGAGTTAAACCATACAGCCGAGCATAATAGGCGTCTAACTCGGCTTTTATCAATGCTCTTCGTTCACCGTCCCATTTGAAAGGCGGTAGGGGAATTCCCTTTGTTTTGTCAGTCTCTATCTCGGGATATGCTTCAATCCAGTCGGGCAATTCCCATAAATTACCCCCCGTTACAGCTTCGTTCTCGTGCCATTGTTCCCATATAGCCTGTTTCAATGCTTCGTCTGCTTCATTCCATATATCATCTGCAAAGGGCTTAATATCCCAAGAAGTGTAAACAAGTTCAAGCACACGGGGGAGAATGTATCGTAAATCCCTTGAACTGTAATCATTCGGGCTGAGTATAGGAAATTGCAAAACATAATGAAAAGTCATATTAGTTCCACCAAGTTTTTGACGAACAAAATAATCAAAAGCTATTGAAGAGCAATTTGCTAAAAGAAAAGATGTAAGTATTTTTTTCTCTAAATTTATTCTTATTAATGGCATACTATGACCAACACCCGATTGAGGAAATAAGCAAAATATCGCAGTTCGTTCATCTGTTGAACGACACACATTCCTAAACCCAATTAACCAGTTATATTTCCAATTGCCCAATCTTGTTTCAACTTCTTCCAGAGGTACCCAGTAATATGGCTGGACTAAAAAGTTTGGGTTGGCGTGTTGGCTTTCGTCTGGTGTTGGTAGCTGTGTATTTGAGCGGGAGTCGATTCCTTTGTAAGTGCCATATCTATGGTCGTAATGCCATATCATCTTTGCTTCGTAAAGTGGCAAGTAAATCTCATCCCCTTTGATAAAGCGATTGCCAATATGCTTGAAACCCTTATTTTCTAAATCATTGTATGTTTGAAATAGATGGGAGTCATTTGACATATGAAACATTGATAAAAATCTTACCTGCCAGGGATTTTCACCAGTCTTTTCGTTTAAAAGTATGGGAATGCGTGAATAGACATATTTCGTAAGTTCTGCATCCTGTCTTGTTCTAAAAATTGGCAAAGTACGGGTGTTGGGGTTTATTGTTATAATGTCGTTTGATGTGAGATACAAGATTTTATTTGAATTTCTTATATCCTCAGTTTTATGGCAGAAAAATGAAAATTCTGTTGATTTATTTTTTTTATTTGTACCAGAAATTGTTAAAAGACAGAATTTCATCAATGAAATAACATCTGGAAATAATTTGGCTCGATTATCAAAATCAAAAAGGCTTACAACTCTATAATTTTCAATTAAATCGGCAAAGAAGTATTTGTTTGTATCATCTGTGGCAATACCTGTTGGAACAATTATACCAGCCATACCATCGGGGTTGATAAGTCTGGACATCCTTTCAGCAAATACAGAATAAGTATTGATATCTCCTCTTCCTGTTTTAGGATATTGTCCACTTGACCTAAGAAATCTGCTTGTGCTTTCTGCTGTATGCATTGCTTCTTGGTATTCTTCCCACAGCTTTGGATTTATCTTTGGCAGTTCTTTAATTAATCTTTTTCTTGCACTGGCATTAAGTGCATTGGCAATTTCAGAATCTCTTCTTGCAAAAAATTCCTGTTCTTGAAGTTTAATTCTCTCCCAAGGTGGATTTCCAAGAACAACATCAAATCCACCATTTTTAAAAACCTCAGGGAACTCCAATTGCCAGTGGAAGAATTTGTTTTTATGGGCTACTGCATTAACATTTGCAAGGGTTTTTGAATCAACTGCACCACCTTCCATATAGGTAAGCAGAAAATCTGTTGTTACAGTTGGTTCGTTAGGATTAAACTTTTGGAAAAAGGCATAAGTCCAAATATTACAGGCCGTTCTGTCTTTTTCCGTCTTAATAAGTAAATCATTATATGCCTTTTGTTTTTCCCTTATCTGGGCTGGTGTATCATCTCTTATACTGTTTATTTTTTCTGAGGCTTGAGAGATAGTTACTATTTCACTTTTAGCATCAAACATAATGGAACGATGTCCGCCTCTTTTTTCGCTTCTGTTCCTGTTTTTTAAAGCTGTTGCAATCTGTTTGTTGTCATTGGATAAAGGTGTAAAGGCTTCATCTGGTATACCTGCCTTTAATATCTCTAAATCCATTACACCAACAAGGGAATCACCGCAACGGATGTGGTGGTCAAGAAAGGTAAGAGGTTTACCTTCGCAATGTGATTCAAGCCATAGTGCAACTTTGCATAGCTCTACCGCAAGAGGATTTTTATCTACTCCATAAATACAGTGCATGACAACATCACGAATAGCTTCTCTTATTACTTCTGGCGCTGGTTCTTGTTCATCTGTTCTAATCTTTGCAAGCTCTTTTCCTAATTTGCGGGCTGATGCAAGTAAGAAATGGCCAGAGCCACAGGCAGGGTCGCATACCTTTATTGAAAGTATGGCTTTTTCTTTTTCTTCTTTTGTCTTTGCATTTTTAAGTTTTTCTTTCATAACTGGCTCTAATGCAGAATGTATAAGCTCTGAAACAAGTTCAGGTGGCGTGTAGTAAGAGCCAGTGCTTTTCCTTTCTGAACCAAAGGAGAGACGAAATTTTGGAACAGTTCCAGAAAAATCAATCTGGGGATGAAAATCAAGTAAGCTTTCATAAACAGAGCCAAGCTCCTCTACATCTAAAGCAGAAAAATTTACCCTTCGAGGTGGCGAGGAATTGTCTTCGGTATAATAAAAAATATACCATAGCGCATCTAAGAGATTCTTATTTGTAATAGTAATGCTGTCCAAAGATAGATGAGAAAATAATTCACCATTTAATGGAGATACTTCTAAAATATTAGCAAGTCTTTCATCCGATAATACCTTCCATAAAACTCTTAAACTTTGCCATATATCATCATACTCGTTGTATGCACTGCGTTTATCTACCAAACGCCTTAGTCTTGATACTCCGTAATGTTCTAAGTAAAGAGAGTTGGAACTAATCAAACCTCTGTCTTCGCTTACAATAAGGAAAAGAAAACGATAAACAAGTTTGAGTAAATCACGATACAAGGCTTGGGCTGTTATTTTATCATTTTCATTATATGTTGGATTCAGACGCTCTCTAAAACTCGTATTTGCAGGGTGTTCAAGAAAGCCGTTGGCAAGAATTTTAATACATTCTTCTACGCCGTCTCTTAAATGGTCCCTAACACGTCCACCCTGCTCAATTGATTCTCTATAATATCTTTCTAAAAAACACTCTTTGGGGTCAGAGCCAGCCTTAGGTAGCCTCGTTCTGTGAATTAGACGATATAAAAGGGAAAAATCTTCAAAATGTTGTTCTTCAAGTATTTTTTCAAGGTCGAATTCAATATATGACTGTTTACGAATGTATGAGCTATTACGAAGAATCCTGATAATTAAACCATTTGTAACAATCCCCCAGACTTGCTCTGTCCTGTTTAAATACTCCTGCAAGAGAGAATGGGGTGCAAGCCTTGGACGACCAGATGGTGAAAGTTTCCCTAAATCCTGACGAAATCCTACAATATGAACAGGCGGTGAATCTTCCTCTTTCCCAGCACGATGAGAAATAGCAAAGGTGAGTCCATCAACTTCATAAGCTCTTTGATTATAATAAAGTTCATAACCCAAAAGTCCAAGAAATGGTATAATCCATGAATCCCTTGTGATGGAAGTTCCAATTTCGCTTTCAGGTAGTTTTTCTCTTCTGTGCTTAAATATATTCCATAAAGCTCTTGCATCGGAAAAAATAGATGCTATTTCATCGGTAAGATTTCTACGATTGTCTAAGTTAAAGTTTTCGGGGTGTTGACCAATTATGTCACCAGTAAGAATTCTTTCAATTATGTCAGGATTTAATATTCCACCTTCTATTTTTATATCAGGTAATACTTTCATTATTACTCCAAAGGCTTTAATATTAATAAACCTATAAGATCTGGTGGAAATTGAGGCTTTATAGAGAAATCCTTTATACGCATAAAAACAGCTTTACGTATTTTTTTGTGGCTATCCTCAAGTTCCTTTGCCCTATTCATGAGTATCTCATAAATGCCTGAATTGACTGGATTTTCCTTATCTTCAAAAATTTTGTCCTTTTTCCAGTCACCGAAGTTTTGGATAGTTTTCTTGAATATTTCTTTTTTTTCGTCTAATGGAATATTAGCATGAGGTTGTGCAGATGTAAGCAATTGTAATGCTTCTTCTTTTTCAATCCAATAAATTTCGTTGTTATTTAATGAGTATCCTGTTATCATAATTTCCTCAGAGAGAAGAGGTGGTTTATCAGGTGTTTGAAAAAGATACCTCACTCTCAGTAAAAGCAGATTTGTGTTAGCTTTAACATCTTTTGTGCAGATTACACCACAACGGGATACAATCTTATTTGAATGTTCTACGGAAGATTTTTTTAGAGCATCTTCCATTATATATTGTGCTAAAACTGATACAAATGGGTGATTCCTGCCAATATATTCAGCTCCTTCAGGAGTGGGAGAATCAAAACTTATAAACCAGTAATCTTTTCCACGAATTTTTGGTAATGCATATCTGATTGCATCGGGTAGAATTCTTGTAGAATTTGCATCTATTGGGATTTTGAATACATTCTCTCTTCTGTCTCTAAAAACCTATTCGCTGTGCTGAGTCAAATAAAAATTTTCTGACAGATTCAGGGTCCCCTAAAACTGCATCGGTCTTTTCAAGTTCTGCCATCACCTCTGCGGGTTTTAGTGCTCTTTGAGCAAAGCGAGTACGATTGACCTTTTCCCTCTCTACGTCTTTGTCCCATTTTGAATGAAATTCATTAATTAATTGATTTTCAAATAGTGATATCTGTTGCGTTGTCCTATCACTTAAAAAAAGAGCATTTAATACAGCTTGCAGAACGCTTTCACTTTCTTCTGGAACTGGCACATAAGTTCCGAGTGTTTTGTATATCTGCTTTGCTTTCTCTAATAACACTTTTATAACAGCACCATCTACAGGGTTGTCTTCACCATAAAATCTGATTGCTTTTACTTTTTTTGCATTTTGGCCATATCTGTCAACTCTTCCTTCTCTCTGCTCAAGCCTGTTTGGATTCCATGGCAGGTCATAGTGTATAATAGCATTAAACTTATCCTGCAGATTAATACCTTCACTTAAACAGTCTGTTGCTATAAGAACTCTTGGTTTTTCAGAATCTATTTCGTCTATTTTTATTTTTCTTTCGTCGTCAGGCATACGTCCTGTTATTGTTACTACCTGTATATTAAGATTTTTTTCCCTCAACTTTTCACCGACATATTCTGCTGTAGAAACATATCTGCACCAGATAATTGGATTGAATCCTTCATTTAAAAGGTTTTGCACAATGCTGAGACATTTTAAAAGTTTCGTATCTTTGTTTATATCCATTAAGTTCTCTGCTAATCTGGCTAATTCTCTGAGTTTTCTTTTTTCTGGTTCCGGAAGGTTTGTTTCTGTTGCTTCAATTGGTGGAGTTGGATTTTCATCTTCCGCTCTATCATCGGATTTTTCAAAAATGAAAGAACTAAAATATTCTTCATCATCTTCTTCGGTATTTTCGGTTTTTTTATACCTTAGTTCTAATGCCTTTAAAGCCGAGGCAGGGCTTGACATTACACATCTCAATAATGCCAGAGCACCCCAGTTACGAACTCTTCTTTTTCTCTCTTCAAGTTTCTCCCCAGATTTTATGATTTCAAAGCAAAAATCATAGGTTTTTTTAAAAAGATTTTGATAATCATCTGAAAGTCTATAACTTATATCTTCTGCAATTCTTTCGGGAAAGCAACTTTGCGATTCCCAGCTATCCTCTATGTCTTTTCTGGTTCTTTGAACAAAATGTTTGGCGAGTTCAACTCTCTGATTCTCATTAAGCTCACTAAAGGTCCAATTACCGAATTCAGGTTTTAAAAGACTAAGTAGAGAGCGAAATGCTTCTTCTTTTCCGCTGTGAGGTGTTGCAGTAAGTAATATTAGATGAATATCTTTTTTTGCAATTTCCTTAAGTAGTTCATGTCTTTCCTGTTGAGAGGTTCTTCCACCTGTAGCCTCAGCAGCACCATGAACTTCATCAACAATAACCAATTCAGGACAAAAGTGTATAAATAAATGCTTATTCCTTTCACTTTTAATCCAGTCTATGCTAATTACCTGAACATGAAAATATTTATAGATATTTGTACCTGATGGAAGTCTTCGTTCTAAAGCTCCAATTGTTCCAGATCGTACTATTACAGGCTCAAAATTAAACTTCTCCCTTAATTCTTTCTCCCATTGTTCACATAAATAAGGTGGACACAACACTGCAAAACGCTTAATCTCGCCTCTATCATAAAGTTCCCTTGCGACGAGTAAAGCCTCTATAGTCTTTCCAACACCTACATCATCAGCTATAAAAAGTCTAACAGGGTCTAATCGTAAAGCCATTAACAATGGAACAAACTGATAAACCCTTGGTCTTATAGAAATCCTTCCGAGAGAGCGAAAGGGAGCTGAAGATTCCCTTAGGGTTAACCTTGCCGCATTCCATAAAATATGAGCACTTGCAAAATCAATAACCTCATCAGCAGTAGGAAAAGGAAAAATAGAGGGCTCCACTCTCTCAGATGGTATGTCTGAACCAATTAAGTCTGAAAGCTGTTTTTTTATTTTTACAATTTCATCGGGGCTACCTGTTAGAGGTTTCAGGAGATATGCATCTGGCTCACTTGGTAATAAAACCCAATCCCGATTTCTACATTTAACAATTGAGCCAGGTGTCATAATTTGCTCCCATATTTACGTCCTCAATAAAAGTACGCAATACAAAAAAATCATTGTAGCTTAATCAGTTTGAAAAATATTATATCACTTAGCGCGACCATCTTCAAGCTTTCTCTGATTTTAATTTTTAGTTGCCTAAATTTTTATAAAAAGTTTTTGAACAATAATTATCAAAAAGGTTAGTTTGATTTTTTTATTACATGATGTTTGTTTGAGTATAGTTTGATTTAAGTTTGATTAAATAAAGTTTTTTCATGCAACTGTTTTATCAAACCCGAGAAATTCACGGTAGTGTCAACATTCTAAGGCAAATTATGATGTACCTTGCCTATTTATATATATGTCATCAGCTCTCTTCATTTAAAAAATTTACAAAAAATATTTTACACTACCAATATATATTATGTATATTTTATTAGCATGTTATTTTTAGAAGATAAAATTCGTGAAGCCATAGACTTTATAAAATCTCATGAACCTCCTGAAGGCTATGTAGTCAAGTTTTCAGGGGGCAAAGACAGCACTGTTGTGTATGATTTAGTCAAAAAAGCAGGTGTAAAGTATCAGGCATTTTACAACTACACTGCCATAGACCCACCTGAAGTAACAAGATTTCTTCTCAAGCACTATCCTGAAGTAAAATGGCTTCGCCCAAAAAGAAACTTCTTCCAATGGCTTGAAAAAATTGGATTACCGACGAAAACCAAAAGATGGTGTTGCACCAAACTAAAGCACCGAATCCATAAAGGAGCAAAGCATGTAATACTTGGAGTTCGTTTCGAAGAGTCATATAGGCGTGCAAGAAGGGATTTAATAAACATTAACAAAGAGAACCGAAAGAGGGACTATTACCCAATTTTTTTCTGGACAGAGGCAGATGTATGGGAATACATTGAAAGAGAAAACCTGCCCTATCCTTCCCTTTA
>Ga0308417_1003216_pt1 | contig 10497 bp, 8 predicted proteins | sample HotsprSampleOS65_FD_203528 | JGI IMG/M metagenome (GOLD analysis project Ga0308417, IMG submission 203528) | Hot spring phototrophic mat microbial communities from Octopus Spring, Yellowstone National Park, Wyoming, United States - 20090730_OS65 ... | reverse complement strand
ACGCCGGGGGAAGCGGTGCCGCCGCCCTTGCTACGCAACATCTACCCCATCCGCCACCGCCGACACGCCCGCCTGCTACGCAACCGGCTCCATCAGCCGCGGCCTTTTCCGGCATCATCGATGCAGACACGATCGCACGGGCCAAGTCGCGGACATTGTTATCGATTGGGACGATCGGCAGTTCCTCCAGCAGTTTCAAGCGTTCGGCGGCAGCCGCTGGATCACCTACGCACGCCTCGTCGATTACAAGCTGTGATGTCACAACCTCGTATTTCGGTCGTTCGATCGCCCACCAGTGCCGAGCTTGATGTTGAAGTGCTGCGACGCGGATGTCGGAACTGGGCCGCGCCGCAATATGGCTCACGATTGACGTTTCAATGTAGATCGACTCCATTGCGCCATCCTTTGACGACGAATTTGCCCGGCGGCACAAGCTCCAACGCCTTTTTTTCTATACTTCAACGCACAGCTCCGCAATTGCGGGAGCGGGCGTCTTTGGCGGTGGTTGCGGCAGCGGGAGAATGGGCGGGGCGATTTGTGTCGCCGGTGCGTTGGCTGAGCGAGATCCGGCGATGTACGCAGTACGGGCAGTCTTCCGCCGGGCGGCGGCTATTGCGAATCGACGCCGCGGGTGCGCATGTCCACCGCGTAGAGGCCGCGACTGGCCGTGATGAACAGCCGGCTTTTCTCTTTGCCGCCGAAGCAGACGTTGGCTGTCCAGTTCTCCGGCACGTCGATCTGTTGAATCTTTTCGCCCATGGGGTTGAAGACCATCACGCCCTTGCCGGTCAGGTAGATGTTGCCCTCGTTGTCGATGGTCATGCCGTCGGAGCCGGCCTCGCAGAAGAGGGTTTTGCCGCTGAGCGAGCCGTCGGCGGCGATTGTGTAGCGGTAGGTTTTCTTCGCCTTGATGTCGGCCACGTAGAGGGTTTTTCCATCAGGAGTGCCGATGATGCCGTTGGGCTGCTCGAGGTCGTCGGCCACGCGCGCGAGCCGCTTCCCGTCGGCCGAAAGGAAATAGACGGCTTGCGGGCTTTCGCTGGGGCCGCGGTTCCAATAGGGCCGCTTGTAGTACGGATCGGTAAAGAACAGCCCGCCTTGCGGACGGCACCAGAGGTCGTTTGGGCCGTTGAGCAGCTTGCCCTCGAAGTCGCGGACGACGACCGTGTGCTGTTTGGTCTTCGGGTCGATGCGCCACAGTTGGTTCTTTTCGTCGGCGCAGGCCCACAACATCCCTTGGGCGTCGAAGGTCAGGCCGTTGCTTCGGCCGGCGGGCTGCATGAAGGTTTCCAGCTTCTCCTCGATCGTCCAAACCAAGATGCGATCGTTCGGTTGATCGGTGAAATAGACATTGCCGGCGGCATCACAGGCCGGCCCTTCGGTGAACTTGAAGCCGTCGGCCAACAGCCGGACCTCGGCCCCCGGGGCGGTTACCGCGGCACGATCGGCCGCCCAAATCGCTGTGCTTGCCATCGAAATGCCCAAGACCATCAGCGGGAGAAGCCAGCGGTGCGTCATCGGAGGGTTCCTTTCGTTCGTCGAAGTGCTTCGTATGTCGAGGAAGGTGAAACGCGCGTTGCTCGGCTCGGGCGGCAATCGCAGCGTTTCCGATCAACACGGCCGGTCGATCCGTTACAAACACAGTCGATAGATTTCGTGCAGCATTTCCGGGGTGTAGCGGGTGATGCCCCACAATTTGCCGAGCTTGATCGCCTCGTCGGCGATCTTGGGGATATCGGCGGCGGGGATGCGCCCTTGGGCGAAGGTGGTCGGCGTGCCGATCTTGTTGAACCACGCGCGAAGGGCTTCGATCCCGCGCCGGGCGGCCTCGGCATCGTCGTCGCAGCGGATATCGAACACCGTTCGCGCGAAGCGTGCGAAGCGGGCCGGTCGCTGTTGGGCGGTCCAATGCATCCACGCCGGCAGCACGATCGACAAGCCCGCCCCGTGGGCAATGTCGTACAATCCGCTCAACGGGTGCTCCATCATGTGGTTGGGCAGTTCGAACGGCCCGACCCCCGCGTTGGCCAACCGGTTCCAGGCCAGTGTGGCGGCCCACATCATCGTGGCGCGTCCTTGGGCGTCGCGCGGGTTGGCGAGGATCTTTTCGGTGGCCTCCATGATCGTCCGCACCAGGCCCTCGACGTAGCGATCCTGGATCGGCGCCCACGGGTCGTTGTGCGTGAAGTAGCTTTCCAGCAGATGGGTCATCGAGTCGGCGGCCGAGTAGGCCACGTAGTCGGGCGGGACGGTGTAGGTAGTTGTCGGGTCGAGGATCGACGCCCGCGGGTGCAGCGGAACCGCCATGAAGCCGAACTTCTCGCGGGTTTCGTCGTGGGTGATCACCAGGCCGCCGTTCATTTCCGAGCCGGTGGCCGGCAGGGTCAGCACGGTAACGATCGGCAGGGCGGCTGCGACAGCCGCCTTTTGCGTGAAGAAGTCCCAAACATCGTGATCGACGACCGCCCCGGCGGCAATGGCCTTGGCCTCGTCGATCACGCTGCCGCCGCCGACGGCCACGATCACGTCGATCTTCTCGTGCTTGACGATCTCGATGCCGCGGCGGGTGTGCGAGAGGACCGGGTTCGATTTGACGCCCGGGTGCTCGATGAAATCGACCTTCGATTCGCGCAGGGAAGCGACGGCCTGGTCGTACACCCCATTGGCCTTGATGCTGTTTCGCCCGTACAGGAACAGGGCCTTGCGCCCGCAGCGCCGAGCTTCGTCGCCGATGCGGCCGACAGTGCCTTCGCCGAAGATGATTTTCGTTGGGTTATGATACTCGAACGGAAACATGGGATTCACTCCGTATGAAAAACAATCGACAATAAGCGATAATCATCGTGTGATGCAGGAGAAAAGACCAACCGTTCGGCGAATGCCGCGTCTCGCTTCATCGAGTTGATCGTGTTCGCTGCGTCTGTTAGCGGTTCTTCCGCCCATTCGCGTGTATTAGCGTGTATTCGCGGTTCTCGCCGTTTTGCGGTGGCAGACTATCACGATGGCCGACGGCGACGGGAAAGTCAACAGCCTTGAGGGAGATGGGCCGGGCAATTAGAATAGAGGGTTTCGGGGCAATTCTTCCCGCGTGAGCCGGGGCGGAACAGAAGGCTGATCGTCGAGCATGGCTCGTTTGATACCGGTCGGAATCGACTTGGGCACAACGTTTTCGGCCGTGGCGACGCTCGACGCTGCCGGCCGCAGTGTGATGCTGCCGAACGACGAGGGCGACCTGCTCACCCCCAGCGTGGTGCTTTTCGCCCAGTCGGAGGTCGTTGTCGGCAAAGACGCCCGCAATGCCGCGATGGTCGATCCGGCCTTGGTGGCCGAGTGGGTCAAGCGCGACATGGGCTCGCCGTTCTACAGCCGCCCCATCCAAGGCCGGTATCTGCCGCCGGAGGTGATTCAGGCCTGCATTCTGCGAAAGCTCCGCGGCAAGATCGACGCCGAATTAGGCCCCGACGCGCGTTGCGTGATCACTGTGCCCGCCTACTTCGACGAAACACGGCGGAAGGCGACGGCGGATGCGGGCGAGATGGCCGGACTGCGCGTGCTCGATATCGTCAACGAACCGACGGCCGCCGCCTTGGCCTTCGGCGAGTCGGCCGGGTATCTCGACGCGCGGCGAGCGCCGTCGGGGGTAACGACCGTGCTGGTGTACGATTTGGGCGGGGGGACGTTCGACTGCACCCTGCTCCAGCTTTCGGCCGGCCGCGTTGTCACCTTGGCCACCGACGGCGACGTGCAACTCGGAGGGCACGACTGGGACCTGCGGCTGATGAACCATGCGGCCGCCGAGTTTCGCCGCCTGCACAACCTCGATCCGTTGACCGATCCGGCCGCGGGCAATCGGCTGCTGCAAGCGGCCATCGAAGCGAAACACGCCCTCAGCGCCCGGCCGCGAACCCACATGCGCGTCGACTTCCAGGGTCGAAGTCTCGATTTGCTGATCACCCGCGAGCTGTTTGCCGAGTTGACAGCCGACTTGCTCGAGCGGACGGCCTACACGACGCGCCAATTGATCAACGACGCGCGTTGGAGCTGGGACGGGGTCGATCGGGTGTTGCTCGTCGGCGGTGCAACGCGGATGCCGATGGTGTCGGAGATGCTGCGGCAACTGAGCGGCCGCGAGCCCGACCGCTCGGTCAATCCCGACGAGGCCGTCGCCCGGGGGGCCGCGATCTACGCCGGCCACTTGCTGGCCAAAGCGGGGGATGAGGCCGGTTCGCGGTTCGAGGTGACCAACGTCAACTCGCACAGTTTGGGAATCGAGGGCATCGAGCCGAGTACGATGCGGAAGATCAACGTGGTGTTGATTCCGCGAAATACGCCGCTGCCGGCCAGAAAGGTCGAGCGGTTCACCACGAAGTCGGACAACCAACGATCGATCGTTGTCCAGGTGCTCGAAGGCGAAAGCTCGTCGCCGGGCGACTGTACGAGCATCGGGCGAACGGTGATCCGCGACCTGCCGCCGGGCCTGCCTCAAGGCTGGCCCATCGACGTCGTCTTCTCGTACGAGACCAACGGGCGATTGCGCGTCGAGGCTTCGGTGCCGGGCACCGGACAGACCGCCCAGCTCGAACTGGAGCGCGCCGGCGGCCTCTCGGGCGGCGGGATCGATCGCTGGAAACGCGTGCTGGCCGGCGAGCCGGGCTTTGCGGATTTCGACCGCGCCGTGTGCGACCTGCTCAACGAGGCAGTCGGGCAGACGGCGACGAGCGGTGCCGATTCGGTCGGCCCAACGCCTCTCGGCGGGCCGGCAACCCTCGGGGTCGCACCACCGGTTCCGGCGATGGCTGCGACCGCCGACTTGCGCCGCCCAAATGCTCCCAACGCCCCTCAAACCTCCGGTTCTGCGTATTCCCCGGCCGAATCGACCGTTTCGGCCCATTGGGGCGGCGCGGCGCAAGTGGCGGCGGAAATGGCCGGCAGTGCGGCCTTGCGGTCGCCAACTGACGCATCGGCAATTATGCTAGAAGGAATTACGACTTCGGCCGGCCTTGGGCCTGGGGCGGCAGGCGTCGGGCTGGCGCCTCCTGTGGTCGGGCCGGGAGGCGGAGGCGCGACGAGCGCCGCGGCCGCGGCCGCCACGGCAACTCCCGATCCGTTCGCCGCAGCGACAGCAGCAGCAACAGCGGCGCCGACCGAAACAACCGTGTACGAAACCGTTCCGCGAAGAGAAGTTCCGCGTTGGCTGGTGATCGTCATCGGTTATCTGCTCTCGGCGATCGTCGGATTGTCGTTGGGCTACCTCGTGTTGATGTGGCTGCGGCCCGAGTCGTTTCCGCCGCCGTGGTAGCCGCAGATCAGGTACATTGGGCAAGCAGGTACACGTAGCAAGGCGGAGCGGTCGAGGCTTTTCCTGACGGAAAACGGAAAGCGGTTCAAACGCGGATCACACGCAAGGGAGCGGCTCCGTGGCCCCGGGGGCCGCGTTGCGATTGTGTGGAACTATTCAGCAGTACAATCAGGCTCATGAAGAAGCTATCGATACCAGCGGTGGGGATCGACCTGGGAACAACGTTCTCGGTGGTGGCCAAGCTCGACGACGAGGGCCGCCCGCAAACGTTGATCAATGCCGAGGGCGAACGGTTGACCCCCAGCGTGGTTCTTTTCGATCAAGATGCCGTGGTGGTCGGCCGCGAGGCGTTGAAGGCCTTGGCGATCGAGGCCGAGCATTGCGCCGAGTGCGCCAAACGCGACGTCGGCCACCGGGTCTTCCACAAGGTGCTCGAGGGCAAGCAGTACCCGCCCGAGGTGATCGAGGCGCTGATCCTCAACAAGCTGCGGATCGATGCGGCCGCGCAAATCGGTCCGTTCAGCAAAGCGGTGATTACCGTGCCGGCGTACTTCGACGAGGTTCGCCGCAAGGCCACTCAAGACGCCGGCTACATGGCCGGGCTGGAGGTGATGGACATCATCAACGAGCCGACGGCGGCGGCCGTGGCCTTCGGCTTCCAGCAGGGCTACCTCAACCGCGAGGGCAGCTCGATCGAGCCGCAGCACATACTCGTGTACGACTTGGGCGGAGGAACCTTCGATCTGACGTGCATGGAGATCCGCGGCACGGAGTTTATCGCCCTGGCCACCGACGGCGATGTGCGGCTGGGCGGGTACGACTGGGACCAGCGGTTGGTCGATCTGGCGGCCGAACAATTCATTCGCAAGCACGGGACCGACCCGCGCGAAGACCCGCGTTCGGCCGGCAAACTGTGGCGAGAGTGCGAAGACGCCAAGCGAACGCTCTCGACGCGGCCGAAAGCCACGGTCATTTGCGAGCATCGAGGACTGATCGCCCATATCGAAATCACCCGCGATCAGTTCGAAGAAGCGACGCAAGACCTGCTCGACCGCACGCGCTTCACCACAGTGCAAACGCTCAAGGCGGCCGGACTCGAATGGAAGGATATCGATCGCGTGCTGCTGGTTGGCGGCTCGACGCGGATGCCGATGGTCCGCAAAATGCTCGAAGAGCTGACCGGCAAACCGCCCGACGCCTCGGTGGCCGCCGACGAGGCCGTGGCCCACGGCGCGGCCCTGCACGCCGGTTTGCTCTTGGCGAAAGAGCAGGGGTTGCCGCGGCTCTTCCGCATCCGCAACGTCAATTCGCACAGTTTGGGCGTGGTCGGCATCGATCCGCTCACCAAGCGCCGCCGCAACGGGATTCTCATCCCCCGCAACACGCGGCTGCCGGTGACGGCGAAACGAACGTTCAAAACGTCGAAGGCCAACCAGCGTTCGGTCCTCGTGCAAATCGTCGAGGGCGAAAGCCCATCGGCCGATGAATGCACGCCGATCGGCCGCTGCTCGCTGCCGACCCTGCCCGCCGGGCTGCCGGCCCAGACGCCGATCGATGTCTGGTTCCATTATAAACCCAACGGCCGGCTGAAGGTGCGCGTGCTCGTGCCGGGCACCGACCGCAAAGTGGAAACCGAAATCGCCCGCGAAAACAGCCTGCCGAAAGAACACCTCGACGGATGGCGGCAGTATATTTCGGGCACACCGCCGACGGATTACCGATAGCAATCGCCGCCGCCGCGCATCGGTTGCTGAAGGAGCGGTCTGGTCGATGAACAAGCGGAGCGATAAACGAGGCGATCAAGGAGCCAGCCGACATGGAACACGTCGTTGCCGCCGGCGAAGCGATCCTCGGCCCCGCCTGGAAGGACGTGCCGCCGGTGGTCGTCTTTTTCGGAAGCGAGGCGTTCTTCAAAACGCACCTGTGGCGCCGCGTGCGCGTTGCCGTGGCGGGCGACCGGGCCGACGAGTGGTCGCTCAGCCTCTTCGACGGCGCCGAGGCCGACTGGCGCGACATCGAGGCCGAATTGCGCACCGTGGCGATGTTCAGCCCGCGGCGGCTGGTGCGCGTCGAGTCGGCCGACGGCCTGGTCAGCAAGAATCGCGCGGCCTTGGAGGAGTACGTCGCCCAGCCGGCCCAAAAGAGCGTGTTGGTGCTCGAACTGTCGAGTTTTCCGAGCAACACGCGGCTGTATAAGGCGGCGGCCGCGCGCGGTTTGGTCGTCGATTGCGCGCCGCCCCCGCCGGCCGCCATCGCCAAGTGGTTGCGGCGTTGGGCCAAGGCGGCGCATCGCGTCGAAATGGACGAGGCGGCCGCCAAATTGCTCGTCGATCTGATCGGCCCCGAATTGGGACTGCTCGACCAGGAAACGGCCAAGTTGTCGCTTTGGGCCGGCGATCCCCCGCGGATCACCGCCGAGTTGGTTGCGCAGCGCACCGGCGCATGGCGGGCACGGACCGCTTGGGAACTGATCGACGCCGCGTTGGACGGCAAACCGGCCGAGGCACTCAGGCTGCTCGATCAGCTTCTGGCGGCCGGCGAACAGCCGATCGGCATCCTGGCCCAAATCTCCTCCACCCTGCGCCGCTTGGCGGCGGCCACTCGCTTGATCATCCGCGGCGAACAGATGGGCAAGCGGCCGCCGCTGAGACAAGCCCTGTTGCAGGCGAAGGTCAACCCGCACTTCGTCGATAAAACGCAGAAGCAATTGGAGCGGCTCGGACGCGCCCGTGCGCGCACCCTCTATCGCCGCCTGCTCGAGGCCGACCTCGACCTGAAGGGCGACAGCACCTTGCCGCCGCGGCTGCTGCTGGAACGATTGATCCTCTTTCTCGCCGCTCCGCCCCCGCCGAAACCGGCGCCGCGGTGAACGCGACCGGATGCCGCGGGGATGCGCGGGCGGTCGTTCCCTTTTGGTGCAACGATTCAAGCACTGGGGAACTGAGAGTCGCGCGATGAGCGATCAGAGCTTGTTCTTCCAGCCGAAATAGAACGTCAGACCGCCGACGATCAAACCGAAGAAGGCCCCTTTGATCCCTGCCGAAAACACGCTGAAATCGTGAATCACCTGAGAGCCGTTGGGCAACTTCTCGACCCAGGGGCGGAAGGTCAGCCAGGCGAACAGCACCCAAAGGATCAGCACGATATTGAATGCCACCAAGCCCATCATGCCGTAACGGCGAATTTCGTCTTCGTTCATAGCTCTTCTGCTGGGGGATCGAAAAGGCGGCGTCAGAAAGCGGACGGCGGGAATCGCCCCCGGCCGCACAGCGATTTGCGCCCGCACAGGTGCGGCCGGATCAGAAGTCGTCCACGCCGAGCTTGGGCTTGTCGGGCTTCTTCGGCTCAGGCTTCGGTTCCGGTTTCGGCTCGGGCGGCGGTTCGGGTTTCGGCTCCGGCTTGGATTCCTCCGACGGTTTCGGCTCGGGCTGGGGCTCCGGCTTCGGCTCGGGTTTCGGCGCGTCGGGTTGGTCCGGCTTGGGCTCCACCGCCGGTTCGGCCGCCGCCGATTTCGGGAACTCCATCCCCAGCGCCACGGCGTAAAGGTGCGGCTTCCATTGGGCGGCGGCATTCTCCAAATCGCGCAATTCGAGAATGTAACGGCGCCCGTCGCGCACCGTCTCCACGAAATACTGATCGAACACCCCTTCCGAGGTGCGCACCCGCCGAGCATACTGAATGCCGAGGAACTTTCCGATCTTTACCGGTTCGATGCTCTCGGCCAGCTTCACCTTGCCATCGCCTTTGCCCTCTTGCTGCGCCTTCTTGGCTTTCTCCTGCATGACGGCGTAAACGGCCTTGCCGAATTCGACCTGATTTTCGGCCGTCACATTTCGAATCGATTCGAAATCTTCGACCGTGATGATAATCGTCGGATACGGCTCGCGCTTGTCGCCGCGGAACCGCGCCAAGTAGTTCTTGCTCCGCGGCAGCACCTGCCAACCGGCGGGCGGAGCGACGATCAGCCGATCGTCGTCCAACGGGGGCATCGGCTCGCCGAGCTTCGGCAGAGGGCCCGTCTTGGCCGCGCCGCCGCTGCCGCCCGATTCGGAGCCGCCCATTCCGCCGCAACCGGCCAAAAAACAAGCGCCGAAGACGGCCATCACGATCAGACAGCGAGCAGGGCGGGAAGGACTCATCGCATGCTCCTCCGACTCGGCGGGACAAACCAAAGAGATACCTCGCGCGGCGTGAAACGGCTTCTTTCTCGCAGGAGAAGATCGCTCATTTCGCCACGCAAGCAGTATAAACATCCTTCGCGCGGTCGAAAACCGGCGGCCTTCGAAACCGAAACGGCTCGTTTCGGCCCGCAAAACGCATCAACCGCCCCTGCCGTCTCCTCGCCGACGCAGCCCCTTGGCGTACCGCAAGCAACAACACGAGCAACGTCGCCGAACACTGCGCCGGATGCGGCGCGGTCGTCGAAGAAGGCGGCTACTCGTTGATAATCTCTTTGACCAACTGGACGAAATGCGGCGTGCCCTGCGAATTGGTCATATCGGCGGCTTTTTTCTCGGCCTGCGATCGTTCGTGGTACTCGAACACGGCGACGCGCTTCATCATCTGGTTGAAGACCGCCCAAAACGCCTTCAGACGGACTTCTTTCGACTCTTTCGCGCGGCTCTTGCGTTTGGCCGCCGGCTTCTTTTTCGCCGGTTTCTCTTGCTCTTCGCTCTCGTTCGCTTCTTCCTCGAATCCAATGTCTTCTTCGTCGTCGTCAAGCCGTTCGGCGGCCTCGGCGGCCGCGCGCAACTCGCGGCGATTGAGAATCTTGCGTGCCATGAGAGTCTCCATCGTTCTCGATTCGCCCGCTGCGGTCGGGAGACATCGCCCCGCCGCTTCGCGGCGACCAAGTTGTTGTCGATCACATTTTCGCAGCCCGGCGGCCGTCCGCAGCGACAGGCGGCGGCTCCCGTGCCGAACGACGCCGGCAGGCGCGGCCCAGCCCCCGCTCCGCGCGATACCCCTGTCGGCAGGATATTTCAGGATAACCCATTCGCCCGGGACTGAAAAGTCCTCGCCGCGGCCCTTATCGGTTACGCCGTTTCGCTCTCCACGCCGTCGATCATCTGTAAAAAGGCATCCATCGAAGGGCAACGGCGGCTCAACTCAGGCTCGATGCAGGCGTGAATCGCCTCGACGAGTTTCGGGTGCAAGTCGGGACGATGCTTGCGGATATCAGTCGGCGGTTTGTCGTG
>Ga0308417_1003212_pt1 | contig 10499 bp, 9 predicted proteins | sample HotsprSampleOS65_FD_203528 | JGI IMG/M metagenome (GOLD analysis project Ga0308417, IMG submission 203528) | Hot spring phototrophic mat microbial communities from Octopus Spring, Yellowstone National Park, Wyoming, United States - 20090730_OS65 ... | reverse complement strand
GCAGACGCCTTGGTTTCACCCGCGAGCAGGAGCCGAACCCATCGCTCAGCGTCTCCTGTGTGCTTGCGAAGCACAATGAGCCGCTGCGGGGATTGATCTCCCGCGCTCACGAATTGCTCAAACAGGGTGCCAAGGAGCGCCTGGGGCGCAACGCCTTCGCCATTTACCGGACCACCGCAGGGGTCGAGGCGGGCGCGCCATTTTGCGTTGGCAGGGATCAAACACTGCCCTTGCTGATTGCCTTGTTGGCCGCGATGCGAACACAACTCTCGCCACGGGTCCGCTACACCTTGGAACATCTGTCTGACGGGCTGCGGGGGTGGACCAACGAGAAGGCCCTTCAGGTCGCCCGCGGTAAGCTGATTCGCCACGCTTTTGAACGTCACTCCAATGCCCCGTCTGACTCACCCCAGGTGAAGACCCTGTGCGATCAGGCGGAACAGCTTTTCCAGCTGCTTAGCCGCTGGGCCGAATACAAACCCGGTGCACCGGTGGATTCTTTCCGGACATTCATCGACCTCCTGGGAGTACTGCAATTTCTGTCGAGGCAGTCATCATGATGTACGTGGCGGAATTCACACCGGTCTCCGGCCTTGTCTTTCGCGATGCCAGGCCGTTTCAAGCCGGCCAGGACACCGTAAGCGCCAATATTGACTTCCCGCCCCCGCCGGAAGCGTTTTGGAGCGCCCTGAATCGCTCGCTGGCAGCGCTTGGACAGCGCGGCATTCTTCGTCGCTCACGGGTCCGGGCCTACTACCTGGCGGACAAAGATGGGCCGTTGTTGCCCGCCATGGCAGACTTGTTCACAGTGACGCCCGCTGACGATCTCTATGGAGAGGAAACCTTCAGAATCCTTCGCCCGCACAAGGTTCTTTCCAGAATCGCCCGTGGCCCGGAACAGCTGGAACTGCTGTGGCTGGGCGAGCAGGTCGCCCATAGCCGTCCTTGCGAGCGGTCGTTTCTTCGTCCCGATTCTTTCCTGTGTTACCTCCTGGACGAAGTGCAAGAGCTGACCAGATTCGGTGACCTGGTGAGCATCAAGAGCCTTTTTTACGAAGAACAGCGCACGGGCGTACAACTGAGCGGCAGAAATGCCCAAGAAGGCCGGCTGTATACGGAAAAGATCGTGTTTCCCAATATCGATCGTCAGGTCCGGTTTTGTCTGGTTTTCGATACCCCGTCTGGTTTGAAGGAAGAAAGTGCCCTTGCCGATCGCCTTGTGCACCTCGGCGGGGAGGGGAAACTGGCTCGATTGCGAATTTTCAAGACTGACGGTCAGAAGCTTCCCGTTTTGCCATCGCGGGCACGTGAGCAGGTTTTCAGCAAGGTTATCAACCACGGGTCTGACGGCCAGACTTTTCGCCTAAAACTCTGTCTCATGTCGCCGGCTGTGTACTCGGCCCGCAAAGAGCTGCTTTGGTGTCTCGGAACACGCACTCCCTCCTGGCGTCCTTTTTGGATGCACAACGCCAGCAACGGCTGGTGCCGGCCGATTTTTGACAGTCAATCGTACCGGCTGCGCCTGGTAGCTGCGGCTGCTGGCAAAGCTGTTCCTTTGGGCGCCTGGGATCGGGCCCGGCAGATTCCCAAGCCGCTGCACCGCTGCCAGCCCGCCGGGGCTGTTTACTATCTCGAGTTAGAGCCGAGAAACGGAACCGTACCTGAGAAAGCCCTGAACGATTTCTTTGATGATTTCTGGCTCGGCACCTTGCTGGTGAGGACCCGGCCTGCCAAGGCGCAAACGAACCGGAAGGGTCAGACATCGGGGCGAAGTCGCGACACAATCTCCTCCCACGGGCTGCGCGGTTTTGGTTGGACAACGATAGGAGTGTGGAACTATGCCTGAAGAGTCCTTGACAACGGCGCCTGCCGAAAGGGCGGCCGTCATCTTTCTCACAGCGGAAACGCCAGTGCATGCGGGTTCTGGCAACGTCCAGGCTGCTCTGGATTTGCCGATCCAGCGGTCGGTCCAGACCTGTTGGCCGATTATCAACGACTCGACCTTGCGCGGAGCCTTCCGGCGTCATGTCGAGTCATTGAGCGGCGCCGCCGATCAGGTCGCCAGGTGGTTTGGGGCGGAACCTCCAGCCGCCCCCTCGGCTGGCGCTCTGTCCACGCCGGATGCCGAAATACTTCTGTTTCCGGTGGCAGCCGTGCGCGGCGTGACAGCCTGGGTGACCGCGATGGAAGCCATTGAGTACTTTGTCCGGAAGCTGGAACTGTTTCGCACCCTGCTCTCGAAAGATGCGAAAGAGAAGCTCGACGCGCTGCAGACAGCCCTCAGCAATATTCCGGCGCCGGCCGATGGAGAGGCGCTCGTTACTCAGCCCTCAGAGTTGGAATGGGAGCAACCTAAAAGGGTGGTGCTGGAAGTGGACAGCTACCGTGTTGGTCAAACTTCCGTCAGCGAACTCGCCCAGTGGTTTGCCTGCAATGTTTGTCCCCATAGTGACTACTGGAAAAGCCGCATCGAGAGGCGCTTTGTCGTCCTGCCCGAGCATGCCTTCCGCCACTACACGCTCCGCAAGACGGATGTGAGGACGCGCGTGAAGCTTGAAAGCAGCGTCGTCAAGGCCGGCCCCTGGACCGAGGAGAACCTTCCCGTCGACACCGTGCTTTATACGGTCTTGGCCGAGCCGGAAGGAGACGGGAGCCTTCTGGAGGCTTTCCTGAGGCAGATCCAGATTCAGGACAAACCCGTGTTGCAACTGGGCGGAGATCAGAACCTCGGACGCGGCTTCGTTCGCCTGCGCCAACTGGGAGCATAAGCCATGCCGAATGGTAACACCTCCGAATGGGTTTCGCTCGAGCAGAAGCGCGCTGCAACGGCCTGGAACTTCGTCTCCCCTTTGGAGAACCAAGCCAGGTTGCGCAAAGGATACTACAGCCTGATCCGCCGCTTCCCGTCCATGGTGCAGTCGATGGGCATTGGCCAGGCGCTTGCCTTCGTGATGTCGCGCGCACACGAGGAGGAGGCGCACCGCGCCTTGCGGGACCACCTCACCGCATGGCTGATGGATGCCGACAGCCCCGTGCCCTGGACTTGCGCCGCCCCGTACAGCCAGCCTGAAAGCAGCTTGATGGAGCGCTTGCTGGCTGAGAACGATCCGGAGGTTTGGTGGTTTGCCGAGGAGGAAGCTATCGCTTTCTCGTTGTGGCTTAAGCGATTTACGGAAGCCATTACTCCGCCCGAGGAGAGGCAGGAGGCATAATCGCCATGCAGCCCGCAAACGGAAACTTTCTTGCGCCGGTCTCGACGCGACAAATCATGACCCGCGCATCGCAGGTGAACAACCTCCTGCTTCGCCTGTATCACTATTTGCCGGCTTCACTGATGAACCGGGGAGAGGTGCAGCAGAAGCATCATGCCGTGAAGGAGATCGCCGAGGCGTCGGCGAACTTGCTGGATCAAGGGCTGCTGCAGGAGCTGGTTCAACGCCAGCGCAGGTTGCTCGAATCGCTCAAGCCGGTCGGCTATGAGCCCGTTAACGGGATTCGCCTGCGATTGACGAGCGATCTGACCTGCGGCCTGTCCACTCCAAGCCTGCTAGAACGCGGCACGACACTGCTGCGGCCCCACGGCGTGCCTATAATTCCGGGCTCCTCGGTCAAGGGCGCTGTCGCCGCGCATCTGGCCGAGGTCCTGGCCGGCAAGCTCCATCTGAGCGACGCGGACCGGGATGGCGCGCTCAGGGAGGCAGGCCTGCTCGAACTGTTCGGCTACGCCGCTGAAGGCGGAGAGCGCGGAAAAGCCGGCAAGGCGATTTTCCTGGATGCAGTGCCGGAGGCGGCCAAGCTCCGTCTCGACATTACCACGGTTCACTACAAGCGTTATTACGAGGGCAAGACGGAAGCCGCTACCGGTTTTGAAGCTCCGGTCCCTTTACCCTTCCTCGCGGTCGGCGAAGGCTCTGTATTCTGGTTTCCGGCGGCGATTGAGTCCGGCTTCTGTCTGAAAATCCCGCCAGAGTCGGCCTCGCGTCTGCAACAGTTTGAAATTCAAACGTTTAATAGACCATCCGGCTTCCTAGCCGAGGCGCTGGCCTCGACTGGCAAGTACAGGGGTTTCGGCGCACAGACCAACGTGGGATTTGGAAGGTTTTCCCGCTTTCGTCCGTAGTTCATACCGAGGCTCGACTCTCGTGCGAATCGTGATCCAGCGTCCAGACTTGGACACCTGCCTGGCGGGCGCCATTCTCGGGGTGCAGGACGGCGATCCGGTCATCTTTCGCGCCGAAGGCGCTACGGCTGCCGAGCTTGCCGATCCCGCAGTCATCTGCCTGGAAGCGGGCGGCAGCGGCCAGGTCGAATTCGGCAACTTCGATCACCACGACCCCGGCCTCGATCTGCCGCCGGCGGCTACCCAGGCCTATGTCTCTGCCGGCCGGCCGTTGATATACATCCGTCTGGTGGAATACAACGAAATGATCGACTTGTGCCTGCCGTCGCCGTTGCGCCCGCCGTTTCCCAGCGTTTCCAGCTTAATATCCGGAATCCGTTTTGTGCACGAAGCCGATCCGGTGCGGCAATTTCGGGAAGGCGTGCGCGCGCTGCGTCACATCGCCCAAGCGGGCTTCGACCCCTTCGACCCCCTGCCATTTGTGGCCGAGTGGGCGCCCTATCTGGAGGAAAAGTCCCGTCGCCTGAGCGAGCTGATGCAATCGCCGCCGGCGGCCGAGATGGTTACCTCTGGCGGGACGAAGATCGCGTTTTCAGCCACCACGCTGGTCGGCGCCGTGGGGGCCCTCTATCGCCAAGGCGTCGACGTCGCCGTCGTGGCTCGTCCTTTGGATCCCGCAGGCGCCTGGAAGTACACCATCGCCGGTCGACAGCTGAAGGTGAGCCACCTGCTGGGAGCCCTCAACCGCCTCGAGCCCGGATGGGGCGGCCCAGCGCACGGCACCATCATCGGCTCGCCGGTGAAGGGCTCGAGGCTGCCGATGGACGCCGTGCGCGCCATCGTGCTATCCGGATTCACTGACACTGCGGCAGGAGAACGCAATGACGAATCAGAACCAGACAAACTGGATCGACCTGCTGATCAAGTCGAAAGAAAACACGACTTGGTACAAAGAGGCTGAGAACCATCTACGCCGACTCTGGCTCGAGCTTCAGGCGGATCGAAAAGCCGCCCGCGATTCCCTGTGGCAGATGATAACGGAGTCCTGCGAACTACGAGAAGCAGCACGCAAGCAGCTAGGATCACTTGGATTCGTTCCTTATAGTGACATCGATTACCTGGTGACGGATGCTTTGAATAACGCATTTGGACGTATTGACACAAAAAAATGGGATATTCCTTCAAGCAAACAAGGCTTATTCCTCCCTTACCTGCTCTCAAAGACAGAAATAGAAATCAACAAAAACATAAAAACACAAGTTCCAGACCTCAACGAAGATCAGTCACAGCAAGGGCCGTCCAAACAAACCAAGCGGGTGTTCATCTGGGTCGCAGCGGCCTTGCAGCAGCCCGGGCTTAGCACGGGCCTGCCCGGCGAGCGTGAAAAACAGTTTGAAGAGGACGATCAATGGTGATGTCACAAAACCAAGCTCGGGATCTTGCCAAGAAACTGCAGGAAAATATGCTCAAGTTCATCGATTGGTTTAAGAAGGAGAAGTCCGGCCGCAATCCGGTGCGCTGGAATCTGCTGTTGTGGGACATTGCAGTCTCGCCTCAGCCGGCGCACGATAATTATCCCGATGCCAAATGGCCCGCGTGGCGGCTGTACCGCTTCGCACGAGGTTTTGTCGGCCAGCATGACGAAATTACCGAGCGGGCAGTGCTGCGAGGGTTCAAATCAAAGGCAAATGTCTATACGGAGATCTCCCGCACATTTCGCGACTCATTCGACGCATATACGCAAAATAGCTCCTGGTGTTGCTCTTGGGCTAATTGCGACATATCTCTCATGACACAAGTTGCACAAGCGGGTGAGAAACTTTCTGATGCCTGGTCCAGTTTTCGAGAGAAGCTAGCGCCGGCCGAGGTGTGGGAGGATCTCATCGTCTCACAGCTGAAACAGTGTCTTTCAAGTTATAAGTCGGTTCTCGCCATGGCTTATTACCCAAGTTCGTACTCGGAATTCCTGGCGGCTGTCGCATTGAACGTTCGCGAGAAACTTGGCATACATAACCCGTCGCTGCAAGTCAACATCGTCAGCTCCTGGGAAGAAAGCCTCGGGGCTGCCGTGCAAAGTTTGAATCCCGCGTCCGGCTCGCTGCTGATCGTCCCGGTGCACGGCACTGCCGCGTTCCCCGACCTGGAGGATGGTCTTAAGGAGGCTGTCAGCAGACAATTGCACATGCTGGTGTTCTGCCCGGATGCGGACACCAACGAGCGGATTACGAAGGTTCATTTGCATGAGTCTTACGGGCGTTGTGAGATACTCTTGTCTCCCTGGTACCAGCCCGATACAGCCGTGCCTGAAGTGCCCCAGGTTCCGCATGAGGTCGTGAGCGTCCAGCAACGAACTGGCCTGCTGAATGCGCTCGCCTGCTTTTCCGTGTTGCACCGCAAACCCACGCTGGAGCAGCTTGTGGTGCTAAGCGGGATGAAGCAGGAAGACATTCTGACATTTATCACAAACACGGCTTCCGACTGGATACAGTATGATGAAAGCACGACTCGCGCCTACTGGGGCCAGCAGGACGGCTCTGTCCTGTACCTCGAGCAGCAATTCTCTGATCTGGAAAATCTTTCCGGCCAGTACGTCTCTCTCATTTTGAAACTTTCCAAAGAAAAACCGAACGGCTGGGAGACCGTCACATTGAACCTGCTCAAATCGATGTATCAGACAGGACGTTTGCGCCTTCTGCGCCGCATCCTGAAAGAGCTTGACAAGAGCGGCAAGGCGCCGGAGAAGATCCTCGGCGTTGAGGGACCGGTGGGCACGGGCAGCGCGGGCCCGGGCGGCACCGCAGCGCCTGCGACCGCTTTGTTCCAGACCCGGCTCGATCTGGCTCGCGTTTACGCCCGGGCCTATTTGCACGTGAGTGCGCACCAGCTGCTCGTCCATGCTGAACCAAGACCGGGCAATGAGTTCATTCGTCACCAGCTTTGCTGTGCCGAGATACTGGCCGACCAGCTTGCCGACACCGGAAAGAAGGCATTGTATGAGGCTGCCTCGTTCATCTACGCGGACTTGAGCCATCAGTTTACGCCCTTGATGAGTCAGTCCGCCGAGCTGCGGGCGCATCTGGAATTAGTCGCAGGGAATCCAGCTCAGGCTTTGAATCTGGTGAACAACTCTGGGAACCAGCTCAGCATGTACGGCCAGGCAATCAAGGCGCGCGCCTTGGCGGAGCTGGGGCGCGTCGACCAGGCGCTCCAGTTGCAAGGCAAGACCTCGATGCCGCGCGGTTTTCAGCTTGACCGCCTCGCGCTGGAAACGCAGAGTCAATTCGAGCAGCGCTGGGCATCGCACGTCCAGCTGTTGCTAGGCGCTCCCGCCGAGCGGACGCCCGCTGAGGCGCTGCACCAGATGGCGATTCGCGCCCTTGAGCGCGGCCATCTGGCCACGGCCCACAACTTGATCGAGCATGCCCGCTCGCACTACCGCGACAATGTCTACCTGGCCACGGCGCATGCCCGGCTGCTCGTCGAGGCGGGCCGCTGCGACGAGGCGGTTCGTTTTTTGCTGGATCTGAGAGATCAACTGACCGGCAAGCAACATCTGGTGGTTCAGGGAGCATTGGCGGATGCGCTGCTGGAGTTGTGGAGGAGCAAAAATGGCAGCATTTCGAACGAGCGGAAGCAAAAGCTTGACAGCATCCTTATGATGCTGGAAAAACGGCTTCGCGAGGAGAACTATCTTCCCTCACAGTGGGCGCGTGTCAAGACTCTGTTAGCCAAAGCTTGGTGGTACGGAGCCTGGGGCCAGGACAAAACTCTCAACCCGGTCATCGCCGAGCTGAGCAACTTGAACTCTGCGCCCGCACTGGCTCTCGCCGCCCGCATCCTGGCGGCAAATTGTGCTATCGACGATGCACTCGATAAACTCTCCCGCGCTTTCAACCACGCCGCCGATCCGCAGACCCGAATCCGGCTGTACAACACAAAGGCCCGAATTCTGCTCGATCGGGCAGCTGCGGGCGATGTCTTGTATCTTTCTGCAGTGGACTGCGCGCTGAAAGAGAGCGAGGCCCTCGATGAGGGGAATTCCTACACGATGCTTCTGCGGGCAGAATGGTGTGAGGGTCGCGGCGGCTTGGCAAGGGCTCAAAATCTGAAACAGAAGGCAGGCTGTCTTCGCAAAATATAACACTGATGCGAGCGCAGCGCATCCGATTGCCTGGACGGTTTTTTGATAAGCAGCATGCGGCAGCCTCGAGGGCGCCAGCCTTTCGCAGGGCGTGGCGCAGGGGTCCGGAGCCTGAGCCTCTCGGTGATCCGGAGGACGTTGCATCACCGCTGGCATACCTCAGGTGCGTCCGCATGCCCGGCGAGCACCGGCATTTTTCCGAACCAGAGGAACTGTTCGTTGAGCGAGAGGAAGAAGCGGGCGGTGCAGCCGCTGTGCTCGGACTTGGCAGCAATGACGGGCGAGGATTCATGCCGACAAAGGCGACGTCGCTGCGGAAATCGACTCTACTGAACCCGGAGTCTTGATTTTTCCACTGTGCAGGTCGCAGGCGATGCCCCTCAGCCAAGCGGTCAAGCAGCGGGGGAGGGAGGCGTGCAGGATCTTGAATCGCACAATGCCCTGCGAGTCCGAGGCAAGATGATGGATCTCGCGGGCGCAACAGGGGGCGAGATGGACCATCTTCTTGGTGTGGCGCCGGCGTCGGTGCCGGCCAGTGCGGCGGGAAGTTATGGAAGTGTTGTTTTTTCAGTCAGATCGACTGAGCGTGCGGAATGCCGCGGGCGGTGCCGGGATTACGCATTGCCTGCATGGTTCTGAAAACAAAGGGGCTGCTTCCCCCCTCGGACCTCGCACGCTGGCCGTGGCAGGGGAGTCAGGAACGAGCTATGGAGAGGTTACGGAAAACCGTGTTGTAACTCCTGTAGGCACGGCACATTGCAGAGGGTGCCGTCGCCGAGAATGCGGGCATGAACCTGCTTGGAAACTGAACGAAGAACTACGTCTTTCGTCCCTCTTTTTAAAAAAAGTTGCCGAGAATACTGGCATGAACCTGGTTGGAAACTGAACGAAGAACTACGTCTTTCGTCCCTCTTTTTAAAAAGTCGCCAAGAATGCGGGCATGAACCCGCTTGGAAACACTTTGATCCCCAAAATGAAATTATCGCCAAGATGAATCTGTCGCCGAGAATGCGGGCATGAACCCGCTTGGAAACTTAAGGGGATGGACTGTAAACTTCTCGTACGTACATCGGTCGCCGAGAATGCAGGCATGAGCCCGCCCGGAAACGCGCTCCGCCCACCGGGAAGTGCCGGTCAGAATTGCGCCTTGGCGCGCGGCCAAAGGCTCGCGTTGCGAATTGAGCTTGCCAACTGCGGTTTCGTGAGGCGAGAATGTTAGCTTTCGCTTGCCTGCTGCGTGTTTTCTGCGAGGGGCTTCGATGCGGGCATTGCTGGTCGTTGCGTTGGTGGTCTTGAGTTCGCTGGCGGCGTATGTGGCGGGCCTGGGAGCCTTCGCCTGGTGGAGAATGCAGGGCGGGTCAGCGGCATCTGCGGCGCCGGCGCATCTGGCCAGTGCAGCGCTTCATCTGGCCTGGATCCTGTGCGCCGCCTCGCGCCAGGGGGGACTGGTGGCTTTGGCGGGTTTCCTGGTGTCGCTCTACTTCTGCCGGTGTGGCTTGGCGAGCCTTGCGGGCGGAAGCGCTTCCCGGGCTGGCCCGTGGCTGCTGGAAGGCCTGGTCTTGCTGATCGCTCTGGGGCTTCGCCCCCCGCTGGGGCTGGCCGAGCGGCTCGCCCGCTGGCGTCGCGCCCGGGCTGACGTCGCGCTCCAGCTGCGCATGGGCGACGGGCTTCTGCCGTGGGCCGGAGAGTGCGCACGGAGCCTGATTTCGGGTCGGGCCGACATTCCTGTCGCGCCCACCTTTCAGCGACTGGCCGCTGAGCTTGCCGAAATTGACGGCCATCTCGGGTTGGCCGTCTCGAATTTGGCGGCGCCGGAATCGCTGCGGCAATTCTTGCTGGCCGGCGCCGCCGAGTTGTTGGCGGAGGCGGAGCGGGCCAGCGCCAGGCTGGCGGTCCAACTGGAGAGGCGAGCCATGGCCTTGGCCGCCGCCTGCCGCGATCACGTGGAATCCATCCCCGGCCTGTCGGCTGAGGAACGGGCTCGCGCAGCGAGGCAGTGCGAGGCGTTCGTGATGAACCTGCTGCCGGGGACGGGCTTCAATTTCCGGAGAGAGCCACGATGAATTCAGGGAATCGAGACGAGGGACGCGAGAAGCTGGCTGGATTGCCGGTCGAAGCCGGGGCGGCCCGATTGTTCGAGGACCTGCGCGCCATGGGAGGCAATCGCGACGCGGCGGAAACGCTCGAAGAGCTGAGCCGCGAGATGCGCCTGCGCAGCAACCCGGACCGGGTGGCGCA
>Ga0308417_1003210_pt1 | contig 10501 bp, 8 predicted proteins | sample HotsprSampleOS65_FD_203528 | JGI IMG/M metagenome (GOLD analysis project Ga0308417, IMG submission 203528) | Hot spring phototrophic mat microbial communities from Octopus Spring, Yellowstone National Park, Wyoming, United States - 20090730_OS65 ... | reverse complement strand
TTGATCTAAATGGCAGAATCATGCTTTTCGGTCAAGTCTCAGAAATTCCAACAAAACCTCACCAAAGTTATTTTTTTTATAAAGAAATCAAATTTAAAAATTGTTTTCAAGTAGAGGGCCGTAATGATTGTCTAGCAGCTCAGTTCGGCTCTAATGTTCCAGACACTTTAGAAATACTTGGAAGAGTGGAAAATCCAGTTTGGTTCGCAACAGACAGTTACTTTATTGACCGATCTCTTCCCATACCTCCAATTGGAAGCAAGCACCGATTTTTAAAAGAAGTCTTAGGCACAGAGGCTTTTTATTTGTCTGAAGGCTTCACTCTGGCTTTTTGCAATTTCGATGTTAAAGATCCCTCTGTGATATGTTTAAAAGATCCCAAAACCTGGGAAGAACTTAGTCGCGAGCTGCAGCCCCACTTGTCACTAACATTCTATAAGTAACCTCTCACACAAATTTTGCTGGTTTACCTTAAAGTTTGAAAACTAAATCTCCAGTACAGGAAAGCTACATTCTTTTTTTACAAATGATATCGCATCTTGGTACCCCATTCTAATTTGCTCTGCCGTATCCCGAAATCGCACTGTAACTGATTTATCTTTTAGTGAATCAAAATCGATAGTTATACAAAATGGGGTTCCAATCTCGTCATGTTTGGCATATCTTTTACCTATTGAGTGGTTTAGATCTATTGAACAAGGTATATTTTCAGCCTTAGCGCATCTGAATACTTCCTGTGAGAACTCCACAAGTTCTGAGTTTTTAACAAGTGGAAAAATAGCTGCCTTTACTGGAGCTAGAAAATTTGGTAACGAAAGCACAACTCTATACTTTAAGTTGTTGTCAGCATCTCTCCCTTCAATCTCTTTGTAGGAAGCAAGTAACACAGCAAACCACGCCCTAGTTAAGCCACAGCTGGGCTCAATGACCCAAGGGATTATTTTTTCTCCTTGTGAATTTAAACAAGATAGATCTTTACCTGAAGCTGCCATATGAGCTCGAATGTCAAAATCAGTCCTAGAAGCTATACCTTCCACTTCATCGAAACCCCACGGGAAATTAAACTCAATATCAACACAAGCCTTAGCATAATGGGCAAGCTCATCAACGCTATACTCTCTCAAACGAATAACAGATTTATTACCAATTAACTTTTCCCACCAAGAGAATCTTGCCTCAATCCAATAGTTAAAAAACTTTTGTTCATCAGAAGGATCTATGAAATACTCTAACTCCATCTGCTCAAACTCTGCAACCCTAAATACTAAGCGTTCAGTAGTTATTTCATTTCTAAAAGCCTTTCCTACCTGAGCAATTCCAAAAGGCGCTTTAACTCCGTAAGTCTTTACAAAGTTTCCAAACTGAGTAAAAATGTTTTGCGCAGTCTCCGGCCTCAAGAAAACGCTTTCTTTGTTAACAGCCTCCACCAAATCTAAGCCATGTACCCCTTCGGCTATCTTTTTTTGAAGCAAATCAATGCTGTCAATCGGCCCTAAATTTGTTCTGAACATAAGATTAAACAACCTCTCCTCACTTACCTCCTGAGAGCCGCAACTAGGACACTGAACTTTGCCAAACTCTGCCCGAACCTTGTCTACCCTAAATCTCAAGTTGCATTTTTTGCACTCAGCTAAGGGATCACAAAATGAATCGATATGACCGCTGGCTTTTACAACACAGTATGGTAGCAAGCAACTGCCATCTAATAAAAAACAATCTTGGCGCCTAAAAACAATAGACTCGAGCCAGAATTTTTTGATGTTTTCCTTTAAAAGCGCTCCCCAATGCCCAAAATCATACAAGCTTCGAGCTCCACCGTAAATTTCTGAGCACTGAAAAATAAAACCTCTCCTCTTACAAAGAGAAACTACCTTTTCAAATAAGTCCACTTAATACCCCTAAGGATTATAACGAGAATATTGAGAATGATAAATGATTATCTCAGATTGACTGCCAGTTTCTTTTTCAGCTCATCCCAGTGGTTACACTCAATTATTTGAAGCACAAATCTAGACTGCTCTGAGCCAGTTTCAGGTCTAACAATATAACTACTCTCTAGGTCATCCAAAATGTTTAAAAAAACCTCAAGTTTTTCTAAACTTTCAACAGTAGTTTGCACTGTTAATGAACTCTGATATCGGCTATTTACTTAAACCTCTTGAGCAATTTTTTGGACAATTTTCAAAAATAAGAAAAATTCCTATAGGAAATATTAATGAAAGCTTCTTAGTGACGCTTCAAACAAAAGAAGAGCCCATAGTCATACAGCGTATCAAACCTGGAATCTTCAATTTGAGTGCTCTGGAAGCTAATCTTAAAAGGTTTGACGTTTTAAGGCGCCAGAGTGAAGCTCTCAGAGAAATTACCCCTTTTTACTACAAACTCAAAGGCAATTTTATATTTAAATTCAGAGGCAACGCTTTTAAAGCCGCTCCAGCCATCAAAGCGGCAAAAACAGTTCAAGCAACTTCTAATCAAGAAATGGTTTTTTTAGCGGCAAAAACACTGAGCATCTTCCACAAAGAGATGACTAAAGTGAGCCCTAGAGGATTTAAGGTTGTACTAAGAAATTTTTTTAATCCCAAATTGAGGCTGCTTCAGCTAAAAAAAGCATATCAAAATCCTTTACAAAGCAGAAAAGAGCTTTTTTTGGAAAAAATTAGTCCTGATCTTGACTGCCTTTTATCTTATTTTAAAACTTTTATAGAAAACTACCCCGATGGTTTAAGGTTTTTTTGCTGCCACAATGACACCAAACTCGAAAACTTCTTGATAACTAGGAAAATGGCTTATTTAATTGACCTCGATTGTCTTCAACCCAACACCTTACTGTTGGACATAGGGGATTTCTTGCGCACGGCTTCCTTTGACAAAAAAGAAGATCAACCTTATGCAGAGCCAATAAACTTGAATATAAAAGCTGTTATAGAAGGGTTAAAAGGGTTTGGCTATCGAAATTTCATCCCGCAAACTTTAATTCAGGTAGCTCCAGCTTTGGTATCATTTATTCTAGCTGTACGGTTCGCTACAGATTTTTTGAGCAATGACGTGTATTTTAAAGTGAAACACCCACTCCACAATCTTGAAAGAGCCGAAACTCAATTAAAACGAGCCAAAATTCTTCTCAAAATTAAAAATCTTTTTAAACTTTAGCTATCTGAAGAGTTAAATTTCTAAATATTCTCCCTTGCCTAACCTTTAGGCCCTGGGATACACCTAAGCCTCCTGCTGGCTTTAAGATTTTTGATGTCGGCTTTATTAAAATCACTTTTTTAAGACCTTTTACTACTTTTTTAATTTTAAGCTTAAGCAAGAGATAAAAAATAAAGTTCTCGTCTACCTGCCCTAAAAACTTTCGAATTTTTTCTACAAAAAAAACAAAAAATTTTAAAAATGCTTTCCTAGCAACTAGCTTAAATAACAAAAATAAAATCACTCTTAGAAAACTCTCGCTAGAAGACTTGTGCTCCAGTTTATTTTGTAGAACCTTTTTAGATCTGCCGAACGGGTTTTTTGCAAAGCTGAACTTAACTGGCTGACTTTTAAATCTAACTCCATGTTTAAGTTTCAAAAAATCTACCTGTTTTTTCAAGTTTAGGCTTCCTAATTTTTTTACAATGAGTTTATAGATTAGAGTAAAAAACCTTAAAAATTTAAGCTTATGTTTAAATAACCGCTCAGTCTTTAAAGCTGAAAAGACTTTTAAAACAGATTTTTTAACGAATTTTTGCAGTCTTGACTGATTAACCTTCCTGATAATCCGATCTAAGCCAAGGATTAAAGCTTTGTTTTTCGGATAAAATCTAGAAGGCTTTCGCTCAACTAAAATCTTTTTCCTCAGAGGCTCGCTCAAAAATCTTCTTAGTAACTTCAAAAAGACTTTGCTAACTCTGAAAGCTAGAGCAGCTAATCTGGGCTTCCAGAAAATTTTTTTTAGCAAGCTCAGTATGCCGCCTAACCAGACAACCTTTTGAAAAGGTTTTTTCCCCGCAAAGCGCAACCTAGCTTTCGCTAATGCAATTCGTATTGCTAAAAGTAATCTTGAAAACCGAACATCTACATTGCCCTTAGCAAACCCCCGAGAAACCATCCGTCCTATCCTGGAGTATTTTAAATTTAAACTATCTCCTAACCTCCTTACAGGATAGCTGGCCTCTTTACGAGACAGAAAGAGGCGCAATACAAGCTTAATCCTTTCTCTTAAAACTTTCGGTTGAGGGATTTTGCTCAAAAAACTTTGTTTAATCGCTGCGCGCGTTAAAGTTTCCTTTTTGACGTAGTTCAATAATTTGTTCTCAGCGCGTTTTGCAACGCTTTCTGCAGGTTTGCCCCTTTGCAAGATGGGTAATACGTTAGAAGTGCTCGGGCTGAAAGAACTTGCTTGCCGCTGGATTAGAGTGTTTCTTACCAGTTTTAGCACCCTCAAAATTTGGCTCACAAGATGTTGAAGAATTCCAGCACTCTCATACTTTTCCTTTTTATATCCTTGCAAAAATCTTGAGTTTACCGAAAAATCGTCTATGCCACGGTCAAAACTAGCTAAATAAGTTGTGTTGCCAGACTGCTGCGTTTTGGCCACAACTTTTGTGTCATTTAATTTTCGGGAACTGGCAAAATTGCGCTTTATTAGATTAATTAATTTTTGGAATGTTTCAATCACTGAAATCACTTGAGGCTGCCAGCTTGCTCTCAATCTAGTTTCAGAATGCGAGCCATTCCTAGAGGACAACGAGTTTGAGTTACTTGTGTAGCTAGCTTTAGTTTTAAGAAACTGAGGGGCTAATAGACTAGGAAGCTTTTGGCTCTTATCTTCAGGCGGGTTCAAGGGGCTTTCAAACCTGCTAAAATAGCGGTTGTTTAACTCGCTGTAGGATGACTGAGGATTATTGCTGGTTGGACGTTGGTGCTTGTAATCAGAGAAACCAGTGTTAACATTTGCCTTGATGGTTTCAGAGTATCTTAGAGGCGCTTTAGCTCTTGGCTGACTCTCGAGCCCAGATGGTACTGTACTTCTTGGGGATAACGCAAAATCGGCACCCTTTCCCGGGGGACCCAAAGAAATTGGGCTAGTAGACCTCTTAACCAATTTAGTCCGCGATGGGGGCCTGCTTGGCAGGTTCATTGAAGCTACCAAGACTGGTTTTAGTCTTTGGGGCCAGGCGGCTTCTAAAACTCCACTCAAATTAGGGCCAGGTTGCAGTCCAAAAAAAATCTCTTCTTTTATTAGGTCAATATAGTCAATATTTTTGACTCGACTGGATTTATCGCCATATTCTGAGCTTTCAAAGACGTTTTTCCTTGCTTCGTGTAAAACTTCTTTATAGGAATGTAAAACTATTTCTTTTATCGCTGAATTCTTGGATTCCGCCATTTCAAGTTTTTGGTTAACTGCAATTTCTAACGCGCGTTGATAATTTTCTAAAAATCTCTTTAACTCTCCTGGCGTTCGAGACTTAGGTATAGCCGCATTAACATTTTTGGCAAAAGACTTTAGGATTTTGTTAAAATGTCCTTTCCCCTCCAATTCACGAAACTTTACTTTAGCATCTACCAGGAATTTTTCAAGCTTTTCTGCAGGAATCTTAAAGCTAAATAACAAGACTTCTTCCCCTTTCTTCCAAAAAACGTAAAGCACAGTATCCCCGACTGTTTCACCCGGAAAATTATCTTGAGGACGAGACAAAACTACAGCAGAATTACTTTTGCTAAGCCGCTCAGCAACATTTAAAAGAGCCGCCTTCAACTCACGGCTAACGCCACCTGTGAGATCCTCCATCGTATAGCCATCCGCTCGCAAAGTTTTTTTGCCACCTTGCTTCACCAAAGTATACTTTGTTACAGTTAATTGAAGATTTTGCTCCGCTACGTACAATGCCACGTCTCTAGCTAAACCCGGATCTGGAGCCTTTACAAGATTGAAATCAAAATGCTGGCTCACTTGCTTTGAGTGGTTTTGTCCGAAGTGCCAGTTTTAGTTGAGATTCGTTTGATCTTTTCCCGAAAAAATTCATTGTGAAAATTAATAGCCTGACTTTTTGATTCTAAAGCAAGTTGCGATTGTAGAATTTCAAGTTTTCTGGAACGAATAAAGCTCAGAGTCTGTTGCAAAACATCTCTTGAAAGAGATTTTAAGTCCTCCGAAAGCTTCTCTAAAAAAGCACTACAATCTTTTTCATCAGAAAAATTTTTTAGAAAAAAATTTGTTGACGCTAGATGCTCTTTTGAAATCAACTCTCCAGTTAAAATATAAAAACTAGATAACTGCTCTCCAAGGTAAGCGGGTAACAAAGCTGAGACACCCATACCTGGATGAAGCCCTAGTTTCAAAAACGGAACGGAAATTTTAACCTCCCCTACACACAATCTAAAATCGCAACTTAGCGCCAAACCAACTGCTGCACCTACGCAAACACCTTCGATAACTGCTACTGTGGGAACTGGCAGATGAAGTATTCGCAAAAAACCCTCATAAAACTTGCGCATTTCAAACTCGGCTTTAATCGGAGTTAAATCCGACTTGCGCTTTAACATATTTAAATTGCCACCTGAGGAAAAATTACCCTGAGCGCCTCTGACAATCAGCAAAGAGATATCAGAAGAGTCTTTTAATAACTCCTCAATAATGCTATTAAAATGAAAGCACATTTCCTCATCCATAGCGTTCAATGTGGTGGGATCGTTTAAAAGAAGGATTCCCATCGAGCATTTCTTTTGAAACAACGCTTTAGGAAACATAAAATTTAACGCATGGAAATTATAATACTCTTGATTGCTTTGATACTAGTTTCAGGGCTTGCGTCTTTGTTTGAAGTAGTGATCTTAACAGAGAAAAGGAGTGGGAGGTTTAGAACTATCTCGCTTTTTAATCAAGAGCCGTCTTTATTTTTGTTACTTTTCCCGCTGATTATCACTGTTGCAAATGTTTTAATAGGCGTTTTAGGCGAAAAAATCGAGATCTACCCAAATTTTTTGAAATTTATCTATCTTCTTACTCTGAGTGTGTCAGTTGTAATTTTTGCTGAAATAATTCCTAAACAGCTAGGTTTTTTTTATAGCTCATGGTTTTTAGAGAGCTTCGACAAAATCTTAGCCAAGCTCTACATATTAATGAGACCTATCTTAGTGGTCTTCAATTTTTTGCTCGAAAGATTTTTCGAATTATTAAACCTTAAGTTTGAAACTGAAACCATCCCCGCGCGATTTTCACTTTTCGAAGCTGATTTACTAAGATTGATTAAAACGAGAGAGTATGAAACTGCTGATGAGATATTAAAACTCGTAAAACGACTCACCACACAAACTGTGTCTGAAGTCTTGATACCTCGATTTGAGTTGCATCATTTAAAATTTGAAACTAAGGAATCCTTGACATCGTTCTTGCGGAATCCTGACCTTAGCACTCAGTGCGAGTATTTACTTTTCGAAGTCAATAACAATTATTTTGTTATGTCAAAAGAAGAGCTCGCACTGAATGTAATCTCTGATGCAACTTTTTTGCCTGTGGAACCTACCACTGCCTTCAGTTATCAATCTGTAATTGAAGTCTTCTTGTCGCTGCAAAAAGAGCTCAAACGGTACGCCCTTGTTTTTGACGAGTTCGGTTCTATTGATGGGATTATTGATGCAAAGAACATTATTCAGAGATCTTTAACTGATCCTCAACTTATTAAAATTTCGGACAACAAAATACTTGTCCCAGCTTCTGCTAAATTAGGTATTATTTTCTCATTTTTTGACATTTTTATCACAGAAAATCTAAGCCAAAGAAGTGTTTTGAGTGTTTTTTTAGAAAAATTTGGACTACCAGCCAGCCCTAATCAAAAATTTAAGATTGGCACTTTAGAGTTTAAAATTTTGACGATTAGAAAAAAAATGCCTGATTTTCTGGAGGTCGTGAGCTCGAGCTAGGCAGGTAAAAAAGTTGCTCTAGAATGTCCTAAATCTAAAATCCAAAACTGGGGAACGATGAACCCCCCCATATGACCTATCGGAAACCTGCCAATTTTACCCAAAAAGCCTGCCTCCTTTAAAATGACCTCTAAAATGTTGTAGCTGTACTTTTTACCTTTATAATCAAAATCTCCCAACAGAATACCTTTACATTTTTTTAAAAAGTGCGAGTTTACAACTTGGAAAATCATTCGATCTATTCGGTAAAGCGGCTCATTGGTGTCTTCCAGGATAAGAATAAAGTCATTCTCTGGATTTCCGAGAAACGGAGTGCCTAACAATGAACATAAAATCGACAAATTTGAGGCAATAACCTTTGCTGCTAATTTGAGTCGACTTTTTAGCCTCAAAGAGAAATGTTTCTGAGCTAAAATGGATTTGAGAGTTTCCCAATTTTGTTGAATTTTTAGCCATTCCCAAGATCCATGGATGCTGTTTTTTATCTTTCCAGATAGTTGTAGAGCCGAAACATCGCTAAAACCTAACAAAAACTTCGAGTTAATGGGCTTCTTGATGCGTTTTAGTAATCTAACCGAGCCATAGCCTCCTCTTACGCAAACTACTAAATCAGCATCCGATTTAAAAGCCTTCACTAAGGCTTCGAACCTCACTTTATCTGGAGCACTTAGATAAGAGTGATGCAATCTACTTTCAAAAAGCTGGTCCCTACACCAACATTCAACAGCAATTTTTTTTAAGGAGAAAAAGCGAACTGCCTTTTTTAAGTAGGCTTTAGTTGCTCTGCTGGCAGGCTCGATTAAGAATACTTTTCTTAACACCTATGAGATTCTTAATGCTTGTGCTTGAAATCTTCCGGATTAAGCTTTTCTAAAATCTCTTTCCACTTTTCTTTATCTAAATGCTGCAGGCTTTCCACTTGCAAATCGATTTTCTTTTCCCCTTCCATTGCTTCTTTTTCACCTTGTTCCGCTTGGCTGCCTGTGGTCTCAATCTTTACGAAACTGGATCTGGCCACTTCCTCTGCCACAAAGATAGGAGAGTTGAATCTAACCGCTAAAGCTATGGCATCGCTTGGACGGGAATCAAGAACATAAAGAGTCCCATCCTTTGCCCTCACTCTTGTTTCGGCAAAAAAAGTTCCCTCTTCTAATTTGACAATAGCCACAGACTCTAAACTGGCTGAAAGACACATGAGTAAACTTTTAATTAAATCATGGCTAAGCGGTCTAAAACTAGGAATTTCTTTTAAGGCAGATGCTATACTTGTGGCCTCAGCTATGCCTATCCAAATCGGAATTGCCACCTCTCCTGCCTCATCCCTTAAAATCAAAACAGGGGACTGTGTAAGGGTGTCTATCGCCAAACCTTGAAGCCAAACTCTTATTTCTCCACTTTTCTTCACCGATACTAAAAACTTCGATACTACTGTTGTATTATAAACATCAAAAAGCTTATATCCAACACTATTTTGAACTAAAATCGGGTTGAAATTTGAGTTAAACCTGGTTTTTTATTTTATTTTCTACTCAACTAGCCAAATTTTTTTTAAAATCCTGCATTTTCGATGTTTTAGACAAATAATTATAAGGCATAAAAAAGAACTTTTTACCCACTAAACATGTTTCATTCTCTTTAATTACCCTAGGCTTTCAAGTTTGAGAGGGTTTTTGGCTAGGCTGCCACAACCTGGCTTCTGAGAGGGTGAAGACGCATAGCTATTCTTACAAACATTTTGTTTCCGTTCCAGTTTACCCCATCTAGTTTATTCTGCAGCTCTTCGCTGACCAGATCTGAAACATCAAAAAAAGAGTAATCCTTCCTTATGCTTACTCTGATAAAGTTAGAACCCCCATTTTCTAAAACCTCATCCAAAAGCGCTTTCAGTGCGCTTTCGCTGAAACCGTGATTAGAGCCTAAATTAATGAACAATCTCGCCTCTCTAAGAGAAACTTTTTCTGGAGCCGGCAAGTTTGAAGTTTGATTTTTTTCCATGTTGTATCTGTCAGATTCAGCAGGCAAAAATTTGATAAAGCTATCTATAAAAAGGGGTAGCCCCTGTTGAAGCAAACCCCTCTCACCCATTACATACTCAGCAAAAAATTTAACTCTATCGTCAATTACATTAGTGTTAGCGCTTTTCTCTATCAGCTTCTTGATTAATATCTTGCGATTCTCCAATATTTTTGCATCGGTAAGTTGAAAAGGCTCAAAAGCCACGTTATTTAGGGCTTTTCTCAGATACTGGAAATTAATTGCATCTTGCGTTGAAACAAGAGATATTGTTGCAATCCTTGGCGTGGTTCCACTAGCTATTCCCGATCTTTGGTAGTAAATGTTAGGATCGGCAGAAGGACCGTAAATCATCAAATAATCGAACTCGCCCAAGTTGATATGCTTGGCTGATATATCAGTTAACAGAACCCCAACAACATCCATCGAGGCTAACTGTTCCAAAACCGCAGCGACCTTTGCGTAAGGAACGTGCCCTATTAATTTTGCCAACAGCAACCCTTTCCTCCTTAAAACAGCCTCTAAAAAATCAACATCTGATGGGAATGGGCAAAAAATACCCACTTTGCTACCTAAGTGC
>Ga0308417_1003208_pt1 | contig 10502 bp, 6 predicted proteins | sample HotsprSampleOS65_FD_203528 | JGI IMG/M metagenome (GOLD analysis project Ga0308417, IMG submission 203528) | Hot spring phototrophic mat microbial communities from Octopus Spring, Yellowstone National Park, Wyoming, United States - 20090730_OS65 ... | reverse complement strand
TATTGACGTGCCGCTCGTCGGAACGAAAGGCTGCCCGAATTTCAACCTCTCAATGAAACACGCCGCCGGTCCGCTGTCCAAACCCTGGCGAACCGGCGGCCTGAATCGATGCGCGAATCGAAGCCCGAGTCGAAATCTCGCGACGATTGTCTCGTGTCTCGATCAATCGCGGCCTACCGCTCGAGCATCGCCTTGATTTGTGCCTTGCCCATCAGGCCGACGGCTTGGTCAACGACTCGGCCGTTCTTGAAGACCATCATCGCCGGGATCGAACTGATGTTGTAGTGCGCGGCAAGCTCGGGATTCTGATCGACGTTCACCTTGACCACCCGCGCCTCGGGCATCTCCGCGGCCACCTGCTCCAAGATCGGCGCCAGCCGTTGGCACGGCCCGCACCAATCAGCGTAGAAGTCCACCAACACCGGAGTCTTCGCCCGAAGCACCACGTCGGCGAACGTCGCCGTCGATGCGTGATGAACCTTGCCCGCTTCTGTTTGTTCCAACGAAACCATTTTCGCTACTCCTTTTGTCGCAAAACCGGATGTGTTCTTTGCTTTCGCTTGCCCATCGGCCGCCTCGGCGCGGAGGCAACCGGGCGTCAACCAACATGCGGCCGCTGCAATCGCAACCACCGCCATCGCCGAACCGATCAAACCAATCCATGCTCCCACATTTCGCACGTGCATCTCCGACCTCCTGAACATTTTTTGAAGGCATCCTTACCTGTCTGCGACACTCGCCGACCCGACGGATCGAGTCCGCCGGCGACCCCAGCGGCCATCGAACCGCTCGGCGGCTCATCCCGCTTTACGGCTCATCGCCATCCAACGGTTCTGATGCCCAGCGGCTCGCCGCGGTTACAAAGCGGCCGAGATTTTCTGGCGACAGGGCGCAAATAGCGTTCGCCGGCCGACTTGAGTCGGTCCCGGCCGCGAGCGGATTTCGCCGATCCCGAAGCGCCGCGCCCGGCCGGCGGGGTTCAGTCCGCACGAAGAATCAAACGGGGATCGAGCCAAAGAACGCGGTCGAGCACATCGGCCCGATCAGCGTAATCGACCACCAGATCGAGCTGCGAGGCGCCATCGAGCCGGACGAACACCTCCACCGGCGGTTGTCCGCCGCGGATGATTTCGCCGGCCCACTGCGGGCGTCCATCGACAAACACCCGCACGCGCACGCTCCCCCCGCCGTCGGTCGTATCGTCGATGGCCACCGCGGCGGCAAAGGCCGCGGCCCGCCGCTCGACGGCGAACCCCAAGCGGGCCGCACTATGCATGCCGATCGCCTTTCGATAGAGCCGCCCGCGACATACGGGCCAACCGCCGGCAACAGTCGCGTCGAAGGCGTAGAGCCAAGCCGCGTCGAGAAACGGCACGTGCCGATAAGCGTTCGGCTGCCGGTCCGACAAATAGACCACGCGGCCGCCCACGGGTTGAATCGCCGTCAGAAGCCGCGTCGTCGCTTTCCAATCGCCGCCGAACGCCCGGAACGAAACCTTCTCGCCGTCGATCGTCAACCCTTCGACCAGCAGGCACGTGCCGTCGGCCCAACCCGCCCATTCGCGCCGAGAAGCCGCGGCGGGCCGCACAGCCTCCTCGGCGGTCGGGGTCGGCAGACGAATCACCGCCACGCGCTCGAGCGGCACCGAATCGCGTTGATCGCCTCGGCCCAATTCCATTCGCCCGTCGCGTCCCAGCGAGAGCCGGCCGAGCAGCAGATCGCCGTTGTCGAACAGGACCTCGGCCCGGCCGTCGGTGCGCGGCGGACGAGCGCACTGCCGCGCAATCCGATCGCGGGCCGCTCGCGCCGCGGGCCACTGCAACACGATGGCGCGAACTTGACCGACCGGCAACATTTGCTCGCCGAATTGATCGTGATCGACCGTCAGCGCCGCGTCAGTCAGTTCCACCACATCGGCGACCAATATCCCGCCATCACGCGCGATGATCAACGGGCCGCGCCTAGGCTCGACGAAGGCGCCCCACGCGACCAATTCGTCCAACGACGCGGGCAGCGCCGGCCCGGGCGATTCCGATTGAGTTCGGCCTTCTGATTGCGTTCGTCCGGTGGTTCCCGCCGACAACCCTGACGCAGGGGCGGCGGTCGCCGGCGCGCCCTCGGCCGCCGGTTCGCGCTCGGCCGCCTGCCATCGAACGGCACCGTCGGCGGCGATCGACACCGGCCGCGCCTCGCGGTCCGACACCGCGCGCGGCAATGGCTCGGCAGACCGGCCCTCCGTCATCGAGTGCGCCGAGGCGCCGACCACCAACGCCAGGGCGAACAATCCGCTGACGACGGCCCGCCGGCGGGCGAACCCGTTTCGACGGCGGGAATCGGGGCGAGAATAGTTCATCGTTGAAAGATCGGCAGCGCCTGGTTGGGAAGTTGCAGCACGAGCAGACACATGGCCGTGGCGTACTCGGCGCCGAAGCCCGAGGGCCACGAGCCGTCGGGACGCTGCCGGGCGAGCACGTCGTCGCGGGCCGCGACGAACCAGCGATCGAACGTTTCGTCGCCCATCTGCCACATGGCTTGCGCGGCATAATAATGGGCGTATTCGTAATAGCTCGGATCGCGCGTCGTCCGCCCGCCGCCGGGGCGAAAACTCATCACGTACTCCACACCGCTGCGCAGTTCCGGCCCTTCATAGATGCCCGCACTGTTGAGCGCGGTCAGCGCGGCGGCGGAGCGAGCCAGCGCGCTTTCGCCGTCGCCGTCGAGCATGTAGCGGAAGCCTCCGTCGGCATTTTGGCATCGCTTCACGTAGTCGATCGATCGATCGATCGTTTCGTTGGGGACGAACAGCCCGGCGTTCCGCGCGGCGCGCAGCGCCATCACTTGGCACACGGTTACCGAGATGTCGGCGTCGGCGCGTTGGGGATAGTAGCGCCAACCGCCCTCTTTGTTCTGGCTGTCGATGATCAGTCGGACCGCGGCGGAAAGCTTGTCGCGCAGGTCGTCGCGCGCCGACATACCGTAGGCCTCGGCGAGAAAGAGCACGGCGAACCCGTGCCCGTACATCGGCCCGTGCCCGGCATACTCGGCCGCGCTGATGTAGCCGCCCTGCTGCGTTCGCGAGAGCAGATAGTCAACGCACCGGTCGATCTGCCGGCCGTAGGGCCCGCGCCCCGGCGTGCTGCCCGAGGCCAAGAACGCCAACCCGCAAAGCGAAACCACGCCGGTGTTGCCTTGATACGGGCCGGCGCCAAAGCTGCCGTCGTCGTTCTGTCGCGAGGCCAGCCAGCCCAACCCCAACTCGATCGACCGCGCCGCCGCCGGACTGATCCACCGCTGCGCCGGACTCTCGCTCGCCGTGCCGGCCGTGCGGGAAACTTCAGCGGCCGCGACAGCCGAGGCGATCAGCCAAAGCGCCGACAGCCCGCCCGCCGTCCGCATCCATCGCGACGAACTGAGCCGCACGCGTCTTGTTCTCACCGCGCTCACTCCTGCTCGGCCAATCGACGAAAGTACTGCTCGGTAACCGCTTCGTAGTTGGGCACGAAATCTTCCACGAGCGGCTGTTGAACCTGACGGCGGAGGCGTGCGGGCAGCTCTCCCCAAAGCCGCGCCAACACTCCAACCAACGGCTCGCCCGACTCGCCCGCACCGCCCGGCCGCGGCCCATCGGTCCCGCCCCCTGCGGGCCGCTCCACGGGACGGTTTCCGCCGCGATTGCCCCCGGCCGCCGGCGCATCGGCCGTTTGCGCGTTGCCGTTCGACGCCGCCGCACCGCCGGCCGGCGCGCCGGCCCCTACGCCGCTCGAACCCGATCGCCGCGCCGCTGCGAGCAGTTCATCCCACAAGGCGGCCGCGGCACGTTGTCTCTCGGCCGCTTCTGCCGCGCGGCCTGCCCGAAGCGCCTCGACCGCGTCTTCCATCCGAAGCACCGCCTGAAGCCAGAGCGGGTCATCCTCGGATTGGGCCGCGGCACCCAACTCTCGCCGCAATCGCTCTGCCCACGCTCGATCCGGGCTTTCCGGTGTGCTGGGTCCAAGCGGGCTGGACGGGCGGACATCCGGGCCGAACAGCTCCCGGTCCAACGGCGATTGCGCGGCGCCGACCGGCTCGCCCGCCAACGCGAGCCGCGGCGCGACCACCGCGACAACCGCCGCGACAGCCGCAGCCAAAAGCAAAACGCCCCGGCCATTGAACAGTCCATTCATCGACAAGACCGCTCCGCCCGCGGCGCAAAACCGGCATCGCGTCTGCACCGGCGTTTTCGCCGTTGAAAGAAATGCGCTTCGCGGCATTTCAACCACCTGTTCCACTATCCCCGCGTTTCGTGTTCTGCGGGCCAAATAATTCCAGCGACCAACGGGAGCGGCTTTCTTCCCGGGTGCGGCAGCACCGATTGGCCGGCGGCCCTGCCGCCCTACACCAGCAACCCCACAAAACTCGTTCCCCCGACAACAACTCCAGCGACCAACGGGAGCGGGTTTTCTCCCGGGTGCGGCGGCACCGGTTGGCCGGCGGCCCTGCCGCCCTGTTGCGGCCGTGCTTCCCAACTATTGTATCGTCTCAACCGCTCGACGCAGCATTTCGGCGGCCGCTTCATTCAATCGTGCTTGTTCGGCGGCCAGCGCGGCCATTTCCGCCTTTTGTTCGATGGTCGGCGTTCCGCTGCCAATCGTCTGATCGAGGCGACTGGTTCGCGCGGCCAGATCCCGCTGCCAATGGACGATCATCAACACATCGGCCGACGACAGCGCTGCCGCGCGTCGCGGCTGCCCGCCCGCCTCGACCGCGCCGCCCTCGGCCGCATCGACGCTCAGCGCGCCGCCGGCGGCGGCCTGCTCGGCCGCATCGATCAACCGCGACATCAGCTCGAGCACTTCTCGCTGCCGGGCCACAATCCAAGCACCGGGTCGATCGCCCTTGATCGCTTCCGCGATGACCGTCATGCGATCGGCCAACATCGAGGCGATCGCCCGGGCAGCGGCCGACAATCCTTGTGCCGCATCCGCGCGGCGAAGCTCGTCGGCCAACTGCCGCTGTTCCGCGGCCAATACCGTGCGGCGCTCGGCCGCCGCTGCCGAAGAACCGCCCGCTTCACCCGAAGCGAACAGCGATTCGGCAGCCTCTAGGCACTGTTTCTGCCGCTCTCGCAGCCGCACGAGCCATTGCTTCAACGCGGCCGCTTGCTCCGCACCGCGCCCCGCGGCGTTCTCGTCCGGTCGAGCCAAGGGCCGATCGGCCAGGATCGCCGCCAAGCGGGCCATATCGGCCGCGGCCTTCTCCTGCCGATCCGCCGCTTGACCGAGGCGATTCTCACCGATGGCCGCCGCAGCATGCCGAAGATGATCGACCGTCCCCAACGCCCGCGACTCTTGCACCGCCTCTTTGGCCCTTCGAGCGGCATCGCCGACGGTGCCCGCGCGATCAAGCGTTTCCATCAGTTGCTCGAACCGCCGGGCCAGCTCTCGCTGCTCCTCGCCCAGATCGTCCAATTCGCGCCGGCGGCCGGGCGGCAACTCGGCTGTTGAACGGCCCACCGTTTCCGCCCCCAGATTCCGCGTGCGTTCCCAAAGACGCCGCTGCCGATCGGACAACTCCGACAATTCCGCCTCGGCGCGGCGGGTTTGTCCGTCGCGGGCCAAACGTTCGACCTCGGATTGTAGCAGCGCGATCACTTCCGCCTGAGCATCGGCCGCCCGACTCAACAATCCAGCCGCCGATCGAACATCGGCGCCGGTCGTTCCGTTGGAATCGAGGGCCTTGGCGGCCCCAATCAACGAGGGCGTGATCTGACTGCCGATCAGCCGGTCGATGCGGTCGATCGCCTCGCCGACGGCGCGCAATTGCTCGGCCAGCAGCGGCCGATGCCGTTCGAGTCCGCCGGCGTCATCCCGCAACGCGCGGACAATCGCCGCCGCCGAGTCGCTCGGATCGGCGACAACCCGACGAACCTGTCGCTGCGCGGCATCGGCGGCCTCCAACCGCTCGACCGTTTCCGTCGCGGCCGCATCGGCCGCCAAGCGCCGCTGCAAGGCCGACACCTCCGAACGACAAGCCTGCTGCATGCGCAAGGCCCGCTGCAACTCGCCGGCCAACGCCGCCAAACGGATTCCGATTCGCTGCGCCCATTGCTCCTCGCTGATGATCGCCACGCGGACGACTTCGCTGGTTTGTCGCTGACCGAGCCAGTCGTCGGCAACGGCAGCAAGCAGCAGTTCGTCGCCGGGCACAAGCTCGAAATCGGCCGTCGGCAGCCGCAACTCGATCGTGCGACGACGATCGGGGCCTGCCGCATCACCCTGCGCGATTCGTTCCGACGGCGGGCGAAGCGGCCCATCAGACACAACGCCGCCATCGGCCCGCCAAATCCACTTCGGCTCAGCCGCGGGATCGAGCGGTCCCGCCGCCGACCGAGGTTCTTCGCCCGCTTTCGGCGGCGCTGGGCCACTCGGCGGCGCTGAGCCGTTCGTCGGTGCCGCTGCGCCGGCTGTCGGCGCGGAAGCGCCGGATTCTCGGGCGACGTTGTTGTTTGCGACGGCTCCCGCACGGCCGGCCGATCGTTCTGCGCGCAGCCCGATGCACCGAAGCCCCAAATCGTCTTGTGCCGCAATCCGCACCGGCAGCACGGCTCCGGCGACAACCGCGGCCGGCGTCTGCGGCTGTTCGATACGGACCTGCGGCGGCTCGTCGCGCACGGCAATCACCTCGCCGCGCTGCTGCTTGCGGCACTCGACGCCGTCGGCATCGATCAGGTCGAACCAGTACGGCCCCGACTCCTGCACACGCAGCGCGTCGCCCCCGGCCGGAAAAGCGAGCCGCAGGCCGCTTGCATCGATGGCGGCCGCAATCGGACCGGCGCCGGGCCAGAACAGCGTTGCACTCGATACCGGCCGATCGACCGTCGCCGAGACCCGCACCGCCGTCCCCGCCAGCGCACGCACCAGGGCCGTCGCCTCGGTCGACGGCAGCCTGCTGTACTCCGGCGGATCGAGACGGAGCGACAGCGAGACGATTTGCACCGGCGCAACCACACCCACCTCGCGCCAAGGCATCGAGCGATCGTCGCCGCCTTCGACACGAAACGCGAACGAATGCTGCACGTTCGCCCGGCGCCACACGGCGGAACCGCCGGCCGCCGAGAGCCATTCGTCGTACTCGGCCCCGGCGGTCGCCTCGCCCCGATCGCGAATCCACACCCGCAGCGTGCCGGGCAGCCGCGTGCCCGAGGCCGCCGTGATTTCCACCTCGAACGTTTCGCCGCGGGCCACCCGCGACGGCATCGGCCCCAAAAGCAACTCGGTTTGACGCGGCCAAGCCGGACCGGCCCACGGTTGCAGCAGCCGCAATGCCGCCACAGCAGCCGTGCGCGGCCAGAACAACGCCGCGAACAACACCACCGCCGCCACCGTCGTCAACAGCCCGACCGCACGAATCACCGGCCGCCGATCGAGCAGATCGTTCCACTCGAATCGAGCAGCCGCTGCGGCAGCGTCTTCGACCACGGCGCGCCTCAATGCCTCGGAACCGCCATGCGGATCGTCGGCGCTCCCAGAGAGGAACTCGACAGCGGCCAGCAAACGGTTTCGCAACGCCGGCACGCGCCGTTCGATCACCGCAGCGGCCGCCGCCGGCGACCAGTCGCCCCGCAACGGAAGGTAAAGGAACCGATAAACCGCCGCGCTCGTTCCGATGGCTGCAAGGGCCGCCAGCAGAACCCGCACGGTCGCGTCGTCGCTTCGCCAGAGATAATCGCACAGCGCGGCCGCCGTCAGCAGGGCAACGCCCCAGCCGGCCGAAGCGGCCAGGCCGCGAACCCACAACAACCGCCGCCAACGCGCGGTGAAGCGGTTCAATCGTTCTTCCAAGGGATGCGTTTGGTCCATGCTCATTCTCGGCGAGAGCGGCCGCCCGCACGATCTCGGAGCAACGCTCCTCTGACTTCGGCTCTGACGACAGTTCTCGATCCCAGTCCGGCTCCAGCTCCCGATTCACCCCCCACTTGGGCCGCCACTGGGACCTCGAGTGCGGTTTTCACTCCCGCACCGGCTTCGCCGCTCCCGCTTCGACGACACCGGCGGCGATTCGGCTCCCCTTATATCATGCCCCCGTAGCGTCGCACGAGCCACTGGGCGGCCAGCAGCGCCGTCAACAGCGCGACGGTCAGCCCGCTGTTCCACAAACGCAGCGGAGGCAGCGTTTCCAAGGTAGCGGCCTGCGGATTGGGCAACGCATTGGCGAGGCGATCGGCCTGTTCCAAGGGAAACACTCGGCCGCGGCCCGCCTCGGCCGCTGCGCGCAGCGACGCCAGATCGACCGGTGCCGGCGTGCGTTCTCCGCGGGGCGCGCGCACCCGGAACGACACGGCCGCCTCGTTGCCGCCAGTGGTCGCCGCCGCGGCAACCGCCCGATGCTCGCCCGCGGCAACGGGCCGGCAGCCGCCTTCAAACACCAAGGGATTCAGCGGCGATCTCCATAGTTCGACGCGGCGATCCGGCCCATCGGCCGCGCTGACAGAGAGGACAACGGGTTCGCCATCGGGCGGAACAGCCTTCGGATCGGCGAAGCGAGCGCGGAACCGCACCTCCTCGCCTTGCCGGTACTCCGGTTGGTCGGTGGAAAGCGTTACCGCGCGGCCGCCGGTCGGCAATCGCCCGCGAGCCAGAAAACGCAGCGTTTGCACCCAGTAGCGCGCGAAATAGCGATCGCCCCAACCGATCCGCCAGCGGTGCGTTTCGTCGGTAGCGTGAAAAAGCACCCAACCGGCGCCCACCTGCTGCAACACGACGAGCGGCAACTTCTCGCCGTCAGCCGAGGTTGCCTGCGGATGCTCGGCCAGCACGCGGGCGCCGCGGCGAACCGACTCGATTCCGATCATCCAATTCAGCGGAGCGAGTCGATTCCAAAGGGCGATGTTTTCGTCCGGCTCGTCGGCCAATTGCATGCCGGGGCTGAGCAGCCCCAGCGAGGTCGGCGCCGCGCGGAATCCAGCCGCCTCCGGCTCCCGCCGCCGCACCGCCGCCAAATCGAAGGGCAACAGCGGCGCCACCGGCGTGCCGCGCCAGCCCTCGGGCATCCGCCGTGCCCCGGCCCAAAACACCAGCGCCCCGCCCCGCCCCGGCGTTGTTACAAAGTCGGCCGCCGATTGCAATGCCGCCGCGCCCAGCCCCGCCGGGTTCACATCGCCGAACATCAGCACATCGTAGGAAAACAACTCCTCGCGCTGCACGGGGAACACGGGCAATTGAGTCGAATCTTGGGCCGCGTGGCCCACGTCGGCCGACTGAAGCACGGTCCGCAGTTCGATCGCCTCTTCGCGGCTCAGCGTGTCGCGCAAGAAGCGGTATTCCCAACTAGGAAGCTCATCGACCAGCAGAACCCGCACCTTCTGCTTGCGCGCATTCAGCACGTGCTCGATGCGGTTGTTCTCCGCATCGGCCTCGTCCGCCTGCGGTTCGATTTCGAATTGCACGCGGACGCGGCCCTCGCGCGGCGGCCGGAAACTTACGCGGACCACCGCAGCCGTCCCGTCTTCGCCGACAACCGCCGACACGCGACCCAATTGTTGCGACGAATCGAGATCGCGAACCGTCACTGGCACGCGTTTGCCGGCATAACCCGTGCCCGCCAAACGCACGGTACACACGAGCAGATCGTCGGCAAATACGGTTTCGTCGGCCAGCAGATCGAAAAGCCGCAGATCGCGCTGCCGCTGCATGCCGCCGACGGCAACGGCATAGACCGAAACGCCCTGGCTTCGCGCGGCCTCGGCCGCCTCGGCCAACGACGGCCCCTGCGTGTTCACCCCATCGGTTACCAACACCACGGCCGAAAGCGAGGCCCCCCGAAATCGTTCCAACAAGCGGAACACGGCCCACCCGAGGCGAGTCGCCTCACCCTTGGGCCGCCGCGCGGCGATCTGTTGGGCCATTTCCGCCGGCGTGCCGCTGATCTCTTCCAACTCGGTCAACAGGTACACGCGCAACCGTCGCCCGTGCGCCAGCCCCCGCAACCACGCCGCCTTGTCCGCTTCGAGCAGCCGGCAAACGAGCTGCCAGCGTTCGGGCCGGTCGCCGACGTCCCAGCGGTCGAGCAACTCGCGCAGGCCGGCCGGTGTTTCGCCGCCGTAATGGTCGGCGGTGGCCATGCTCAGCGAGTCGTCGATGATGACGGCTAAATCGCTCGTCCCAATGCGGCGCACCGCCAATTCGGGCTGAAGCGTCATCAAGGCAACGACAATCACTGCCGCCACGCGAAGGCCACAGACCGTGCGGGCCACGGCTCGGCCCGTCGCTTCTCGAAGCGAATAATACGCAACCGCCGCCGCCACGGCCGCCGCAATCAGCAGCGGCAACCACAGGGTGCCGGGCCAGCCCCATTGCAGAGTCCATTGCAATCCGTCCTCGCCGCCCAATGCGGCGGATAATGTTCGGCCCGGTTCGAAGATCTCGGCAGCATTCATACCGTCGGGCGCCCCGTTCGCCACGTGAGCCAAGCTTCGACGCTCAACAGGAGCAACACCCCCGCCAACACGATCGCCGCGATCGGTC
>Ga0308417_1003206_pt1 | contig 10504 bp, 14 predicted proteins | sample HotsprSampleOS65_FD_203528 | JGI IMG/M metagenome (GOLD analysis project Ga0308417, IMG submission 203528) | Hot spring phototrophic mat microbial communities from Octopus Spring, Yellowstone National Park, Wyoming, United States - 20090730_OS65 ... | reverse complement strand
CGGAAAAGCCCCGTAGCCTGCGCCGGAAAGCCCCGCAAAGGCTCGAAGCCCGCACACCCCCAACCGCGCGGCCGCCCCCAACGACCCTCACCAACATCCAGCCAGACAGTTATTCGAGGTGTCCATCAGCCTTGTGCACATGCTGCAGGTCCACCTCGGTTCCGAGGACTACGAAGGCGAGACTCTTCTGTGGAAGGTGGTGTTCCATATCGTTCTGATCGCGAGCGTTGTGGCAGTTGCGGTCATCGAGCGGCTGACGGGGGTACGCGGCGAAGGGAACGACGACGGCGCCGATGGACGTGGCCCGCCGCGAGAGAAGCCTGCCCACGGCTGGACCCGGCCGTCTTCGTGAAAGCGCTCGCACGGACGGCCTGGAGCGGCTTCCACCTGTGAGGAAATCGCTCTTGTGGCGAAGCAGGGCGTTTGAGGGCGCTCAGCCCGGCTCGCGCAGTGCGGCCAGAACGCGTGCCTTCAGCTCCGGGTCTGCCGCGGCGACCACGCCGAGCACACGGCGCAACGCCGCGCGCGCCTCGTGCAACTGGTCGAGGAGGTCGAGCGCCACCTCGACGCCTTCGAGGTTGACCCCGAAGTCCTCGACCAAATCGCGGATCAGGGCGGCACGGGCGAGATCGGCCTCCGTCAGCTCCGCGCGCACGAGGCCGACCTCGATCCAGCGACGGACCGTTTCGGCCTCGATGCAGGCGCGCAGGCAGAAGGTCTCGACGTCCATTCCCTATCCTCCGATGCCGGCGCGCGGGTCGAACCGCCGCCCCCCCTCCCATCGGCGCAGGAAGTCCTCGAGCTCGCGATCGGGCTTTGGCGGTAGCACGACCTGCAGGGTGACGAGGCAATCCCCGCGCGAGCCGTCCGCCCGCGCGACACCGCGCCCGCGCAGTCGCAGCACGGTGCCGCTGTTCGAGCCGGGCGGGATGGCGAGCACCACCGGCCCCGCCGGGGTCGGCGCCTGCACCTTCGCGCCGAGCACGGCTTCCGTAATGGACACCGGGAGGTCGTAGCGGATCAGGTCGCCCTCGCGGCGGTAAAGGGGATGCGGTGCCACGGCGAGTTCGACCAGGGCGTCGCCGGGCGGGCCTTCGCCGATCCCGGGCAAGCCTTTGCCGCGAAGCCGAAGAATCGTTCCGTCCTCGGTCCCGGCCGGAATAGTGACGTCGACGGTTTCGCCCGAGGGGAGGGTGAGGCGGGCCTTGCCGCCGTTCACGGCGTCGAGGAAGGGCACCGTCAGCCGAAGCCGGACGTCCTCGCCAGGGAGGGCGAACCCCGTCTCCGCCGCGCTGGCGCCGAACAGGTCGTCGAACAGGTCCTGGAGCCCCGAGGGGCGGCTGCGCCCCGTGCCCCGCCAGCGGAACGTGCCAGCCTCGGGCCGGTCGCGAAAGAATGGGCCGCGCGGCCTTTCCTGGCCCTCGGCATCGATCTCGCCTTCGTCGTAGCGTCGACGCTTGTCCGGGTCGGAGAGCAGATCGTAGGCGGCGGAGACCTCCTTGAAACGCGCCTCGGCCGACCGATCCCCCGGGTTGAGGTCGGGGTGCAGCGTCTTGGCGAGCTTGCGGTAGGCGGCCTTGATCTCGTCAGCGGTGGCGGTTCTCGCCACGCCAAGCACAGCGTAGGGGTCGCGCGCCAAGCCTCAGCCTTCGCGTTCAGCGCGCAGCACGCGACCGGCAATGACATCGAGCCGGTCGAGCAGCGAGGGGTCCCGCTTGTCGGGGGCAGTGATGATCGCGTTATCGAGGGCGGTATGGCAGCCTTCCGGGCAGAGGCCCCGACGCTCGCCGAGGCGAGGGATCACCTCCTTCAGCAGCGCGCGTGCCTTGGCCGCGTTCTCGAACAGCACCTTGACCACGAGTTCGACCGTGACGTGGTCGTGTTCGGGGTGCCAGCAGTCGTAGTCCGTCACCATCGCGACGGTAGCGTAACAGAGTTCCGCCTCGCGCGCCAATTTCGCCTCCGGCATGTTGGTCATGCCGATCACGTCGCAGCCCCAGGCGCGGTAGAGTTCGCTCTCCGCCCGGGTCGAGAACTGTGGGCCCTCCATCACCAGGTAGGTTCCGCCACGCTTGTGTGGCAGGCCGAGGTGCCGGCAGCTCTCCTCCAAAAGCTCGCCGAGCCGTCGGCAGACAGGGTCGGCCATCGAGACGTGCGCCACACAGCCCGCGCCGAAGAAGGACTTTTGCCGGGCAAAGGTGCGGTCGATGAACTGGTCAACGATGACGAAGGTGCCTGGCGGAAGGTCGGCGCGCAGCGAACCGACGGCGGAGAGAGAAAGAATTTCGGTGCAGCCGGAACGTTTCAGCGCGTCGATGTTAGCGCGATAAGGCAGGTCGGTCGGCGACAAACGATGGCCTCGGTCGTGCCGCGGCAGGAAGACGCAGGGCACGCCGGCAAGACGCCCGAACAGGAGCTGGCCCGATGGCAGGCCCCATGGCGTGCGTACCTCGCGCCACTCCGCCTCCTCCAGCCCGTCGATGTCGTAGATGCCGGAGCCGCCGATGATTCCGACCACCGGCGCGGCAGGCTCCTCGTGCGCCATCCGCGTCGTTCCCGAAGACAAAAGGGCCGCCTTGAAGAGAGGCGGCCCCGAAGGCTTTGGCAAGAGGGGCGAAGGCCCCTTCGCCCCCTCGTGGTCAGTGCTTCAGGTCGGCCCAAACCCGCCGCTTCACGCCGTAGGTCAGGCCGGCAAGCACGAGCAGGAACAGGATGGCGCGCACGCCGATCTGCCGCTGCTGTTCGAGATAGGGTTGGGCGGCCCAGGCCAGGAAAGTGGTGACGTCCCACGCCATTTGCTCGGTGGTCGCCTTGGTGCCATCGGGATACTCGACCTGGTCGTCGTAAAGCGGGCGGGCCATGGCGATCCAGTGGCCGGGGAAGTACTCGTTCCAGTGCATGCCCTCCAAAGCCTGCACGCCGGGCGGCGGGTCGTCGCGGTAGCCGGTGAGCAGGGCGTAGAGGTAGTCGGCGCCGCCGGCGCGGGCCTTGGTGATCAGCGAGAGATCCACCGGGTAGGCCCCGTTGTTCGCCGCGCGCGCGGCTTTCTCGTTCGGGTAAGGGGCCTTGAACCGATCGGACGGACGTCCGGGCCGCTCGAACATTTCGCCATCGTCGTTCGGCCCATCCACAACCGTGATCTCCGCGGCGAGCGACCGGATCTCGTCGTCGGAAAAGCCGATCGCGGCGAGGTTACGATACGCGACGCGGGTCAGTCCGTGGCAGGAGGCGCAGACCTGCTTGTAGACGAGCAGGCCACGCTGGGCGGCGGCGCGGTCGAAGGTGCCGAAGACGCCGCTGAACGACCAAGCCTGTCGCGGCGGGGGCGGGGCCTCGCCTGCGGCGAAGACCGGTGCGGCAAGCCCGGCGGCGAGGGCGGCGCCGAACAGCCCGCCGAGGATGGAGCGGGGCGTGCGCATCAGGCCTTCTCCATCGGCTTCGCCGCCGCCGCCGCCGGCACCGGGCCTCCGCCCAGCACCCGCTCGGTGATCGACGTCGGCAAAGGCAGAGGCTTCTCGAGCTTGCCGAGGAGCGGCAGGACGACGAGGAAGTATGCAAAGTAGTAGGCGGTGCCGACCCGTGACAGCGGCACCCAAATTCCTTCCGCAGGCATCGCGCCGCAGTAGCCGAGAAGCAGGCAGGAGGCAACGAAAGTCCAGAAGAATGGCCGCGCGAGCGGGCGGAACTTCATCGAGCGCACCGGGCTGGTATCGAGCCAGGGCACGACAAAGAGGATCAGGATGGAGGCGAACATCAACACCACGCCGCCGAGCTTGTCTGGCACCGCGCGTAGGATGGCGTAGAAGGGCAGGAAGTACCATTCAGGTACGATATGCGCTGGCGTGACCAGAGGGTCGGCCGGGATGTAGTTATCCGGGTGGCCAAGGTAGTTCGGGTAGAAGAAGACGAACACGAAGTAGAAGATGAAGAACAAGAGGAGAGCGAAGGTATCCTTGATCGTCATATACGGATGGAACGGAATTGTGTCCTGCGGCCCCTTCGGCTCGACCCCGAGCGGGTTGTTTGACGAGGTGATGTGCAGGGCGACGATGTGCAGGAAGACCACGCCCACGATCGCGAAGGGAAGGAGGTAGTGCAGACTGTAGAAGCGGGTCAGCGTCGGGTTGTCGACGGAGAACCCGCCCCAGAGCCAAGTCACAACGCTCTCGCCGACGAACGGCACGGCGCTGAACAGGTTTGTGATAACAGTGGCACCCCAGAAGCTCATCTGCCCCCAGGGCAGCACGTAGCCCATGAAGGCGGTCGCCATCATCAGCAGAAGGATCAGAACGCCGAGGATCCAGAGGAGTTCGCGCGGATGCTTGTAGGAGCCGTAATACAGCCCGCGGAACGTATGGATGTAGACGACGATGAAGAACATGCTGGCGCCGTTCGAATGCAGGTAGCGGATCAGCCAGCCGTAGTTGACGTCGCGCATGATGCGTTCAACGGAGTCAAAGGCGTGCGCGGTGTGTGGAATGTAGTGCATGGCGAGGAACACGCCGGTGATGATGATCGTCATCAGAATGACCATCGCCATGCCCCCGAAGCTCCACATGTACGTGAGGTTCCGGGGTACAGGAAACTTGGAGTATTCTTTGTCCATCAGGGTGAACACGGGCAGGCGCTCGTCGATCCAGCGCACCACCGGGTTGCGGAATTCGCTCTTGTGCAGTCCGACCATGGCGTCGCGTCCTCAGCCGATTCGGATCGTCGTCGCGGATGTGAAGGTGTAGGGCGGAATCTCAAGGTTCCGCGGCGCCGGTCCCTTCCTGATCCGGCCGGAGGTGTCGTAGTGGCTGCCGTGGCAGGGGCAGAACCAGCCGCCATACTCCCCCTTGTTGTCCGCCGGCCGCTGGCCGAGTGGCACGCAGCCGAGATGGGTGCAAATTCCGACCTGGACCAGCCACTGCGGTTTCTGCACCCGCTCCTCGTCGCGCTGCGGGTCAGGAAGGCCGGAGATCGGGGTTTCGCGGGCGAGACGGATGTCCTCCGCCGTGCGGTGGCGGACGAAAATCGGCTTGCCTCGCCACATGACGGTGATTGCCATGCCCTCAGCGATCGGCGCGAGATCGACCTCGGTGGAGGCGACGGCGAGCGTATCGGCTGCCGGGTTCATGCTGTGGATGAACGGCCAGGCGAAGGCCGCGACACCGACTGCGGCCACGGCCGTGGTGGTGAGGGAGAGGAAGTCGCGGCGGGTCGCCTCATCGGCCGCTGCGCCGCCCTGCGGGAGACTGTCTGCCATCGTTCCTTTCTCGCTCCTCGATCGACAAGACCGATCCTCGGCCGGGGCAGCCACGCCGTGCGAGACGCACTTGGACGAGCACGCTCGCGCCACACGTCCGCGCTCTCCCCTGCGCTGGCGGTGCGGAGAGTTTTGCCTGACTGGCGCCTTCGCCTTACACCAGAGGCACTTCGGCCGGCAACGGCCCGCCGCACGTTTCCTTCACTCTGGGGCTGGCGCTAGTCCGCGCAAGGGGCTTGCCCGTTGACGCGCCACTGAACGCAAGGGATGGTCGCCGCATGACGCCTGTGCTCGATGCCCGAAAGGAGGCCGCGCGCACCTGGTTCGAGGACCTGCGCGATCGCATCTGCGCTGCGTTCGAAGCGATTGAACACGACCTCTCATCCGGCCCGCATGCCGATCTGCCGCCCGGCCGCTTTGTGCGCACCGCATGGGACCGGCCCGGCGGCGGCGGCGGCGTGATGAGCGTGATGCGCGGACGCGTCTTCGAGAAGGTGGGCGTCAATGTCTCCACCGTCTGGGGCGAGTTGTCCGAGGAGTTCCGCCGCCTGATCCCCGGCGCCGAAGCGGACGGCCGGTTCTGGGCCTCCGGCATCTCCCTGGTCGCGCATCTGCGCAGCCCGCGTGTGCCGGCCGCCCACATGAATACGCGCATGCTCGTGACCACCAAATCCTGGTTCGGCGGCGGCGGCGACCTCACCCCGATGCTGGTCGACACGCCGGAGACGGCGGAGGACGCCGAGTGCTTTCATGCCGCCTACCGCGCTGCGTGCGACCGCCACGACCCGACCTACTATCCGAGGTTTAAGGAGTGGTGCGACCGCTACTTCTTTTTGCCCCATCGCAACGAGAAGCGGGGAGCAGGTGGCATCTTCTACGACGATCTCGACAGCGGCGACTGGGCGAAGGACTTCGCCTTCACCCGCGACGTGGGCCTCGCTTTCCTCGAGGTTTATCCGGCGATCGTCCGCCGGCGCATGCACGAGGCCTGGACGGCGGAGGAGCGCGAGCGCCAACTGGTGCGGCGCGGCCGCTACGTCGAGTTCAACCTTCTCTATGATCGCGGCACGGTGTTCGGGCTGAAGACCGGCGGCAACCCGGAAGCGATCCTGATGAGCCTGCCGCCGGAGGTGCGCTGGCCCTAAGGCCGCTTGCGGGCCGGCTGCCGCCGGGCTAGGCGGTTTTCGCACTTGCGAAGGGACCGGGCGCATGAGCGGCAAAACGGGAACGGTGGTCTGCGGCGAATCGGGTCTTGGCCCGTTCGGCCAGATCGTCGTTGCGGACCGGCACGTGCTGACCGCCGACCAGCCCGAGACCCTGGGCGGGCGCGACACCGGCCCGAGCCCGTTCCAGATCCTCGCCGCCGCCCTGGGCGCCTGCACCGCGCAGACCATCCGCATGTATGTGCAGCGCAAAGGCTGGCCGCTGCAGCGGGTCAGCGTGACGGTCGCCTTTCGCGAGGAGCAGCCGAAGCCAGTCTTCGACCTCGCGATTGCGCTCGAGGGCAGTCTCGATCAGGAGCAGACGGCCCGCGTGCTGGAGATTGCCGGCCGTTGCCCGGTGAACCGGGCGCTAACGGAAGGAGCGGAGATCAGCAAGCGCCTCGTCTAACGGAGGCGTGTTAGCGGTCGGCGCTGCGGGCGGGCTCGGGCGGCGGCAGGCCCTGCCGTGCGCGAAGGGTTCGTTCATAAGCCTCGAGCCCGCGCAGCACCTTCTGCGCGAAGTCCGGGTCGCCTGCGGCCGGGGCGGTCTGGCGGGCTGCCGCGAGCGTCGGCCGAAAGGCCTGGGCGGGGGCAGGGTAGGCGCGAGCGCCAAGCCGGGCCGCGAGCGGCGCCGACGGTACCGGGTCCCCGGTTGCGTTTAACGCGGTGGCGGAGGGCTCGACGTTCGTTACTGGCTCGCCTCCTTCCCTCCGCCCGGAGACGAGGTGCTCCACCATCGCGCCGACGGCGGACACGACTGCGCCGATCGGGCCGCCGAACAGGAAACCCCCAAGGGCGCGGAAGGCCGGATGGACGGTCTCGCCGGTCACCGCCCGGTAGACCCAGCCGATGATTGGGATGTGATGGAGAGGGTTGAGATTGGCAAGAAGCGCGCCGAAGGAGAGCTCGACCGGCATCGGCAGGGCAGACTCTTCCGGCAGGGGCGGCCCGCCGTCGGGCGCTGGGCGAAGCCCGGGCGGATGGATCGCGTTGGCCGGCGTGAACCGGCTCCAGGCGGCCTCGACGCTCATACCGGGGGGTAGAGCAAGCTGCGTGCCGAACCCTGGCTTAGGGTTGGTCGCAAGGACGCGCGCCGAAACTGTGCCGAAGCTGCTGCCGTACGGTGCGGTTGCGACCGGGCAAACCCTGCCCCCTGCGCCCGCGACCGGGTCGATCCGCCCCGCTTAGAGCGCTGGGATTCAGAACAGGTGGCCGAACCGCTCCGCCTTGGTCGCGAGGTAACGCAGATTGTGCTCGTTGGCAGGGAAGGCGTGGGACAGCCGCGCCACGACCTCGACCCCGCAGGCGGCAAGAGCGTCCACCTTGTCCGGGTTGTTGGTCAGCAGCCGCACGCGCATCAGGCCGAGTTCGCGCAGCATGGCGGCGGCAACCAGGAAATTGCGCTCGTCCGGCCCGTAGCCAAGCCGCGTATTCGCCTCGAGCGTGTCGGCCCCCTGGTCCTGCAGGGCATAGGCGCGGAGCTTGTTGACGAGCCCGATGCCTCGGCCTTCCTGCGCCAGATAGAGGAGCACGCCCGCGCCTTCCTGCTGCATGCGGGCGAGGGCACCGCGGAGCTGCGGGCCGCAGTCGCAGCGCAGCGAACCCAAAAGGTCGCCGGTGAAGCATTCGCTGTGCAGGCGCACGAGCGGCGCCGGGTCGCAGGCCCAAGGGTCGCCGACGATCATGGCGAGGTGTTCGGTGCCTCCGTCGGCAGGGCGGAAGGCGACGATGCGCAGGTCTTTCGCATCCTCCGTCGGCACACGGGCCTCGGCCACACGGGTCAGGCTGGCCGCCACGGTGTTGGGGTAGCCGAGCACGTCAGCGGCGGGGACCGCAATCAGGTCGTGAGCGGCGGAACAGGCGAGAGGATCGGGCTCCGTTGCCGGTGCCGCGAGCACGGCCGGCAGCAGACGGCCGAGCTTGGCGAGCGCAATCGCCGCGGCCGAAACCGCCTGCGGCGGCGGCTGGACCGGCTCGGGGCGGAACGGCGCGGGCTCGGCGGTCGGGTCGGCGAGAGAGCGCAGAACAGCTGGCGTCACCCCGATAGGCAAACGTAGCGCCACCGCCGGGTCCTGGGCCGCGCAGGGTGCCGGACGATGCAGCACGGCAGCGGCACGGGTCGGCGCGAGCAGGAGCACGGCCGGCTCGCGGCCGACCCGGGCGAGACAGTCGAGCGTTGCAAGCCCGGCGAGCTCAGCCGCCGAGACAAGCCATGCCCCGCCCGAAAGATCAAGGAGGACCGGCGCTCCGCGGCGCAGTTCCGCCACGGCCCGGTGCACCTGCCGCAGGCGGCGTTCGCCCGCGCACTGGGCTTCCCTGTCTGCAGCGGGCGAGGCGGCGAGCGGAGTGTTGGTGCGCATGACCCTCCTGTCCGTTTGCTGGCGGCCGCCAAAACGGCGCCGCGAAAGGGGCACCTTCATGGCAGGCCAAGGACTGCTCAGAAGAAAGGCGGTGCCGAGGGGCGACCGCGCTCGCGCCACCATGTCGGTGGGGTGCCGCCAGCCGCCAAGGGGCGAGGCCACGCGGCCGGTCCAGGCTTCCTTGCCGCCCTTGCCCCTGCGCTGGCATGATTCTGCCACGTGGCGGAGGAAGACTGGAGCCATGGCGCTTGCCAGACCGATCCTGATCGTCGACGACGACCGCGCCTTGCGCGTCACCCTTGCCGAACAATTGAAGGGCGAGGGCGAATTTGAGGCCCTCGAGGCGGGCACGCTGGCGGAAGCGGAGACCATCCTTACAGCGAAGGATGCCCGGGTTGATGCGATCCTCCTCGATGTCGGCCTGCCGGACGGGGATGGGCGCGAGTTCACGGAGAAGGTGCGCAAAGCCGGCATCAAGGTGCCGATCATCATGCTGACGGGCGCCGACACCGAGGCCGATACCATCAAGGGCCTTACCGCCGGCGCCAACGACTACATCGTCAAGCCCTTCCGCTACGGTGAACTGCTCGCGCGCCTTCGCCGGCACCTCGCGATCTTCGACAACTCCGACGACGCGGTGTTCTCGATCGGCCCCTACACCTTCCGCCCCGCGGCAAAGCTGCTGGTGGAACCGACCCGGAACCGAAAGATCCGCCTGACGGAGAAGGAGGCCGCGATCCTGAAATACCTCTACCGCGCCCACAACAGGCCGGTGCAGCGCCAGGTGCTGCTGAACGAGGTTTGGGGCTATAATGCCAATGTCACCACGCACACGCTGGAGACGCACATCTACCGGCTCAGGCAGAAGATCGAGCCGGACCCTTCCAACGTGCGGCTGCTGGTGACGGAGGGCGGGGGCTACAAGCTCGACGCGCAGTGGATGCCGGCGCCGGCCTCCACCAGTTGACCATAGGCTCGGGCCGGGGCGCGAGAGCGCTGCCGGACGGGGAGAGCTCCACTGTTTCGGCCTGAGCGGGCTCTAGGGTCTGGACTCATACCCACCAAGTGACGGTTGCGGCGAGGGAGAGGGGGCTGAGGGAGACTTCGGCGCGTCGGTCGGAGCGTGTGGCGATGCGTCGGAAATCCTTGAGGCGGCAGAAGGGGCGCTCGATCAGGGTTCGCTTGCGGTAGGCGCTTCGGTCGAACGGATGGTGCTGTTTGCGGGTGGGGTTGTTCGGGATCACCGGCACGATGCCGCGTCCGGTCCCTCGGCAAGGTAGCCGAGGAGGGTGGTGGGGTTGTTGGGAATCACCGGCACGATGCCGCGTGCCAGCAGGACGCTGCGGATGCCGGTGCTGTCATAGGCAGCATCGGCGATGCAGAGCCTGGCTGACGGCCAGGGCGCGAGCAGGGCGAGGGCCACCGGCGCATCGCCCCGCTGTCAGTTCGAAACCCGAGGGGATCGGTCAGCACATGGATCTTGCTGGTCCGCCCGCCGCGCAACGGGCCAACCGCCCGATGGCCTGCGCGTGCTCCCCCCTTTTCCCCCCCGGCGCGGCGATGGGCCTTGATACCAAGTCTTTCTGAACGAGACTCACGAGAGGGATTCCCCGACGCGGGCGGGATCTGATTCAACGGGGCGAGCAATGGAGCCTCGCCATGGGTCAGCCGCTTCCCCTCCGCCCCGACTACGA
>Ga0308417_1003201_pt1 | contig 10515 bp, 14 predicted proteins | sample HotsprSampleOS65_FD_203528 | JGI IMG/M metagenome (GOLD analysis project Ga0308417, IMG submission 203528) | Hot spring phototrophic mat microbial communities from Octopus Spring, Yellowstone National Park, Wyoming, United States - 20090730_OS65 ... | reverse complement strand
CGCTGACGCCGACTCCGTCGCCGTCGCTCTCGCCGACCGCGTCGCCCTCGCCGACCGCGTCGCGGACCGCGTCGCCGTCGCCGACTGCGACGCCGGGCCCGTCGGTCGATTGCACCCGCTGGGTGGATGTGACCGATGAGGCTCCGGTCGCATTCCGTCCGTTCCAGGCCGGGACCTACTGGCTGGAGGTGCAATCCGGCCGGTTGTGGTGGTCCGGACAGTATCACGGTCCGGGTGTGTATCCGTACTGGTTCGATGGCTGGGGTGTCGTGCGCGTCGCCGGCAGTGGCCGCGTCCGATTTTGTGAATCCGATCCCGGTTCGGCGATAACCGCAACTGTCACGCGCACGCCGACGCGCACGCCGACTCGCACGCGCACGCCGACGCCGACCGAGACGCCCGGCACGCGCACGCCGACGCGCACCCGCACGCCGACCGTGACCCGCACGCCGTCGCTCACGCGCACGCCCTCGCTTACCCGCACGCCGACGCCGACCCTCGCCCCGTCGCCGACCTGGACCGCGCTCCCCTCCTCGACGCGCGATCCGTACCAGCCGCCGTCGGTCGTGCCGCGCTACACGCTCGCGCCGATTACGCCGCCTCCCGGCGGCAGTGATATGTCATGGGATGGCTCGCTTGTGGGTGACTTGATGGACGGTCTGGAGGCGTTGCAGCGCGCGGTGGCTCCCCCGGCGTCGCGCATCTGCGATCTCCCGGCGCCGGTGCTGGCCGACGCGCCGGAACTGCATGGGATGAGGGATGCGTTCCCGGATTTCATCGTCGGGCTGTGCAATTTCCTTTCTATTGCTTCGCCGGTTCTCGGGTTCGTGCGATTCCCGGTCACGTTGATGGTCGTCGGGTTCGCGTTCTGGACGGCGTGGCGGGTGTTTAGGTCGCTGAGTTAGTTGAGGTGTGCCGTGGAGTGGCTTGAGGATTTCTTCAGCAAGATCGTGTCGTGGGTTGACGAACTTTCGGCGTCGATCCACAACGGTATCATTGGTTGGGTCAATTCATTGATTGACATCTGGAACGGCTGGATGGATGCGCTCCTCCATCCAGCCCAGGCGATGCCGTCCATCCCGCAGCTGCGCTGGGTCGTCGATTGGTTGGGCGGCATCGCGGACTACACCAGGCTGATGTACATGCTCGTCGATTACGTCGCGTATGCTGGAATCGTCCAGCAGGCGCTTACTGCGCAGATCGGCATTGTCATCGTTGGTCTGGGGTTTCGCGCGTGGCTCGTCATCCGGCGCGTGGTGCTGGTGAGCTGATGCAGTACGTGGTTGCGACGTTGTATGTGCTGCTTTGGCTCGCGCTCGCGGCGGCCGCGGCGCTCTGGCTCCCGCGCTGGGCGTTGCCGGCGGCGCTCGTGCAACTCGCGGTCGCATACGTCATGCTGCGCGCTTTCTGGTTGACTGTTGCGCGGGATGATGATGGCGCGTAACCGCGTTGCGGGCGGGTACGCCCTGCGGCGCGCGCGCCACCGCACGCGCTTTAAACGGCGCGCGCGCGGTACGGGTATCGGGATGATGAGCCATGGCGCCGTCTGCGAGCGGCGGCGCGGTTAACGGTGCGCCATCCGGCGTATCCTTGGGCGTGCGTGGCGCGCTTGTGAGGTGAGCGGTGCAGGAGATCAGTATCGCGTTGGCGCTGTGCGCTGTTGGCGCTGCCGTTTGGTACATGCGCCGGCGTGAGGCTGGCGCCGGGCGGGTGACTGGCTGGTTGCTGCTGTACGACGATTTGGGCGGCTGGCGCGTGCTGCCCGCGTCCTATGGCGATGCCGGCATCGTTGCCGACGGCGTGACCTATCCTGCGTCGCTCCCTGCGCTTCGGGTCGGCCGCGAGCTGGTTTGGATCGCGCGCTGCGATGCTGCGGCGCTGATTGAGCACCAGGCGCTTGAGCGCGCGCGCGAGGCTGCGGCGTTGGCGAGTCTGTGGCGCGGCGGCGGGCAGTGGCTCGATCTGTTGCGCGTCCTGGGCGTCGTGTTGCCCGCGGCATTCGCATATTTCACGTGGGCGCAGGTTGCCGCGCTTCAGGCGCTCGTCGCCCAGATACTGGCGCTGGTAGGTGATAAGTGATGAGTAGTGTACGTGACTGGCGTGTAACCATCGTTCCCTGGGCGGACCGCCGGTTGTGGTTTATCCAGGCCCGACGCGGCCGGCGCGTCGTCTGGGGCGTCGTGTATGACGCCGGCGATCCCGACTCGGTCGCACTGGCGCGCCGGGCGATTGCGACGCTGCGTGCCGCCGGTGCGGACTGCTCGGCGTTGCCTGCCGTTCTGCCTGGCGCTTCCCCCGGCGCGTAGGGGGTACAGGTGTCGCTTGAGCATGCCGGTCGTGGACGGTACAGGCGCTCGAGCACGACACAAAACGCGCAACACAACCGATATCTGTGAATCCTGCGCGCGCCTCGGAGTGTCAAGACCGACGGAAAACGGCGCCTTCCGCTGCTTTAAAAAAGTCGCGCCGTTTTCCGTCGCTCGCGGCGCGATTTTTCACAATCTGCTTAAACAGCAAAAAATCGCGCCGGTCTTGACACGGAGGGCGCGCGCAGCACAATTAAAGATCGGTTGTGTTGCGCGATTAAACCGTACCTACCGCTGTTCAACGGCCTGTCTCGCCGGTACGGGCGAACTGGCTCCAAACGCGCGAACCGAGTCGCGCGCAGCGCGAGGGTGAGCGCGTTTGGAGGGTTAAAGCCTGAAAAAGCGCCACGGGATACGAGAGGAGGAGCGGATGCACTCCGAACGTGACTATCTCCGCCAACCGTCGTTGAATGACGATGACATGATGTTCCTCGATGCCAGGGCCACGCTCGCGGCCGCGTTGTCGCGTGCCGTCGTTGGCTACTCCGACGGTCGTGTCCGGGCGCTCGCGTGGCTCTCGATCGCCACGCCCCGCCTCTATGACCGCATTGCGCCCATTATCGAATCGTCGGCGATTCGGCAATCCCCCGGCGCGTCGCGCACATTGCGTGATGCGCTCCGGGCGCTCTCGCTCGAGGAGTATGTGAGGCGTCGCGATGAGCGCCGATCGGACCGCTGATCCCCCTCTCCGATTGCTCCCGTTTGAGCGCTACTACCCGGGTGCGTTCGTCGGTGTGTTCGGCGCGCTCCGGTCGGGTAAAACGCTGATGGCGTGTCGACTGGGTCTGGTGTTGGCGCGCTCGCTCGGTCTCGATCTGGTCTCCAATATTCCGGTCGCTGGCGCGCGGCGCATTTTTACGCTCGACGATCTCGCCGCGTTGCGCGGCGCGGTGCTGGTTTGGGATGAGGTGCAGGTTTCCCTGGACTCGCGCGAGTGGGCGTCTGAGGCGGCGCGCTGTCTGACTAGGGATATGATCCTCTGGGGCAAACGCGGTGTTATTTGCGTCTACACGTCTCCATCATTCCAGACGGTCGATGTGCGGCTGCGTCGCCTGACGCAGTACGTGTACGTGACGGCCGGTCGGTTTCGGCGCTCCGGCGTTGATTATGCGGTCTACCGCTGGCACGAGCATCCCTATGCCGATGACGTCCTCGTGGAGCGCTACCGGTTCGCGCTGCGTCTGGATGCGTGGTACGGCATCTATGACACACTCTACGGCGCGTTCCCGGGCGACACGCTCGCCATCCTCCCCGCTCCCGCTCCCGCGCCTGCGCTCGCCCGGCGTCGTGGTTGACATGGCACGCCTATCGCGCTATACTTGCGGTATCGAGGCTATTGGCAGTATAGTGTGATGGAGGTGGATATGGTGACGTTGCTCACGCTCGACGGCGTTGAGGACGTCGACTACACGCCCTCAGATGCCGAGATCCGGGCGTCGCTCGACGACTCCGGGTTGTACGGCATGGTGCTGGGCGGCGTGACGTGGATGCGGTTGTCGTCTGGCGCCGGTTGGTGGACCGTCGTGTGCAATCGGCGTGTGACGGCGACTCTGGCGGCGATCGGCTGGTGTTGGGTCGCCGATGGGCTCGGCGCGCGTGGGTGCTGGTCTCCCGCGCTGGCGTTCATCCCGGCTGAGGTGCGTGCGCTGTGCGGCGGTTGTCGGGATGATGACGATGGCGATGATGAGGATTATTAAAGGAGGTTAGCGATGCCAGTAACGACCGGGTTGGCGTTGCATGGCGTAGTTGCGTCGTATCGTGAGTTTGTGTCGCGCAAGAATGGCAAGTTGTATCGGATCGTGACGGTGTTTGGTAATCTCGTGATTGACGAGACTGTTTTGTGTGCGGTCGACGGGTACGATGTGTTTGTCGACTCTGCAGGCTACGCGCGCGGCGAGATGGTATCGTTTCCGGCTCGTCTCCAGTTCGCACGTGACGGCTCCGGTAGGCCGGTGATCAAGCTGTATGTTGACGAGGGGGTGCGGTAATGCCGACGCGACGCGAGGATACGCTATGGTCAGTTGTGCACCAGAGGTCGATGCATCTGCGTGCACTGCTCGACGGTCTCGATGATATCGATGTTGGCGTGACGTACGAGCTTGATTATTACCCGTACGCGATTGTGGAGTTGCTGCGCGTGCGTGAGGACGCCCCCCCGCTCGTCCTGCGGTCGGCGTACGTGCAGGCAAACCGGCAGTGGGAGCGTCATTCGGAGTTTACGTTACGTGTTGTCGAGGCGGCGCTGCAGTTGGTTGAGTGGTATCGCGCCGATCCGTCGATGGGCGGTGCCGAGGGTGTTTAGATGGTTGTCTATCATCACTGGTCGGTGGAGTGGCATCCCCGTAGTGATCCGCCCGGCGGTCTGCTGCGCGTTGTGGTTGTCGCTGACGATGCGGATGGCGATGCGCCGCCGGATGGTGCGTGGAGCGATGATCCGGTGTATCGCGCTCGGCGGCGGCTCCTGCGGTGGATTATGCGTTCGCAGTGCCCGATTCCCGCGCTCGCTGACCGTTTTGCGGTCGAACATTTCCGGGATCACCCGGCGTATTTCGGGTTGCTGGGCGCGTAACGGCGCTGTGGGCGGGTACGGCCGTCGGTGCGCGCGCCACCACACGCGCCAGCGGACGGCGCGCGCGGTACGGGTATCGGGATGATGAGCTGTCGCGCCGGCTGCGAGCGTGAGCGAGCGGCGGCGCGGTTAACGGTGCGCGATAGCGCATCCTCGGGCGCGCGGAGCGCGCCCGCGAGCGAGGGCGCCAGCCCGAGCGAGCGGCGCGCCGGCGAAGACGAGTCGCGTTGATGGTATCGATTCTTGTTAATTAATACGCGATTTGCCTCATCGTCCTGAAGTCTTTTGTCGTTGTGACACTAATAGGGAGGTGGATGTGATGGCGGATCAGCAGGATTTCTGCGAGGCGGGATTCTGCGATGTGTGATGATTGTGACCCCCGCTCCGCTTGTGGGCGGAGTGGGGGTTGAACGGGTTATGGATGGATGTCGTATGTCCACTCTACGCTATCCGTGACCACCTTCTGTGGTTCCATCTCCATTTTCCGATTATTGTTGCTCTCCGATCTGGCTCGCCGCCCTGGTGTGGCGGCTGCCCGGCGGGGAACCAGTCGATGGTTCCGTCACTCAGGTGCGCGATTACGAATCCTCCGACTGCGCGGCAGTAGGCGTCTCGTTTTGCCGCGCGCAGTGCGGCGGCGAACGCGCGGCGCTGGAGTGTGGTCAGTGCGGTCGGTGTGGTCATTGTTCCCTCCTTTTGTAGTGGTTGTTTCTTGCAGTATAGGGCGTGGTTGATGCTATTTCAATGATAATTTGATGATAATTTGATGATAATTTGCTGATAATTTGATGATATATGCCTGATACGCTGTGTGTGTCGTATTTGCATCGTCTTGCCCGCGCGCTCATGCCGCGCGAGCGCCTCGCCGCGTGCGGTGTGGCCCTCCGCTACGGCGCGTCGTTCGTTGTCGTGCGCCGGTTGCCCGACGGGCGCGCTGCCTACTCCGGTCTGTACAGGTGTGGTGATTTCTGGCGCTGTCCCAGTTGTCGCGTGACGCTCGGCATCCGCCGTGCACGTCAGATCGAGACCGCGCTGCGCGCGCACGTTGACGCTGGCGGCTCGGCGCTCCTGGCGACGTACACGGTGCCGCATACACGCGATGAGGCGCTGCCGGTTGTGTTAGGTCGTTTGTCTGACACGTGGCGGCGGTACGCTCGGAATGCATGGCGCGATGTGGTGGGTGCATACTATATCGGCAACGTGCGCGCGCTCGAGGTCGTGCACGGCGTCAACGGTTGGCATCCCCACTACCACGCTTTGGTGTTTGTTTCCCCTGGTCTCCCCTATTTGACTCCGGTTGCGGTGGCGCTGTCGGAACGCTGGTCGCAGGTCGCCGGCGCGGAGTGGCGCGCCGATGTCCGCCGGGTGGCGCATGATGGCGTCGCGGCGGTCGCGCGCTATCTGACGACCGACGGCGTCGCCGGCGCGTCGTATGAGGTTGCCAGTCCTGCGGCCAAGGTGTCTGCCGGACGCTCGTATCCGGAATTGCTCTACGACTACGCGCGTCATCGCTCCTCCGCTGATGCTGCGTTGGTCTACGAGTATGCGGCGTCATTGCATGGTGTGCATCATCTGACGGTGTCTCCTCGTCTGCGTAAACAGTACGATTTCACCGATCCTGCGTCGGGCTGGTCTGAGATTGCGGATGAGGACGTACTCGCGTTGCTCAACAGTGCGGAGTGGTTGTCAATTCTTAACTCTGGTGAGGATCGGAATCTACTTGACGATTTCGCACAGTTGCGCTAATGTCATCGGTGTTATGGAGTATGAGCGCGCGATGTTTCAACTCGTGGTGTACGTTGTCGTATTGGTCATGCTGTATGTCGTGGATAGGTGGAGTCGTGGCTGAGTCGCTCTTTTTCATACTCGTGGTTGCGGTCGTTACCGTCGTTGTGTTGCGGTTTATGCTGTCGGTAGGTCGGCTATGGTAGTAGAGACGTTGGATGTGCTCTGGCCGGCTGCGCTGGCAATCGTCACCTACATTGCTGCCCGCCTGATTTCGCTGTTTGCGTGATGCAGGGTGCAATGGTGTGCAGATGCGGTTCGTCGCCGCGTCGTGGTGGTTCGATTCCACCATCCTGCTCCAGCCCGTCTGGGCGTTTAGTGGTTGGTGGTTAGTGGTTATAGGAGGTGTCCGACGCCCACATTTACTGCTCCGTCGATGAACGATATCCTGAGCGCAGCGACCAGCATCTTTAACCCGTTCGTTGGCGTCCTCGCGCTCGCCATCGGCGTGACGCTCGGCGCTAGGATGTTGGGCCGCATCGTCAATCTGTTTTAGGTCGTGTAGGTCGTGTTCCGCATTACCCGCCGCGGGCGCGGTCGTGGCCGCGCCCCCGCGCTCTCCGTTGTCCGCTCCGGTGATCGCCTCGAAGTGCGCGAGGGGCGCTACGGGCAGGGAGCGTGCTACGCATACTGTGATGTCGATGATACGCTCGCCGCGCATACGCTCCTCCTCGCGTTCGCGGATATGCGCGCGCGCGATATTTATATTCACGACTCTCTGCCTCTCATTTCTGAGCGCCGCTTTTTTGACGCCTGCTCGCGCCCAGTCCTCCCCGACGCCGACTCCCTCGCCGACTCGGACTCCCTCCCCGACTCCGAACTCGACGTTTGTTCCTGATGCTGCCGGGTGCGGCTACGCTGGCGTGGGTTGGTACTGGCATTACGTCGGTTCGTGGCAGTTCTCCGGACTCGGCGCGTATGAGGAGCGCGCGTACAGCTACGATTTCGGTGCTGTTCCTCCGCACGACGACATCTGCTACTATCTCGACTCGTGGACGGCCGCGTGGGATCCGTATGACTACGATTTACAGGGATATTTTGGCCCTTGGCGCGATGCTGCGCGCGAGCAGCATTGGACGCCTGGCGGGTATCATACGTTTGTGCACCGTCGGCGCGAGGGCGGCTATCAGCCGCTAATTTTGGGTTTGGCAACCGGACGGTACTATGTGCCCGGCAGTGCCTCCGGTGTTCTGCATGTGTGGCTGACTGTGCGTGGTTCTCCGACGCCGACTCCGCTGCCCTCGCCCTCGCTGACCGCGTCGCCCTCGCTGTCGCCGTCGCCGACGTCGTCGTCGCCGACTGCGACGCCGGGCCCGTCGGTCGATTGCACCGACTGGGAGGATGTGACCGATGAATCTCCTGTCATATTTCGTCCTCCCCGCGCGGGGCTGTACTGGATGGAGGTGCAATCTGGATCGCTCTGGTGGTCCGGGGAGTATCACGGACCGGGCGTCTATCCCTACCAGTATGATGGCTACGGCGTTGTGCGCGTCGCCGGCAACGGCCGCGCGCGATTTTGCCTGTCGGATCCGCTGCCTGCGTCGACGGTGACCGCGACGCGCACGCCGACGCGCACGCCGACCGTCACCCGCACGCCGACGCGCACGCCCGGCACGCGCACGCCGACCATCACCCGCACGCCGACCGTGACGCGCACGCCGTCGCTCACCCGCACGCCCTCGCTCACGCGCACGCCGACGCCGACCCTCGCACCCTCGCCGACGTGGACCGCGCTTCCCAGTGCGACGCGCGATCCGTACCAACCGCCCTCGGCCGTGCCGAGGTATACCCTCGCGCCCGTCACGCCGCCGCCCTCCGGCGACGATGTGGTGTGGGATGGCTCGCTTGTGGGTGACTTGATGGACGGTCTGGAGGCGTTGCAGCGCGCGGTGGCTCCCCCGGCGTCGCGCATCTGCGATCTCCCGGTGCCGGTGCTGGCCGACGCGCCGGAGCAGCATTTTCGGGATGCGTTGCCGGATTTCGTGCTGGGGCTGTGCAATTTCCTTTCTATTGCGTCGCCGGTCCTCGGGTTCGTGCGGTTGCCGGTCACGCTCATGGTCATTGGTTTTGTGTTCTGGAGCGCCTGGCGTGTGTTCAGGTCGCTGAGTTAGTTGAGGTGTGCCGTGGAGTGGCTTGAGGATTTCTTCAGCAAGATCGTGTCGTGGGTTGACGAACTTTCGGCGTCGATCCACAACGGTATCATTGGTTGGGTCAATTCATTGATTGACATCTGGAACGGCTGGATGGATGCGCTCCTCCATCCAGCCCAGGCGATGCCGTCCATCCCGCAGCTGCGCTGGGTCGTCGATTGGTTGGGCGGCATCGCGGACTACACCAGGCTGATGTACATGCTCGTCGATTACGTCGCGTATGCTGGAATCGTCCAGCAGGCGCTTACTGCGCAGATCGGCATTGTCATCGTTGGTCTGGGGTTTCGCGCGTGGCTCGTCATCCGGCGCGTGGTGCTGGTGAGCTGATGCAGTACGTGGTTGCGACGTTGTATGTGCTGCTTTGGCTCGCGCTCGCGGCGGCCGCGGCGCTCTGGCTCCCGCGCTGGGCGTTGCCGGCGGCGCTCGTGCAACTCGCGGTCGCATACGTCATGCTGCGCGCTTTCTGGTTGACTGTTGCGCGGGATGATGATGGCGCGTAACCGCGTTGCGGGCGGGTACGCCCTGCGGCGCGCGCGCCACCGCACGCGCTTTAAACGGCGCGCGCGCGGTACGGGTATCGGGATGATGAGCCATGGCGCCGTCTGCGAGCGGCGGCGCGGTTAACGGTGCGCCATCCGGCGTATCCTTGGGCGTGCGTGGCGCGCTTGTGAGGTGAGCGGTGCAGGAGATCAGTATCGCGTTGGCGCTGTGCGCTGTTGGCGCTGCCGTTTGGTACATGCGCCGGCGTGAGGCTGGCGCCGGGCGGGTGACTGGCTGGTTGCTGCTGTACGACGATTTGGGCGGCTGGCGCGTGCTGCCCGCGTCCTATGGCGATGCCGGCATCGTTGCCGACGGCGTGACCTATCCTGCGTCGCTCCCTGCGCTTCGGGTCGGCCGCGAGCTGGTTTGGATCGCGCGCTGCGATGCTGCGGCGCTGATTGAGCACCAGGCGCTTGAGCGCGCGCGCGAGGCTGCGGCGTTGGCGAGTCTGTGGCGCGGCGGCGGGCAGTGGCTCGATCTGTTGCGCGTCCTGGGCGTCGTGTTGCCCGCGGCATTCGCATATTTCACGTGGGCGCAGGTTGCCGCGCTTCAGGCGCTCGTCGCCCAGATACTGGCGCTGGTAGGTGATAAGTGATGAGTAGTGTACGTGACTGGCGTGTAACCATCGTTCCCTGGGCGGACCGCCGGTTGTGGTTTATCCAGGCCCGACGCGGCCGGCGCGTCGTCTGGGGCGTCGTGTATGACGCCGGCGATCCCGACTCGGTCGCACTGGCGCGCCGGGCGATTGCGACGCTGCGTGCCGCCGGTGCGGACTGCTCGGCGTTGCCTGCCGTTCTGCCTGGCGCTTCCCCCGGCGCGTAGGGGGTACAGGTGTCGCTTGAGCATGCCGGTCGTGGACGGTACAGGCGCTCGAGCACGACACAAAACGCGCAACACAACCGATATCTGTGAATCCTGCGCGCGCCTCGGAGTGTCAAGACCGACGGAAAACGGCGCCTTCCGCTGCTTTAAAAAAGTCGCGCCGTTTTCCGTCGCTCGCGGCGCGATTTTTCACAATCTGCTTAAACAGCAAAAAATCGCGCCGGTCTTGACACGGAGGGCGCGCGCAGCACAATTAAAGATCGGTTGTGTTGCGCGATTAAAC
>Ga0308417_1003198_pt1 | contig 10521 bp, 7 predicted proteins | sample HotsprSampleOS65_FD_203528 | JGI IMG/M metagenome (GOLD analysis project Ga0308417, IMG submission 203528) | Hot spring phototrophic mat microbial communities from Octopus Spring, Yellowstone National Park, Wyoming, United States - 20090730_OS65 ... | reverse complement strand
TAAAAACATAAAAAAGCGTAGCAAAAAGGCGATGGGGTGAGTTTGCCAACCCCTTTTTTAAATGATTTTTTCTAATTTAAATATAAACGAGCCCTAACTATTTTGCCGCTAAAGTGGTCTCCAACAAACCCCTACCTAATTTTACAGGGCCAAAATTAATATTGGGCTCAGTTTCACCAAAGTTCTCTAGAGCTAATAAACCCTGCCCTAGGGAGTTAGGGCTCTGCGTATTGCTTCCCTTATTACTGCTAGTTGTTCACGTTCGAGTTGATTTGATTGACCACCGCATAATGTTACAGGAGAGTGATCCTTTATCACTGTATGAAAAGCAAAAGCTATAGCATGAAATTTTTGGTAGATGTTAATTGCAAAACTTTTGGGGTCCATGTAAAACCTAGGGGCACTTGTTTCCTCTTGACTAGTTAAATCTCTTGGATTGACTTGATTAATTTTAGTCGTTGGTTCATTGAACCTTTTCACCGTATTTAATAAATCCCTTAATATCGCAGGAAGGAAACTCTGAGGGTTTAAACTGTTTAGTCTCTGGATTTCTGAGTGAAGCGCTATTAACGGCATTGAATCTGGATCAACTTCTGGATGAGCTCCATGTGGATAGTAAAAGAAAAATGGGGTACTAATGCCCTCTTCTTGAGTTAATCGACTCTGATAATTTTGATACTCAAATATCAAAGCACCACCCGGCCCCGCAACGCGTTGAGCCTCGACTTTTGGTTCTGTAGACATCATTTTAGTTAAAAGAGTTTTAAAGGCATTTAAATCTAACCCTACGAACACGAGTTTTCCCTGCTCGAGTCTTTCCACTAAATCCTCCAGCCTTGACACTAATTTTTCCTTCAGCTCATTTAAGTCTTCCTCAAAGCTATCTAAAAGGTCTGATCGCTCTACCACTGAACAAGCTTCTAAGGTCTGTAAAATGCCAAAAATTGCAGCGAAAGGATTGCTGGCATCCTCAATTTGGTGATATATAACGGCACACACAGGTAAATCTGTATCATCAATTTTAGTTATCAAGCCCGGCATCAACGGATCATCGGTTCTGACTTCAACAAATACCCTTTGTCCAGTTTTTAAATACACCTCGAGTAAGTTACAATTATTTTCCAGCTCATGTTTTTGTACGACTAATGGTCCTTCTATCTCTTGCTTCATATCTTTGTTATTCCATTATTATATGGTTAGGCTAATTGTAAATCAACTTCTTTTTATTTGCATCGTTTTATTTTTTGTTTCACAAATTAATTTGGCTAATTTTCTAATTTAACTAATTTTGTGAAGTAATATCATGAATTAGAATTTAATTAATATGGTTAGCGAGCTAAGAGATTTTGAAAAGATTTACTTAGATGGACTCCTTAGTTAAAATTAGATGGCGGAATTTTTTCAAATCAGTTTTACGACTGCACGCAGCTTTTGGAAGAGTTGTTTGGGGTTTTGATGTCAAACTCTCTAAAATGTAAGATTTCAGGGCTTGCTTATTGAAAAAATGCCCTTTTTAAAAGGGGACACTTAAAAGGGGGCAATCAAGCTCGAGCAGACTCTGATCTGATTAACTAGCGATTCGTCGCACTAATGAATAGATCTACCCTGAGCCATTCTAAATTATTACTTTTTGTTGGCCAAAATCGGCATCCTAAGAGAAGTCTCAGCTGACTTTGGTTGAGGCGGGTTAACAGCGAAAAGATTGTTGGCATCCTCAATTTGTTGATACTGCTCGGGGGCTGCTATGATCGATAGACAGGTGGGCTGAGGTTGCTGTTTGGACTTGTGAAGGAACTCATTCTGAAGTGTCTGATTATGCAGCGAGGGTTTTTAGTAAGGAGACTAGAGGTGTGTTAGCTGTTACAGCGGACAATGGAGAAGTTTTTTATCTAGATCCAGACAATCCGTTTGGTATTACTGTAAGTGCTAAAAGCACTGAAGAGCGAAAAGCTCCATGTGCAACCTATGGGCCTGCTACGGACCTCTCAGCGTTGAGGGAGTTTATTATAGTACCGCTGAGAGGAGGGGGCTATGCTTGGGCTATGGGCACATGATACTCTGTTCCTATAGTTCCTAGGGTAGCGGCGTTGGTGCTTTCTACTAACCCTAATTTGACAGCTGAGCAGCTTAAGCGGATATTTTTTGGGTCTGCTAATGATCTTAGTCCACCGGGTCGGGATCCTAAGCATGGTGATGGTGTGTCTAATGCAGTAAGGGCTATACAAATTTCTTTAGGGCTACCGACTGATAACAGGGTAGATTATGTAGAACTTTATCTGTGTGAGCCTAAGAATAGACCTGTAAGTGTTGTAGTGCCAGTATAGGATCTAGTTGAAAACTCATCGGCAGTTCACCGAGTTAAGTTAATGAGTGGGGGAGGTTGATACAAGTGAGTAATCCTGGTGATCAGTTGGTGGTTAGGTATAGGATACCGTGGACTACGCATTTTCATCCTATTGGGCTTAATACTGTTACTGTTGGGGTGCAGGATGGTGCTGGGAATGAGAGGGAAGGTAGTTTGACAGAGGAGTTTAATAATCCTAAAGATAGGGAGGATCCATGAATAACGAATAACATTCCCTGCTGATATTACAGTGTTGGAAGGAGAAGGATTAGTGGTGAGGGTTAATTCTTAAGATGATACAGAGGTGGTTTTAGTTGAGCTGCACCTAAATGGCATTATGTATTAGCTAGCAGGGCGCCTCCTTTAGCGCGTAGAGGTAGTACTAGGCGTTTGCAGTCTTGTGCTTATCGGTTACAGGCTTTGGCGTATGATGCAGCGGGTAATTGGGGCACTCTAAGGTTGTGACGGTTTACAAGTCAGCAATGCCTACGCCTGGGGATACAGTTACTCCTACGGAGGATGTTACGCCTACTGTTACTGTGACTGATACGGTTACTGTTACTCCGTCTGATCCTTCTCCTACTAGTAGTAAGGTTGTGTATTGTGATGAGAAAGCTTTTCGGCTTGATACTAAGACTCTTAGCTTGCACTCTAAGTCTGTGGGTGCGGTTATATTTTCTGCTTACAACCCACTTAGGTTGAAGGTTAAGGATAGACATGGGGTTGGTTTGTTGAGTGAGTATATGGGTGTTGTTAGGAGGTATGATAAGGAAGGTAGGGGATATTTGAGGGGGGTCCTTAAGACGGTGTTGGTGTTAGGTTAGTTTGTAGTTGTGTATCTGGGTGTGTTGTGATGAATAGTTGTTGGGGAAGGTTGGAGTTGGTCGTGGATAGGATAAGGGGTGTTGAGTTAATGATGTTCAGGCGGTTTGCCGATAAGTTAAGTAAGAGGCAGGTTCGGGGGTATGTACTAGGCTAGAGAGGCAAAGTGGGTTATTTAAGCGGCAGTTGTCTAATTTACCTCAATAGGTGTGTGAGGTAGGTAGGTAAAAATTTGTTAACTTGTAGAAGGCACTAACATCTAATTTATTTCGAATTTAAATTGACTTTTTCCGTTTTGAGCCGCGGCTAATCTGGAGCAAATGAATAGAGTTTATATTATTAAGGCTATTTTTCTGAGAAAGCAAAACCATCTTATCAAGGGCTTGTGTTGGTGTTGGGTAATGAACTTAGATAGTGTTCTAAGTGATTGTAAAAGCAGCTTTAAAAATAATGCGCAGCAATTAGTTATCTCTAGCCAGGATCATTAAAAGGTCTAAACTTACTTGAAATGATTGGCCTAACAAGAAGTATGTTAGTTACTCAAAACACTCTAGGGGCAGGGTGCAAGCTCCTTGTATACTTAAGCTGCCTGTCTAAGTTTATTCACAGTGTTCTAATTAGTGTATAAGAACCCCCCTTTTCTTTAATTTTGATTTTTACCTGCAAAGTAAAATTTAGCGATGTCATGTTAATTACTATGTGAAAAAAAAATCTGGGTAGTTGAGTTACATATCTTTGGCTTTAGTGGGAAGCGCTCAAAGCGGTAAAGTGGGAAGCTTTCCGTGATACTTAAGCGGTACCTTAAACTCTCGAGCAAGGGATTTTGCCTCTTCTGGGGAAAATAACTGAATTTGGCTTTCTGTTCTGTCTAGATGGATAAAACGGGGAGGCCCTTTTGCTGGAACTGGAAAATAAAAGTTTCCTTCTTCTGTATAGATGATGGTAGTTCCGCCATCTCTATAGATTTCTCTGTAGAGAGAATCTAATCGCTTTAACTTTTGCCCTGACTCAACGTAGATTTCTAACCCTAAAAAAAAGCCTTCTGGCGGACACGTAATCACGAACCGTCTACCATCGGAAAAACTTCCAGCAAACTTTACTTCCTTTGTAAGGGCTCCAGGGGAGTAGTTTGAGATTTTAGCTTCAATACTAGCTACTTGATGATGGCTTTTAACTTCTCTTAAAGTAAAGGTTTTTTCCCTCCATTCACCTCCTCCATTTTTTTCAGCGTAGTAACCCTTGATCAAAGTTGCTTTTTGTTTTCCAATCTCGAGGTCTAAATCTTCTTTGGCAGTTCTAATTCTTAAACTTAATTGGCCATCGAAATCATTTGAGTGAATTACTGGCGCTTCGATCGCCTCGTTTGAGTTTTTAGTCTTTACAAATACTTTGTAATGCTTTCCTTCTAACCATCGAAGTTCTGGAAATTTTTTGTAAATCTCTTCATCTCTCCGAAGGTCAATTTCTTTAACAATGATAGTAATACCGGTTTTTGGGTCTTCGAAAATTCTAGCAGGAGAGCTTTTCATTAAGCGGTTAAACTCTTTCTGAGTCTGGGACGAGAGCTGCCCTTTAGCTTGCTCTGCTTCAACTCGCCTCATTACATCCCGACCAGATAAAGGCGACGTGCCCTGCCCTGTCAAATGGCGCTTAGCCGCAGAAGCTGTATTTTTTTCTATTTGCTGATCTCCTTTTAGCTGTCGCATCTTTTTTAAAAGATTATGATGCATTACTACAAAACCATCTTCTCAATTTTTGCTCAGAGAGCGCTCTAAAGCACCTTGACTGTTACTTAAGGATTGCGGGGCACTTAAGATGCGTGTTGTTTTTATTTAACACCTTCTCGGACAGGTTGAGATTATTAGCGGCTTTTTTTCAAGTTCAAGTTAGATTCTTAGCTCAAGTTATCAACAAAAAATCCAATTTTTATATCGAGCTTTTTAGTTTAAGTAACGCTCGAGTAGCATTTTAGTGCAATGACTGGCTGTATGAGCAAAATTTAGGCTGGTATTTAATGCGGTTCAAAAACCTTCAATTAAAAAATTGCAATGTTGTGAGGATTTTCATGGGGCTTGCTGTGTTAATTGAGTAATTTTTTTGTAATGCTCGAGACTAACGCAGAAACCTTTATAATCTGAGGGGTTTTTAAGCAAATTTGGCCATAGGCAGTCATAATGGTTTTAGCATCTTTTTAACCGCATTATTTATTATTTCGCGATATCCCCAACTGTGTATTAGTGGGAAGCCGTCTGTTGAATTTTCGTTTACAAAAAGCCCGCCTAGCTTACTTTTAATTTAACGCAAACACTAAATCGCCCGCAGTCAGCATCAAACAAGCACTAAGATGCGAAGGTTGTTAAGGGAATGTTAAATCGCTTCCCATGCAAACGCCATAGGGCTTAATAAGACTTAAAAAGCAATGACTGCCGTCTTCGCACTAAGAGTGGTAAAAATAAATCTGACCTAAAAGATTTCCTGCTAGAACCTGCTAGAAATAGAAGTTTATTGTTAAAAACTCTGGTCGCAGCCTCTTTAAAATAGAACAGTGTTCTGCTTGGATTACACCGCAGCTAATCAGCTTTCTTTCCTACTAAATTACATTTATTTTGTAAAAAAGTATGTTTTATTCCTCAGGAGGCTGCGATTAGGTCTTGAATTTAGGCTCTAGGGATTAGGATAGAAAAAAATTGAATCATTAAGTTTGAAAAGTAAGATTAGTTTTAAAATCGTGCCCTCGGTCAAACTCGAAAGTAGGCAGACTCAGGTAGACAAACATAAACTGAAACAGCTAGTAGACGATTACTTAAATGCCATCAACAATAATGACGCTAGACGGCTTAAAGAAATCTCAGAAGTTATTAAAGGGTGTTCCTCGGAACAAAAGTTGCAATTCTCATTAAAACTGCTACGGCGAAGATCAACATTCCGCCCAGAACATGTAGATTTTGACCTGACACCTCGGGAGTACGCCATATTGTAGGATTTAAAACTTTGGTCGCAGCCTCTTTAGGATTTAAAACTTTGGTCGCAGCCTCTTTAAAATAGAACAGTGTTCTGCTTGGATTACACCGCAGCTAATTAGCTTTTCTTTCCTACTAAATCTCATTTATTTTGTAAACAAGCATGTTTTATTCCTCAGGAGGCTGCGATTAGGTCTTGAATTGAGGCTCTAGGGATTAGGATAGAAAAAAATTGAATCATTAAGCTTAAAAAGTAAGATTAGTTTTAAAATCGTGCCCTCGGTCAAACTTGAAAGTAGCAAGACACAGGTAGACGAAAATAAACTGGAAGAGCTAGTAATCGATTACTTATTTGCCATCGCCGATAATGACGCTAGACAGCTTGCGGAAATCTCAGAGGTTATTAAAGGGTGTTCCTCGGAACAAAAGGTCGAATTCTCATTCAAACTTCTACTGCTAGGATCAAAAGTGCGCCCAGAACATGTAGATTTTGACCTGACACCTCGGGAGTACGCCATATTGTTGGCCAAAATTATAAATTATAACGGCATTGATGGGTGCCCCGATCACTGGGGCTCGATTATTCTAGAAGTTTTGCGAAAAGAAAGAGAGCAGATAGGGGATGTAGTTTTAGAGTTGGCAAATTACGATAAAAAAGCTCTGATATCCTGGTTAAGCCAGATACTCCCATTATTGCCAGACACTATAAGGTCGTTACCAAAAAACGAGTTTCTAACTGAATTATTTAAGGATTTAGCTAAAAATTTTCCACTTGAGCTTGCTTTAAAGCTTGGCAATTTGGGTGCAAATGAATTAAATTTTTTGCGAGATGACTTCTGGTTTGAGACTTTAAAAAGAGCGATCTTTGAACTATCCGACGGGTCTGAAATCTTACAGCTTTTAGGTATAGCCAGAATCCGGATTTCAGAGGAAAAATGGGAAAAATTTTTGCTGGAGAGCCTTGACATTTTATGGGAACACGATTTCGCCGATTACTCTCAATGTTGGTTTGCGATCGAATTTTTAATGACTTTTCCCTCTTTCTATGTCCAAGACTACAAGAAAAAGCCTGTGTTTCAGAAACTTCTTTGGCTGTGTGAGTTTTACTTGGAAAAGTCGCAAAACCGCGAATGCAGTGGCATAAAAACTTGTAAAAAGTTAGCTAAAGCGTTTGCAGCGGATGGAGTTTGTGAAATTCAAGCTTCAGAGATGTTTAAAATCTTGTTATTTCTAAGATCAGATTGGCCAGAAGATTTAGAAGGTAAAGATTTATCAAGGTGGGCTTTATCAAGCTGGACGAATAGCAGCTTGGCAACTTTCCCCAAAAGCCCAAATTCACTTAGGCTGATTTATACAACCCTACTTGATCTATGGAGACAATTTTGGGGTTTAGATTTGAAAGTCATTGTGGAAAAAGACGCTTTGGAGAGGTCTAACTTTGATAAGACCATCTTCTGTCTAAAGCTTCTGGAAGCATGGTTGATTTTAGCCAGAAAAACAGGCATTGAAAATCCGCAAGATCTGTTGCCAGATCTGATCGGAATGGCGAAGGTCGATGGTGAATTTACTTGGACGCTATCGGCTCACACAGTAAACTTGGCCGAGAAAACCCTTAGACAATGGGTTAGTAAACTCGGTATTCAGTATTTAGAACGAAGGGCAAAATATCCAGCCATTCTTGAAACAGTGGGTTATCAAAGTTTAGAAAATTGGGAAGAAACTGCGGTAACCCAAATGGAAAGCGTTTTTGGCAGTTTTGTTGATTTTTGCATTTACATAGCTCGGCTTCTCTCAAGAGAAGATCTGCTAGGTGTGGCAGGTGTACGGAGATTGCTTAAATTTATTGCCCGGGGCTGGGAAACACAGAAGTATAGTTCCGACTTCTACGGAGAAGAGACTCTCGGAATCTGGAGACAAGATCAAATTAGGATTGATGTCATAACCATACACGCTAGTGATAATTTAAAGAGTTTAAGAAGGCTAACCGGCGGGCTAAGAAAGGTTGCCGATTTGCCTCAGAACTTAAAAAATAAGATAGCTAATATTATACAAGAGTTAAGCAATTTAGAGGAACTTTCTGTTGAACAGGTGAGAAGTAAGGTAACTAATATTTTGGGAAGTTCCGGGCTTGTGCTATACCCTGAGTTTTTGAAGTCCACGTTAAGACATCTAGTAGAAAGAGAAGACTTTTTGAGCAATACCAAACTTCAAAATTTAGGCTTAGTTATAACATTAGAACTATTAAATCGAGCAGAAGAGTTTAAACTTGACAAAAGTGATAGAGACAGGCTAAAACAAATTAAAGCCATCATTAATTCAAGTGGTAGTAAGGAAAAGAAGCTAATAGCTGTATCAGTGGTCACAGGCCATCCTAACTTACTATTTAGGGCAGGAGCTTTAGTGCCAGGAGTTTATAGTTGCTTAGACCCTTTTCATGGACCTAATAGTCTAGGGGTTGGGGGAAATGTTGTAGAGCCTGGAATAAAGATAGGGGCTACATACGTAGTCGAGCATCCTTATGTAATTAAGTTGCTTGAGAAGAGTTCCGATTCTGTCCGTTTGCATTTCGATCCAGTTAGCCAAGTTGTGCACGTGTGGGGGAAATATGATGGGAACTCAGAATATATAATTATCCCCCTTGAAGGCAAGTGTAGATCAAGAACAATCTTACGTTTAGGTAAAAATTCGAGTTCTGGAAGACCTGCACTTCTAAGAGACGAGTCGACTCAAAATCTGGCAGAGGAACTCAAGAATCCCGTTAACCAAATTTGGGAAGATCTTGAAAGGACTTTAATAGAAAAGCTCGAAGCAGAGCCCGCAAAACCAGGCGATACGCACTTTCCAAGACCAAGAGAGTTGGCGTTTGGAGTTTGGTTTGAACCGAATAGGCAGCATTATCTTGATGAACCCTATGTTTTTGCGGGACACACCCATCCAGCTAATAAATTTTTAAGCCTGGAAGCGTCGAACCCACCTTTACGCGAAGTAACTGAACCCAATTACATAAAATGAACTCCTTTAAGCGCAGCTATATTGTATCGCTATATTTTAAGCTTCGTAGGTAAGACCGGTTTTTTGTTTTATTTTAAAAATTTTGTATTTCAGTTAAAGCAATCTACTTTATTGTTTTAGAACAAATGTTTGGTCAATAACCCATTTGAAAGGCTAAGGTAGCTAAAAAAGTCAGGAGTTAAAGAGGAACGAAAATGAAAGCGGTTGTTTTTTATCTGAATGCTGATTCAGAAAGCATTACCTAGAAGAAAAGTATTCTACTCGCTGAAAATGCAAAAAGCCCAATTATTAGAGCAAGTTTTAACTGGAGATCTTGATCTCCCCAATTTATATCTACCTTTTTCTGTTATGTAAATTTTCCAAAAAAGTTGGAAACTAAAGTTCTAAAGTTAAAAGTATTGCTTTTTGGTGATAAAAGATTAATTACTCAGACTAAACCATTATTTTTTAACAACCGGCTTACTGATTGTTTTACACGTTACAAGTTTTAAAACAAGCTACAAGACAAGTGTAAAGATGCTCGTCCACTAGCATCCCTATTGTTATACCTAAACTCAAGCCCTTTAAAATAATACACAAATACTTAATTGCTCACGTTAAGAAACCTCTGTAATCTCATTGGCATAACCCTAAAGCCCTGCTGTATTAATTAACATAAGCCCTACCATTTCCATACCGAACACCTCTATTTCCTCTTATTTACCTTTTTGTGCCTAAACCCGTACATTACAAGAGCATAACAACTCTGATAGATGTATGAAAATGACTCTAGAGTTGCAGATGCTATCCAGCTGGAAGCAGAAAAGTTGATAAAAATTAGCATTTTTTCACGCTTTCAAAGCTAATTAAAAAAATTTGACTGAGCTCCCAGGGTTTTAACTTCTTGAAACTTTAAAAAAGTTTCACTTTCTTCCACTTTTAGGCTTATAAAAGAAGCAAAAACCCCATGATTCCACCTAGAAAACATCCATATCTCCAATAAACCAAACCCCCCACAAGCTAGACAACAATAACGCCTGAGATCCCAGCAGAGGTTAACATTGTTGTAGCCCAGCCTCTAGCTTAGGAACTAAGTTGCTCAGTCCTAGAGTTGCCGCTGCCTCTAACTCTCCAGCTAAAGTAAAACCGCATATAAACCTAAGGTCTAGATAAACATTCACGTTTTGAACTAGTCCACAAAAAAAGTTGTTAAATAATAGGTCTTGAATTTAGGCTCCGGGGATTAGGATAGAAAAAAAATTGAATCATTAAGCTTAAAAAGTAAGATTAGTTTTAAAATCGTGCCCTCGGTCAAACTCGAAAGTAGGCAGACTCAGGTAGACAAACATAAACTGAAACAGCTAGTAGACGATTACTTAAATGCCATCAACAATAATGACGCTA